>Ga0187893_10010313_pt1 | contig 13992 bp, 12 predicted proteins | sample MA1701074metaG_FD_139574 | JGI IMG/M metagenome (GOLD analysis project Ga0187893, IMG submission 139574) | White microbial mat communities from a basaltic lava cave in the Kipuka Kanohina Cave System on the Island of Hawaii, USA - MA170107-4 metaG ...
GTCACTTCAAATTGAGAATTGCTGACTATGAGGGATGAGCGGTTCTCATTGATTTTGATTTTACTTTACAATTATTAAGCCCTTGGATAATACTTTATGTATCTATGATTTATGATGCCCGCCTTTCACATAACAGTAAAGTAATTTGGCACCTTAAAGAGCTTGCGAAAACCGGACAGGCTCTCGGCTGTTATATCTCTGTGAATGATGAGCACTATGAAGCTTTGCCAGATAAGCCTTTTTATAAAGATAAAGAGGTGGTATGGGTTTCATTAGGCATCTATCCACTTGAACAATGCGAAAATGATGGCCGCTTTCACCTTTTAATGAATGTGAATGACAACGAAATACGAAAAATTCACGGGCTATTTACAAAGGTTATAGTTCACGATGGAGATTTACTGGATTGTGAGCGTCCTTATAAAAATTTAGGGTTACTTTTAAGAAATCATCCTGAATCAGAGTTGGTGGTCGAAGCTCGATCGAGACTGACGGGGTATCATCTGAATGGACCTAGCTGGATAGAGGTTGAGACAGGGGCATTTGCTACTCCTTATGAAAGTGATACGGCAGCGTATGTTTCAAGAAAAATTAATGTTTGGACTAATGAGCTGTTGCCTCTTCTGATAGCTCATCTTCAGTCGCTATTTCATAAAGTGACTTATTGGGATACAGCTGCAGGCCCTTATGGAGCCTATTTTGATTCTCACTATAGTTGTAACAATTATTTTGAGCTGCGCGGACCAAAAGTGGCGGCTCTTATGGCCCTTCCGCAACGTACTACATGCGACTCAGTTGGTGAGGATTCTTTTTGTGAGGAGTTTGAAGCTTTGAGCCTGGATGAGATACAAGCCAATGAGGCAAAAAAGTGTGCCGGCGATTTAGAACTTCAGCGCACGTTAGAAAAGAGGATGTGGTTCATTTTACCCGAGAGTACCCACTGCCGCGCAGGCGTTGAGATTTTACGCTCAGAAAGGGATATTCGCTATCCAACACATCCTGTATCCGCCGAAGTCATCGAGAAGATGTTTACAGGCTTTTCGCAGGATCAGCTAGATGATTTTGAAGCTGTTAAGCCAACGTTAAAGGCAAAGTGCGCTCAGCGTCTTGCTGCGGAGCCATCTGTTGCTTCTGCGTTAGAGCAATCTGATGCAATGGGTGCATGCCAAGACGCCGGTCACATGTCAGTAGAACAGGTTGATACTGTGCGATCGATCTGTCAAGGATTTAAAGAGGGCATTAATAACCAGGCTATAGCCGATCTCTTTATCGAACTAGAAAATGACCCTAAAATTTCCTCAGTAATCGTTACCATGTTGAAAGAGGACTGGAAGAATGAGGGTGCATTGATTGGCACTCAAATTAAGAGAAATCGCGAGCTACTTTCAACAGCTCGTCGCCAAGAGATTATTACAGTTGCCAGGAACGTGTCGGTTGGTGCTCAGGCGCGAGAAGATGTAGAACATTTTGGTAATCTGCTTCGAAAAGACGTTATGGAGGGCCGCACTGTTATAAGTTCAAACTTTGCAAAACGTTTTCCAGCGATCTACAGACTTCGAGATGCTGCCAAGATGACGGCTGATGAGTTGCCCGTCTGGAAGCGGGAGTTTCAGCGTCTTGTAAATGAAGTATATCTTATGCAGCAGGTGCGTAGTAGGGCAAGCCCCCACGCACAGACGGGCTCTATTGTAGAAAATCTTATCTTGGAGACAATGCAACTTGGCTCTCGTAGCGACATGCTGCTTCGTGCGAAGAAAGCCGAGGCGGAGGTAGAGGTTATAAAGCTTTTAATGCAAGGAGAGGGTATAGAAGCAGCGTCGCTTGATAATCTTATTTTTCTTTTATCAACAAGAAAGCTGCAAGCAAGGCTTAAAGCAGCAGGAGTAGAAGAGCCGCTTGTTAATGACCTTATCAAGGTAATACATTCTTTAGAAGAGGGGTATTCTACCCTGTGTGAAGTTTCAGCACCATGGAAAGATATCATTCCCGGATTGTCAATCCGTCTGCCACCACTTGCTCGTCGCTGGTTGCTCTTAGAAAAGGCAAAGTTTGTTGAGGGTATGAATTGTTCCCGATTAGAAAAGCATATCAAATCAAAGGAGAAAATTCTTAAAAGAGGGTATCTTGAACTATCTGATTTTAGAGCTTTAAAACTTCGCACCTTGTTACTTGCTCAGGCTAAAGATGGAAGCCTCTATAAGGACATAGATTTGGATCTTATAGAAAGTAGCGCCTTTTATCTGAAATGGAGCCACAGGATTGTAGGTGAGATGATTCAGGGTCTTGATGATACAGATTCTGTTTTAGAAGAGGGGGTATGCTTTGGTACGACCTCTCGTTGGGCCTGCAATGAGCAGCTATATCCTCACCTTACGGCTCAAGAGCTTGTAGGGGTATCAGTCGTGGGCCAGGTAACAGCCGGCGATCGATTTACACAGGTATTCAGCAACATATCAGTCGCTTTAGTCCGAGATAAAGATTTACTAGACCTTTGGCCAGAGCAGTTTCGAAAGCAGGTAGGCATGAAGAGCGTCGAATTGCGCTTTTCCGCTGAATGTGCTGCAAGCGACATGGCCAAACAGCTTGAAGTACAAATAGCCGCAATCAAAGAAACACTTATAAAAAGCCATGGGGTCTTACTTTTGCTTATTCGCAACCACGTCATTTATATAAGAATTGACGAGGCAAAAAACATCTACCGCCTTGGTGATACAAATGTGGGCATACTCAATTTTGGCGACAGCAAAACCCCGCAAGAGGAACTCTACGCCTGTTTTAATGAGCTTATATTGGCACAATATCCTGATACTGACTTTATTTTAGGTGTTCAGATTCGGCTTTAGAAATTTCTTAGCTCAATCTCCATAAAACTATCGATTACATCTTTTGAAAGATCGTCTATGTCTGGGTAGCTAGATGGATACTATGTTGTCAATGGTTGGAAAGAGCCCTGCCTCAAATGCAATGTGATTCGGACCTGGGCTGTCAAGAAGTCTAAAATTTTTCGAATACAACTTCTTTAAACATATGTCCGCAATTCATTCGACCAACAATTCCCTGCTTCTTTCACCTTGAGTGAACGTGAGGAGAGCTACTTTAGAAACTGGCCAAAATCAATGATTTCTGAAAAGTAGTCGCTTTCAAGCACGCTTTCTGTAACACCATTAACATGGACGAGTATCGGACGTATAGAAAATCCCTTGGGTCTTGCAATGCTTTGACACTTTGCTTTCATTTCAGAGATGATTTCTGCTCCGATTGGCCCTTTTGAGAACTTAATTTCAAAGACATAGAGCGTGTTGTATTTCCCTTGAATCAGATAGTCGATCTGGCAGCCAGGATGGCTTTTTGTTGCTCGTTGAAAATAGGGATTGTCGTAAATGACATCATGAGGATCCAAGCGTAGTAATTCATACACTCTATGAAAGTTATTCAACACTAAATTTTCAAACTGAAGGCCCATGATTGTTGTCCAAGCAGGCGGCATCTTTACACGATTTTTTTCAATTTGCACACGTTGTGGTTCAATATATTTTAAATAAAACCGCAAGTAATTATCTCGTAACCTGAATTTGCATAACGTGGATTCTGTATTGCTTTTTATATTCCAGGTGTTGTCATGAGCTACAAATCCCGTCTCTTTCAGATCTTCAAGATATTCGCTGATCGTGCCCCCTTTTTCGAGCTGTATTGCTTCAGCTATTTCTGTAAGGGTTCGAGGCCCATCTATAAGACATTTGATAATTTGTTTATAGCGAGGTGAGCGCTTTTCAAAAAGGTCAGAAAATATGCGGTCAAATTCTGTAGTGAGTAAACCACCTTTTTTGAATGCCAGGTTAAGGATATTGTCCTCTGCAGATCTTCCAGGATCAATCTCTTCTAAGTATCTTGGGACGCCGCCTGTGACTGAAAGGATCTTGAACTTCTCATACGTGGAGACTAGCTTTGATCGCCAAAACAGGTTGCATATTGGCAAGGGGAGTTCATCAAGAGTAAGCTCAAGTGAAATTCTGCCTACAAAGCCTGTGCTACTCAAGATGTTCTCATCAATCCAGCTGGACATCGATCCGCTTAAGATCATAATAAGCTTTGGATTATTTTTGAAATGGACATCCCACGCAGATTTTAACTTTCCCAAAAAGGTGTCATCAAGAGAACCTATCCAGTTGATCTCGTCGAGAACAACAAGCAATTGGCCACGGCGGATTTTTCCTGCGAGATTCCAAAAAATCTCCCCCCAATCATCAGCTTTTAGCCCCCTTATGCCTAACTGGCGCTCCATTTGGTCGACAAAATACTGCTTTTGCGTGGCATTGGTTGTTTTTTCGTCCGGAGGCAATCCCATGAATATGAGGGTGTTCATGTTTTTGCTAAATTCTGTAATGAGACGACTTTTCCCAATACGTCTTCGCCCTTTTATCACGGCAAGGCTCGACGTATTCTTTCTACGTAAAATATTGAGTCGTTCAAGCTCTTCTTCTCTGCCATAGAATGGTGTTTCGTCCATAGATGCCTTTTCTTGATTTATCTATGATTCTATCACAAACTCCTCATGAAATCAAGAAAATTGATTTTCGTGAGGAATTTTCAAAGCAAAAAACCCATCACGAAAACGCGAAAATTGATTTTTGTGAGGAGCTTTTTATTTTTAAGACGAGCATTTGATACCGAAATACAAGTCTTCAAACAGTGCCTGGGCTATCTATCTACCTTTAAGAATATTCGCAATGTTTCTGGCTACAAGGTAGCCAGTGGACATAGGACTTCCATCCATACAAGGCACTACCGAGTTGTCAGCCACCCAGAGATTGCGTACACCATGTACAGCGCCGCGGCTATCGACAACGCCTCCTTGATCAAGAGGGGCCATTTTGCAGTGGTTTTGAAAATGTTCATTAGAAGCTATAGTCTCACGTATAAAGGCGCGGACAAGGTCAGAGTCATCCAGTATAAAAGGCGGAGGAATAAGCAGCTCATAAGAGGGATCTTTTTGACTTAGTACATCGTTAATATTTTTCACATATACCTGTAGGGCATCCTGCAGCGTATCAAGGTCACGAGAATCTGTCAGCGTGCCAAGATCGACTAGAGGAGGGTCGAGAGGGTCGCTTGAATTGATGGTGATGCTGCCGCGACTTTTGGGTTGGCATAGATCGAGTATGAAAAGCGTAATGCCCGCAACTGGTGAAGCAGTGGCTATCCGAATCTCGCGCACCGCTGGATCGCCACCAACTGCCGGAAGCCAGGAAATTTGCGTAAAAAGTTCGTTGGGATTCGGTATAAAATCATTTGGATTTACACTAAAGACCATGCGAATGCTTGGCTGATCGCAAAGACCTTGACCCACATTTGGGTTATCAAATACTACAGGTATACCAAGAGAATCTAAAAGCGAACTTGCGCCAACTCCTGAATGGAGCAAAAATGGACTGCTCATAAGCCCGGCACAAACAATAATCCCCTTCTCAGCATATACTGTGCGGGATTCTCCATCGAGTATATACTCTACTCCAATGGCTTTTGTGCCATCCCAGATAGTTCTGAGGGCCATACTATCAAAAAGTATACGAAGCTGCCTCCCATGCTTGCCATAGCCATCATCGGTGACAACATCGTCATCTAAAAACGCATTTACGCTGCTTACGCGATACTTACCGTTTTTGCCATGGTGGGTATACTGCACCTTTGACGAGATGCCGATGGGAGTTTTAGGGTCGTTGTAGTCTTCGACATAGTCAAATCCCGTTGCACGTATAATCGCTTTTGTAAATTTTCGCGCAATTGTTGATGGCGCCTTTGATTGCTGCACTTCTAAAGGACCATGATAGCCTCGCAAGCTTGGATCATCTGTCCTACCATGGTAATTCTCAAGCTTTTTATAGACCTTTTGGAGCCGTTTTACAGACCATAATGGCCCTGCAGCTGCTTCCCACTTGGCATTAAACTCCTTTGTGGAGCGACAGTAGGCTCCAGCATTAATTGAAGAGGCACCGCCCTCAGGATTTGCTACAGCCCAAAGTAGCTGCCTGTCATCAGCATTAGGCTGAGGGACCGTAAAACCATTATCATAAAAAGGAGGGCCCACAGTGCCATCTAGAACCGTAGCAAGCGCTCCGGCCGAATATTTAATCACAGGAACTTCTGTAAGATTTTCTCCTACCTGCAGCGCAACAACTGACGTGCACTTATCATCAGAAAGCTCTCGAGCCATCACAGCTCCTGCTGTCCCTACGCCAACAATAACATAGTCAGCTGCTGTTGGGATATCGTGCGATTTTGCTAAAAGCATCTGCACAGGCATAAGAAAAGCAACGAGGCTCAAAACTATTTTCATATCTACACCTTTTTGATAAGTTTATAAGATGATTCCTAAATTTAGGGCAAGTCGAGTTGGAACGAAAAAGCGTAAATTGCCGATTCTTAGCGAGGAATGGTGTGAGGAAGCCTGCATTAGGCACGGCCCGCTTTACCTTTTTTTTTGGAGATTTTGCCTGAAATTTCGTAAAATCTAGGTATTTTCTCCAATAAAATTGGAGATTCTGCTAGAATTAGGGGTGGAGGTACATTTGTGGATATACTGCAATTTGCTAAAACAGCCTATATTCAGACACGGAACTTACTGCCCTTAGCTCGCGGCTACACAAACCCTCATGATCTTATTTCACGCATGTGCAAAAGGGGGGAGCTAATCCGTTTAAAAAATGGCTTTTTTATAATTGCTGATAAAATTAAAGATGCGCCAGTGCCCTATGAGCAAATTGCTAATCTTCTTTATGGCCCCTCCTATCTTAGCTATGAGTGGGCACTTTCTTACTATGGGATGATACCTGAAGGGGTTTATGTTGTGACATCCTCTTGTGCGATTCAGTCTAAACGCTATACAACAGCTCTTGGCACCTTTGAATATAGCTTTTTAAGCCATGCACGGTATGCCATAGGAATCACTCAAAAAGAGAATAGTGCTGGAAATTTTTTGATTGCAACTCCCGAAAAAGCACTGGCAGATTTAGTGCACAAAAAAAGCAAACGACTCTCAAGCAATGATCTTCTTGTCGATCTTATAGAAGCACGCAGAATTAATGAAGAGGTCCTCAAAAACCTCGATAAATCTCACCTTGCAGAAATTGCCGAAAACTATCGCTCAACGGCTGTACACACTCTTCTCAATGCTATAGGACGCATATGACAAAATCAAATATCTCAAAAATGTTGGAGCATTACCAGAATTCAAAGATTCAGGAACAGACAAAAATTCGCGAGATTCTGCAGCAGACTGCTCTTTTAGGCCTTGAGCGGCATGGGCTTTCAATCTTTCAATCTTGAGCAGCAAGAGCTACTTGATCGATCGAAAGTGTTGACCCTTCTTCATGAAAGAATTGATACAATTGACTGGACAAGTGCAAAAGCCGATATGAATGCTTTTATTTCAGACCCCTCACGGCTCAACATTTGGTCCAAAGACTATTTCCATGCGCTTGTCGACCATATTACTGTTGAGGATCGCTAAGGGGGAGATAGCGCCCTGCAGGCAGGCTCTCTTCATAGCCCTCTTTATATACAGTAGCTCACAAACTACACATCTTTCCCAAATAATATGTTATCTTGTTAATTATTCACTTCTAATGCATTATTTTTGCATATTTTTAATAACTAATAACAAAGGTAAATATGTCAATGATTTCAACTGAACAAAAAACACAATCACAAGAACTTCAAAAGAGCACCAAAAGCCTGCAAAAAACACTCAATCTATGGCTGCTATTTGTACTTTCGCTCATGGTATCAGGATGTGCCAGCATTGCAGGAAACAACACTCGCCAAGTAATGGTAACTTCCGAACCAATCGGCGCAGCAGTCTATATCGACAACCAACGTTATGGCACCACACCAGCAATCGTCACCATGCCCACATACATCTACGGAGGCAAAACCCTAATGCTGAAAAAAGAAGGCTACCAAGACCAAACAATGAGAATCAACAGCGAATTCCAACCAATCGCGCTACTAGACATTCTATGCTGGCCCACCATCTTAATCGACATCGCCACCGGCAACATCGTAAAAATCGACCCAGCCAACTTGAATCTATACGCAAGCTTACAAAAAGCAGAAGTCAAGAGTGCAAATTAGGTTATCTGTAAAATTGGCCGATGCTGCGTACTAATCGCGGCGTGCGGCCAATACTTTGTAAAAAGTAAAAAGGACCGTACTCTGTAAAAATGGTCGTACTCTGCAACTGCGATTTTTTCACATATGTCATTGGCAAGGTCCGCACTAACACTTATTTTTTAATGTGTTACACGAGCATTTAACTTTCTTCAAATTGCATGTTCGCACCACTCGTAAACAAGATCAGGTAGTTCGTGAATATCTACAAATGCAGTGTAATTCAATAGCTCAGCAGTGTCGCACTATATACGGTTCGGGAGGCGGCAGCCGTAGTAGCGGTGTAAAATTTGCCATACAACATGAAATATCCACCTTCTTAATCTCTGTTAATCATCCCATAGCTATCGAGATGCTTGGAGAATACCAAGCGCAATGGAAGGCTGGTCAAATTGCTTTTTATTTCTCATACTTAGTCTATCTCTCCTCCTCGACTGCTAACTGATCTTATTGATCTCACGCTGGTAGCTATCGAGGCTGGTCTTCTACGCAGAAGCGCGCTCATGTTGTAATTCTTCAATAGCGCGCATATTCCTGAAGGTCTTGTTTATCTTGCGTTGGTATACTTTTCAAGAATACATTTTGGCAGACTGAGCATATGGCAATTTGCTGCCAGATGACGCGGGAGATAAGAAAATTCTCCGTTAACCAATCAAAAAATGAGTTCTATTGCGTCTTATTCTTCTATATATCATGATAATTTACTTATTGTTAATAACTTAAAATAAAGGAGCAATTGTGCATATAGTAACAGCAGATCTACCAAATAAGCCTCAACAAGTGATTGAGCGCGATATTTCCATGTTTCAGTTAGCATCAACAAAGCTTCCCAAGCTAAAAGATCTTCCTGAGCAGATCACAGCTTATAAAGTCACAATAGGGTATTTCGAAGGTGCGCAGGCACACATTGCGATATATCAAAAGGGTGGCGCAATCAAAAAAGAAGTGAAGATTGTTACAATACTTAACGATCTAACTGGTAAGTTTCAAAATGACACACAGTTTATATTCTATGGAAATGAGGCGGTACGTCAATCAAGCATGTGGCAATCTCAAACAGTAATGGGAGTAAATTTCGTTGTGCACATTCATGACGATTTCTTTGTATACTCAACCAATTTAGAACAGCACATTCTAAAAAGATAAACACATTCTAGAGCGTATACAGACGTTATATTCTGCATACGCTCCCTCTAGAAACTCGTAAGACACTTGGCGATTCTGTAAAAGGAGCCGTAAAAGGAGCCGGGCTCTGCGATTATGCGATTTTTTCAAGCCTAAGTTATTTGCAAGACATGCAATTGTACACATATTTTCACCGGTTACTGCCCTCAACATAGGCATTTATTTTCTTTTGAATCGCATAATCGCAGAGCCCGGCTCTTTTTATATATTTTTTCCAATAATCACGGATATTAAATTTATCTTGAATTGTTTAATCACATTGCCTGGCCACTTTTAACTGTGTGGCTAACATTCCACAGATACAATCTATCACCAGGGAAAAATGGTCCAATGTCGCTGGAAAGATACTTCGTTCAATGTCTTTACTTACGACCTAGCCCGAGGTAAACTCGGGCTAGCCCAATAGGGGCCGGGTTCTCTCGATTATGCGATTTTACTACATCATTTTTGTTCTTTATGCAGCAGCTTGCCAACCTGCATCAGTATCTTTAAAAAGAAGCTCATAATCGTTAAGTTTATCCTCAAGTTCTGCAACTTTCTTAAGAATGCTAGCAATCTTGCCATCTTGATCATTAATATGGTCTCTATAAAGAAGCCTTAAGAGCCCCTCTGATGGTTTTGGAATGGAAATTTTTCCAGTTTCCCAACGGCGAATGGCTTGTTCGCTTACTCCTAGAAGCTTGCCTAGAGTATTTTGGGACATGAGCATTTCGTGACGTAAAAAACGCACCTCATCATTAGATAAATCCTTTTTGGAAGTCACCAAAAAAAATCCAATTGCTTTGTGCAACCCATCAATATCGTGAATAGATACGGATTTACCTCTTGAGGTTTCATGAAATTTGTATCCATTAACGAGATATATATTACTTAAACCGCATTCAGTATAGTGATAAAGTGTGTTAGTCATATCGCCTCATTTTATATTACCGTTACAACTTCTAAAAAATCTCTTCTCACCACTACAACCACTTGTACATTTCTCCCAGCGGAAAAACGTTTTAATTTGATTCTCCAATCTCCATATTGATCAAGGGTTGGCCCATCTATGCCTTTTCCATTTCTCAAGACGTCAAATATTTGACGCACTGAAACTGCTCTTTCGCTCATTCTTTGCTGGGCATGGGGACAATCCCAACTCACATTTTCCGAATTTTTGGCCAATTCGTGAGCACGTTTAACTAATTCGTCCAAAGACTCTGGCGGATTCTTTGGCTGCGGAAATGCGTGGACTTCACCCATTCTACTTACTCCATCATAATACAAAAAAGGGTTACCTGTCAATATGATAGGTCATAACGTTAGGTAAATCTATCAAATGGGCATTATTACGGTCAAGATGATGTTCATAGTGATAGGCATTATGATACCACCTTAAATAGCAGAAAGCTGCAAAATTTGAATATTTAGGCACATACAGATGTGCAAATTTATCTCCACATGTATACTGTGCGGCGGACAAGCGAGAGGCAATTTAGTCATGGCGACAGGTAAACGCGGGATTGGTAGGGTTACGTATGAAGATCCTAAGAAGGCTTTGAGGGGTTTTGAGCAGTCTTGGGAGGCAAATCTTCGGCTTTTGGGCAAGGTTGCGGGGCAAAAGGGTGCTATTGAGGAGCAATCGGCTCTGTTTCGGAAGAGGGCCGATGAGTTTGAGCAGCAGGTTGGGGGCTTTCAGGAGTTTTTGGTGAAGGTGCCGGTGCTTGCTGCTATCCGGACATGGCTGGAGGGCAAGCTAAGTGAAGCGCAGTGGAAAGAGCGCTATTTTGATAACATAACGCGTTTGTTTCAGAAGGAGCTTATTCCCCTTATAGATAGTCGCGGAAGGCTTATTATGCTGGAATATTTTATCGAAAATGGCCATAGGGCGATACTTGAAGAGATACGCGCTACAGAGGGCTGGACAGCGTTTGAGAAAGAAGAAATTGTGCAGTGCTATGTTGCTTTTTCGCAAAGTCTTGCAAGGCTATCACACAACCTTGTGCCAGATGGTATTGACCCCGATCGCGAACGTGTTCGCAATAAAGCTGTAAGCTATGAAACCTTTATCGATTTTATCCCACACCTCTCTGAGCGCGATGCGTTAATTGCAAAGCTGCTCTATTTTTGTGATCTGCCCATGGAAGCAATACTTACTCTTAAACAAGCAGCACTCAATAAAAAAAGCTATTCGATACAGATAGATTCTGGGCCTGTGGTAGTGCCTAGACATCTATTTTCAGAACTTGTTGAGTTTACAAAGGACAGTCCAGGAGCAAAAAAACTTGTCTTCACAAATGTGCGTGGAGACCAAGTTGACAGAACGCACCTTAACCAAAGCTTTACCAGGGCTTGTGAGAAATCGGTTAGAAAAGAAAAAATCACTCCAGGAACACTTCTGAAGGTTAAATCCGATCGTGAATGTCTGGGTTTACGAGATTCAGAATAACATTTTCGAAATTTGTTGCGTTAAATAGTCACTAATAGTTATTGTATGGTAATGACCAAAATTGCCATGCGCTATAGGAGGCTGTTATGCACATACTTGACCTTGTCCTGTCGGATAGACTTATCCCCAAAAGAACCTATTGTGATGTAGATGAATGCTACCTTAGTGCATGTCCTGGCTGTGGTGGGGCAGATGCGTTTATTATTTGGAAAAATTGTAATCGCTACTACTGCAGGGGCTGTTTGAGGCGCGGAGATCCTGTGCAGTATCTGCGAGATTTTCATGGTATGTCCTATCGCGAGGCATGTTTGGAGATTGGGCGGGAGTGCGGTGAGCCTTGTACCCAGTTGTGGGTGCCATTCCCCTCTTTTGTTGATAGGAAGCAGTGGGAAGAAAGTACTTTAGAGTTCGTTACGAAGGCGCATTGGCGGCTTTTGGGGTCTAGTAGGCTTGGGGAGTTGTTTGAAAAAGGGTTTACGCTGGGGACAATAGAGACATATTGTTTGGGGCTGGATGAGTGTGGCGGGGTTGTTGTGCCTACGTTTAATGGGGATATACTCACACGGGTGCGCGTGCTTGTGGATGGGGTTTATAGCACTCTGGCAGGTAGTAGAGAGGTTGTGGGGGTGTATGGGGCTGGAGTGAATAGACCTGTGGTTGTGGTGGAGGAGGAGCTTGATGGCATGCTCATAGAGCAGTTTGCTGGGGATGTGTGCGCTGTTGTGGCCTTGGGCGGTGTGCGGAGAGTTGAAGCGGTAGAGGGGTTGATGGAAGGGTTCGTGCTTTTTGCGGTGGATGATGCTGGGCTGTTTTATGAATGGGGGAAAAGGTATCCTCACATGCTCTTTTTGCCCAAAATAGTGCAAACAGGGGTAGATTTGCGCAAATGGGTTCTAGAGGGAGTTCGTAGTAGAAGATAAGCTTATGTAAGCCTTAAATTCAAGCCCATTGCAACACACAAAGAAACAAGTGTATGCCATTTAGGATTACCTGTGCCTGAAAGTGTTTTGTAAAGACTTTCACGGCCCACGTGAGCTTTTTTAGCTAACGCACTGACACCACCTTGGGCCTCTACAACATTTCGTAACGCAATAAGAAAAAGGTGTTGTGATTCGGCATCACCTTTGAGACTTTCTTCCAGAGCAGTATTTAGATACGCGACTGCTTCATCGTGATCCTTTAGATGCTCAATTAGAAATTCTTGATATTTCTTACTTCTTGCCATAATTTTTTGCCCTTTGTTGATAATCACCGATTGTATCCCAAAGGATACAATTTTTTCAGGTAGAATCAGTAGCCAAGGAACACTTGACAACTACTATTTCGTAATAAACTTGCTTGTCACGCAGGGTAATGAGGCCATGTTACATATTGTAACAGTCTGTTGCATAAAATCATAACATATGCTATCATAGAAGAAAGAGAGGATTGGATTCATGGAAATATCGTTGGGCAGAAGAATTAAAGCCTTGCGCGAGGCATTGAGAATGAGCCAGGCGGAGTTGGCGGAAAAATTAGCTTGGGATCGTGCATCTCTCTCTTTAATCGAAAATGATAAACGTTCACTGAAAGCTGACGACCTCATTCTCTTATCAAAATCTTTGAACATATCGATTGATGAACTGTTAAATCTTAAATCATCCACTGAAGTTGTTTTAGAGCAGGCTCAGAAACCCAAGGAAAAGCGATGCGACGTACGCATTAGCGTACCACGAAAAAACGTAAAAAAGTTTAAGCAAGCACTTCTCTATATTCTGGGAAAAGTCGGGGCAAAACCTAATGTGGGTGAAACTGTTTTATACAAGCTACTCTACTTCATAGATTTTAATTATTACGAGAAATATGAAGAACAGCTGATTGGCGCAACATACATCAAAAATCACCATGGCCCTACTCCAGTCGAATTCCAGTCCATCGTAAATGAAATGATTGAAAACAAAGAAATTGAAGTTGTTAAAAGCAGCTATTTTCAACACCTTCAAAAAAAATACCTTCCACGACAAGAACCGGATCTTTCAGTTTTTAACGCTAATGAAATAAAAGTAATTGATGATGTGCTGCAAAAATTGTCTGATATGAATGCTTCAACAATAAGCGAATACTCTCATCAAGATGTACCATGGATGGTCACATCAGAAAGAAAAAAAATTGATTATGAATCTGTATTTTACCGAACCCCAGCATATAGCGTGAGAGAGTATAGCAACGATGAA
>Ga0187893_10010315_pt1 | contig 13991 bp, 13 predicted proteins | sample MA1701074metaG_FD_139574 | JGI IMG/M metagenome (GOLD analysis project Ga0187893, IMG submission 139574) | White microbial mat communities from a basaltic lava cave in the Kipuka Kanohina Cave System on the Island of Hawaii, USA - MA170107-4 metaG ...
CGCTTCAGGTTGTCGTACACGATATAGCCGTCAGCCACCACCGTGCCCTTGTAGTTGCCCAGCACCTTGCGACCGTCCTCCTCGGACTTCGAGGGCATCATTCGATAGACGATCACCTCCGGCGTACTGAGGTTCCACACGCTTCCCGGGGATTTGCCCTTCTTTCCCAGAAGCGGCCAACCGGACTCGTCCGCGTGAAGCACCGGCGCCGAGAGGGCTCTTGCGACTAGCGCTTCGTACGTGGGCTTCACGTGCATCGCCAAGGCATGAACCTGGTCCCACAATGTCTGAGAGTCCACTTCCAGACCCTCTCGCGCCATCATTCGCACCTGGCGCTCCAGCGGAAGGCGGTCCGTGTACTTCGCGACCGCAACCTCGGCCCCGAACTCAACCGTGTATCGGCCCCCAGGTATGAGCTTCTCCGGTGCTGGCGCGGTTACCACAAGCGCATTGCACGAGCAGCGGTATTTCTGCTGGCGGATTCGCTCCCGGCGAAACTGACGGTGGATGACGGTCACCCATTCCGATTCCTCGAACTGCCCCTTCATCTCACCGACGTTTCCGCCGCAGACCTTGCAGCCGCGCCTTCCCTCCGGCAGTTCCATCACCGGCAGGTCCACCAAAGGCAAGAGCGGTTGAGGGCGCGGACCGTGACCCTTGCGAGGCCTCTTCTCTTTGGATTCCTCAGCCTCTTGCTCGGCCTTCTTCCGCTCGTCCAGCCGAAACACGTGCTCTCGCTTCTTCTGGAGCTCTTCCAGAATCGACAGCTCCATTTGCGCGCACTGTTTCTCATCAAGCCCCATGCGTCGGGCGAGCTCGAACGTCAGACTCCGGGTTTTATCGATCAGTCACTTGTTTTCGTTGTCGAGGAGGATACTGATCTGGCGGAGGGTCTCAAGATCTCGTTCGTCTTGAATCCGAACCATTCACTCGGATTTGATCATGACCGCGATCGATTGGCAAGAGAAAAATACGTCATCTCCGGCGGCGACAACGAGATTTTTCCCACCAGCTTGCTCCCCTCCAGGAAAAGCTGAAGCTCGCTCAGGGTCAGGCGCACCGTCGCTCCTTCGTCGCTCCACAAACGCGCGAATCGTCCTTGCTCCAGCCGCTTCGCGAACACGCACAAGCCGGTGCCGTCCCAGTAGAGCACCTTCGCTCGGATGAGGTTTCGGCTTACGAACAAGAACAGCTCGCCGCTCAGCGGGTCCCGCCCCAGCTTCTGCTCCACAACCGCCGTCAGCCCATCAAAGCCCTTCCGCATGTCCACGGGCGCCGTGTACGCGTATGCCGTCACACGGCGCCCGTTCCACATCATCGCAGCGCCTCCAGCACCGAACGAATCTCTGGCCTCTTCAGCCCTTCGATCCGATATCCATCAGGCGTCACCAGCGTCACCCCGAGGCTCTTCGGGTCTTCGCCCGCTTCCGCTACAACCTCCACCGCCTGGAAAGCTGCCCTCGCGCCGACCTCGATTCGGCGCGACCATCGGGTCAGCGACCAACCGCTTATCCCGAGCTCCGTCGCCACCTTGTCACAGTTCGCCCCTCGCTTCTGCTGCTGCTGGAGGTAAGCCACCGCCAGCGAACGCAATTCGCCCGAGTATCGGCGGCTTCGTCCCGCTCGCCCTCGGTTCTCCTCTCGAGATCGCTTCAGGAATCGTCGCACTTTTGGATCCATCGTTGCTCTCCTTTCCGGATCGCAACGATGGGCTACCTCAGCAACTTTGGCTAGACGGGGTAGGGCGAGGATTTACGCTATTACTGGATCTGAGCGGCGCTGAGCCCCTCCGTCCAGAGCGCCCAGCGGGAAATACCGCACACTTCGAGAGACACCGGAACGATGGGCGGCACGATCGAAGCCAGGCTCTTTCTTCTCAACAACCTAACGCGTGCGCCCAAAATCCGCAGCGGCGTGCTTGAGCCACTCTTTTGTCTGATTTAGCAAGTGCCGAGAGAGGGCCGTGGTTCCAATCCCATCTTCTGACCAAGCCGAGCAAATGCAAAGGTGCGTGGAGCGGGCGCAGGAACGGAGCACGGCCACGAAAGGAAACAGCAGTTCCGCGTCGCCGCCCGTGAAAAGGCACTGTAGAAGCAGCACCGGATGATTCAGATACAGCGCTTCCATCTCGGTACTCTCTATCCCGAGGCGTTCCTTGGCGAGACCGGAGAGGCTCACCCCTCGAAGGAGCTCGAACCCGCTTCGGTAAAGCGCTCCCTCGAGCCGCTTTCTGACCTCACGCAGTGGACCGGGAAGCGTAAAGCAGCAGAGCGATCGCGGGCAACACCCGCGATGTCCCGGATCGTGTCGACTCTCTGCAGTTGTCGCCATGGCGAATGCGCTTCGAGAGCTTCAGCAAAGATAACGGGCAGAAACACCTCTCACCCGTCCGCCAACCGGCATTGTTGGTCAGAGCTTTCTCATCACTTTCCGCGTTCACGGGCCAGCAAGCCCACACCCAGGACGCCTGCGACCAGGGTGACTCCCCACGCGAGCGCGCGAGAAGCGCCGCGGGTCGACCGCTCGATCATCATCGGCTCGGGATTGGCGTGGGGCGAGTCGCCATCTGCCGGGGCTTCACCCGACTCGTGTCCTCCATGCTCGTCGTGCTCCATCGGGGCCGGTTCCGATGAGCCCGCGCTCTCCTCGGATTCTCGAATCGTTAGCTTGACGGTTGCTTTTTCGTCTCCGGCCGCAACAACCGTGTACTCCCCGGGGCTCAGCTCGCTCGGGAGCGTGAGGGTCTTCTCGAAGCGACCGTGCTCGTCTCCCCGGACGCTCCCCAAGGAACGATCCTCGAGAGTGCCTTGGAGGGTCAGTTGGATCTCGCCGTTCGTCGTGAGGCCTTCCCCGCGGATGGTGATCTCCTCGCCCGGGGCCGCCGCAGGCTTGTCGATTTTGAGAGATGGGCCATGGGCCTGGATTTGCGGCGCCATGGCAAGGAACGACAAAAGGCTTACGCCCGTGTAAACATGTTTCATTTTCTTCCTCCAATTCTCACATGATGTGTTGCTGCGCTGGCGCCAGCCACGCGTAGAGGGCGAGCGCAAACAGCAACAAGAGAAATCCGTAGCCCACGAGAAGGGTCCCTTTGCGATCGCGAGGCAACGTGGACTCCTTCCGATCCAAGACGGGCGGGAGAAACAGCACGAGATAGATCAAGGGCGGCCCGAACACGAGGGCGGGCGTTCCGAACCAGTTCTCGAGAGCGTAGATCCACAGAAAAAAGAGCGGAGGTTTGGTGACCTCGGCTCCTTCCACCGCCGGGTATCCCAGCTCCGCCGGCCAAAGGAGAGTCAAGAGTCCGGCAAGGGCGACGAACAGGAAGCCATGGGCTCCCATCCGACGGAGGTGTCGGAGAAAGGTGCTTCCCTGCCGATCCTCTCCCGGGTGCGTGTGAATTTCAAGAAATCGGATCAAATAGAGATGGACCCCCAGAAAGCCGAAAAAGATCACGGGCAAGACACCGATGTGGAGCGCGTACAGGCGGGACAAGACGCTCACGCTCGGAGTGAACTCCGGCGTGAACACCGCCCCGAAAACGCCAGCTCCGCGAGCGCCTGCGATGTAGTGCGCCATCGCCTCGTAGCCAGCCTGGTCCTGCGGAAGCACCGTGCCGGTGAAATAGAGCAGGAAAATCATTCCCAACATCAGCACTCCCGCCCACCAGGTAACCTCGCGCGGCTTCCGGTAGCTGCCGCGCCAGAAGACCCAGACGAGATGCAAGGTCACGGTCAGCAGAATGAGATTGGCGCTCCACCGATGCACGCCGCGAACAAAATCGCCCCATGGGGCTCTGGCGATGATGTACAGGAGACTCTGATGAGCACCTTCCGGGCTGGCGTTGTAGAATTGCGTCAAGTAGATCCCGGTCATGATCTGGACCAGGATTCCGAAGAACGTGATTGAGCCGAAGAAATAGGGCAGTCGATCCGCGACCTTGGGAATCGGGTAGCCCAGGCCTTCCTCGATCGCGAACCGATGACTGAGTTCCATGGTCTCTCCTTTTCTCTATCTCGCTACCGGTACAGTCTCGATTGGGTCCGGATCATCTCTCTGGGCCATGAGTGGGCGCCTCACGACCGTGCCGATGCGCTCCCTCTCCCGCAGGGAGTTTTCCCCCCGGGCTCAGTCCGCGGATGAGGGCTACCAGGGCGGCCACCAGGAGCGTAACCCCCACGACGACGCCCACCACCCCTCTGAGCATCCGGACTCTTCGCACTTTCCGCTCCCTCTCTGTTCTTCAAACAAAGGAAAAGCGCTCGATATGAATGCTGTCCGTTTCGACGCCCAGGTTCTGGAGCACCTCGACGACCGGGGACATCATTCTCGGAGGGCCGCAGATATAAAAAGACTTTCCTATCAGCTCCTTGCAGAATCTCGTGACCTTGTCTCGGTCCACGTGGCCGCGCTCCCCGGGCCAGCTTTCCGCCGGCCGGCTCAGGATGTGGATGACTCGCAAGCGGGGGCGCCCGGCCGCTTCGATCTCAGCCAGCTCATCGCGAAAGACGATGTCGTCCTCGGTCTTGTTCGCATAGAGCAGCAGCACCTGAAGGTCGTCCCTTGACGTTGCGCGCATGTGGCGCAGCATGCTGATGAACGGGGTCACACCCACCCCGCCAGCGATGAAGATGAGCTCTTGTTCCCCCGGGTACAAAGCATAGGAAAACCGGCCGAATGGGCCTTCCAGGAGGGCGCTGTCTCCCGGTCGGCTCCGCCCGATGGTGGAAGTGAAATCGCCCACCTCCTTGATGGTCGAGCTGACGAACCGCGTCTCCGTCGGTGTCGACGAAATCGTGAACGGGTGCCGTTCGACAGAGAGGCCATCGCCGCGGTAGAGAGTGACAAAGTGGAATTGGCCGGGTAAATAAAAAGGGCTCTCCTCCTGTTCGAGAGGCGTGAACCGAATCGTCCATACGTCGTGCGTCTCCCGGCGAACGTCGGTGACACGGCACATGCGATCGCGCGTCCAAACGCCCCGCGGCAGCCGATGATGAAAGTACAGCGTCGCTGCGACTCCGACCGCGGCAACCCAAAGTACCTGGACCGCGAGCAACGTCAGATCTTCGCCGGCGTTCCAGCTGTGCACGAAGCCGAGACCGAGCACCAACCCGGCAAGCGAATGGTGGAGGAAACGCCAACGCTCGTAGTCAAGCCGGACTCTCTTGCGAGACAGCGTGAGCACAACCTGCAAGACGAGAACGACCAGCGCCCCTCGACCCGTCCAGATATGCCAGGGACGATCCGGCCCCGTCAGCAAAGACCACCCCTCGCCTCCGGCTGCCAGCAGCAAGGGGTGAGCGAAGAGCAGTACCACGGCGAATAACGCCATCGTCTGATGAAAGTGGAGCACGATGTCGTGTCCAAAAGGCCGCTCCACCCATTTCAGGCGGCCCGAAAGAACGAACTGCAACGTCAGTATCGCGAACCCGAGCATGGCGAAGCTTCGGCCCAGCTCCGCGACCAGACCGTGATCCGTTCCCGGGCGCAGCACCGCGACTACGACCAGGGATAAAACGGCTAGGACCATGTAGAGGACGACGCGAAGAGCCCCGCCGCCGTCGCTGGTATCCGCCGCGATGCGCGACGCTGTCAGCGGCTTAGATTCGAAATCAACAGCGGCGGTCTCGCGCAAGGATCGCATTTCCTGGACGACCCTACTCATCCGTGACGGTGAACGTGGGGTTGGCCTTCCTCTTTTCTCCCCTCGCGAACAAGCGCCCTGACTTTTTCGTACATCTCCTCGGGAAGAACCCGGACGAGGGTCATCATGCCCATGACGCCCCCCGACCAGCCGGGGCGCAAACCGTATGTCTCGGGCTTCGCCACCATCTCATCCATGGTCATCCACATGTCCTGCGGGTAGCCGGGCACGCTCCAGGGGTCGCCCGCTTGCTGTGTCGTGTGGTGCTGGTGTTGCTGCGAGGCGGCTTCTTGACCGACCAGGTGGGTCGTTTCCCTCTCGCGGTTGGGCAGTCCGATGGCACGCCCCATGGAAGGGCCGAGATCCTCGGAAAGGGCCTGGCCGTCGCGGATCATCCCCATCCCTTCCTCCATACCCATCCCGGAGTGCATCCCCGAGCCGACGTGCGTCATCGGCCCCACCATCGAAACCATCTGATTCATCATGTGGTGCGGCAAGTGGCAGTGGAACATCCAGTCTCCGGGGTAGACGGCGTCAAACTCGATGTCCTTCGCCTGAGCAACCCCCACCAGCGCGGTGTTGGTGGGATACCACGCCGTTTCGGGGACGCGGCCGCCCTCCGTTCCGGTGATGTAGAACTGATGCCCGTGCAAATGGATCGGGTGGTGATCCATTCCCAGATTGACGAGGCGAATGCGCACCCGCTCTCCTTGCTTGACGATGAGCGGCGTCGTCGCCGGACCGGCCTTGCCGTTGAGCGTCAGCCAGTTGAACTCCATGGAGAGCGTGTTCGGGACCGTGTTGTTGGGGAGGATCGCCCACTCTTGGAGGATGAGGCCGAAATCCTTGTCTACCCGCGGCCGCTCGAGTCCTTTGGGGTGCATGATGAACAGGCCAATCATCCCCAGCATTTCCTGCATGGGCATGTGCGAGTGGTAGAAGAACGTACCTTTCTGGTGCAGAGTGAACTCGTAGACGAAGCGTCCTCCGGGAGGAATTGGATCCTGGCTCACCCCGGGCACCCCGTCCATCTCGATGGGGATCTCGAAGCCGTGCCAATGCATCGACGTCGGCTCGGGCAGGCGGTTGTCTACGATGATGCGCACCCGGTCGCCCTCGGTGACCTCGATCGTCGGTCCGGGCACGCTTCCGTTGTAGCCCCAGGCGTCCACGGTTCTGCCCGGCACGAACTCGGTTTTTACCGGCTCCGCGATCAGATGAAAGACCTTCACGCCGTCGTCGACCTCGTAGGGAAGGTTGGGCACGTCCGGGGTCGCCACCGGGAGCCAAGGCCTGTCGCCCGATTGCGCTCGAGAAACGTCGGAAGCGGGTTGCGGCGGCATGGCGTGGTGTTCGTGCTGCGACTCGCTCCTCCGGCTGGCGAGGACGCCGCCGCCCGCGACCGCGAGACCCCGCAAAAAGCTTCTTCGGCCGTTGTTCATGGCGATACTCCTTTCCAGAATCTTCGAAGTTCCGTCACTGGGCGGGCGGTGCGGTCATCTCGCGATTGGAAACCCTCATCCCTGGAGGCTCGAGCCCGCCAGCCAACAGCATCCCGCGGATGAGAAGGTCGTCTTGCCGCAACTCGACGAGCGTTTCCACGTACTGGGCGCGAACCTGGAACAGCGTTCGCTGAGCGATGAGCACCTGAGGGTACGCCGCCCCCATCTCTCGGAATCTTGCCAGGTAGAGGTCGTAGGCTTCTTGGGCCTTCGGCAGGACCTCCGTCTGATACCGCTCCACCAGGCCCAGGGAGTCCAGGTAGCGGTCATAGACCACTGCGAGTCGCGAGCGCAGTTCCAACTCGAGTCTCGTGACTTCCTGCTCGGCTCGACGGATCTCCGCTTGCGCGGCCGCGATATTGCCCTGGTTCCTATTGAAGAGTGGCACTCGGAACCCCACCTCGATGAACGCTTCCGGACCGACCGATCCACCGAGGAATTCCGAGCGCTCGAGGTTATAGCCGACCCCGCCCCGCAGGAGGGCATCGGGGACCGGTTCCGCCTTCGCGCGCCGCAGCACTCCCCGGGCTCTCTCGACGCCGGCCTCCGCCCTCTTGATCTCCGGGCTCTCCTGCAGGAGCGTCACCAGTACCGAGTCCGGATCGAGCTTGGGTATCTCCGCCTCCAGATCTCCTTCCAGAGGCGCTCTCTCCAAAGACGGGTTACCCACCATGGCCGCGAGCATGCGCCAAACCCGATCGAGATCATTTTCGGCCTCCATCAGATCTACCTCGGACTGGTGCCGCTCGATCTGCGCCTCCAGCAAGTCGGGCCGATCCGCCGCGCCCACGTTGAAGAGCTGCTGAGACGTCGTGTCAGCCCCGCGGGCGATCTCGACCAGGCTCCGCCGCAGCTCCACCATCTGCTGGGCTCCCAGCGCTTCGAAGTAGAGCAGGCGCACGCCGTTGACCACGCGCAGCGTCTGCGCCTCCTTGTTCGCTTCCTCCTGGAGCTGCTCCTGGGCAAAAATGCTCCGGCTGTGCTTGAGCTTTCCCGCCGTCACGATGGCCTGCTCCATGAAGAAGAGGTGCTCGCTCGTCTTCGACGCGGCCCGCAGGCTCAGCTCTTCAGCCATGTATCCCATGATGGGGTTGGGGTAGAGACCCGCCTGCAGCGTCAGGCCGGCCGCGGCCCGAATGGCCGCGTCGGCCTGAGCGAGGGTCGGGTTGTGGGACAACGCTATGCGCTCCAGCTCTTCCAAGGTCCAAGATTGGGGTTGGCCTTCCGTTTGGGCTCCCATACCGATTCGAGCTTGTGCCGTGAAAACGAGTCCCAACGAAACGGTGACAACATGACTAACGATCCTTTTCGGGTGCAACGATCGCGCTCCTTGCTTGCTGGCGCTTTGCCTCGTGCGCGGGCCGCGACGCTTCGTCGGCTGCATCCCGCTCGAGGCAACCACCAGTATCTAATTAGGATGGCCTGCAATGTGCGCGCCAAGAGAGCGACCTCGGCAACTCTTTGTGATAGACCAGATTCAGTGGTTCTGCGATTTGGAAAGAGTTGAACACTGTTGGAAAAAAAGCGGCGATTGCTGGAATTGAAACTTCTAGGCTCTCGTCGGCGGACCCGCGGTGTGATCATACGCGCGGCTGCGCTCGGGTCTTTCTTCTGCGGAAGGAGCTCGCTACCGTGAGACTGATCGTGGCGGTACGTTTGCCGATGGCGCGCGTTGGCGGGCGCCGGGACCTCTTCGTAGGTCTCGTGCGAGAGGCCGCGGACGATGAGACACGGTCGCGAGTTCGCTGTCGCGAAGACAAAGCTGACGACGCCCCCTCGCGAGGCTTATCGATGGGGACCGGGCCTCACCGCCCGCCAGGATCTCAAACGCTAAACGACGGGCCGAATCGGTTTCATGGTTATCGGTTCAAGCCTCCCCCAGTCCCATCCTCGATCTTCCAAGCCACCGTGTGGGCCGGATGTTCGTACCAGCCGGGGTCTTCATAGGTCGTGATTCCTTCGCGAATCTTGACGACGGTGAACATGCCCCCCATCTCGATGCTCCCGAAGGGTCCCCGCCCCCCCATCATGGGAAGGGTGTTGGGGAGCCCGACGCCGTGCTCCTGATGACGCGCGTGCTCCGCCATGCCCGTCGAGCCATGAGCCCGCGCGCCGGGCACGAGCGCCGAGAGCTTCGCCTGTAGCTCGGTCTGGTCGACCCCGATGACATTGGGGATGTCGTGGTTCATCACGTTCATCGCGTGGTGCGTCTTGTGACAGTGCAGCGGCCAGTCCCCGGGATTGTCCGCAACGAATTCCACCGCGCGGGTGGTGCCGGGCGGCACGTTCATCGTCGTCTCCGGCCACCAGGCCGAGTCGGGAATCTGGCCTCCGTCCGTCTCGACCACCCAGAAGCGGTGGCCATGAATGTGGATGGGATGGCTGTCCATGCTCACGTTCGCGAAGCGGATGCGCACCCTCTCGCCCCGCCGCACGACGAGCGGGGCGGTTCCCGGAAACGCCCGGCTATTGAACGTGAAGAGGTTGAAGTCGGTCATGATATTCGGGTTGGGGGTATAGGCCGAAGGCTCGACGTACCATTCGTGGAGAAAGATGCAGAAGTCGCGGTCGATGCGGCGCGTCGGCCGGAGTGGGCGGACGATGAGAAAACCCATCATCCCCATCGCCATCTGGACCGCTTCGTCGGCGTGCGGGTGATACGTGTAGGTGCCGTGCTGTCTCAACGTGAATTCGTACGCAAATGTCTCTCCTGGACCAATGTGAGGTTGCGTCAGCCCTCCGACGCCATCCATCCCGTTAGGGAGCAGAATCCCGTGCCAGTGAACGCTGGTATGTTCCGGCAGTCGGTTCGTCACCAGGATGCGCACCCGATCGCCCTCGACCGCTTCGATGGTGGGGCCTGGCGTCTGACCGTTGTAACCCCAGCATCGGGTGGTCATGCCCGGAGCGAACTCGCGCTCCACCGGCTCGGCGACAAGATGGAACTCTTTGACGCCGTCCTTCATGACGTGGCCGAGCGCGCTCCCGTTGGGCGTGACGACGGCGGGTGCGTGGGCAACATCGGCGTTCACCGACAGAGTTTCATTCGCCGTATCCGGTCGAGAGTCGGGACTTGACGGAGCGTGATGCGTTGGGTGCTCCTGCGCCATCGCGTTGTCCGGGAAGAGCTGGCGGAGCGCGGTACCACCTGCCAGAGCCGCGGTGCCGGAAAGAATCTTGCGACGACTGACCATGCTTACCTCTCACTCGCGGCCGAGACCGCTCCTGGAAGAGCACCACCGAGAGCTTTCTCGAGCTCGGCCCGGGACGTCCAGTAGTGCCGCGCCGATTCAACGGCCGCCCTCTCTGTCGCTACTACGGCCTGTTTCGCGAGAAGGAGCTCGTAGGCTCCGGTGAACATGGCGTTGTAGTGACGCATCGTCAATTCGAGAATCCGGAGCCGCTGGGGAAGAAGAATCCCCTCGTAATAAAGAGCGAGGTCCCGCGCCGCCAGCATACGGTCACGAGCTTCGCGCACTTCCGAGCGCGCGTTGACGGCAATGGCCTCCAGTTGTCTCTGGGCGCGGCGGTGCTCGGCTTCGAGTCGCGCGATCGAAGCTTTCCCCGTGTCGAAAAGGGGGAGCTGCAGGGCGAGGGTAGGCCCGCTGACTCGCTCACCCTCGATGTCTTTCTCCGTGTCGATGCCCAAATGAACTCCCACGGGGAGCCAGCGCGTCTTCTTTCGGACGGCGAGCGCACGTCCGACGAGCTCGACACCAAAGCGAGCCGCCTGCAAGTCCTGCCGCTGGCGTATAGCGAGCGACTCTAGCCCCTCGAGAGATACCTCTTCTCGGGGAATATCCGGAAGCGAATCCGCAATCCTCCACTCCGTCCGAACTCCCCAGAGCCCGAGGAGTCGATGGAGATGCTCGCGGTCCGCGCGACGCTCGGCTTCGGTTACGGCCAGCTCCACACGGGACTCTCGATAAAGGGCCTGCTGGATCTCGAGGTCGAGCTCGCTCAAGGTGCCAGCCTCCCCTTGCCTTCTCGCGAAATCGGCTGACGTTCGCGTCAGGTCCACAGCGAGCCGCAAGCGCTCGACTAGCTGCTGACGAGCCTGGAGGGTGAAGTACGCCTCTTTGACTCGAGCCGCAAGCTCGAGCACTTCGTTCGCCACGCGAAGCTTGGTTTGCTCGAGATGAACCTGCGCCACTTTCTTGCGCAGGGGCTGGAGGAATAGGTCGAACACGTTTTGGATGACCGTCAGCTCGGTATTGGCGCTCGAGATGCTGGGCGCGAAGCGCGCACTGACGGCGAAGAAAGGATTCTCGATCCGCCTGGCCTGGGCCAGATCCGCTTGAGAGATCCCTATCTCCTCGAAGGTGGCCTGGAGAGACGGGTTGTTGACGATAGCGATTTGCGTCGCGCGGTCGACGGTTAGCTCGCCCGCGAGGAGATCGTCCAGGGTTCGCTCGGCCAACTCCGTCTCGTCTCGGCGTCGAGCCCATGCCGGGCGCTGCCCGGTCCGCTGAACCACGACTTTTTCGACGTCACCGAAGCTCCTCGTCGCGTCGACGCTCGCGCACGCGCTCAAGCAGACGAGAGAGGTGACGGCGAGAGCTCGAAGCCAGCTCATCCTCTTCCCGCCTCCGGTTGCTTCTTCACCAGGACCGTCCCGCACGTTGGGCAACGGCCCGGCTCGTTGCTCTCCACTTCCGGATGTTTCGGGCACTGATACCGGGCGGCGGCGGGCTCGGAATCGTGGAGGTGAGGCGGCGCGGGAGCGGACCCATGCGGGGACGGCTCGTCAGAGTGGCTCTCTTGCGTCGTCGGAGTTTCAGCGGGCACAGGCGCGGCCTCGAGCTCATCCCCAGCCGTGAGATAGGGCTCGGGTGCGGGAGCGGCCGCCTCCGGCGCTTCTGGATCTGCCGGGCTCCTCGCAGCGAAGCTGGGCGGCGGCGTCCTGCTCGCGCAAGCCGTCAAGAGCGCGACGATGGCGACGAAGCTGCCTCGGCGAAGGAGCAAGCTCATTGGTCTATGCCAGGGCACCTTTTGCGATCTCGCCAGGGTGCTGCGCTGAAGAAGCGTATGGCGCATGAAGATTCCTCCTTCATTATTCGATGCACGGCAGTCTGTATCGGTTTCGCTCCGAATCTGATGGAAGGGGCGCGCGTGACCGCGGGACAAGTCGGGCTTGCGGGGTGTGAGGCCATCCTGTTCCGGAGGACGGAAAGCGCTTCCCGAGTTACGAGGAAGGAACGGATGGCGTTAGCATGCTTCGGCGGACTGCCGTCGAAACCTCTCAGAGCTCGAACCCTGCCGGACGGACGGTCAAGGCACCTGGGTTACCTAACGAGGGCCACGCGGACGGGGACGCGTCGATATGTTGGTAAAGGGGAGCGTCTCCTGGTTTAGGGCACCTAGTGCTGTTCCAACTTAATTAGCCTAGATTCTGTTATCCTGTGCTCAGGGAAAGGAGGCAGGATGGCAGGATCTGTCCGGCTGCGGACTCTGAGCCGTGCCGAGCACGGCTTCTTACGTAAAAAGCTCAAGGACCTGTCTCTGTCGGCTCGCGTCCACCAGCGATACCGGATCGTAGGTGAGGTTCTCAAGGGCCACGCGGTGGCGGAAGCGGCAGACCGGGTGGGCTGCCACTTCACGGTGGCATACGACTGGATCCGCCGTTTCAACAAGAGCGGATTCAAGACGTTCGAGCAGGTCCCCAACCCCAGGGGACGACCGCCAATTCTGAGGGCCGAACAACTCCGGGAGCTCGTCGAGGTCGCTCTTTCAAGCCCCGCAGAGAGAGGCCTCCCGTTTTCCAACTGGTCAGTGCCCAAGCTGTCCGAGTACTGCCGGCAGCGCCGACTGCTGCCACCAGTTACCGATGAGTGGGTTCGCCGACTCCTGCGTCGAGAAGGGCTCACAGCGCAGCGGATCCGGACTTGGAAGACCTCACTGGATCCCGACTTCGGCCGGAAAAAAAACGCATCCGGAAGCTCTATCGGCGCTGCCCGAAAGGCTCGGCGGTAGTCTGCTTCGACGAGTGGGGTCCTCTGGAGCTGCGTCCGGTAGGAGGCGTGGCCTGGGCACGCAAGAAGATGCCCGTGCGGCGACGCGCCACCTATCGCCGCCTCAAAGGCACCGAGCAGTTCCTCGGCTTCTACGACGTCCACCGCGACTGCCTCAGCGGGATTTTCCGCAAGCGCAAGCGCCTGCCCGATCTCTTCGATGCCTTCCGCCATCTGCGCGCCTGCTACTCCCGCAAGCGTCTCTTCGTGGTCATGGACAACCTGCATCAAACCCACGACCACCCGAGCTTCCGCCGCTTGTTGAGAAAGCTCCGCATCTCCCCGGTCTGGACACCCACTGAATCGTCCTGGCTCAATCTCGTCGAAGCACACTTCGGAGTTTTGAAGGCGCTTCACCCTCGCGAACACCGACGACCTGGACCACATCACCCGTCGTCGGCGCGTCTACCGCTACCGCCACCGGCGACTCGCCAACACCAGCCACCCCCTCAACCGCATCCGCTCGATTAGGCCGGTCAAGTTGGAACAGCACTCTAGACGTGATCGCCGCTGGACGCAACCACCCGCCTTGACGGCAGAAGGAGCGCCTACGAGGTCGCTAAAGAATCTCGATCGACTTTCGCGAGACGACGCGAAACGGGACTGTTAAGCTCAGGGGCTCGTTCTTCCCTTCCCTCTTGAACGTTAACGTCGCCTCTCCTTCACCCGCTTTCGTGAAGACGTGATGCGTTTGGTACATTCCCGGATCCTGACGAGAGCTCCGTGCCTCGAACGGCCCGAACTCTTTCCCGTCAAACCGGATCTTTGCCTGTACTTCTTGCAGGTCGGTCACCGGCTGCTTGTTTTCCAGCTCCGTGAGCCGCCACCGAAGAA
>Ga0187893_10010316_pt1 | contig 13990 bp, 10 predicted proteins | sample MA1701074metaG_FD_139574 | JGI IMG/M metagenome (GOLD analysis project Ga0187893, IMG submission 139574) | White microbial mat communities from a basaltic lava cave in the Kipuka Kanohina Cave System on the Island of Hawaii, USA - MA170107-4 metaG ...
CCACGGTCCCGCCGACCACGGTCCCGCCGACCACGGTCCCGCCGACCACGGTCCCGCCGACCACGGTCCCGCCGACCACGGTCCCGCCGACCACGGTCCCGCCCTTCGACAGCTGTGACGGCCTCACGGCCACCATCGTGGGCACCGACGGCCGCGACATCATCACCGGGACCTCATGGGACGACGTGATCGTGGGCCTCGGCGGCAACGATCGCATCGACGGGGGCGACGGGGACGACGTCATCTGCGGCGGCGACGGCAACGACACGCTCGTGGGCGGTCCGGGCGACGACACCATCCTCGGTCAGGCCGGCAACGACAGCCTGGCGGGCCGCGACGGCGACGACGAGCTCGACGGCGGTGACGGCAACGACAAGATCGTCGGTGGCGACGGCGACGACGACATCAGCGGTAGCGGCGGCGACAACACCATCCTGGGCGACGCCGGCAACGACCGCATCCGCATCACTGAGATCAGCACGGGAGCCGACTTCATCCTCGGAGGACCCGGCGACGACATGGTAACGGTCGACCTCTTCCCCGTGACCCTCGGGGCCAACGACTTCTTCAGCGGTGGCGCCGGCAACGACTTCATGAACGGGGTCCTCGACGGCGGCCAGGTCCTCGGGGGGGACGGTGACGACCAGGTCCTGCTGATGGACGCGGGCACCTTCTACGGCGGTCCCGGCAACGACTCGGTGTCGAGCATCCGGGGGATGGCAACCTTCTTCGGCGAGGACGGCAACGACAGCGTGGGATCCAACCTCGCCGGCTTGTTCCGGGCTGGGCCCGGCGACGACAGGGGGGGGAGCGTGCGGGGGACCGGCATCTACCTAGCCGGTGACGGCAACGACACCGCCTCCGCGACTCGAGAGCAGGGGTTGTACTGCGGTGGTTTGGGCGACGACTCCCTGACCTTCCTCAGCAGCACCTCGGTCGACGTCCGAGGCGGCACCTTCATCGGCGAGGAGGGCAACGACACCGTCGGCTTCTTCTTCCCCGGCGGCACCTTCGTCCAGGACGGCGACTGCCCGGTGGAGTAGCCGTAGCGACGCAGAGCGGAAGGGAGCAGGGGTGCGACGGTCGAGCAAGGTTGGTGGGGCGGGCGTTGTAGTAGCGGCCGTCATCCTCGTCGGGGCGACCCAAGCATGGGCGCACACCGGTTCAGGGTCGTTCTCGGGCTACGAGATCCCGCCGGGAACGGTGAACTTTACGAACGAGCAGAACCTCTGCGCCGAGTTCGTGGCGAGCGCAAACGATCCGTTGGTCCACGAGCTCACCATGTCCGGGACCTTCCACGGCCAGAGCGGCAGCGGGAGCGCCACGTTCACCCGCACCAGCGCCTACTACCTGAACCCCGAGGGGACCTACGCCGACGAGGACTGCACCACGGAGAGCACCGTATCGGGGTCGACGACGATCGACTTCGAGGAGTGGGACTGCTCGGGCTCGGGCACCTACGAGCGGCGCAACGAGGAGGAGTACACGCTCTCCTTCAGCGGCACCTGCGACGACACCACGACCATGGCCGTGGAGACCACGTCGACGTCGGCGACGCTCACCGCCACCCAGACGGTGTGCTCCGGGAGCTGCGGCACGGGCTATCCATCCGGGGCCAGCTCGACCATCGACGGCGGCGCGTACTCGCAGACGGGGTAGGGCTCCCAGAGCCTCGGGCCTCTCCGGCGGCGGACCCGCCGATGGCTACGCCGCCAGCGTCAGCGTCTTCAGCCCTCCCGGCTTCCCGCCCGTCGGGGGTGGGACGTTCATCGGCGATCAGGGCAGCCGTCGCGGCTGGCGACACGGCTCGGTCCCTGGCCACGGTCCCACACCTGGGGGGCTCTCGGACTCTGTGAGACGTTGACGTATCGCTGCGATACGGGTACGTTCTCCATCCATGGATCGAGCGACGCAGCCCTACGACGGACCCCTCCACGAGGATCCTGCCATCCACGCCCGGCGCTGGCTCCTCCTCGGGGTCATGTGCCTGGCCCTGGTGATGATCGTCATGTCGGTGTCGGGCCTCAACGTGGCCCTGCCCGCCATCCAGCGCGACCTCGACACCACGTCCACCGCCCTCCAGTGGATCGTCGACGCCTACAGCCTCGTCTTCGCCGGGCTCCTGCTCACCGCCGGAGCCCTCGGCGACCGCTTCGGGCGCCGGCGGGCCCTGCTCAGCGGGCTGGGCATCTTCGCCGTCGGTGCCCTCGTGGCCGGGGTGGCCACGGGCTCGGCCCAGGTCATCGCCGGCCGGGTCGTCATGGGCCTCGGCGCCGCCTTCATCATGCCCGCCACCCTGTCGCTCATCACCACGGTCTTCCCGCCCCAGGAGCGGCGCAAGGCCATCGCCGTGTGGGCCGGCTTCGCCGGGGCGGGCGGGGCCATCGGGCCCATCGTGTCCGGTGGCCTCCTCGAGGGCTTCTGGTGGGGCTCGGCCCTCCTCGTGAACATCCCCGTGGTGGCCGTCGTCATCGCCGCCGTGGCCACCTTCGCCCCCGAGTCCAAGGACCCCGGCGCCACCCCCCTCGACCCCGCCGGCGCCGGCCTCTCCCTCGTCGGCCTGGGGGGCCTGGTGTTCGGCATCATCGAGGGCCCGGTGAAGGGGTGGACCGACGCCGGCGTGGTCGCCGGCTTCGTGGCCGCCGTCGTGTGCCTCGGCGGCTTCGTGGTCTGGGAGCGCCGGGCTCGCCACCCCATGCTGCCGCTGGGCCTCTTCGGCGACCGCCGCTTCAGCGTGGGCAGCGGCGTGGTGACCTCGGTGTTCTTCGCCATGTTCGGCTTCTTCTTCCTCTACACCCAGTACCTGCAGTTCGTCCGGGGGGACTCGCCGCTCACCGCCGGCCTGGCCACGCTCCCCCTGGCCATCACCCTCGTGGCCGTCGCCCCCCGCAGCGCCGTGCTCGGCGAGCGCCTGGGGACCGGTCCGGTGATGGCCGCCGGGTTCGTGTTCGTCGCCGCCGGCTTCGCCGTGCTCGCCACCGTGGAGCCGTCCACCGCCTACCTCGTGCAGGCCGGCGCCCTCGTGCTCCTCGGGATCGGCATGAGCCTCACCGCCGCCCCGGCCACCGGCAGCATCATGAGCTCGGTGCCGCCGGCCAAGGCGGGGGTGGGCTCGGCCGTGAACGACACCACCCGGGAGCTGGGCGGGGCCCTGGGGATCGCCGTGCTCGGCAGCATCGTGAACGCCGCCTACCGCAGCGGGCTCGACCTCGGCGGGCTCGACCTTCCCCCGCCCCTGGCCGACACGGCCCGGGAGTCGGTGGGTGCCGCCACCCGGGGGTCGGCGGGCGCGCCGGGGGCGACCGAGCTCGCCTCGCGGGCCGGCGACGCCTTCTCCCAGGCCTTCAACCTCGCCACCGGCGTCTCGGCGGTCGTGGCCCTGGCCGCCGCCGCCGTGGTCATGGCCACCTTCGGCAAGCGCAAGGAGCAGGCCGCCGAAGCCCGAGCGGCCGAGGGCTCAGGCGGCGGTCACAGGCCCGAGGTCGACGTGCCGGCGTGAGCACCGCCGATCGGGAGGCCGATCCCCGGGTCGAGCGGTCGCGCCGGGTGATCCTGGCCGCCACCCTCGACGAGCTGGGCGAGGTGGGCTACGGCTGCCTCACCATCGAGGCGGTGGCGGCCCGGGCCGGCGTGGGCAAGGCCACCATCTACCGGCACTGGTCGGGCAAGGTCGACCTCGTCGAGGACGCCTTCGGGGAGCTGCGCTCGGTCATCGAGGCCCCCACCGAGGGATCGCTGGTGGCGCGGGTGACCCGCCTGCTCACCGACGTGGCCACCTACGTCTGCGCCTCCACCTTCTCGTCGTGCATGCCCGCCCTCATCGACGCCGCCGAGCGCGACCCCGAGGTCCGGGCCCTCCACCGCCGCATCACCTCCGTCCGCCGGGGCGTGCTCAAGCGGCTCCTCGAGGAGGGCGTGGAGGGCGGCGAGCTGCCCGCGGGGACCGACGTCGAGATCCTCACCGACGCCCTCGTCGGGCCCATCTTCCTGCGCCGGCTCCTCCTCCACGAGCCCCTCGACCCGGCCCGGGTGCCCGCCCTCGTGGCCCAGGTGCTGCCCCGCCCCCACCCCTGAGGCCGAACCGGTTGGCGCCGCCTCCCCCGGTCGTGGCACACTGGGCGCGATGTCACTCGCCCGCCGTCCCGTCCTCGTACTGCTCCACTAGCGCACGCCCGAACCCGCGCGTGCGCCCACGGCCTCCCATCGGGAGGTCGTTTTCTTTTGCCCCGCCCCGCCGGTCGCCCACCCCGGGACCCACCACACCCACGCCGACAAGGAGGAGCCAGCGATGAAGCTCAACGGGGGCCAGGCCCTCATCCGCAGCCTCGAGCACGAGGGGGTCGAGGTCATGTTCGGCCTGCCCGGCGGGGCCATCCTCCCCGTCTACGACCCCATCATCGACTCGCCCATCCGCCACATCCTCGTGCGCCACGAGCAGGGGGCGGGCCACATGGCCGAGGGCTACGCCCACGCCACCGGCCGGCCCGGGGTGGCCATGGTCACCTCGGGGCCGGCGGCGACGAACATCGTCACCCCGCTCTGCGACGCCATGATGGACTCGGTGCCCCTCGTGGTCATCACCGGCCAGGTGGCCTCGGCCGCCATCGGCACCGACGCCTTCCAGGAGTGCGACACGGTGGGCATCACCCGCTCGGTGACGAAGCACAACGAGCTCGTCACCGAGGCCGCCGACATCCCCCGGGCCATCCGCGAGGCGTTCCACATCGCCACCACCGGCCGGCCCGGCCCGGTGCTCGTGGACATCCCCAAGGACATCGTGGCCGCCAACACGCCCCGCTCGGAGCTCGAGTGGTACTGGCCCGAGGAGGTCGAGCTCCCCGGCTACGCCCCGGTCACCGAGGGCGACCCCGAGGCGATCCGGGCCGCGGCCGAGCTCATCTGTGCCGCCGAGCGGCCCATCATCTACGCCGGCGGGGGCATCATCCGGGCCGAGGCCAGCGCCGAGCTCGCCCGCCTGGCCGAGCTCTGCGGCATCCACGTCGTGACCACCCTCATGGCCCGGGGCGCCTTCCCCGATTCCAACCCCCTGTGCCTGGGCATGCCGGGCATGCACGGCAACTACACCGCCGTCACCTCCATGCAGCGCGCCGACCTGCTCGTCGCCCTGGGCAGCCGCTTCGACGACCGGGTCACGGGCAAGGTGTCGGCCTTCGCCCCCGGCGCCAAGGTGATCCACGTCGACATCGACCCGGCCGAGATCGGCAAGGTGCGCCGACCTGAGGTGGGCATCGTGGGCGACTGCCGCTCGGTCATCGGCGAGCTCGTGGCCGCCGTCGAGGCCCTGGGGGGGACCGGGGCCCAGGCCGACCGCCGGGCTTGGGACGCCCAGCTCGACGACTGGCGCCGGCGCCACCCCCTGGCCTACGACCAGGGCTGGGGGGAGGGCGACACCCTCAAGCCCCAGTTCTGCATCGAGTCGCTGCGGGACAACACGCCCGCCGACACCATCGTGGCCTCGGGGGTGGGCCAGCACCAGATGTGGGCCAGCCAGCTCTGGCGCTTCGACCACCCCAAGACCTGGATCAACTCCGGCGGGCTGGGGACGATGGGCTACGGCGTGCCCGCCGCCATCGGGGCCAAGGTGGGCCGGCCCGACCGCATGGTGTGGGCCATCGACGGCGACGGCTGCTTCCAGATGACGGCCCAGGAGCTCGTCACCGCCTCGGCCGAGCGCATCCCCGTGAAGATCGCCATCCTCAACAACGCCTACCTCGGCATGGTGCGCCAGTGGCAGGAGCTCTTCTACGACCAGCGCTACAGCGAGGTCTACCTCTCACCCGACCTGCCCGACTACAAGGCCTGGGCCGAGGCCATGGGCTGCATCGGGCTGAGGGTCGAGCACCCCGAGGACGTGGTGCCGGCCATCGAGAAGGCCAACGCCGTCGACGACCGGCCGGTGGTCATCGACTTCCGGGTGGACTCCGACGAGAAGGTCTACCCCATGGTGCCCGCGGGCGGCTCCAACGACGACATCATCCTGGGCCCGGCCCAGGGGGAGGGGGGGCACTGATGGGCGCCGCCGTCCACCACACCCTGTCGGTGCTCGTGGAGAACAAGGCCGGAGTGCTGGCCCGGGTGGCGGGCCTCTTCGCCCGCCGCGGCTTCAACATCTCCTCCCTGGCCGTGGCGCCCACCGACGACGAGCGCTTCTCCCGCATCACCATCGTCGTCGACGCCGCCTCGGCCCCCCTCGAGCAGGTGACCAAGCAGCTCTTCAAGCTCATCAACGTGCTGCGCATCACCGAGCTCCACCCGGCCGACGCCGTGGAGCGCGAGCTCGTGCTCTGCACGGTGCGGGCCAGCGCCGCGACCCGCAGCGAGGTCATCGAGCTCGTGAACGTCTTCGAGGGCCGCATCGTCGACGTGGGCCGGGCCGCCCTCACCGTGATGATGTCGGGCTCGCCCACGAAGGTCGACGACTTCGAGGACCTCATGCGGTCCTACGACATCGTCACCATCCAGCGCACCGGGCGCATCGCCCTGCCCCGCCTCGAGCGTGCCGGCGGCCGGCCCCTGGCTGTGGTCGAGGCCGAGGCGGGGTAGGGGCGTGGGCGCCCCGGACGGGTGTGGGAAGCTGACCTCCCCCGAGGCTCATCGCCCCGAAGGCTGATCTCACCGAGGGCTCATACCTCGAAAGGAGGGTCCCCATGGCCAAGGTCTTCTACGAAGCCGACGTCGATGCCAGCGTGCTGGCTGCCCGCAAGGTGGCGGTCATCGGGTACGGCTCCCAGGGCCACGCCCACGCCCTCAACCTGCGCGACTCCGGCGTGGACGTGCGAGTCGGGCTCCGGGAGGGCTCGTCGTCGTGGGCCAAGGCCGAGGGGGCCGGCCTGCGGGTCACCACCGTGGCCCAGGCCAGCGCCGAGGCCGACCTCGTGATGATCCTGCTCCCCGACACCGAGCAGCAGCGGGTCTACGAGGCCGACATCGAGCCCCACCTCACCGAGGGTGACGCCGTGTTCTTCGCCCACGGCTTCAACATCCGCTTCGGCCTCATCCGCCCGCCCACCGGGGTGGACGTGGCCATGGTGGCGCCCAAGGGCCCCGGCCACCTCGTGCGCCGTGAGTTCGACGCCGGTGGCGGGGTGCCGGCCCTCGTGGCCGTGGCCCAGGACGCCTCGGGCAAGGCCCTGGCCCTGGCCCTGGCCTACGCCCACGGCATCGGGGCCAGCCGGGCCGGCATCCTCGAGACCACCTTCGACGAGGAGACCGAGACCGACCTCTTCGGCGAGCAGGTCGTGCTCTGCGGCGGGCTCACGTCGCTCGTGAAGGCGAGCTGGGAGACCCTGGTGGAGGCCGGCTACCAGCCCGAGGTGGCCTACTTCGAGTGCCTCCACGAGCTCAAGCTCATCGTCGACCTCATGTACGCCCACGGCATCTCGGGCATGCGCTTCTCGATCTCCGACACCGCCGAGTACGGCGACCTGACTCGGGGCCCCCGCATCATCGACGACGCCACCCGGGCCGAGATGCGGGCCATCCTCGAGGAGATCCGGGACGGCTCCTTCGCCGAGGAGTGGATCGCCGAGAACCGGGCCGGCCGCCCCCGCTTCAACGAGCTCCGGGAGCAGGCCGCCCGCCACCCCCTCGAGGACGTGGGGGCGAAGCTGCGGGCGATGATGCCCTTCATCGCCGCCGGCCAGTCCCGACCCCAGGACGTCTCCGGGGGTTAGCCAAGTTCGGGTTAGGGCAGGGTTAGGGCCGCAGCGGGCCGCCGGCGGACGGGCCGGTCCCGGCGAAGCGGGCCGTCATCCGGGCCGCCAGCAGGCCGCCCGCCACGAGCACCAGGCCGCCCACGACGCCCGCGGGCTGCACCCCGATCCCACCCACCACGAGGGCGGCCAGGGGGGTGGAGACGAGGTTCCCGGAGGGCTCCACCGACTCGTGGAGGGCGAGGATGCGGCCGTGGGCCGCCCGCGGCGTCCATCGCTGGAGCAGGGTCTTCACCGGCACGAGCACGAGGGCGGTGGCCAGGCCCCACAGGAACACGCCCGCGTAGGCCACCGCCAGCTGGCCCGTGCCCACGTAGAGGACGGCCCCGGCCCCGCTCGCCACGGTGGCGGCGGCCACGAGCCGGGGCCGAGCCGCTCGATCACCGGCGGCGGTGAGGATGGCTCCGGCGCCGAGGAGGCCGCCACCGAAGACGGCCTGGAGGTAGGCGAAGGTGTTGTCCGACGCCCCCAGCACGTCGCGCACGTAGAGGGGCTCCACCACCCCGAAGGTCCCCCAGACCAGCACGGTGAGCAGCGACAGCCCCAGCAGCCACCGGAGCTGGGGTGAGGAGCGGGCCAGCGCCAGGCCCTGGCGGGTCTCGGCCCAGGCCCGGGGGGACCCGAGCTCCACCGGCGCCACCGGCGCCCCCAGCGCCATCTCGCTGGCCCGGGGGTCGCCCGGGTCCGGAGGCGGGGCCGGGGACCGGGGCTCGCCCGGTGCCGCCGCCCCCAGGTCCCGGGGGAGGGCGGCGACGGTGGCCAGGGCGACGGCGAAGGAGGCGGCATCGGCGGCGAAGGCCCCCGCCAACCCCCAGGCGCTGTTGACGGCGGCGGCCACCACCGGCCCCACCACCAGGGCCAGGTCCTGGGCCGACCCCAGCAGGGCGTTGGCCCGCACGAGGTCCTCGTCGGCCACGATCCGGGGCGGGAGGGCGTCGAGGGAGGCCGAGGCCGTGGCCTCGATGAGCCCGAGCGGCAGGGCCAGGGCCACGATGGCCAGGTAGCTGTCGACCTGGCTCAGGGCCAGGGCGTCGAGGGCCCCGAGGACGTTGGCCACGGCTAGGCTGCGGCGGGGTCCGAGCCGATCGATGGCCACCCCGACCAGGGGGCCGAGGACGGCGCCGGGAACGGCGAGGACCACGAAGAGCAGGGCGAGGTCGGCGGCCGAGGCGTCGAAGCGGAAGCTGGCGAAGCCCCAGATGGCGATGACGGCCACCCAGTTGCCGATGGCGCTCATGGCCTGGCCCAGGAGCAGCCAGGCGAAGCCCGGGGCTCGCAGCACGCGCACCGACGGACCGTAGGGGGGCACCAGGGAGCAGGGCCAGGGATCCCCGGACGGCGCCCACCCGGCTCCAGGTCAGGGTGTCGAGCCCGGCGGCGGCGTGCTAGACAAAGCCCGATGCCGTCGGCGTGCGCGAGGAGGAGCCACATGGCCACCCACCCGCGCTGACGCCGCGCCTCCGGCTGCCCCGTCGGGGCAGTGCAGGGCTAGGCCGCACCACCCGCCCACCGGTCCCGCGGGGCCGGACCCCGGGTCCCGCCGCCCGCCTCTCGGCGGGCCGCACGGTCGAGCCCGCTCGTAGCCCCTGCCGCCCGTCCCTCGCGACCCGCCGGCCACCCGCGCCGAGATCCCGGAGGTTCCCGTGCTCCGTCCCCGTCCCCTCGTCCTGCTCCTCGCCCTCCCCGTGCTCCTGCTCGCCTCCGCCTGCGGCGGCGGGGGCGGCGGTGACTCTGCCGCCGGCGGCGGTGGCAGCGGGCCCACCCTCACCATCGGGGCCATCCCCGACCAGGATCCCGAGCAGCTCCAGCGCCTCTACGGCACGGTGGCCGACGAGCTCGGGCGGCTCCTCGGGGTCCCCGTCGCCTACCGGCCGGTCACGGACTACGCGGCGGCGGTGAGCGCCTTCCGCACCGGCGACCTCGACCTCGTGTGGTTCGGCGGGCTCACCGGCGTCCAGGCCCGGCTCCAGGTCGACGGCGCCCGGGCCATCGCCCAGCGCGACATCGACGCCGAGTTCCACAGCGTGTTCATCGTGAACACGGCCACCGGGATCGAGCCCTTCGACGGCGTGACCGGGCTGGGCGCGCTCGCCGGCCGGCGCTTCACCTTCGGCAGCGAGTCCTCGACCTCGGGTCGGCTCATGCCCCAGTACTTCCTCGGCCAGGCGGGGGTGGAGCCGGCGAGCTTCGCCGGCCCGCCGGGGTTCTCCGGGTCCCACGACAAGACCATCGAGCTCGTCACCTCCGGGACCTTCGAGGCCGGGGTCCTCAACGAGCAGGTGTGGGCCTCCCGCCTGGCCTCGGGCGACGTCGACACGGCGAGGGTGCGAGCCGTCTTCCGCACCCCCGCCTACCACGACTACCACTGGGTCATCCGGCCCGACGTGGAGGAGCGGTTCGGGGTGGGCTTCACCGACCGGGTGACCGAGGCCCTCCTGTCGCTCAGCCCCGACGACCCCGCCCAGGCCCAGGTGCTCGAGCTCTTCGGGGCCGGGCGCTTCGTGGCCACCGAGGCGGCCAACTACGCCCAGATCGAGGAGGTGGGCCGGGAGGTCGGCCTCATCCGATGAGCCGAGCTGCCCCACCGGCGCCGCCGAGTCACCCGCCGAGTCACCCGCCGAGTCGCCCGCCGAGTCACGCTGTGGGGTGCCGGGGATGACCGGGCCCCCCGCCCTCGCCGTGCTCGGGGGGGTGACCGTCCGCTTCGGGTCCCGCACGGCCCTCGAGGGCGTCGACCTCCGCCTCGTCGCTGGCGAGCGGGTGGCGGTCATCGGATCGAGCGGCGCCGGCAAGACCACCCTCCTCGGTGTCCTCAACGGCTCGGTGGCCCCCACGGTGGGGACGGTGCGGCTCCTCGGCGAGGACCCGGCGGCTCTCGGCGCCCGGGCCCGCCGGGAGCTGCAGCGCCAGATCGGCACCGTCTACCAGCAGCTCCACCTCGTGGGTCCGCTGCGGGTCATCCACAACGTGAACGCCGGCCGCCTGGGCCACTGGTCCCTGGCCCGGGCCGCGGCCTCCCTCCTGCGGCCCCGGGAGGCCGAGGGCGCCCTCGACGCCCTCGCCCGCATGGGCATCGGCGACCGGGCCCACGACCGCACCGAACGGCTCTCGGGGGGCCAGCAGCAGCGGGTGGCCCTGGCCCGGGTCCTCGTGCAGGATCCCCGCCTGGTCCTCGCCGATGAGCCCGTCTCGGCCCTCGATCCCCTCCGGGCCCGGGAGGTCGTCGACCTGCTCACCGGGATGGCCGCCGGTTCGGGGCGGGGGGTGGTGGTGAGCGTGCACCGCATCGAGCTCGCTGGGGCCGGCTTCGACCGGGTGGTGGGGCTGCGGGCCGGGAGGGTGGTCCTCGACGGCCCTCCGGGGGCGCTCACGCCCGAGCGGGTGGCCGAGCTCTACGCCCTCGACCCAGCGCCGCGGTGAGCCCGCCGCCGCCCCCGGCCGTCGGGGGCCCCGACGTCGGGGTCCTCGAGCACGAGGCCCTCCTCGAGGGCCACCGGGGCGGAGGGGGGGTCCCCGCCGAGCGGTCCCGGTCCCGGCGGGGGCCGTGGCTCGTGGCCACCGCCGTGGCTGTGGGGGCCTCGGTGGCGGCGGTGGTGGGTGGCACCGACGTCGTGAACGCCGCCGGCTGGCCCCAGCTCCGGCGCTTCCTCGCCGCCGCCGCCGAGCCCGATCTCAGCGGATCGTTCCTGGCCCTCACCGCCAGGGCCACCCTCACCACCCTGGCCTACGCCGTCCTCGGCACGCTGGGCAGCCTCGTCATCGGGATCGTGGGCGGCGTGGCCGCCTCCGAGGCGTGGTGGCGGGCCACCGGCGCCCCGGCCCCGGCGCAGCGCTGGCAGCGGGGCCGGGGGTGGTGGCTGGCGTCGAGGGTGGGCCTGGCCGTGCCCCGCGGCATCCACGAGGCGGTGTGGGGCCTGCTCCTCCTGGCCGTGCTCGGCCTCGACCCCCTCGTGGCGGTGCTGGCCATCGCCCTGCCCTACGGGGCGGTCACGGCCAAGGTGTTCGCCGAGATCCTCGACGACCAGCCCCCCGAGGTCCACGAGGCCCTCCTGGCGGCGGGGGCGGGCCGGGCTCGCAGCGTGCTCTACGGCCTGCTGCCCCGGGCCCTGCCCGAGATGATCTCCTACGGCTTCTACCGCTTCGAGTGCTCCATCCGGGCGGCGGCCATCCTCGGCATCGTCGGCGCCGGGGGCCTGGGCTTCGAGCTCGCCCTGAGCTTCCAGTCGCTGCGCTACGAGCAGATGTGGACCCTGCTCGCCGCCCTCGTGGTGACGAGCGGCGCCGCCGACTGGTGGGGGGCCAGGGTGCGGGCCCGGCTCCGGGACCCGGTCCCGGCCCGGCGGCGAGACCCCGTGCTGTCCGCCTCCCTGGTCGCGGTGGTGGGGCTCGGGGTGCTGTCGTGGACCCACCTCGCCCTCGACGTCGGGGTCCTGTGGTCGTCGCGGGCGGTCGAGCTCGGCACCGACCTCCTGGGCCGGGCCTGGCCCCCGCGGCTCGGGCCCGGCGGGTGGGGCGAGCTCGTGGGGCTCTCGCTCGAGACCGTGGCCATGTCCGTCGCCGCCATGGCCCTCGCCGCCGGTGGCGGGGCGGTGGCGGCCGTGGCCGTGGCTCGCCGTCCCGGCACGGGCCCGCTCCGGCGCCTGGCCGGTGGGCTGGGCCGGGGGGTGCTGCTCGTGTGCCGGGCCGTGCCGCCGCCGGTGGGGGCGCTGCTCGTCCTCTTCGTCCTCTACCCCGGGCCCCTCCCCGGGGCCGTGGCCCTGGCCGTCTACAACCTCGGGATCCTGGGCCGGCTCATGGCCGAGTCCCTCGAGAACCTCGACGAGGGCCCCCGGCGGGCCCTGCGCCACCAGGGGGCCACGGGGTCCGCCGCCTTCCTCTACGCCGAGGTCCCCCGGGCCGCGGCCCGCTTCGCCGCCTACGGCGTCTACCGCTGGGAGGTGACGATCCGGGAGACGGTGGTGGTGGGCCTCGTGGGGGCGGGGGGCCTCGGCCGGGCCGTGGCCGAGCAGCTCGCCGCCTTCGACTACGCCGCCCTCACCACCACCCTCGCCGCCCTCGTGGTCCTCACCGTCCTCGTGGATCTCGCCGGCTCCGGCCTTCGCCGGGCCATCCGCTGAGGCTCGGGCGCGGGCGCCTCCCGGCGTGGGCGAGGCCTGCGTCCGGTCGCGAGCCGCGCTCAGCCGGTCAGGCGCTCGACCAGCCAGTCGATGGCGCGGGTAAGGGTGAGGGCGTCGTCGGGCTCGACGGCGGGGAAGGTGGCGACGCGGAGCTGGTTGCGGGCCAGGCCCCGGTAGGGCTCCACGTCGAGGATCCCGTTGGCCCGCAGGGCCCGGGTGAGGGCGGTCCCGTCCACGCCCTCGGCCAGGTCGACGGTGGCCACGACCGGGCTGCGCTGGGCGGGGTCGGCCACGAAGGGGCGGGCGTAGTCGGCGGCGTCGGCCCAGGCGTAGACGTGGCCGGAGGCGGCAGCCGAGCGCTGGGCCATCCCGGCCAGGCCCCCGCGGTCGGCCATCCAGTCGAGCTGGTCGGCCATGAGGTACAGGGTGGCCAGGGCCGGGGTGTTGTAGGTCTGGTCCTTGCGGGAGCTCTCGACGGCCAGGGGCAGGCTGAGGAAGGCGGGGGACCAGCGGCCCCCGGCGGCCAGGCGCTCGGCCCGGGCCAGGGCCGCCGGCGAGCACAGCGCCACCCACAGGCCGCCGTCGGACCCGAAGCACTTCTGGGGGGCGAAGTAGTAGACGTCGAAGTCCGCCGCATCGACGAGCACCCCCCCGGCAGCCGAGGTGGCGTCCACGGCCACGAGGGCGCCCTCGTCGGCGCCCGGGGGGCGGGTGACCGGCGCCACCACCCCGGTGGAGGTCTCGTTGTGGGTGAGGGCGTAGAGGTCGACGCCGGCCTCGGCGGCGAGATCGGGCCGGGTGCCGGCCTCGGCCTCCACCACCACCGGGTCCTCGACGTGGGGGGCCCGCTCGGCGACCCGGGCGAAGCTCCGGGAGAACTGCCCGAAGGCGAGGTGGAGGCTGCGGCGCTCGATGCACCAGAAGCTGGCCACCTCCCAGAAGCAGGCCGCCCCCCCGTTGCCGAGGACGACCTCGTAGCCGTCGGGGAGGGCGAAGAGCTCGGCCAGGCCGCGCCGAACCCGGCCCACCACGCCCTTCACCGCGGCCTGGCGGTGGCTCGTGCCCAGGTACGTGGGGGCGGCGGCGGCCAGGGCGGCCACCGCCTCGGGGCGCACCTTGGAGGGACCGCTGCCGAACCGG
>Ga0187893_10010317_pt1 | contig 13989 bp, 25 predicted proteins | sample MA1701074metaG_FD_139574 | JGI IMG/M metagenome (GOLD analysis project Ga0187893, IMG submission 139574) | White microbial mat communities from a basaltic lava cave in the Kipuka Kanohina Cave System on the Island of Hawaii, USA - MA170107-4 metaG ...
AATAAGACAATAGCGTCTCCTCTCGGTCCGTGTGGTGAATCCCACCGCTTCCACCCAGACTCTTCTATATGATAAGTCCCCTGGTAGATTTGATCTAGTAGCCGACCTTGCCAGAACTCACCTCGGTCGGTTCGCCTAGCTGGAATAATGATTCTCATCCCGTGGTAATATCCAGGATACCAACTGTTAGCGTGAGCGAGTTCAGGACTCAACCCCCGATTCTTTAGATACCAAACCACATGCGGCCAATATTCCAGTTCCCCCCTGGGCCAAACACAGGGACGTACCGTTCTTTCTATCAAGGAGCCCAGGTCCTTCGGCGGATCAATCTTCCATTTCAGTTCATGTTCATAGCTCATTTCTTAGGCTTCCAGCCTTACCACAATACCATCCTGATACTGACCCGTAGCCATCTCGTCAAAGGTATCACTGACGATCTGCCGAGCCCGAATAAGCTCCGACTCAGTCATGTTCCTCTGCAGGATGATCCAGCCTAGGATATTGGGTTCTCTCTCTTTCACCAAATCAAGACCAGAATCTGCTGTCATTTTAGTAACCTCCATAATCCATTTGGTTACAAAACTGAGGCCCGTGAAGAGACACACATTCCTGATACTGGTCTAGAATCGACATATCCTTCCTTATTTCTTGCTCTAGATCCTCTCCGGTTACATTCGTGTACACCGGGCAAAACAGTTCTCGGAGCACTTCTGATATAACCAGACAGGCCCCTAAGAATCTAACTGTCCTGGCTACCATCACAGTTAAACTTAGGACCTACCTTCCCTGGAGGTAAGGTCTCTCCTCTTAGGACTTTGTCTATCCAGTAGTTGAGTTCTTTTTCTTGTTGTTTCAATTTCTTTCTAGCAGAGACATAGTGTACTATAAGTCCAGGAACGATAATTGCCCAAAATGTCAGTATAAGTAGATCAGTAATTAATGTCATAAAGCCTCCTCCTCAAAACAACCCGGTTATTGCTTCCCGGAACCAATACTCCCGTTGTGCGTCGCGCTCTATCAAACCTACCGGCCCCTTCTTAGGGTAATGTCGGTTCTTGACTACCCACATTTTTATAAACCCGGCGTCTCCTTCCTGGAGAACTAGGGCTGTGTCTGCCGCGTACTCCAACGCCCCGGTCTCCTTGAAACAATCCATCTTGGGGTCCCCGGTATAGGAGGCTCGGTTGATCTCCGAGACTATAATGACGTTGTATCCTCTCTTCTTAATCTCTTCCAGACGTCTAATCCAGGCGTCGAGTCCTTGGCGCTTGTCGTCCGCACCAGCGACAGATAACTTCTGGATCGAGTCCACCACCACGGTCGCCGGAGGCGGGGTAGCTGCAAGATCACGGGAGAGGGACCGAAGATTTTCACGATAATACAACCGTTTCCCGATCGCTCGGGCTGTTTCCAACCCAAAGTTCTGAACCAGGCGATACAGAAGGACGTTCCTCGTATTCTCAAAATCGTAGTAGAGTACCCTCTCCGAACGGGCCACATCAACGGAAATCTGTGCGGCCAAGGTGCTTTTTCCGATGTTCGGAACACCCGCAATAACGTAGACCCCGTAAACCCCATTGCTGACTCCACTGAGCGAAGGTAGGCTTTTAAGATCGGGTCCGTGGGGAGGATCCGGTACTCCCTTTTCAAGGTCCTGATCGACAGACGTAAGGTCTGGAAAGGACTGAGCCGCCGGAGTAAATCTCTGAATCTTTGAAGCATCTAAGTCTCCCGTGGAGAGTTGCCGTTGGATCTCATTAGCCATACCTAGGAGAGTATCCCGTTCCCTCAGGATACGATGAATCGAAGCCCCTGCTACCGACTCATGCTTCTGGACCTGCGCGAGATACTCTTCGAGACGGCCACGGTCAACTCCGAATCCCTCCGTCGCAACCATGACAACACCAGGGACATCAAACGCTCCTGCTTCTTTAACGAGCTTCTCAAGAGCCTGATGGATTTTCTGACCGAGGTGTGAGAGCGTCTTCCGGTTGATCTCCTCATGATTGATCTCTCCTTTTAGTAAGGCGTTAAAGATAGTAAACTCTACAGCACTAGCCAGGGGACCTGTCACAGCCACTCTCTCCAGTCCTTCTCTGGGTGAACATTACGGTGCCAAATGTACGCCTGGGGCATAACTACCCTGGCATTGCCGGATATAATCTGGAGGACCACCTTAGGGTAACTACTCAAACTCCAAGAGGGACCTTTGCGCGTAAGGGGAGAAAAGGAGTTCTTTATTCCGGGATATAGATTCTCAAAATCTTTCAGTTCCTGGATCATATCGTCGTAGGCTATGTCTGGGATCTCTGCTTTATGGTCGATATGAAACTTGTATCTATGATAGTAGATAGCCAAACAGAGTCTCATGTAGTGTTTGTGTACACTATCTTTAGCTCCCTCCTCTCCTATTTCTAGCTTAGTCACAGGAACCTTTAGCTTGGTTTCTTTCAACTGGATCATTTTAACCTCCCAGAAGCCTCGAAACTATTTGTCTTGCTCTAGGAAATCGTCCGAGATTAGCTTTAGAACCACCTTCCCAATCCGGTAATCTTCCCTGAAGGTATAGGGCCGTATTACTATACCTTCCCTCATGTGGTTCGCCCCAGGAATCATACTAGGGCCATTAGCTAGGGATCGTACCAACTCATCAGAGTAAGGACCTTGGTACAGTATCGGTACGGCAGGTATATTGAACACACTGAATTGGTCTATCCTATCCTTTTCCGTCCAGAAACCCTCGATGCTCAGAATATCAAAGAAGGCTAGACTTACTGCCCCGGAGGAATGCCCGTACTTAAGGCTTTGTACAGATCCGTACATTTCACCATACAAGGTAATACCAGGGTACCTCCGAAGAAAACGGGGAATTCTATTCGAGTACTCCTCTAAAGCCTTCCACCACTGATTTCCAGAAAAGCCCTGAGTTTGGTTCTCTTCTAGTCTCTTCCAGTGGTGGCGAGATCCGACCCAGAGACGATCAGCCCACCAGGTTACTCGGTAGTTAGCTCCGTGGATCTTTTCAGTGACGACTATCTCTTCCCCCTCAACCAGAAGATCCTTCCCGTACTTGAGGTACGGTTCTACGTCGTAGACTTGGGTGAGGAGACCCGGCGGGCCCGTTTCGTTTTGGCCCCCGAGGCCGGTACCGGGGGGATCGTACCGGGTAACTCCGAGAATTTCAGCAACGTCATCACCAACTTCTGTACCTGCCGGTGCTGGTACGAGTAAGCCTTGACTAAGCTGCCCACGGAGTCTTTTGACTCGGATCCTTCGGTTATCTCCAAGGAATTTAAACTGTTCCGTAGCCGGTACAACAGAATCCGGAGGGATAAACGCTCCAAGTACTCCCGGCGCCCAATCTTGCGTTCGGACGCAGACACTGTAACCTCCAACTCTGACGACAGCGAGATTGACGACTTCCGGGTCTGGGTGCGGCTCAAGTTTCACCTCCACGACTTCGACTTTAGCGTTAGCGCTCACAGTTATCTCCCTGATGGAAGCTTAACTACGTGTACCGACCTACGCTTCTTAGACTTCTTACGGGTGGAGCGACATCCTGGTCCACAGCAATCCGGACCAGTACGGGGCCGGTAGTGTATCGTCTTCTTCTGCGCCCAGCCCCGGGTGTGCTTCTGCTTCAGCTTAGCAGGGACGTACCCTTCCATCATAACTACCTCCAAGTCCATCCACGGAGTTCTTGTTCGGTTACTAAAGCACCGCCGTAATAGCCATTGCTGTCATTCCGGTAATCAATCACGCATCGTCCCTTCTCGGTCGTTATCTTTAGACCATAATATGAGATGACGTCCACGTTTTGATGATGGTGTGTAGGGATACTTCCCAAATCCAGCATCGGTAAGTTCTCGACGTCCTGTACCGTACCAAACAAGGCTTGTTCATCATCGAGAGATTCGATCCACGTAGTTGAGCAGCAATCGCCTTCGGCATATAACTTCACTGCTCCCTCGGTAGTGATGAAAGTGATTATGTCACGGCTATCTGATATCTCCACACTAGTAATACATTTACCCAGCAGTGCCTCTTTCACAGTCATCATATTAAGCCTCCGCCATCTTCTTCTCTAGAGATTCTTGGGACCAGGTTAGGGAGAAGTCTGGCCCGAACAAGGCCAAGAAGTACCAACGCCCCCCGGGCTGGTTGTAGATTACCTGAACCACCTCGTAGTACAGCTTGTGCCCCGGTAACTCATAAGCATTCCTAGTCCAACCCGGGGCGTATTCCTCCACGGGGCGGATCCTAAGGGCCTGGTTGGTAATCTCTTTAGCTGCTTCAGGGGTACCGAAGTGTCGGTCAGCCAAGGCTGCTTACTCTCCTGTACTCTTCCTCAACCTCTTCGATGCTTCGGAACTTCCCGAAGATGTCGGAATTAGCGTTGTCTATCTTTAGCGCCAAGTCGTGATCCCTATCTTCTAGAGCCTCAAGGTATTCCTTGAGGATAGCCCTATACTGCCGTATACTAAGAGGTCCGTATCCTTCCATGCTTCACCTCCTTTGGCTTCTTATCTCCTTCAAGTGGGTATACAAACATGCCCAACAGCCTTTAAGAAGCCTTTAGGCTTCTTGAGGAATCCTTCGGATTCCTTAAGACCTTATAGGTCTGAAAGGAACCTTCCAGGTTCCTCACATCGTTCCTAAGTCCTTTGACTTGTTTTCTCAACCTACGCAGCTCCTTTAGAGCTGCTAGAATACTTTCAGGATCGTCGGCACTATGTGAACCGAAATCTTGAATCCACTATTCATGCCATCTAATCATCCCATCCAACCTTCGGTTGGAGACTGTATGGGGCATACTATCCTCCCGGCATTTCCTTGGATGAAGGGGGAGCCGAGACTAGTCTCGGCGGGGGATCGAGGTGAGATCCCCCCTTTCTCCTTATCTGCTCGCAATGCTCGCGCGTTATTATCTTATCCCACTCCTCTTTATATCATACCACATTTTTAGGGGCTTGTCAAGTAAAATCTTTAGTGTATGCTAAGTAATTGATTTCATTACATTTTCTCCTAAGCGAAACATGACTAGATCAGTCTCATTCTGGTAACCTGGTTGGATTCTGGTCAATCCAACCTGTCCAGACTTCTTTAGCCATATCACGTCCTCGGCTGGCCAGTGGTGTAGTACCTCCCCTCGGTGGTCAAACAGGACCACGGTTTGTTTCGCGTAAGCCCACTCCGTGGCTAGCTCGTAGTGGACCGGCCAGCCTAGCTTCTTAAGCTGGACCGTTACCACCCTTAGCCTCCTTCTCTACTTGCAAGGTAAACAGAATCATACCACGCCCTACAACCCCTGGTACTAATTCGTGTGCCACCCAGCCTTGCTTGAACAGATTGGCTAGTTCTGGGAAGTAATCTGCCCGAACTGCAGCTATCAAGCCATCCTTACCCATCTCTCGGGCAATTTTCTTTTTAGCTTCTAGTAGAATTTTGGTAACCCCTGTGTGTCTCAATTCTTCAGTGATATACATACCACCTGATATAAGGTAAGGTAGGTAACCACTGTACTGAAGATGGAACTGTGCGAGGAAACGGCTGCTATCGAATTGTGACTGGATAGAAAGACAAAGATCCGTATCTCCACCATAGAAATTCCAGTTTTGTTTCCAATTAGGATAGACCATATCAAGGTGAGCACTTGCTGACTTAACAACTTCTGGGGTAAATCCGTCACTCATTGCCCTGTCTCCTTTTAGCTGCGGCTAGGATTTTCTCGGCGTACTTCTGGGTAGTATTCCCGTGCAACCCGGGAGCGGTGTTTAGCTCCAACACATACAGGATACCATTCATATCCTGTAGCACATCAACAGCAGCGAAGTCCAAACCACAGGCTGCTACTGCTGCCTTGGCTAGATCCTTAGCGGCCCGAGGAGCGGGGTATTCGTAATGTAGTAGGTAGCGGTTGTCCAGATTCCAGATGATACCCCGATCAGCGTCAGGCTCTGGAAGCTTCGTCCCGGACCGTACCGCTAGACCTTGGAAAACGTGGATTCGATACTCCGCCGATTTATTGATTAACCGGGTCCAGAAATCCCGCCGGGGAGCTGGCTCACCTGGTCTGTGTAAGACGATATCTCGGCCCTTGGTGTGGTGGATCAGTCTCCCTAACCAGGTTCCTTCCTGTCCGTCCGCTTGAAGAAAATTCTGGACGAAGGGTACCGTTTGAACACCCGCCCTTCGGCAGGTCTGCAATTCCCATAGCTTATTCGGAGGAATTCTAGGATTCAGATCTCCCCCAGGTCGCCCCCATCCTATATTGAAAGCACCCTCCAGCCTTCGGGAAGACCGAGTTGTTTCGGCTCCGAGAGCCCTCAAGGCGTTGACTATATTACGAGCCCCACTACTTTTGTTTGCAATCAGATTAATTCTTGGCCTTGGCACCTTTTCCCCCTATGAAATACTTATCAGCACCGGCCCATCCAAGCGATTCCTTATCAGACACCATCTCAGCGGCTCCGTAAATACTGCTCAGTGTCGTATCTCCTTTCGGTCTGGGTTTAGTGCAGTGAATACAGGTCTCATCTGTCATTTGCCTAGAAGGAACGTGTAGTCCCAATCTATGAACTACCCTGTCAAACTCTTCCCTGTATGCTTTGGCTCCTACAAATCCGCAACCTGGGAAGTCTTCGGCGATTTGGGTTGCCCATCTTATAAAAGTCTTCCTGCTTACTATAGACCCACTAGGGGTATAGTACCTTCCCGAGTTACTATTAGAACTTCTTCGGTACCATACTGGTACTTTAGGTACACCTCAGAGACCTGGGTCAAAGTAGCGTTTTATGCCTGCCGAAATCTTTTTGTTTTTATAGTCCTCTGGATAACGAAGCCTTAGGGCCAGAGCAGCTACTCGTTTCGGAGGTTCCCGAAGCAATCCACAAAAGATATTAAGGGATAGACCAGCGTGCCCTCCTCCTCTACTGTCATTCCTGTCTAGGTATTCCTCAGTCCACTCAAACAAATGTTTCTGGATATGTTCATTAGAGAGACTCATTAGCTTTCCTCGGAGCCTTGGGAAAGGCTCCTTTAGTCTACCCAATTCGTAATGAAATTAGGTACTTGGACATATCTCTTGGCTACTGAGAAAGCCTTGGGGATTGAGATTGGTCCCTTCGGGGATCGGGCTTCATCCTGCAACATCTGTAGGCTGATCTTGTCCCAATTCCGCTGAGTACCAACTGGTGTATTCCAAACCTCCTTAGCTATTGACTCAGCAGCAGCCAGGTAAACGTAGGCCGACTCAGGACAATTCAACCAAGATGGTGGGTGTCTATATTCTAGATGCTTCTCATTCATTACTGCCATGAGCCCACCCCTAGGTCGGTACGAATCTGGATTGGAGAAGTCCGAGTTGTGATTGATCGCATACTTAGCACGGGCCTGTAACTCTGTAGTATTAAAGAGTTCTGGAGTTACCTTCAAAGAGAAAGCCCGAATTCCTGCCATGATCTCGATTACTTTCCACTGAACATCATTGTATTTCTGAGTGTAGAGACTATACGTTGTGTCCCACCCAAAGTGGATATGGGCCCCAAGAGGTTCGGGATGTACGAAAGCCCCTGCTCTGTAATGTATAATAGGTGGATGGTAATGGGAGTATAGCTGAGCCAGCAACTCAGCCATACGGCTCACTAACTCCTCTGCTGAGTCTGAGATTCCTGGCCGTAGCTCAACTGAGCTGGTTGCTCTATCTCCATCTACCCCAATACCAGCCGCCATGCCGCCTCGATTGTGTGGATCCGGATCTTCAATTATAGCATGAGGATCTCGGATCATTCCTGTATTGGAGTTCACTAATACGAACTCTGGATCTGTACCTAGGACTATTTCGCCGTGCCCGGTTCCGGCCACTGTACCCTCCGACTCTCCAACACATTCCTACTTGGGGTAAACCTGAGTTGCTGTGGTACTTTTAGTCTGCTCCTACGACCAATACCACAACCCGAGCAGGAGTCCGCTGCGTTGTTTCCTACCTCCAAATCTTCCGGAGGGACTATATATCCACAACTTAAACATTGCCCGTATCTGGGATAACAATCCTTACAAGCGGTGAGACCGTTTTTGTGAATAGCTAAAGCCTCCCGAACAAAAAGGAGTCCACAGTTTAAGCACCTCAACTTCTTGACAGAATCCGGGGCCTCCTTGTTCTTCTTCTTTAGTTTCTCCACTAGCAGATTCGCACCCCAATTTGGGTCTGGAATAAACTCAATTCTTGGAACGTTAAGGTCAACGTCAGGTGGCGGCTGCGGTATACGGGGTATTCGTTCCCAATCAATACCGCGTGGGAATTCCTCGTCCGGAACGGGCTCGTTCTGCTCCTCAGGCGGTGGCGGCTGCGGCTGTCGCGGCATCGTTCTGTGCCTCTTTCTTTCTCAGTTCCTCCTTTGACGGGGTAACAATTGTGTGGCCCTGCTTCACCACCCGCTTCTTATGTCGCTCACATAGTACTCTGAAATTCCCTCCGTAACTTACCGAGAACCTTCCTCTCTTCCAACATCCACCCCAGAAACACGCCAGATTAAGTGCGCTAGAAAGCTCTATGACGGCACCTTGGGATCTTTTGCTCTCCCGATAGTGGGACGGAAGCCGATCGGTGTCGGACATCGCTGTCGAGGTGGCTCCCAGAGCGATGGGGCTTGGAGGAAGAGACCTCCGTTCTTCGGTTACTGCAGGTCCTGCCGGCTTTACCGAGTGAAAATAAGGATAACGCTCCCATCGGGCAGGAGAATTATAGGAAACTGGTAGGAGGAAGCTTCCTGTCTCCGTAGTACCATCAGGCCTGAAGTAGATGAAGCTCCTATCTTGGGGGATCGCGGTACGAGTAAGCTGTACTCCAAACTCTGACACCGTACAAACCTTCCGAATCACATCATCCGTAGAGGACCACAACAAGACTCCAGGCGCTGGAGAACCCAAGTAGAGAGTATTCGATTCCCTAGCCAGGAGAAGGGATCCATCACTGAACAGGGCAGCAAAGGTAGCAGATCCTCCGGTATTCTTCTCCAAGAAACGGAGACCCTCAATAGGTCCTTTCATGGCAAGTGCGGTGGGGATCAGGGCAGAATCTACCTCTGCCTCTTTGTCTACCCCCAATGCCTTGTACGCTTCCTCTAGATTCCCTATACCGCCGTTGTGAACTACTAATACGCCAACCTTGGTCTTGGGATTCTCGTAGGGCAAGGGGTGGTTATTGGTGTTGACTGCTGGAGTACCAACAGAGGCTCCCCGAGTATGAAGGATACCTACTCTACCTATGGGAACATCCTCTACCATGAATTCCTCACAGAACTCATGGGCCGTCAGGGCTCCCTTGTACATGAACAAATCACCTTCATTGGTCAAGGTACCATAACCTGTGGCGTCCCTACCCCGCATCACATTAGCTATTAGCAAGTCTCTGATTAACTCCTTACTTGGGCGCCACTTAGACTTGGGTCCGGTTAGCCAACCCGCTATCCCGCACATAGCCTACTTCCTCCCTTCCTTTTCTTTACGAATCCTGCTTAGGATAATCCGGTGATAGTTTGTCTCGTATGGATAATATGTATCGTCTATTATTGCTGATCCGCTTATGTAGTAGCTACGAAACCCAACATAATTACTCGCCAGATAATTCCATTGAGACAGGGATAGAACTGGCAGAGGATTATCACGGTACCATGTAATAATCTGATCCACGTTTTTCGATACTTCTAAGGCACCGTAGAGTTTTGCAGCTGCCTCTCTATCGCTGCGATTGATTGCCTCTCTAGCCATATCGGTATACTTAGTAGGAGGAGCACCCTCTCTATGGGTAAGGTAAACTGCTTGACGATACAGATTGAACATGAGGGTTAGGTAAGCGGGATGAGTCAAGACTCGACCTGGCAGGACTCGATACTCTACTCCGGTTGAGCGGGGGTAGACACCATTGGCTGGGTACGTGTTCCGTCTAAACTCACCGGCTCGCCCATAAGATTCCCTTCTCCTGGCTTCTTGGATAGGGTCCTCGGGAGAGATCATTACCCAAGTATTACCAACCAAGATGTCGGCCCATTTTACAACGTTACTACTCATTTCATTATTGAGAAAGGAATGGCTGATATGGAGATGGCACCCAGTGGTTCGTTGTTTCCCGAGAGAGTTGGGATCTCCGGGATCATCGTAAACATTGAAGCTTAGGGCACACCCCAATTTCTTGATATCTCCAGGCACGGAGTCATATACCCTAGGAGGGATATGATACAGGGTAGGAGCATTCAGGAGAATTCGATCCCTTTTCTCTGTCCAGTTTAGTTGAAGACTGCGCCCCAGAAGAGTAAACAGCGTGTGGAGTTTCCTCATCATGTCATCTAAACAGGAAGTTGGAGCAGTACAAACCTCGAAAGCGAAGCCATCCCCATGCCAGTCCCCAACCGGATCGGACCATCGCTTGAGATAGGTAGGGGAGTGTTCTTTGTTTGGTCTTATCTGTTGTAACCTTACTTGATGAGGGAACCTGGGTTTCTTGCCTCTGAGTAAGGGGACTACCTCTGCGTCCAGCCCCAACACCAGCCTTTCATTATCTAGGTGCTGGTTTAAACCGAATGAATCTACTGTAATCTTATTCAACCCTATCTCCGAGGAAATATCGTAGCTTCTGGCTTAACTTTGGGTTGAGGGGTAGATACCTCGGTAGACCCGATGTACTGCTTTGCAGGCAGATTATTTATGATCTGTCGGGCCTTCTTGAGAGCGGCTGCTAGGATATCTAGTTCCCTCAAAGCGTCCTTTTTTGTGAAGGTATCTGCTATCTCCTCCTCTCTATCTTCCATGGTTTTCCCGAGGAAAGCCAGGACATAATCTACGTCTTCGTCAAGAACCCTCGGGTTTGGTATCCCAAAGTGGATACGTAACTCATGGGAGTAGTAGTCTACGAAAGCATAGACATAGCTGTCCGGAAAGAAATCCTCAAAGCCATCATCCGTACCATTCTCTCCGAGCAGGACCTCTTCTGTCTTGTCCGGCTTTCCAATATCGTTCATTGTGTTACCACCTTAACCGCGCCAACGAAGACTCGGTTACCTTCCGGGGTATAATCAAACCCCTGGATTATACTATCCCCTGCATATTCTACCTCATCAGCGTGTCCCACCGTCTCCCCCTCACTTACTAGACGGAACCGCTTCGTCTTATGGTTCAGTACTACAGATCTAATGCCCTGTCCCGTCAGGAGTATACGTTTCATGGCTTACTCGATCCCATGGCTTGTTTATCCTCCTAGCTTACTTAACCTCCTAACCATAGCCGGCGTAACCTTGAGCCCAGCGTTCTTTTATTTCTCTCTCCAGCTTATCTAGATCCTTATCTAGGTTAGCCAGCTCCTGTTCTATTAGGATTAGCTTAGGCTTAGGCTTGGTTTCCTTGGTCACGATCAATCTTATCCCTCCTCTCAGTGAAAGGCAAAGGTCCATTCGCTCCCACTCGGGGCCAGTCAGGAGGCAACCCAGCTAACCAACGCTCCCGAAGTTTCTGTGTACTCTCACCATTACTACCCAGTAAGCCACATCCATAAGGGCACTTCGCTGAATGAAGCTCACTAAGAGATTCTTCCACAACGAATCTGAACCCCGATCTACAGAACCAACAAGACAAAGAAAGTATTATCATTAACTCTCACCCCCTTCTCCCGGGTCTCTTTAGACCTTAGAGGTAAACTTCCGGCTGTACTTTCCTCACGTTAGTGTTACCCCCCTTCCCCTCCTTCTTCGTTGTACATCGCTGGCCACTCTCTATACCGCAGCTGATAAGCCTCTAGCTCTGTCATATAGGTCTCTAGGCTATACAGCAGTATATCTTCCGGGAACCATTCCTGATTTACTACCTCAACCATGGTGCGTAGTCCCCTCCAGGGATGGGTTCCAAATCGGCTGTTGGTCTATTGTATTGATAGGATTCTGCCGAGGTACTATCCTCTAGTAGAACCCGTGTCCTAATAAACAAACTATCCCTCAAGGGAAGATTGGGATAATAACCTTCCACGATATCCAAGGCGGAAAGCAACTCATCTGGGAACTCGTACAGTTCTCCGATGATTCTGGTGTTCACGTCACTGTCAAAGACTGCACCTGGATATCTCTTGCTCGGAGTATGGAATAGAGTCCCTGTTGCCTCAGCTCTACCTAGAAACTTAGCTTGCTGTAACTGGTTGTGAAGCCGTCCGCCTTGCCGAAGCGTACCGTACACGAAGAGTCTCATTACATCCTCTTTGGTTAGTTATTTAGGATATCGCACAGCCTGGCTAGTATATCACCGTGGCAAAGGAATGGGGCACAGTAACACCCGATCCGTTTTCCTCTAAGCTCGTCAAGACTCTGGAGTAGGTACTGCCCCTCCTTTAGTAGGAGATATTCCAAGAACTTTGCAATGACTTCCCGACGGTTCCCGTCCCGGCCGATTATGAAGGGGTTCCCCCACTTCGATCCTCGGCCGATGTAAACATCACAGTCTTCATTGCGAACGTTAACAACGAGTGTTCTCACGAATCCTCCTTTGAACTGGTGTGAGGTGAGGGAATCGAACCCTCCTCCCAGGGGCCACAACCCTGTGGCTCACCACTAGCCTTACCCCACCCAAGTTTTAGGAAAGTTTTGGTAGGCGCGGATGGACTCGAACCATCACCCTCCCGCTTATAAGGCAGGGGCTCTACCCTTAAGCTACGCGCCACCTAACTGGTGCGCCAAGTAGGAATCGAACCTACATGGGGGGCTACCCCACCGGGGTTACAGCCCGGCCCGACTAGCCAACTTGTCGGCCTTGGCGCGTGATCTTTAAGGAGCCTGGTTCAGAGCTGGTGTCGAACCCAGCCCCGGCTTCGGAGTGCTAACTGTCGGGAACGGAGGCAGCGCATAGCCCGCCATCTTCAGGGCCAGAGCGATTCGCTCATTTCCATAAGCCAAGAGGATAAGGGCAGCATCGGGCTGAGCCAGGAGCATCAAGGAGCGAGCGAACATACGCAACTCGCAGTCCTCGCTCTTCCAGGTAGTGCCGAAGCTGAGACCAAACCACGGACTGGACACCCCACTGGAAGTGCTGCCCATGCAAGTCTCCGGCGCAGCAGCTAGGCCAGGAGCGATAGCCGGAGGAGCCTGACGAGGCATGACCACCCGGTCTCCGTGGATCACCGTGCTCTGAGCCGGAGCAATGTTCTGCTTGTTGTTCACGTTCTGCTTCTGGTCCTGCCCCTGGTTTTGCCCCTGGTCCTGGCCATTAATGTTCAGCAGCTCTACACCACTGTAGCTGGAGCTGTAGCTCTTACTCTCACTTCCACTGTAGGAGTGGCCACCTTGCCCACCGTTAGCAGTGACCCTTGTATTGTGTGTCTCGTTCCCTCCAATGTGGATGTTGTCCGCAAAAGCGAAGTCTACTCGGACCGGCAGCAGGTTCAACAGCACGGCAAGCAGAGATGCGACGATGTAACGCATTTGGTTTGTTCCCTTCTGGGTTTGAGGTTAAAAGCCTGTTAGTAGCCCATTGCCTCCAGATTAGAAGCCGTTACTACGTCTGTACTTGTATCATCCCGGAAATTGTCTACTCGCTCTATCTCCTTTCCCCGGTGGAAGAAGTCACACCAGATTCTGTTGTCCTCGCCACCCACTCCTGGGTGGCCGGAACAAAGCTCTATCTCTGGGTTGAAGCTAAGTTCCGTTCCACAAGCAGCGCATCGTGATCTGGACTCTGCAGTGTTACTGTTGTCCAGCATCTCTCAAACTCCCGAACCTTGTCGGTAGGATCGAACCAACAATAATCATAGCCTTCCTGGGCTGTCTCATAGTAGCCCCGATCAGGGTAAATCTCAGAGCGAATCTCACTGTGTACATCAGCCATGGTCATTATAGCCCAGGCAAAAACATACCAAGTGCATAGGATTATAATAACGAGCGTGATGCCTTCACTTCGGTTCATGACTCTCTCCGGGATTCGAGGTTATACAGCTGTATATGCCAGCCACAAACCGCG
>Ga0187893_10010318_pt1 | contig 13987 bp, 10 predicted proteins | sample MA1701074metaG_FD_139574 | JGI IMG/M metagenome (GOLD analysis project Ga0187893, IMG submission 139574) | White microbial mat communities from a basaltic lava cave in the Kipuka Kanohina Cave System on the Island of Hawaii, USA - MA170107-4 metaG ...
GAACCTCGACCGCTTCATCGTCCGTCTCCCTACCAGGACGGACTCTACACCAACTTGGAGGAGTTTCAGGGGCTCAGGTCAGCCAACCTGTGTTCAAACCTGCGGACGCACGTGTCACCGTCGTGTCCACCGTCACAGAACGCCAAGTCGGACCGCGGACGTTTCTGTACGAGGGGTAAAACTACCTCTGCCCCACCACCAGCGGTCTGCTCGACATCGCTGTTCGGAAAGGTGGCGGCCAGATGTGGGCGGATGATCGAGTTCTGAGGCTCGCTGCACGCATTGGACTATGGTACCGAGAGCATCAGTCTTTCGAGGCCGATGGCGGACCGGAACCGCCAGCCGGGCCTCGGATTTTCGAGACAATCCCTTCCGCCACGCGGCGGGCGCCCGCAGACAGGTGAGGCGTCAGCTCGAGGATGATCTCGGCGGTATACTGCCGGGCGACGGTCAGAAGAAGGCAAGCGTAGACGACCGCTCCAAGGACGACGCAGATGGCGAGCCGCGGAAGTGGTGAAAGATCCTCTAGGACATACAGCCGCGCCGCAACCACCGTGGCAGCCATCAGACCGGCGGCGATGCCGGGCTCGATGATCGATCGGAGCGATTGAGCGATCGGAAGGCCGACCCCCCGCTGCAGCACGCTGAGGGCAAAGGGCGCCGTGATATGGGCACGCGCCGTCTCCCCGGCCGCGACCGCAACGACTCCGAAGCTCACGGTTGCCAACGCGGCAATCGCATTCAGCACGACCGTCGCGAGTTGGGAAACGAGAATGATGCGCGTGCGCCCGAGGGCGGTAAGTGCGGGCCACGTGAAGTAGAGGAGCGTCGCCGGTGTTACCACGAGTGCCAGTGCGGCCATGATCGGTCCGCTCGGCTCCCATTGCCGACCGAAGCACACCATGACGAAGTCGGGCGCGGTCGCTGCGGCTCCCAAGAAAACAGGAAAAGAGACGAGGGCCGTCGCGCGCGTCATTCGCACATAGGCGCGTCCGATGGCCGGTGGGTCCTTGAGTCGAGAAAACGCCGAAAGCGCCGTCGTCTGGATGGGTTTGATCGTGAGAGAAGCGAGGAACTTGATCGCGCGCGCGCCCACACGGAAGAAGGCAAGCGCCACGGGCCCGAGTATGACGCCCACGACTAAGGACGCCACCCTTGCATTGAGCTCCCCAAGAAATCGCGCGCCCATCATGTTGACGCCGAACTTGAACAAGCGGGCGCATTCGCTCCTCGAGAACACGAGCTTCGGCATCCACGGTACGGTCCATAAAACAACAATTGCCTGTAGGGAAGCCGCCGTCAGGCGCTGGGCAACGAGCGCCCATATGCCAAAGCCCGAAAAAGCCAATGCGACGCCGACGATGCCGCTGATCAAGCTCGCGATGACGGTGCGAAGAGCGAGCACCCTATAGCCGAAGTCGCGCCGGAGCTTGGCCTCATGAACGCCGCGCACGGAATCGATCACAAGCGAAGCCGATAGGAATAAGAAGATCTCTGCAAGAGATTCCGAGCCATAGAGATAAGCTAACGGCGTTGCGATCGCCGCGCCTGCAGCCGCGAAGACGATGCCTGACGCCAGATTCATCCAGAACGCAGTGGAGGCCACGGCCTCGTCCCATGCCTTCCTTTGGACCAAGGCATCGGGAATGCCGCCGTACATAAGCCCACGGGCGAGATCGATAAAAAGGGCGGCGAAACCGACAAGACCGAAGTCGATGGGCTGGAGAAAACGCGCCATGAGCGCAAACACGACGAAGCTCGACATCATGGTCGCGCCGGTGCCGGCGATCCACCAGAGCGAGCTCGAAAGCATCTTGCCTTTTATGCTCATCGGACGTCGTCCGAACTTCGTAGCAGCCGCACGAGCGACTCAGTCTCTGCAGTCATCATCTCAGGCGGCAACCCTGACGCGCACACCAAGCGCCTCTCTCACGGCACTGAAGTTCGCCTCGGCAAGCCTCTTTGCCGCGCTGCTCGCCTCGGTGAGACGCCGACGAATATCGTCGCGATTTGTCAATAGGGCCCCGATCTCATTCTTGAGCCCGTCCGGGGCGAGAAACTGCGCGAGCGGAATGTGGAGGCCCTCGGCTGTCACATTGGTGCCTAGGAGATCCTCCATCATGCCTTGCGTCAGCACTTTCGTCGGCTTTTCGGGCAGGTGCCGAGCAAAGCCTTCGAGGGCCGAGCGCAAGTTTGCCTCGACGCCGCGGTTCCTAAGACCCGAGACGTTGCTGAGAACAATCATAGTAGATCCAATCTGCGGGTGAGATCCCACGATTTGTTAGCATTTGATGGGCGGGTGTTCATTGCGCCAGGTCATCGACAATGTCGATCCCGTGTAGTCCGTCACCCGCAAGGCATGTCCATCCTGCCGCGATCCAAGACGGGCAAGCTTGTGATTTTTATGTGTTGTAATCCCACACGCATGTACTTTCAGGGGTTACTAGCGGAAGGCGACCTAGGACCTCACTTCGGCCGACGAAACATACCGCAGCAATTTTCTGCGGATGGCAATGGACACAAACCGCCGGGCATCGGCGTGACAAACGAACTGCACGATCAGGTCGCGCATGTTACGCCTTCGCAGGAGGCCGCGCAATTCGCGCGTCCGATACAGCGCTCTGATCTTCTCGGCACGGGCGAGGAGGAGCGAAGAAAGCAACGGATCGGCGCGGATGACCGGGTCCATAGCCAGGTCGCGCGTTTGTCGTTCTATCAGGCGATAGTTCGCGACCGTCCGACTCAGATCAGATTGCTTGCGGCTGATTGAGCCCACACGCTGGGAATAGAGGTAGCCCGACTCCGGAAACAGCGAGAATTTGGCGCCCGCCATCAGCGCGCGAAGGTAAAGAATGAAGTCCTCCCCGTGACGACAGTACTCGGGATAGCGAACGCCGCTCGAGATGAGGAAACTGCGCCGCATGATGGGTTTCAGCAGCCCAAAATCCACAGAAGCGAACTGATTGGTCATAGCGTTGCGCACGAAGGTGTAACGATCAAGCTCGAGGCAAGGCCCGATACGGTCCGGCTCGATGCCGAGACGTGCGACGCGCCGCGCAGCCCGGTCGTACAGCGTCACGTTGTCTGCCGCGAACGTCAGACCCCTGCGCTCAGCGGCTTCGACCAAATACCGAAGGCGGTGCGGAAGAAAGGCGTCATCTGCATCGAGAACTGCAATCCAATCGCCGGTGGCGAACTTGATGCCCAAGTTCCGAGCGGCGGCGGGACCTCTGTTGACCGGTTGGCGCACGAGCTTGACTCGCGGGTCATCTCTGCAGAGCCCGGAAACCAGATCGCAGGTGGAATCGGTGGATCCGTCGTCGACGACGATCACTTCGGCGGGTTCGTGCGATTGGTCGAGAGCCGAACGAATGGCGCGTTCGATGCAGAGAGCGACGTTATACGCGGGAATAACGACGGATACACTCATCGGCGCTGACGGCTTCTCTAAGGTTGACAAACAACTAGGGCATACGGCCGGATGGCGCGAATGACAATGTTGTGGCCGTGTGGAAGCTACACAGGGGCCATCGACGTATCTCGTATACTTGTGTCGTTCTTGACGGCACCTCGAAATGGCTTCACGGTTTTCGTTCGCCCACTGTCCGGGAACGCGGCCTTCATGAACAACAGCGAATCTTGGTCACCCACCAAGGCCGAGTTCAGAGGAGGGCGCTGGCGTGCCTCCCGCGATCCCCAGAGGGTCGCCGTGGGTTCGCGCGCCGTCGCGGACTGGACCATCGCAGCGTACGAACGGGCGATCCGACAGCATTCACATGGCGTGCTGGCCGACCTCGGTTGCGGCGATGCGCCTTACTATGGGATGTATCGCGACAGAGTGACCCGAGTGATTTGCGTCGATTGGCCGGCTAGTCGTCATGTCGGTTCGCATGTCGACGTGTTCTGCGACTTGAACGATCGGATCGAGCTCCCCGCGGAGTCCGTTGATACGATCCTCTGCACCGACGTGCTCGAGCATATCTACGAACCCCGCCGCCTCTGGGGTGAAATCGTCCGCGTTCTGCGATCCGGCGGGGTCGCTCTGGTTGGCGTTCCCTTCCTCTACTGGATCCACGAAGCCCCTCACGACTATCACCGCTATACGAGATTCGCACTACAGCGCTATGCGGAAGATGCTGGTCTTGTTGTCGTGTCTGTCGATCCGATCGGCGGTCTTCCCCATGTAATGACGGATCTCCTATGCAAAGCGACCCGCAGGATACCGGTCGTTCCCGATGCCGTGCGAGGGATTGCCACCATCGCGCTTCGGTTCGGGCCATTGTCCCGAGCTGCCAACGCCTCGGCCAGACGGTTTCCCCTGGCCTATCTCATGGTCGCTTCAAAGCCGTGACCTTGCAAACTCCAAGTCGTGCCGCGCAACAGGAGCGCACCGTCCGCGCGGGACGGTGGCCGAGGTAGATCGCCTCCACACCGGGTTTTGCGGCTGTTGCCTGCGCTTTTCGTGGGATCGCAACGGGTCTTTCGCCGTCAAGCGAGCAGGACGGCACAAGAATGTCACTGTACCGCCCAATCCGGATGGCCATGAATCCCAAGATCCTTGAGGGGCGGACGTCCGGCTTTTGTTGTGTGAGCAAGCATCTCGATTTCGCTGGATTTGTTCAATTCGAGTAAGACTCCGGACCTGAGGGCAGTGAACCACCGATGACTTCGTACACGGATACAGTCCAGCAGTACACCGTTCGTGGCGTCGCGTCGCGACAGCGGACCGACGAACAGCGGTCGACCCTGCGGTTCCTCGAATACCTGTTTGTCGTGATCGTTGTCATCATGTGTCTCAACGGCTGGCGCATGCTGTTGACGAGTGGCAACGAAGAAACCATAGAGACGCTGACCGAGTCGAACCGCAGCTTTCAGATCGTCAGCGGCACCTTGTATGTCATCGCGGTCCTGTACCTCCTGGCCCACTGGTCCCGGTTCATCCGCTTGTGCCTCCGCAACTGGCCTCTGCTACTGCTTGTTGCGATCGTCGTCATGTCGGCGGCATGGTCGGTCTACCCCGTCGTGACGCTTCGCCGTGCCGCCGCTCTTGTGCTGACGACCGGCTTCGGCGCATATCTCGCGTTGCGATTTCCCCCGGACGTTGCTCTCAAACTAGTCGCCTGGGCGTGCGGTCTCGCAGCGATCGCCACTCTCGTCGTTGCCGCCGTCGATCCATCCATCGCCATCTACCAAAAAAACTCCGATGAGCAGGTCTGGCGTGGCATCTTCGGCCACAAGAACGCCATGGGGCGCGCGATGTCATTCGGCGTTTTGACGCTTGTCGCCGCCACCTTCGTGGTGCGACCGGCGGCCAGGCTCGCGACGATCGCGGGAGCGCTGGCGTGTGGCACTCTGCTGTTCCTAACGATGTCGCGGGGCGGATGGGTGACCACCGCCGTCGTCCTCATGGCCGTCCCCTTATTCGTGCTGCTGCAGCCGAACCGGTTCTCACCCGCCGTCCGGATAGCGGTGGTCGCACTGGCGGCGGCGATCGGAGTCGTGCTGCTCGTCGCGCTCTACACTTACGGCCTGGCGCTAATTGGCCGAGACGAGAGCTTCAGCGGGCGTGCACGACTGTGGGAGGTTGCTATCAGGAGCGGCATGAAGCATTTTGTGCTGGGTGCCGGCTATCGCTCGTTCTGGACGGACGCAGGAGCATCGGACGTCTATTTGAGCACGTCGACGATCGGCTCGAGCCTCGGGAACGGCCACAACGGCTATCTTGACACCTGGCTCGAGATTGGCGCGATCGGCCTTGGAGCGTTCCTGCTCGTCTTTGTCACCGCCATACGGCGCGTGGTTCGACACCTGACGCAAGGTCCTGACGCCACGTGCATCTGGCTCGCGATGATCTTGGGCTACACGTTCATCTACGCGTGGAGCGAGCAGATCCTGATCCACCAGAGCGAAATCGCCTGGGTCATGTTGGTCGCCACGCTGTTCTGGCTGACGCCGCTCCGATCGAAAGCGAGACAGCCAGTCCCTCGTACGCCCGCTGCGGCGGACCGTTCGTCCGCCTCCATGGCATCCGGCGAACGCGAGACGGCCAGGGGCGTCGCCGCCGCGCGACCGCTGAGCATCAATTACAGATCCCACCCGTGGCACGACAAGTAGGTGAGCTGACGTTCAACCGCCGCCTTGCTCCATACCGCATCATTTCGGGCGATGGCTTGATTGACCGGATTCTGATCCTCTACATGACGGCGTCACCATCGAGCGGGGGACATGAACGTGCGTGCCAACGGATCATGCCGGCTCGCGTGGGCGGAACATCGACCCATCACGGAGTGAGCCTGTGGCGGTACGCCGAAGGAGGCCAGCGATGTTTCCTGATTTCCTGTGCATCGGTGCGCAAAAGGCTGGTACCAGCTGGCTATATTGGAATATGCGACTTCATCCACAGATTTGGTTGCCGCCCATAAAGGAGTTACATTATTTCGATCATCCGACTTCGAGCGTTCTCGGTGTCATACTAGGTCGTCAAGTTCACCAAAGAATAGCGCGGAATTATTTCATCCGGCAGCTATTGAGAATGTCGACCTTGCGAGGTTCTATTGAGGACCTCCGATGGGCTTCTCACTATTGCATGGTACGACGGGGAGATGAGTGGTACCGATCCCTCTTCGCCAAACGGGCAGGGCAGATCTCCGGCGAGGTGACACCGGCATACGCTTGGCTAGCTGAATCACAGGTGGCTCGAATTCGAGACCTGATGCCTTCGGCAAAGCTCATCTACACCCTTCGGAACCCCGTTGAGCGCTCCTGGTCTCAGGCATCGATGTATTTCCGCAAACGCGGGAGTTTGGCGTCTATGGAATCGTCTAATCGAGATATCCGACATTTTTTTGAACGTAAGGACGTCATCGCCAACTCGGATTATATGAACAACCTTGCCAAGTGGGAAAAGTACTATCATCAAGAACAGATATTCGTCGGGTTTTTTGACGACCTGGAGAGAAATCCGCGATGTTTCTTCAGGGCGATTCTGGGTTTTCTGCGAGTGGACGCTTCCGACAAGCATATTTCCAGTTCGATTGAACAGAAGCGCCACGTTGGCCGGGCGGGTAGCGTTCCGGACTGGGCATTGCGGACCCTTGCTCGCATCCACTACGAGCAACTCAAAGCATTACATCGAAGGTTTGCTAACGATTCCACGGCAAGCTGGTTGCATCAGATAGAACTCTATCTGGAGTAAATCTCGCCTCAACGTCCATAGTGTCGAATCGGTACCGGTTCGCCTTCTGCGGTATTCCAAAGGTCGCGACAAAGAGGGTCCACGCTGTTCTGTCCCGTTCGCCTGAAATCGCCGCCTTTCCCATCGATGTCGCAACACAATTTTCTTGCAGACGACACCGGCACTATTGTTTGCGACTTCGTTGGTAAGCTGGAGACATAGAGACGGACTTCAAGACAGTCTGCGAGGAGATTTGCCTGCCCCCGTCGATCTGCCTCATAGGAACAGGTCGAGCTACGACCAGTGACCAGGCAAATATCCCCGCGTTTTCAATGAGCGAACGAGGAAGCTCATCGGACCGCGCTACGAGCGTGACGTGGACACGTTCAAGTTTACCTTCGACTCTGACGAGTCTCCTTCCCTGAAGACGGATCAGGACCTCAGCGCAAATCGACGGCGCGTTCGTCGCGTAGCGATGAGGCCAACCACCAGCCACGGCTCGACGAGATAGCGCCAGGTGAACCGCCGCGGATTGCTGCAAAGCCGATAGGCCCATTCCAAGCCGATTTGCCCCAGCCAGCGCGGCGCGATCGGCGCGGCTCCGGCGAAGTACTCAAGCAGAGCGCCGCAGGTCCAGATGCAATTCGAGCGCAGGCGGTCTTGGTTGTCCAGGATCCAGCGTTCCTGACGCCCCATGCCCATGCCGACCATCAGAACGTGCGGCCGAAAGGCATTGATCTGGTCGATGACGGATCGGTTCTCGGAACTGTCCGGGTCTACCGAAAAGAAGCCGTGATGGCCGTCGATCTGGAGACCCGGGTAAGCCTCCCGCAGATTCCGTCGACCATTCTGCATGACGTCCGGCCGGCCGCCTAGGTAGAACACCCGCCAGCCCTCGTTGGCCGAGCGCTTTAGCAACTCAGGAAAGCAATCGATCATCGCCGCACGATGCCGACGTGTCACCGGCAGTCCGTGCAGGCGTGCGAGCCATACCAATGGCATTCCGTCGATGCGCACGTGGGCCCGTTCGTGAAGCTTGGGAAAGGCATCGTCGGTGAAGTATTTGTAGAGACCGTGAACGTTCTGGCTTGCGATGACGCACGTCGTGGTGTCTGCGACGTTTTCCGCGATCAGATCGAGGATCTCGGCAGTTGTGATCGGTGTGATCCTGAACCCGAAAATCTCGTGCGACGCTAGCGTACTCGCCATCGTGAACCTCTTGACGCAATCGTACCCAGGCAGCGCTCCGCCAGCAGGGCTGGCGCTCACCGATATGCCTGTAAAAAGCTATGGCGCAAGGACTGCACCATGCTGTGCCTTTTTCGTGTCGTAGACCTCGGCTGAGTGCCTATCGATGGTGGGGTTCAGTGTGCCCCCCTCGCTCGTACGGTCAATCGCCACCGCGGTCGATCGTCGCAGGACCAGTCGCATGTCGGTCAAGCCGAAGTCGTGCGTTCCAAGAAAGATACCATTCAGAATCCTCACGATGAGCGCGTACAGCTTGAAGGCCAGGGGCGAGCGTTCGCGGAGCTGCCGCACGGCCGACCCCTCATACAGCTGAAAGTAGACCGGCTGCATCTGATGGGCGTCGCAAAACTTGAGCAAATGCCGCGGCGCGATCGATGTCCGCAAAAACGTGGGAAACGGGGCAAACCCGGGCTTGCCGGCATTTCGGTAGTTCAGGAATGTCCGCAGGATCCATACGTGAAAGCGGTGAGGCGTAAGCTTCGTCACCAACCCCTTCAAAGAAAACACGTTCGGCAGCGCCAGGATGATGATGCCATCGTCGTTGACGGCCTCGAACAACGACAGCAGCGCCAAGTCTGGACGCGGAAGATGCTCCAATACGTCGCAGCAGGTGATGATGCTGTAATTCCTGGGCGGAAGCTTGTAGGACTGGAGATCGCCGATGATTACTTCGTCGATGCGCTCGTTGCGCCTGGCCGACTCCTCCGAGATATCGATCCCGGTCAATTTCGCCGTCGGCGGCAGCTCGAACGAGAGTCTGGCGCCGCAGCCGGCATCGAGCACCCGAAGGTCGTTGTGCCGCCGCGTGATCTGATCGATATAGGCCTGCGGGCTCGCCAACTCGCCGTGCATTTGCCGTCAACGCTCGATGCTGGTTGCGGCGGATTCGCCGGGCAGATTCAACGGCGGCCTCGCTGTCCACAAAATCGCCCGTTCGAAGCCGTCCGCCATCCGCTCGATGGTGAAGTCGGCCGCCCGTTCCGTTGCACGCGCCGCTAGTCGCTCGCGCAGGTCCGGATCGCGAAGCAACCCGCCGAGTTCTCTCACCCACGCGGACTCATCGTCCACAGGCAACAGCCGGCCGACAGCCTCGCCGCCGCTGCCGCGCAACGTCTCGACTTGAGGCGGAATGTCACTGGCGACGACCGGCACGCCAGCATTCATGGCTTCGAGCAGCGCGTTGCTTTGCCCTTCGAAGAGCGACGGTTGCGCGAAGAGATCGGCCGCCGCCAGCAGGTCGGCAATGGATGGCTGATCGAGCCGGCCAAGGAAATGGACGCGCTCCGCGATGCCAAGTCGAGCCGCCTCGGTGCGCAACGCGTCGCGCAGTTCGCCGTCGCCAGCGATGGCCAGGTGTGCTTCCGGCAGCCGCTCCAGGACCCGCAGCAGGAAGGATTGGTTCTTCTGCTCCGACAGGCGACCGATATTGACGATCACAGGACCGTCGGTGGGCAACGCGAACTTCGTGCGCGCGGCGGTCCTGGACAGCGACGATGGGCACCAGGCGAGCCCGTTGTGGACGACGGTGAGCCGTCGAAGATAGGCGTTCGGATAGTCGGCGAACGACTCGTGCACCGATTCCGAATTGGCGACGTTCCGCGTGTACAGCCCGGCGCTGCCGGCGATGCGGTCGCACAGCTGCATGAGCGGTTGATACGTCCCGTGCGGGTTCCGCTGCGATGCAACGCGGCGCGGCACGCCTGCGACCCACGCCGCGAATTGTCCGGCGGTGCTGGCGAGCGGAAGGAAGCTGATGACGGCATCAGGACCGGCCGAGCGCAATGCCCGCGCGAGGCGCCAAACAATTCGAACGTAACCGAACGCACCTGGCGCCGGTTGTGGCAGGACGATGCGACTGTAGGTCATACGTCCCTCGTCACCTGGTCGGCCGTAGAGCGACCAGATTTCCACCATGTGGCCGCGCCGACGAAGCTCCTCGGAAAGGCGCGATAGCGCTTGCTGGGCACCGCCGGAATGGGTGTGGGTAACGAGGCAGATCAGCCGCAGCTGGGCGCCAGCAACAGGAACGGTCATGGCGTTGTCGGCCGTCGTGCGATGTCCTCGTCGGAGATCAACTCCAGGGTCGGCGCAGTCCCAATCAGTGCGATTCTGAAAGCCGAATTCCCGAATGACGCGAGCGTGCTCACGGTCGTGTCTCCTCAACCCATCGCAATCATACATGCGCCCCGCTGCGCACGATTGGCACTCGCGGGGCGTTGCACAAAGGCTATTGGCGCCGGCGACGCCGTGTTGTGCCTTTTTCGTGTCACGATCGCCTCGCCTTCGGATAGGGCGGCGCGCGCGCCATGTGGCGGAATGTTTGTCGCTGATGCGTCGCCCCGTCCAGAGGCGCGCACCCGACAGAGTGGCTCCAAGGATACGGCTTTTTTGCGTTCGCCACGCCGGGCTTGCTCCGAGGATCCCCTCAAATATTGATCAAATTGTATCAACTCGCACAGTGAGTATCATCGAGAATTTGAGAATTTTAAGAATATAGAAATAATAACTATCCATTAATCATCGGCGGTTAATTAAATCCTCACACTCGTAGTCAAAACGTTACTTCTGGTCGCCGCATTTTGAGGGGGACTTCCATGATCACATTACCGTTTGAAAGTATCCAGCCGCAGAGAATTCTGTATGTTTCACCGACCGGCAGCAGCACCGGTTCCGGCTCTCAATTGGACCCCCTGATGTCGATCCAGGCGGCCATCAATTTGGCGACGCCCGGCACGACCATCATGGTCAAGGCGGGCACCTACACCGAAAACGTCAAGTTCAATGTGAGCGGCCTTCCGGATGCCCCGATCCAGCTGATTTCCGCGGACGGTCCTGGCGCGGCAAAAATCGTACCCGATTCAGGCACCCCCTCAGCGACGGTGAGCGCCTTTGGCGAAGAGAATATCGTCATCAGCGGCTTCGACGTCAGTGGCGGCAGCCGACTGGCGAATGGCATTCAATTCGGCATGAACGGAAGTGACTTCACCGACATGACCGCGAACATCGTGATCAAGGACAACATCGTCCACGACACGGTGAAGGACGGGATCAAGGTGTCGCATGGCGACTACGTCTATGTCGTCGACAATACGGTCGCGCATGTCGGTGACCAAGGCATCGACTTCGTCGCGGTGAATAACTCGGTCATTGCGCGCAACGACGTGTCTTACACCACAGGTTCGGCGCCGGCGCTCTTTGTCAAAGCCGGGTCGACCAACATCCTGATTGCCCAGAATCACGTCGCCCACGCCGCCAACGACGGCATCGCTGTCGGCGGTTGGACGGAGGGATCCGTACGGATGCGGCCGGGCTTCACGGAATGGCAGGCGAAGAACGTTACAGTCGTCGACAATCACGTGGAAGACGTCGGCAAGCGCCCGCTCAACATTCTGGGGGGACAGGACAGCCAGATCATCCACAACTGGCTGGAATCGAATCCCGAGTACTACAACGTGGTGACGATCGCGCCCGACAATTCTATGCCGCCCTTGAACAGCAAGAATATTCTGCTGAAGGAGAACACCTTCGATCGTAGTGATCATTGGCTCTGGGTTCTGCCTGGCCAGGACGTCGGTCTCCAGGTCGTCAGCAACCGCTTCGACAACTTCTTTGAAGGCGCAACCGGGCCCCACAGCGGCGCGCTCGATTACGATCTGTCGTGGTTGCCGAGCAGCGGCGATCATCTGTTGGGCACCGCCGGCGCTGATACGCTCGACGGCGGCGCGGGCGCCGACACCATGGCCGGCGGTCGCGGCAACGACACCTACAGCGTCGACGCCGTCGGCGATGTGGTGACGGAAGCCGTCAACGCCGGCAACGATACCGTCAGAAGTTGGATCAGCTACACCCTCGGCAACAATCTCGAGAACCTCACCCTCGTGGGTGCGGCCAACATCAGCGCCACCGGCAATGCGCTCAACAACGTCCTTACCGGCAATGGCGCGGCCAACACGCTCGCCGGCGACGCCGGAAGCGATACGCTCGACGGTGGCGCCGGCAGCGACAACTTGACCGGCGGTGCCGGCAACGACCAGATCGTCGTCTCCAGCGGCAACGACATCGTCCGCTACACGAGCACGCTCGATGGCCACGATGTCATCGCCGGCTTCGATGGCACTGCATCGAACGGCCAGGATTCCTTGAATCTGGACGGACTGTTCGACTCATTGGGTGTCGGAACCGCCGGCCGCGCAGCGCGCGTGTCGTTTGCTTCGGGGGCCGGTGCGGTCGATATCCATGTCGATGTCAGCGCCCTCGGGGACGGCAGCAACGTCATCACCGTTGCGACGCTGCAAACGGCCAACGCCGTCACCGTCGGTCAGGACGTGGTCGTCGGTACCGTCTGAGGTCCGCGCGCTGTGATGCGTCCCCTCACGGCGCGCCGGAGCCGAGAGCGAGATCGGCATAGCGATCGACGGCGTGCTCGATCGAGAAATCGCCGGCGCGCATGCGCAATGCCGGCGGTGAGGGCGGTTGCTCGAGCGTCCGGAGAATCGCTGCGGCAAGGGCAGCCGGATCGGCCACCGGCACCAGCTCGCCGAAGCGGCCGCCGACGAGAATATCGGCGGGCCCGCTCCGGCAATCGGTGGCGACGACCGGCGTGCCGCAGGCCATGGCCTCGATCAGGACTGTCGGCAGGCCCTCCCAGGCGGAGGACAGGACGAACACGGCGGCGCGTGACATGTAGGCATAGGGATTGGCGTCGAAGCCCGGCATGTCGGCGTCTCGCGCCAGGTCGAGCCGATCGATCAGCTGGCGAAGCGCCGCGCGGTCGGGTCCTTCGCCGAGGATGATCAATCGGGCCGGACGGTTCTGCTTCACGATAGCAAAGGCGTGCAGCAGATTGGCGAAGTCCTTCTGAGCGGTCAGCCGACCGGCACCAAGGATGACCGGCGGCTGCCCGGGGCCGGGGGCAAACCAGGGGTGCGTCACCGCAGCCAACGCCTTGTCGTGCAGCGCCGGCGTTACCACCGGGTTGTGGATGACGCTCACCCTGCGCTCGTCCAGCCCGCTGTAGGACGTCAGGCTTTCCGCCACTCCGGACGAGACCGCGACGATCTCGTCGGCCAGCGGATAGAGCCAGCCGATGGCGCGATGCGCGAGGCGGATAGTCGGCGAGCGCGCCCGCGCCGCATTCTCGGTCGCCTGGTTGTGCTCGGTGACGATCAGGCGCGGGCCGCCGCCGGAAAGACGAGCGGCAAGGATCGCGGCGATATTGACATGCACGAGCGCCGACAGCAGCGCCCGCGGCCGCTCCCGGCGCAAATACCGAGCGAGGCGCGGGATGCTGTACGCCGTGCGCCGCGTTCCCAGCGTGACGATACGGACATTGGGCGGCACGTCCGCCAGATGTTGACCCTCGGCACGCACCAGGACCAGGTCGACGTCGTAGCCGCGGTCGGCAAAGCCGCCGGCGAGCGTGAGCATCACGCGCTCTGCGCCGCCGCCGAAGAGATCCTGCAGAAAGAACGCAATTTTGGTCGGACGCGCGGACTGCCGCCGCTGGGTCTCCTCTGCAAATTCAAGCCGGCGATGCTGGCGCAGATTCATGCTGAGTCGGACACC
>Ga0187893_10010320_pt1 | contig 13986 bp, 13 predicted proteins | sample MA1701074metaG_FD_139574 | JGI IMG/M metagenome (GOLD analysis project Ga0187893, IMG submission 139574) | White microbial mat communities from a basaltic lava cave in the Kipuka Kanohina Cave System on the Island of Hawaii, USA - MA170107-4 metaG ...
GGCTCGAGGAGATCCTGCGGCGGCTCCGGGAGGGAAAGACGCTCGCGCTCGTCACGGAGTCGGGGACTCCCGGCGTGAGCGACCCGGGCTCCCGGCTGGTCGAGGCCGCGCTCGGGGAGGGGATCCCGGTCTCGCCCGTCCCGGGCCCTTCGGCCCTGGCGGCCGCGGCGAGCGTGTCGGGCTTCCCCGTCGACGCCTTCCACTTCGCCGGCTTCCTGCCGCGGAAGCCCGGGAAGCGGCGCCGGGCCCTGGCGGCGCTGGCCGGGCTCGGGGTCGCGCTCGTCTTCTTCGAGTCGCCCCACCGGATCGCCGCCCTGCTCGAGGACATGCTGGCCGAGCTGGGGGACCGGCGGATGACGCTCTGCCGGGAACTCACGAAGCGGCACGAGGAAGTGAAGCGGACGACGGTGGCGGCGGCCCTCGCGCGGTTCCGCGCGGAGGAGCCGCGGGGCGAATTCACCCTCGTGGTCGAGGGCCCCTCATCGGCCGCCGAGCTCGAAACCGACGAGGACGCTCAGGCCTAGGACGTTCTCCCGGGAGCCCTCGGGGAAGTCCGTCCGGGCCCAGTCGAGCGAGGCGGCCGCCCGGAAGCGAAGCACCTCGTGGAGACGGACCAGGACGGCTCCCTCGGCGGAGGCGGCGGGCCCCGTGTCGTCGTCCCTTCCCGCGTGGCGCGACTCCCAGCGCATGAATCCCGCGGCGACCTGGCCGGAGACCTCGACGTCGGGCGTCAGGGGATGACGGCGGGCGAGCCCCACCAGGACGGCCCGGAGAAGGACGTCCTCCTCCACCCCCCCGGGGAGCTCGCTGCTCGTGAAGCTGTAGTGCCGGTAGGCGAGGGTGACCGAGGTCGCGGCGTCCAGGCCGACGCCGTAGCGGATGTAGGCGCCCACGTCGTTTTCGAGATCGAGATCCTTGTCCCAAAAGGTCCAGAGCATTCCCGCCTCGAGCTCGCTGTGGCGGTAGACGTGCTCGAGGACCCCCATCCGCCCGTCCTCGGGGCGCTGCGGATCCTGCTCCTGCGGGGCGCGGGGCTCCGCAAGCGCCATGGCAGCGGGGAGGGTGGGGTCGCCGTCGCCGGGCGCGAGGGCGGCGAGGGCGAGCGAGAGGACGAGCGTGCTCATGGGATGCCTCCTGGGCCTTCTCCAGGAAAGATCGGCTAGAAGCCGATTTCGATGGAGGCGAAAAGCGAGAACGTGTGGACGGTGTGGGTGTGCCGCTGGTTGAAGTCGGTGCGGGCGAGATCGAGGTCCCCGCCCACGTTCACCCGGATCCGGGGCGTCACGGCGTACATCCACCGGGGGCTCGCCGTCAGGATCGGCCCGTTGTCGTCGTCCGAGCCGGGGGCGTCCGAGGCAAAGCGGACGATCCCGGCGCCGGCGACGAAGACGAACGAGGCCTTCCGCTCCTCCGCGAGCCCGAACTCGTAGCTGAATCCCGCGGTGTAGGCCGTGACCGAGGCGTCGTCGTCCCCGAGCTCGTCCTCCGGGTCCCAGCGGCGCACCTGGACGAAGAGGAAGTCCCGGAGGTAGGCGGCGGCGCTCCAGCCCAGGCCGTCCTCGAGCTCGAGGTCGTTGTCCCAGTGGGTGGCCAGGCCCTTGAGCTCGAGGCTCAGCCGCTCGAGGGGAGGCGGGGGGGTCTCGATCTCGCGGAGCCGTCGGCGGAGGCCCTCGAGCTCGCGCTCGGCGCGGGAGACCTCGCGGTTGAGGTCCCGGGCGGCCTGGGCGTCTCCCCGGCCCACGGCCTCCCGCTGGCCGGCCCGGAGGGCCTCGAGCCCCCGTTCGCGCGAGGCGATCTCCTCGCGGAGGCGCCTGGCCTCCGGGGAATCGGGCCCCTGGGACGGATCCTGGAGGGCCAGGCACGCGATGGCGGCGAGGATTGCGGTCACTCTCCTCCCTTACACGACGCGTCGCGCGGACGGTTTCAGTCCGCCGTCAGGCGCTCGACGATGGCGTCGAACGCCTCGTGGTCGAGCGCCCGGGCGGGGTAGGCGCCCAGGTACGGCACTTCGCCCAGGACGGGCGCGTCGGTCTCCGACTCCAGGGCGGCCGGGTTGAGCCGCTCGGCCAGGCCGACCTTGAAGCGGGCGTGGTGGTTCACGACGAGGCCCCGGACGGCGAGCCCGTGCGCCCGCGCCGCCATCACCGTGAGCGCCGTGTGGTTGATCGTCCCGAGCGTGGGGCGAACGACGACGACGAGGGGAAGCCCGAGGCGCCGGACGAGCCGGGCCACGGGGTAGCGCTCGAGGATCGGGACGAGGAGGCCGCCCACGCCCTCGACGACCAGGCGCTCGTGCGCCGCCGAGAGCGCCGTGTAGGCCTTCCAGACGAGGCCCAGGTCGACGGGCCGGCGGGAGACCCGCGCGGCCAGGGAGGGGGCGAGGGGGGGCCGGAGGCAGACGGGGTTGACGAGCTCGAGGGGGTCGCGGACGCCCGCGGCCCGCCGGAGGAGTTCGGCGTCCTGGGACACGAGCCGGTTTCCCCTCCGCCGGCCGCCGGTGGCGACGGGCTTCATGACGCCGACGTTCGCGCCGCTCCGGGCCAGGGCCGCGGCGATCCCGGCCGCGACGACGGTCTTCCCGACGCCCGTGTCCGTCCCGGTGACGAAGATCGAGCGGGTCATGGCTCGGCGGGCGGCGGGGGAGGAGGAGGGAGAGGACGGGTGTTCTTGCAGTCGGGATAACCCGTGCAGGCGAGGAACCGGCCTTGGGGTCCGGACTTGATGACCATCGGTCTGCCGCACCGCTCGCACTTCGGGGCGGCTTCCTGCGGCATTATTCGGGGGTCTCGGCGCCGTCGGTGGGGTCGCTCTCGGCCTCGCCGGGCTCCTCTTTTCCGTCGTCGCCTGCGGGGCCGCCTCCCGGGGCCTCGGCGCCCTCGGGCCGGATGTCCTTGTACCACTCCTTGGGGAAGCGCTTCGTGTTCTTGCAGTCGGGGTAGCCGGTGCAGGCGATGAAGCCGCCGCGGCGGCCGTATCGGATCCGCAGGGCCTTCCCGCACTTGTCGCAGTCTTCCTTCCAGTCCTTGGGGATCTCGAGCCGCTTGTTGCCCCGGGGGAGGGAGCGGGTGCCGCGGCAGTCGGGGTAGCGGGTGCAGGCGAGGAAGCGGCCCAGGCGCCCCGACTTGATCACCATGGGAGCCTGGCAGAGGTCGCACTTCTCGCCCTTGGCCTCCTCGGAGGGGAGGGATTTCGTGCTCCGGCACTCGGGGAAGCCGGCGCAGCCCAGGAAGCGGCCGTACTTGTTCCAGCGGATCATCATGGGCTTGCCGCACTTCTCGCAGACGACCCCCGAGGCCTCCTGCCCCTTCTCGCTCTCCATCTGGTCCTTGGCCTTGTCGAGGTCGCCGGTGAAGGTGCTGTGGAAGTCGCGGAGGACGTCCACCCAGCCGGCCTCGCCCTCCTCGATCAGGTCGAGCTGCCTTTCCATCTTCGCGGTGAAGCCGGTGTTCATGATGTCGTTGAAGTGCTTGACGAGCTTGTCGTTGATCAGGACGCCGAGCTCGGTCGGGAAGAGCTTGCGCTCCTCGTTGCGGACGTAGCCGCGCTCCTGGATCGTCGAGATGATGGGGGCGTAGGTGCTCGGGCGGCCGATCCCGTGCCGCTCGAGGGTCTTGACGAGCGAGGCCTCCGTGTATCGGGGGGGCGGCTCGGTGAAGTGCTGCTCGGGGAGGAGGTCCTTGAGGGCGGGCGCGTCCCCGGAGGCGAGGGGCGGGAGGATCTGCTCGTTCTCCCGGAGCTCGTGGCCGAGGAGGGCGGTGAAGCCGTCGAACTTGAGCTCGCGCCCCCGGGCGGAGAACGTCGCCCGGCCCGCCTGGATCTCGGCCTCGGTCAGGAGGTAGAGGGCGGGCTTCATCTGCGAGGCGACGAATCGCCGCCAGATGAGGCGGTAGAGCCGGAACTGGTCCTCGGTGAGATACGGCTTCAGGTCGTCGGGCGTCCGGTTCACGTCGGTCGGCCGGATCGCCTCGTGGGCCTCCTGCATCCCCTTCCGGCGGGCCCGGACGATGGGCTGCTCGGGCACGTAGGTCGGGCCGAACTTCCTCCCGATGTAGCCGCGCACCTCGGCCATGGCCTCGTCGGCGATGCGGAAGGAGTCCGTCCGCATGTAGGTGATGAGGCCGACCGAGCCCTCGTCGCCCAGCTCGACGCCCTCGTAAAGCTGCTGGGCCAGCATCATCGCGCGCTTGGCGGAATAGCGGAGCTTGATCGAGGCCTGCTGCTGGAGGAGGCTCGTCGTGAACGGCGGGCGGGGCTGCTCCGAGCGCTCCTTCTGGTTCACGGCGACCACGCGGTACGACTCCTTCCGGAGCTCCTCGACGAGGGACTTCACGGGCCCCTCACTCGAGAGCTGGACGAGCGGCTTCTTCTCCGTCGACTCGCTCGCCAGGCCGATCTCCTTCCCGTCGATCCGGAGGAGCGCGGCCTTGAACGGGGCGCCGTCCTTGTCGAGAAGGGCCGTGACGCTCCAGTACTCCTCCGGCCGGAACGCCTTGATCTCCCGCTCGCGCTCGACGATGAGCCGGACGGCGACCACTGGACGCGGCCCGCCGAGAGCCCGCGGCCGACCTTCTTCCAGAGGAGGGGGGAGAGCTTGTAGCCCACGATGCGGTCCAGGAAGCGGCGGGCCTGCTGGGCGTTCACGCGCGGCATCGAGATCTGCCCGGGCTTCTTGAAGGCGTCGAGCACGCCGCGCTTGGTGATCTCGTTGAACGTGACCCGCCGGGCGCGGTCCTCGGGGATCCGGAGGGCCTCGACCAGGTGCCAGGCGATGGCCTCGCCTTCGCGGTCGGGGTCGGGCGCGAGGTAGACCGCCTCGGCGCCCCGCGTGGCCTGCCGGAGCTCGGTCAGGATCTTGCCCTTCCCCTTGATGGTCTGGTAGGTGGGCTCGAAGTCCTTCTCGACCTTGATCCCGAAGGCGCGCTCGGGGAGGTCGCGCACGTGGCCCATGCAGGCCTTGACGACGTACCCCGAGCCCAGGATCTTGTTGATGGTCTTGGCCTTGGCGGGGGACTCCACGATGACCACGGGCTTGCCCTTCGCGGCGGACTTCTTCCGCGCCTTCTTCTTCGGCCCTTCCGGCGGAACACCGGCGCCGTCCGCCGCCTCCGCGGCGACGACGCCCTTGGGCTTCTTTTTCCCCGCCATGTCGCGAGGATTATGGCGCGCTGTTCCGAAGAATGTCAAGTCGGAAGAAAAACGGCGCCTCAGGAGGGGCGGAGGAAGCGCGTGTCCTTCCCCCAGCGGAGCGGGAAGCTCCACTTCCGGAACCCGACCAGGCCGAGGAAGATCTCCAGCGCGATCCACACCGCGTAGGGCCAGCAGAGGAGCACGCGCGCGTCGTGCGTCGAGAGGCCGAAGGGCCCCGCCCACCACGGGCTCAGGAACTGGACGAGGAAGAGGAGGAACATGCCCGCCGCGTCCCACCATTCGAACTTCATGTTGAAGAGGAGGACCATGCAGAGGCCCGACGTGAGCCCCGTGAGGAGGATCTCCGACTTCTGGTCCTCCGTGAAGTCGATGCCCGCCTTCCAGCTCCCGGAGGCGACCGCGTAGACCATCGGGATCATGGCCACGAGCACGGTCATCTGGTTCACGTTCGAGGAGCAGAAGTTCATGAGGCCGAGCTTGGCCTTCCCCTTCTTGGAGGCCCACGTGAAGGCGCTCACCTTCTCCGGGAACTCGCTCATGAAGGGGGCGACCCACTGGATGAAGAAATAGGGCTGGATGCCCAGCCAGGCGATCGCCACCGCCTGGAGGCTGTCGACGAAGGGGTGGACGCACGCGTAGAGGATGTACCCTCCGAGGAGGAACACCAGGGCCAGGCCCGCGAAGCGCCCCGCCCTTCCGCGCTTGAGGATCTTGCGGGCGACGAAGGGAAGCTCCTCGATCGACTCCCCCTCCTCCTCGGGGGGCATCCGCAGGAGGAGCACCATGTACATGATGTAGAAGCCGAGCATGATGACCGAGTCCATGAGGTCGAGCCGACCGCGCCAGTAGATGAAGAAGAAATAGACCGTGGGGGGGAAGAGCGAGACCACCTCGACCGAGTGGAAGGGGTCCATGCCGATGGCCGGGAAGGTCCATTTCTTCTCCCGGGCCCGGTGGCCGAGCGCCCAGATCCCGTAGATGACGGGCATGCCGAAACCCATGAGGAGCCGGATGGAGCCCGTGAAGTTCGCGGTGATGAGGCTGTTGTCGTAGCCCGGAGTCCCCTTGGCGGCGTTCCAGGTGATGCTGGCCTCGACCGCGAACTCGGGCATCGTCTGGAGCCAGGCCAGGATCGCGAGGGCGAGGCCCTGGGAGACCATGAATTGCGCGGCCTCGGCCCCCCAGGCGATCAGGTAGGCCGCGCCGATGATGGCGGGGGCCGTCCAGAAGAAGTCCGCCGGGTTTCCCACGGCCTGGGCTCCGAGGCCGACCGCCGCGAGGACGAGGAAGCGGGACATGAGGCTAAGAATTCACCACAAAGACGCGGGGGACTCAAAGGAAATCTGAGAAGGAGACGCGGACGGCGGGCCGGCCGTTTCGTCAGTGCGCGAACTTGTCGCGGTATTCCTGCCGGAGCGTCATCACTTCGGCCACCACGTCCTCGCGGAGCGAGACCAGGCGCCGCGTCACGTGGTCGGCGGCCTTCTCGGGGAAGTGGCGCTTCTCGCGGATCTCGTGGAGCGCCTGGAGGGCGAGGTGGGTCGAGCGGAGCGAGCGCTTGAGGTAGGCGATCGAGAAGCCCAGCTCCATGTCGTCCAGGCGGCCGACCCCGGCGGCGATCGAGGCGCCCGCGAGGTACGCGTTCAGGACGAGCTCGTCCACGGGCTTCGGGTCGCGCTTCCGGCGCCGGGGCCGGTAGAGCCGAGCCACGCGGTGGACGTAGGTGCCGAAGCGCACGGCCTCCCGGTAGAGCGGGTGGCGCTCGAACTCCTCGAGGGCCTCGAGCGCCGGGGCGTCCGGGCCGATCTTCTTGAGGAGCCGGCGCGTCTTCGGGCTGCTCAGGAAGGCTTCCGCCTCGTACTCGTCCAGCGGCCGCATCGGTTCCCCCACGGGCGGGATATACATAGCCCCGCCCGTTTTGCGGCGCAAGAAAAATCTTTGTACAATCGCCGCATGCTGAAGGAGGCGGTCGCCCGCGTCGTGGCTGGCCAGTCCCTCCCCGCCGAGGAGGCGGCCCGGGCCATGGGAGAGATCATGGACGGCGCCGCCTCGCCCGCCCTCGTCGCCGCCTACGTCACGGCGCTTCGCATGAAAGGGGAGACCCCCGACGAGATCGCCGGTTCCGCCCGGGCCATGCGCCAGCGCATGCTCCGCGTCGAGGCCGGGGCGGAGACGGTGCTCGACACCTGCGGGACGGGCGGGGACGGGACGGGGACCTTCAACATCTCGACCGTCACCGCCGTCGTCTGCTCCGCCTGCGGGGTCCGGACCGCCAAGCACGGGAACCGCGCCGCGAGCTCGCGGTGCGGGAGCTCCGACCTGCTCGAGGCGCTCGGCGTCCGGATCGAGAACCCGACCGACAAGGTCGAGAAGATCCTCCAGGAGGTCGGGATCGCCTACCTCCACGCGCCGGGCTTCCACCCCGCGATGAAGCACGCGGGGCCCGTCCGGAAGGAGCTCGGCTTCCGCACCGTCTTCAACCTCCTCGGCCCCCTCTGCAACCCGGCGGGCGCGAACGTCCAGGTCGTGGGCCTCTTCTCCGCCACCCTCGTCCGTCCCTACGCCGAGGTGCTCCGCGCGCTCGGCACCCGCGCCGCCTTCGCCTTCCACGGCCACGGGGGCATGGACGAGCTCTCGACCACCGGCGAGAACGCCGCGGTCGAGCTCAAGGGGGGCGAGCTGCGGGAGCTCTCGATCGGTCCCGAGGCGATCGGAGTCCCCCGCGCGAAGGCCTCCGACCTGGCCGGCGGCCCTCCCGAGGAGAACGCCCGGATCGCGCGGGCCGTCCTGGGCGGAGAGAAGGGGCCCCGCCGGGACGTCGTCCTGCTCAACGCGGCCGCGGCGCTCGTGGCCGCCGGGGCGGCCCCGGACTTCCGGGCGGGCGCCGCGAAAGCCGCCGAAGCCATCGACTCGGGCGCCGCGCGGAAGAAGCTGGAGCAGCTCGCGTCCGCCTCGCAGTAGCCCCGATGGCCCCCATCCTCGAGCCCCGCTTCTGCGTCCGCTGCGGGGCCCCCATGAAGCGTGCCGTGCCCCCCGACGACCGCCGCGAGCGGCACGTCTGCACCGCCTGCGGCTTCGTCCACTACCTCGACCCCAAGGTGGCCTGCGGCGCCGTGGCCGAGCGGGACGGACGCTTCGCCCTCATCCGCCGGAACATCGAGCCGCGCCGGGGGTTCTGGAGCTTCCCCTGCGGCTTCATGGAGGTCGACGAGACCGCCGAGCAGGCCGCCGTGCGCGAGACCCTGGAGGAGACCGGCCTCCAGGTGGAGCTCTCCGGTCTCCTCGGGACCTACTCCTACCGGGACAGCTTCTACGGCGGGGCGATCGTGGTCGTGGTCTACCACGCCAGGATCCTGGGCGGGGCGATCCGGCCCGACGACGACGTCTCCGAGGCCCGCCTGGTCGCTCCCTCCGAGATCCCCTGGGACCGGCTCGCCTTCCCGTCCAGCCACGCCGCGCTGCGGGACTGGCTTCGCCTCAAGGGACTCCCCCTCCCGTAGTCCAGAGTCCAGAGTCCAGAGTCCACAGTCCAGAGTCCACAGTCCAGAGTCCAGAGTCGGATTCCCCCCCATCCCCCGGGGGGGGGCCGGGGGAACGGGACTGTGGACTCTGGACTGTGGACTGTGGACTGTCCTTGCCTTAGAATCCGAGGCCCATGCTCAAGGTCAAGATCTGCGGGATCACGAGCGTCGCCGACGCCCTGGCCGCCGCCGAGGAAGGCGCCGACTACGTGGGGCTCATCTTCGCCCGCAGCCCCCGCCGCGTCGACCTCAAGACCGCCCGCGAGATCGTCCGGCGGCTCCCCAGGGGAGTCGAGCCGGTCGGCGTCTTCCTCGACCAGTCGGCGGACGACGTGCGCCACCTCCTGGACGCGACGGGCGTGGGGATCGCCCAGCTCCACGGCGCCGAGCCGCCCGCCTACGCGAAGGAGCTCGGCGTTCCCGTGGTCAAGACCTTCGACACCTTCAGCGACGCCTCGATCGAGCGGCTCAAGGCCTACGACGCCTTCGCCTTCCTCCTCGACGTCCCCAAGGGAGAGGGCGCCCGCGCGAGGGCGACGATCGACGTCGAGTGGGCGCGCCTGGCCCGGCGCCACGGCCGGGTGATCCTGGCCGGACGGCTCGACGCCGCGAACGTGGGCGAGATGGTGCGGCGCGTCCGGCCCTGGGGGGTGGACACCTGCCGGGGGACCGAGAAGTCGCCGGGCGTGAAGGACCGCGCGAAGCTGCGCGACTTCGTCCAGGCCGCCCGGGCCGCCCACAAGGAAACGACGAAGATCCGGGTCCGGACCCGCTAGGCCGAGTTCCCATGCCCTCCGCCCTCCGCTGGCCCCATCCCGACCGGCGGGGCAAGTTCGGGCCCTACGGCGGGAAGTTCGTCCCCGACACCCTCATGGCCGCCTGCGCGGAGCTCGAGAAGGCCTACGCGAAGGCCCGGCGCGACCGCTCCTTCTGGAAGGAGTTCCGGCACTACTCCGGGACCTACGCGGGCCGGCCCACGCCGCTCTTCCGCGCGGAGCGCTGGACGCGGCGGATCGGGGGGCCGGAGATCTGGCTCAAGCGGGAGGATCTGAACCACACGGGTTCCCACAAGCTCAACAACTGCCTGGGCCAGATCCTGCTGGCGCGCCGCCTGGGGAAGAAGCGGATCATCGCCGAGACCGGAGCCGGCCAGCACGGCGTGGCCACGGCCACCGTCTGCGCCCTCTTCGGTCTCGGGTGCGTCGTCTACATGGGCGAGGAGGACACGCGCCGGCAGGCGCTCAACGTCTACCGCATGAACCTGCTCGGGGCGACCGTCGTCCCGGTCACGAGCGGCACGCGGACGCTCAAGGACGCCTGCAACGAGGCGATCCGCGACTGGGTGACGAACGTCGACACGACGCACTACATCATCGGCTCGGTCGTCGGCCCCCACCCCTACCCGGCGATGGTCCGCGACTTCCAGGCCGTGATCGGGCGGGAGGTTCGGGCCCAGCTCCGGCCCCGGCTCCCGGACGCCGTCGTCGCCTGCGTGGGCGGGGGCTCGAACGCCATCGGCATCTTCCACGACTTCATCCGCGAGCGGAAGGTGAAGCTCTACGGCGTCGAGGCGGGCGGGCGAGGCCTCGCCACGGGGATGCACGCGGCCTCGCTCTCGGGCGGCCGGCCGGGCGTCCTCCACGGGGCGATGAGCTACCTTCTCCAGGACGAGTGGGGCCAGGTCTCGAACACCCATTCGATCTCGGCGGGACTCGACTACCCCGGCGTGGGCCCCGAGCACGCCCTCCTGAAGGACAGCGGCCGGGTGACCTACGCCTCCGCCACGGACCGCGAGGCCCTGGACGCCTTCTACCGGCTCTCGCGCGAAGAAGGCATCCTGCCCGCGCTCGAGAGCGCCCATGCGGTGGCGTTCGCCGAGAAGCTCGCCAAGAGGATGAAGCGTCGGCAGATCCTCGTCGTCAACGTCTCGGGCCGCGGCGACAAGGACATCGGGATCGTCCAGGAGCACGAGAAGGGATTGATCCATTGACGATTGATTTATTGTCCCATTGCCCGTCCAGGGAGCCTGCTGCCCCCCCGGCTTCCTCCTCCCTCAATGAATCAATGGGTCAATGAATCAATGGATCAATCCCGGAAGCTCCTGGTCCCGTTCCTCACCGCGGGCTACCCCACCCGGCGCGACTGCCTGGACTACCTCGAAGCCTGCGCCGAGGGCGGGGCCGACCAGATCGAGCTCGGGATCCCCTTCAGCGACCCCCTGGCCGACGGCCCCGTGATCCAGGCCAGCTCCCAGAGAGCGCTCGACGCGGGAGTGACCACCGAGGACGCCTTCCGGATCGCCGAGCGCTTCCGGGACGCGCCCCTCCTCTTCATGACCTACGTGAACCCCGTCCTCCAGTACGGCGCCGCCCGGTTCTTCGCGCGTGCCGCCATGGCCGGACTGAAAGGCGTCATCCTCCCCGACGTCCCCCCCGAGGAGTCCGAGTCCGTGGCCGCGATCGCGGAGAAGACCGCGGTCCCCATCGTCCACCTCGTCTCGCCCACCTGCACCGACGAGCGGATCCGGAGAATCGACCGTCTGACGCGGACCTGGATCTACCTGGTCTCGCTCAAGGGCGTGACCGGATCCGCCCCGAACCGGGACGTGGGCGCCTTCGTCCGGCGCGTGCGGCGCCTGGCGCGGCGCCCCCTCCTGGTCGGGTTCGGGATCTCGAGCCCCGCCGACGCCCGCCGCGCGGCCGCCGAGGCCGACGGGATCATCGTGGGAAGCGCTCTCCTCCGGAGGATCGAGCGGGGCGGCACGCCCCGGGACGTCGAGCGCTTCGTGGCGTCGCTCCGCCGGGCGATCGACTAGCCCAGCCGGTGGCGGGCGGTGTTCCGGTAGCGCTGGAGGTGGTCCTCGAGGCTCGCCACGGCGCCCTGGTAGGAGTCGAAGAGCCATTCGGCGGGCTCCTCGCAGAGCTGCTCCCCCAGGACCTTCTCCAGGCCCGGGCGCGAGGCGTCCGAGCAGACGATGCGGGTGGGGTAGCGGAGGTCGTCCCAGACCTGCTCGCCGGCGCCCAGGGCGTGCGCGATCGCGTCCCCGCCCTGGAACTTGAGCTTCCGGAGGTCGAGGATCAGCCCCCAGCCCGACCAGACCGCCAGGGCCGCCTTCACCGTCGCGGTCATGAAGAGTCCGTCGGAATCCCCCTCCGGACCCGCGCGGTACTCGCCCCCGAAGGCCACGATCAGGAAATCCCGGTCGGGCGCGGAGGGATAGGCGCAGGTGTAGAGGGAGTACTTGAGGCGGCTGAGCTCCTCGAAGGAGTGCTGGACGGGCGTCATGGTCCCCCTATTCTATCACCGCTCCGCGCCCCCGGAGCGGGAGGATTCGGCGGCGCGGGTTCCGCGACCGGGCTACGAGAAGCGGGCCCCGGGCTTGGGCTGGTATCCGTTGATGAACTCCGCGGCGCTCATCCGGCGCTTGGATTCGGGCTGGAGCTCGAAGATCGAGACGTCGCCGTCCGCGCAGGCCACGCGGAGGTGGTCCTTCTCCACCGCGAGGATGGTCCCCGGCCGGTGGTCGGGCTTCTGGGGATAGCGCGTCCCCTTCGCCTTGTAGACGACCACCCGCTGCCGTTCCAGGAACGTGAAGGCGCAGGGATAGGGGATGAGGGCCCGGACGAAGTTCTGGATCCGCGCGGCCTGCTTCCGCCAGTCGATCCGGCCCTCGTCCTTCTCGAACTTCTTGGCGTAGGTGGCCTCGCGCTCGTCTTGAGGGACCTCGACCGCGCGCCGCTCCTGGACCTGGGCCAGGACCTCGAGGAGGAGCTCCGCCCCCACCTCGGCCAGCCGGTCTTCCATCTCCGGGGTCGTGGCCTCCGGGGGGATCGGGACCCGCGTGATCCCGAGGATCGGCCCGGCGTCCATCTTCTCGACCACCTTGACGATGCAGACGCCGGCGTGGCTCTCGCCGTTCAGGATCGCGCGGGCCACGGGCTCGGGCCCCCGGTGGCGCGGGAGCAGCGAGGGGTGGATGTTCAGGCAGGTGAAGCGGGGAAGCTGGAGGATCTCGTTGCCCAGCTTCTGGCCGTAGGCCACCACCACGATCACGTCGGGCGAGAGCGCCCGGAGCTCGCGCAGGAACTCGTACTCGTTGCAGCCCTGGGGCTGGTAGAGGTGCACCCCCTTCTGGACGGCCGCCTCCTTGACCGGGCTGGCGTGGAGCTCCTGGCCCCGGCCGGCCGGGCGGTCCGGCTGCGTCACGACCGCCATCACGCGGTGCGGGGAGCCCAGGAGCTTCTCGAGCGCCGACACCGCGAACCCCGACGTGCCGAAGAAGACGATGTTCATATGACGTGCGTCTCGAGGATCGGGCTCCCTTCCCGGAAGCGCTCCAGGCGCAGGCACGAGACGTCCAGCGACGAGCGGCCCGTCGTCAAGAGCTCGGCCATCACCTGGCCCGTCGCCGGGGCGTGCATCACGCCGTGCCCGCTGAACCCGGTGGCCGCCCACCAGCCCTCCCCGATCCCGCCCAGGATCGGGTGGTGGTCAGGGGTCACCTCGTAGAGCCCCCCCCAGGCCGTCCGAAGGGTGGCCCGTTCGAGGGCGGGAGTCCGGTGGAGGGCCAGCTCGGCCATCCTCCCGACGAACTCGTCGTTCACCGTCTCGTCGAAGCCGGGCGGCTCGTCGGGGTCGGCCTTCCCGACCAGGACCCCCCCCGACTCGCTGTGCATGTAGATCCCCGAGCCGAAGTCGACCGTCATCGGGATCGGGTGGGGAAGCGCGGGAAGCGGCTCCGTCACGAAGCACTGGCGCCGGACCGGCTGCACGGGCAGGTCGAACCCGAGCCTTTCCCCGAGCTTCCCCGACCAGGCGCCCGCCGCGATCACCACGTGCTCGCCGGAGTAGGAGGACGTCCGCGTCTTCACCGTCCGGCCTTCGCGGCCCAGGACCTCCTGGTCGAAGTAGAACGAGACCCCGAGCTCCCGGGCCTTCCGCTGGTAGCCCATCACGTAGTCCGCGGGGGAGGCGTACCCGTCCCGGGCGTGGAAGACCCCGCCCGCGAGGTCGTCCGTGCGGAGGTACGGCGCCTTCCGGGCGATCCCCGCGCGGTCGAGGAGCTCGATCTGGAGTCCGTGCCGCCGCTGGATCTCGGCGCTGCGCTCCAGGGTCCGGAGCTCCTCGGCCCGGGCCGCCACCCAGAGGTAGCCCACCTGGTGGAAGACCGCCTCGACCCCCATCTCCTGGGCGAAGCGCTCGAACCGCTCGAGGGAGAGCTTCGAGAGCTCGATGTTGATCTCGCTGGAGAACTGCGCGCGGATCCCCCCGGCGGCCTTCGCCGTCGATCCCATCCCGGCCGCGGACTCCCTCTCGA
>Ga0187893_10010321_pt1 | contig 13985 bp, 12 predicted proteins | sample MA1701074metaG_FD_139574 | JGI IMG/M metagenome (GOLD analysis project Ga0187893, IMG submission 139574) | White microbial mat communities from a basaltic lava cave in the Kipuka Kanohina Cave System on the Island of Hawaii, USA - MA170107-4 metaG ...
CGGCTTGCCGGTCGTCCATGCCGGGCAGGCCTGCTGGCACCGACCGCACTCGGTGCAGGCCTCCAGATCGAGGAGGTGCTTCCAGGTATAGTCCTGGATCGTAGATGCGCCGAATCGCTCCGCATGCTCCAGATCGATCGGCTGCAACACGCCGGACCGCTCCCGCGATCTGAGCAAGATGTTGGCCGGCGCCGCCAGCATGTGCACGCTGATGCCGTAAGGGAGATAGGCGATGAAGGCGAACGCGACTGCCGCATGGAACCACCACAGCAGGCGATGGATCGTTGCCTGTTCGGTTGGCCCGAGGCCCAGGAACGGCAGCGACGCCAGCCACCCGCCAGGTGACCAGCGTCCCCACGGATCGCCCGTCGCCGCGATCCGAAGCCCCTCGGTCAAGAAACCGGTGATCAAGATGATGAGAAACAGCGCCAGGAGTACGCCATAGCTATGGGCCACCCGCGGCGTGAGGAGTCGATCAGGTCTGGCTCCATAGCGGCGGATCAGCGCGATCCCCACCCCGACCACGGCGGCGAGACCGAAGAGATCGACCGTCAATGACATGAAGTAGAGGTAGAAGTTGCCGTACAGCGTGGGAATCCCGAAGTAGTCCTGAAGCGCGACGAGACAGGTGGCGATGAAGAGGATGGCGAATCCCCACGACATCGACAGGTGAAGCAGGCCTGAAACCTTGTCCTGCGCAATCCGTCGCTGAAGGACCCCATCCTTGGCGAATCCCTTCAATCGGTCCCAGAGTTGATCCAGGGCGGACGCCGGCTGGCCCATCAGCAAGCGGCGGACCTGGCGGTAGATCCCGTACAGGAACACGATGAGGAATGGAAGAAACAGGACATAGAGGAAGATATGGCCGGGGATGTTCCAGTAGATCTCGCGGGTTGGGGTCATGGTGTGTCCACAGGTCGAATCCCGTATGAGGTTTCGTCAGCGCCCGGTCAACTCTTTGCAGCTCTCGATCAGCTTCGTCGCGACCGCCTTCCAGTCGCCCACGACGCCAAGCTGGGCGACCTTATAGATCGGGGCGTCGGGGTCCGTGTTGATCGCGACGACATTCTTCGCGCCGGAGATTCCCGCGACGTGCTGCGTCGCCCCGGAGATCCCGAAAGCGAGGTACAGCTCCGGGCTGACGCTCTTCCCGGTTTGCCCGACCTGCCACGACGGCGGGACCCAGCCGGCGTCCGTTGCGGCTCGCGACGCGCCGACCGCCCCCTTCAACACCTGCGCGAGCTGTTCCAGGATCTTGAATCCTTCGGGGCCGCGGAGGCCCCGTCCACCGCTCACCACGACCCTCGCATCTTCAAGCTTGACGCCGGTGACCTCCTCCTGGACCTTTTGCAGCAGGCGCGTCTTGAGTTGCGACGGCTCGAAGGCGACCTCGACCCGGACCTCCTCGCCGCTCCGGCCATCGCCCTTCGGTGCCGGCTCCATTGTCCGCAGCTTGGCAGTCGCTACGACCGGAAACGACTTCGGGGCCACGACCGCCATCGCCTTGCCGCCATAGGTCTGACGGGTGAACAGCAACCGCCCGGAGTTGGGATCTACTTCGATGTGCGTGAACTCCACGATGAAGGCGGCCTGGAGTCTCCGAGCGAGACGGGGACCGAGCTCGCGCCCCATCGAATCTCCCGGCAGCAGGACCACCGTCGGCTGAGCGCGGCGACACACCTGCTCCAGCACGATCGCGTAGGCATCGCCCTGATACTGCTCGAGCAATGGGTGCTCGGCGAGATAGACCTGATCGGCGCCATACGCGAACGCGAGCTTGGCCTGAACATCTACCTCTTTCCCCAGAAGGGCCGCCCCTATCGGCTGGGCCAGCGCCGCCTTGAGCCTGATGCCACCCCCGATCAGCTCCAGCGCATTTCGGCTCAGTCCGTCGCCCTCAATCGTTGCCAAGACCAGAATTCCCGCCATTCGCCCCCCTAAATGAGTTTCAGCTCGCGCAGCCTAGCGGCGAGTTTCGCCGCCCTCTCCTCAGGCGTCTCCGCCTCGATCATCTCGCACTTCGATTCCTTGATCGGGACATACACATCCAGGATGTCCACCGCTGAGGCCGCCGCCCCGATCTGTCCTGGCTCGAGCGCTAGGTCGGCCGCCTTCCAGACAGGGATCGCTTTCTTGCCAGCCGCCATGATGTCTTTCAGCTTGGGGTAGCGCGCCGTGTTGGTTTCATCGGAGGTGACGCTGGCCACCACCGGAGGTTTCGCCTCGATCAGTTCGTAGCCGTCCTCGACGATCCTGCGAAGGACCACCGCGCCATCTTTGATTTCGATCCGCGACACAAAGCCGACGCAACCGATCCCGAGTTCCTCGGCGATCATGGGCGGGACGGCCCGATCAGCCCAGTCTCCCGACTCACAACCGGTCAGGATCAGGTCGGGCCCGCCAAGCTTCTGGATCGCCTTCGCCAGCGCATGGGCGATCCCTTGCTGATCGGATCCCTCAAGGAGAGGGTCGCTGATCAGGATCGCCTCGTCCGCCCCCATGGACAGCGCGCTCTTGAGCGCCGTCGTGGCGGCCTGGCCACCGACAGTAACGGCGGTGACCTTGCCCCCCTGCGTCTCTTTGAGCCGGATCGCCACCTCGAGCGCGTTCTGATCGTAGGGACTGATCACCAGCGAATGGCTCCCTTGCACCTGGCGCTTCGAGCCAGGGTCGATCTTGAACTGGCTCGCAGGGATCTCCGGATCGATGATCTGCTTGACGCACACGATGATGTTCAGCGACATCCGCACTCCCTCTTTCGTTCAGTGCCGCTCCAGCTGCTTCGACACGAATTGGTGTGCCCTATGCCGGGCCAAGAAACGAGCATAGCAAGGCGCGGAACACTGGGCCGCACCCGCAGCGCGGGTACCCGGCGTACGCGTTGAGGTACGTCGCAGGGAGCGCCCAGGGGGTCAGCAACGCCGCTAGGCGACGTTAATTGGACCGGCATCAGCTCAGGAGATGGTGAGCGATGACCAGGCGTTGAATCTCCGATGTCCCCTCGTAAATCTCCGTGATCCTCGCGTCGCGAAACAACCTCTGGGCCGGGAAATCGTAGAGATAGCCGTAGCCGCCGTGGATTTGCAGCGCCTTCGTCGCGGCACGGCTGGCGGTCTCGGAGGCGAAGAGCTTCGCCATCGCCGACTCCTTGGTGTGTCGAACGCCCCGGTCTTTCAGCCATGCTGCCCGATAGGTGAGCAACCTGGCGGCCTCGGTCTGGGTCGCGATATCGGCGATCATCCATTGAATCGCCTGAAACGACGCGATCGGCTTATTGAACGCTATCCGCTGCGTCGAGTAGCCGAGCGAGATATCGAGGGCAGCCTGGGCGATGCCGACCGCCTGGGCCGCGATGCCGATCCGGCCGGCGTCGAGGGAGGCCATGGCAATCTTGAACCCCTGTCCAACCTCCCCCAGCAGGTTCTCACTCGGCACGCGGCACGCGTCGAAGAGGATCTGGCAACAGCTCGACCCCCTGATCCCCAGCTTCTTCTCCACCTTGGTAATCGAAAAGCCGGGTGTCCCCCTCTCGACGATGAACGCGCAGACCCCCCGATCCCTCAGCTCCCGATCGACCGTCGCAAAGACGAGCGCGATGTCCGCTTCCAGGGCGTTCGTAATGAAGTTCTTCGTCCCGTTGAGGATAAAACCATCCCCGTCTCTCCTTGCGGTGGTCTGCTGGGCGCCTGCATCCGATCCTGCGGCCGGCTCGCTGAGGGCGAAGCACCCCACGGTCTGCCCGCCGGCAAGCGGCTTCAGGTACGTTCGTTTCTGCGTCTCAGAGCCGAACCTGTAGAGCAGATCGCCGACCAGAGAATTGTTCACCGACATGACGACGCTTGTTGATGCGCAGGCCCTCGCGATCTCCTCCATCCCGATGGCGTAGCAGATATTGTCAGCCCCGGCTCCCCCGTACTCGGTCGGGATCGCCACGCCCATCAGGCCCAGCTCCCCCATCCTCTCGATGGTGTCATGGGGGTAGATCCCCTGCTCGTCCACCTCCTTGGCTCGCGGCGCCACTTCTTTAGCCGCAAATTCACGGACCATTTCCCGAAAAAGCTGCTGCTCCTGGGTCAATTCAAGCTTCATCGGACGAACCCAATCGGCTCAGTGCGCCACGAATCCCGGCGCCCCTACTTCCCTTTGAACTGGGGCGGGCGCTTTTCCAGGAAGGCGTTGATCCCTTCGACCTTGTCCTCTGTGCCAAAACAGAGGCCGAACAGTTTCCCTTCATTGGCCAGGCCAGCTTGAAGGCCAGTTTCAGACCCCTCTTCGACCGCCTCTTTCGCGGCCTTGAGCGCCACCGCCCCCTTGGCCGCCAGCCTCTCAGCCAGCTTTCTCACCTCGGGAAGGAGTTGATCGGCAGGAACGACCCTGTTCAGCAGCCCGAGGTTCCACGCGTCCTGGGCGCCGATCATGTCACCGGTAAAGACGAGCTCCTTCGCACGCTGTTTGCCGATCATCCGTGCGAGGCGCTGCGTCCCCCCGGCGCCCGGGATGATGCCCAGATTGATCTCGGGCTGGCCGATCCTGGCGCGGTCCGACGCGTAGACGATGTCGCAAGCCATCATCAGCTCGCAGCCGCCGCCAAGCGCGAAGCCGTTCACGGCAGCGATGACCGGCTTGGGGAGCCGTTCGATCTCGAGATAGAGGCGCTGCAATCGCTGTGTGAGCATCCAGCCGTCAACCGGACTCATCCCCTTGAACTCTGTCAGGTCAGCCCCGGCGGCGAATGCCTTGTCCCCCGCGCCCGTGATCACCACGACCCGAACGGCCGGATCGTCCCGAACCTGCTCTACCGCGCGTCCCAATTCTTCGACCATCGCCTGATTCAGCGCATTGAGAGCCTTTGGACGGTTCAGCGTGATCGTGGCGATGCCATCACCGATCTGCAGGTCAAGCGTCTGGAATGCCATGCTTTCCTCCGATCCCACCCAAGACGAGGCCCATGATCCCGCCGGTCACAGTCGCGAGGTCGTACTTCTTGAGATTCCACCGCTTCAGCGGCCAGACTGCGCAGAGGAAGAGGATCGCAATCGCCAGCAGGTTCGAGTCCCCCGCCGCGAATTGGCCTTCCCGCGTCCCCCGCTCGATGATCGCCTGGATCATCGACACGTAACGACGATCTACGTCGAAGAGCTGCTGCAAAGACTCCCGGCGCAGCGCATGCGACTCCTGGTACAGGACAACCACGAGATCCTGGTATTCGTCGTAGAGCCTGAGAGTGGCCGCGACCGCCGATTTGAGCTGCGCCACAGGATCCCCGCTCGCGAGCAGCGCTTCCGACATCCGCTCCTGAAACAGCTCGAAAATCCGCTGGTAGACGAGAAGGAGGATGTCTTCCTTGGTATTGATATAGGTGTAGAGTGCGCCGATGGAGATGTTGGCCACATCCGCAATCTCGCGGACGCTGGTCTGATGATACCCTTTGCGGGCGAAGAGCTGGAGGGCGGCATCACGGATCTGTACGTGCCGCCGCTTGATCAGAGCGGGGTTCTTGACGACCGTTTCGATCTGTTTCACGGCCGCTCGCATCTAACGAATCTACCCGACTGAACGCTCGTTCAGGCCATCGCAATCATACGGAAAACAGGGCGTTATTGTCAAAGGATTTTGACCGGGTGACTGAGCTCCGCACGGAATGTGCCGCTGACCGTTGCAAGGTTCAGCAACGATCGTGTATCATATCGGAGATTCGAACGCTCGCATGCTCTTGCTGATGCCAGGGGCCGGTCACGAGGCGCAATGATTGAAGCGGACAAGCTGACCAAGTACTACGACACGGTCGCGGCGATCGAGAACGTCACGTTCGCCGTGCAGAAGGGGGAGATCGTCGGCTTTCTCGGGCCGAATGGCGCCGGAAAGACCACGACGATGCGGATCTTGACCGGTTTTCTGCCCCCGAGCAGCGGGACGGCTCGCGTCGCGGGATACGACATCCTCGACGACTCGATCAAGGTCAGGCGCCGGATCGGTTATCTCCCTGAAAACGTGTCGCTGTACACCGACATGAAGGTGGTCACCTACCTGGACTTCGTTGGCGAGATCAAAGGGCTCGACCGTCGGGAGCGGCGCCGAAAGATCGACGAGGTCATCGAGAAATGCCGGCTTCTCGAGGTCCGAAGGATGCTGATCGGCGCCCTTTCCCGGGGGTACCGCCAGCGGGTGGGGATCGCCCAGGCGCTGCTGAACGACCCCGACGTGCTCATCCTCGATGAGCCGACGGTCGGCCTCGATCCGCAGCAGATCATCGAGATCCGCCAGCTCATCAAGGAGCTGTCGGGCAAGAGCACAATCATCCTGTCCACGCACATCCTGCCCGAGGTCAGCATGGTCTGCCAGCGAGTGATCATCATCAACAACGGGCGTATCGTCGCGGTGGACACCCCCGAGAACTTGACGGCGCGTCTCCAGACCTCGTCCAAGCTCCTCCTGTCGGTGGACGGGCCTGCCGATCAGATCGGGGTCGATCTGGCCCGGATCCCGGGCGTCCTGAAGGTCGAGGGCAAGGATGGCGCGCGCCCTGGTGCTGCGGTCTTCGTGATTGAGACCGAACGGAACCGTGACCTCCGCCGCGAAGTCTCCCGCGCGGTCGTTGACCGGGGCTGGGGGCTGTTGGAGCTGCGCCCTGCGGATATGACACTGGAGGAGGTCTTCATCCGACTGGTCACGGACGAGCGGCAAGAGGCGAACGAATGAACGTCCTGGCGATCTTCAAGAAGGAGTTCCGCTGCTACTTCACCTCGCCGATCGCCTACGTCGTCCTGACGATCTTTGCCCTCATCTCCGGCTATTTCTTCTATAGTCTGCTCACCTTCTTCTCCCTGAACAGCCTCCAGGCGTCATTCAATCCCGCCTTCGCACAAAGCCTGAACGCGACCGAGTGGATCGTTCGCCCCCTCCTGCGCAACATCGCCGTGACGATGCTCCTCCTCATGCCAGCGGCCACGATGCGCCTTTTCGCCGAAGAGAAGAAGAGCGGGACGATCGAGCTTCTCTTCACGTATCCGATCCGCGACTGGGAGCTGGTGCTCGGGAAGTTCCTGGCCGGTCTCACGCTCTATGCCGGGATGTTGGGGGTCAGCCTGCTGGATCTCGTGATGCTGGGCTTCTTCGCACGAATCGAGTGGGGCCCGGTCCTGACCGGTTATCTCGGCCTGCTGCTGCTCGGCATGGCCTTTCTGGGGTTGGGGATCTTGGCTTCCTCTTTGACCGAAAATCAGATCGTCGCGGTCGTCGGTGCGTTCGGTGTCCTCCTTCTGTTGTGGGTTATCGGCTGGGCCACGGAGACCGCCGGACCGACTGTTGGAGCAATCCTCTCACACCTGTCGATCATCAATCACTACGACAGCTTCGCAAAAGGGGTTATCGAGAGCAAGGATGTCATTTTCTACCTTAACTTCACGCTCCTGTGCCTCTTCCTCACCCTCCGTTCGCTCGAATCGAAAAGGTGGAGGGGATAGCGATGCGCGATGTCAGTCGGCTTGCCGCGCCGCTCGGGCTATTCGTACTCACCGCCGGAGGAATCACCTACAACATTCGCCCCGACCTCAAGGCCTGGATCGGGGGCGTCCTGCTGCTCGGGGCGGCGCTCATGCTCTTCGGCCTCTATCGCTTGTTTGGTTCGATCAGGACGTGGCTCGATCGCCGCTCCACCAAGGCCGGCCTCAACGTTGCCCTCACGACGCTGTTGCTTCTCGGCATCGTCGGACTGGTCGAGGCGATCTCGGCCAGACACAACCTGCGGCTCGACTTGACCGAAGGGAAGCGCTACACCCTGTCCGACCAGACCAAGAAACTCTTAAGCGGTCTCGCCAAGGACGTCCACGTCACGGCATTCTTCCGGTCCGACCAGCCGGACCGGCGGGCGGCCGATGACCTGCTCCGCCAATACGCCGACCGCTCTCCGAAGTTCCGTTACGAGATCGTCGATCCGGATCGGAACCCCGGCCGCGCGAAGAAATACGGAATCACGACGTATGGCACCACCGTGCTCGAAGCAGGTGACAAGGAAGACAAGGTGACCGAACTCGACGAGGAGCGGCTGACAAACGGCCTGGTCAAGTTGCTCCGCGAGGGGAAGCGGACGATCTATTTCCTGAAGGGCCATGGCGAGAACAACCTTGACGACGAGTCGAGAAGCGGGTACCGCCACGCGAAGGAGGCCCTCGAAAAGTCCGGCCACCAGGTCAAAGAGTTGCTGTTGCTCCGCGAGCCTCAGGTCCCCGTGGACGCCGCCGTCCTGGTCATCAGCGGGCCGAAGCGCGATCTGATCGAACCGGAGCTGAAGGCGTTGAAAGCGTACATCGACGGAGGGGGGAAGCTGTTGATCCAGCTCGACCCCTTCTCCGCGCCGAGCCTGAAAGACTTCGTGAAGGGCTACGGGATCGCCGTGGGCGACGACGTCATCGTCGATCAGTTCAGCCGGGTCCTGGGCGGCGATTACCTGATGCCCGTCGTCTCCAAGTACTACTCGCACCCGATCACCCGCGACTTCACCCTCGCCTCGCTCTTCCCCTTCGCGCGCTCCGTGGACGCGGTGGACAAGTCGCCGACGGGGCCTCCGGTGCAGAAGCTTGCCGAGACCGGGCCCGGGAGCTGGGCGGAAACCGACAGGGGGGAGTTGAGCCGGGGTCAGTTGACGTTCAACAAGGAGATGGATCGGCAGGGCCCGGTCCCCGTCGGTGTCGTGGCAACGGTCGAGCGAAAAAAGGACGCGGAATCCGCGACCGGAAAAGGCAACGCGGCGAGCCCGCCGCCCGCCGAGAAGAAGACCGCGGGCGCGCCTGAGGGGCGTCCGGCGGGGGCCGCGAGGCTCGTCGTGTACGGCAATTCCGGATTCGCCAGCAATAGCTTTCTGAACTTCTCCGGGAATAAGGACCTCTTCCTCAACAGCATCAGCTGGCTGGCCGAAGACGAGGGGCAGATCTCCGTCCGGCCGAGAGAGGCGAAGAGCACCCCGATCTTCCTGACCGCGACGCAGGGGCGACTTGCCTTCTGGCTGCCGGTCGTCGTCGTGCCAGCCATCCTCCTGGCGTCCGGAACAACGGTGGTGCTGCGCCGGAGGCGCTCGCGATGAGGTGGCGCTCTCTCGGACTTCTCACCGCCACTCTGGTAGTGCTCGCAGGCGCGTACTACGCCCTGGAGTCACGAGGCAAGAGGTCAGGAGATGAGGCCCAGCGAGTGTTCGTGGCAGACGAGAAGGAGGTCGAGCAGATTTCCATCAGGCGGAAGACAGAGTCGATCCTCGTGAAGCGGGATGGCGGCGAATGGCGCCTGGCCGAGCCGGTCCGCGCGAAGACGAACGGGACGGAGATCAGCTCGCTGCTGAATGCGATCTTGAACGCGAAACAAGAGCGAGGGATCGACGACCAGCCCAAGAGCCTGGCCGAGTACGGGCTCGAGCAGCCCACCATCGTCCTGACCGTGGCGCTCCAGGGCGGCAAGAAGTTGCCGGAGCTGCTGCTCGGCGACAAGAACCCGAACGGGTTCTCGGTCTATGCGAAACGTGGCGACCAGCCCGCTGTCTTCCTGGTCGCCGACAGTCTGAGACGTCGGTTGGACCGCAACGCGGACGATCTGCGCGACAAGACCCTCCTTCCCCTCGATCTCGACAAGGTCACACAGCTCAAGCTGACGCGCAAGAGCCAGACGATCACGCTCACCAGCGGCGATGCGCAGAGTTGGGAGATGACCCAGCCGACGAGAACAAAGGCCGACGGCCCGTTGGTACGGGACCTCCTGTGGAAGATCAAGGACGCCCGCGCCAAGGAGTTCCTCGCCGGACCCGAGGACACCAAGCGGCGATACGGCCTCGACCACCCAGATCTCGTTGTCGAATTGACCGAGGATAACGTCTCCAAGCGCCTTCTGTTGAAGGCGCCGCGAGACGCGAGGGCCGGGCTCTATGCCCTCGCCGAGCCTGGCGAAGGCGTCGTCAGCACCGATGCGAGGCTCCTCACCGATCTCGCCAGGTCCCCGGACGATCTCCGAGACCGGAGTCTGCTGCGTTTTGAAACCACGGCCGTCGCCACCATGGCGATCCGTCGAGGAGGGCAGGTGCTAAGCCTCGCAAAAGAAGGGGATGTCTGGAAACTCAAGAGTCCCTCCGTCGGCGATGCACATGCCGGAAAGGTCTATGACCTCTTGTACGCGCTCAAGGACCTTCGCTATCACGCGCTGGTCGCACAGACGAGACGCGAGGACGCGCGATTCGGGCTGAAGCATCCTCAGGCCGAGGTCGAGCTCGGACTGGCCGATGGGTCGCGCCTTCCCACGTTGCTCATCGGGACGTTGGTGAACGACCGCGTGTATGCCAAGCTCGCCGCAAGCCCGGAGATCTATACCATCGATCGGAAACTCCTGGACCGCATCCCGACGGGGCTGGAGGCGCTCCAGCAGGAGACCGGCCCGAAACCGGCCACGTGAGCGCCTGACCCCGGGGCGTTCCGGGTGGCCTCGGCGCTCCTCCGAGGAGCGAGGAACGGGTCGAATCGATCAGGGACGTATGCCGCGTGGAGACGCGCTGGGAGCAAGCTGAGATACGCTGCCCTAGGTGCGGCGAAATCCTGGTCCTGCGTGCGGCGCTCGTTGAGATCTGGTGCCCCTGGTGCGAGGAGCCGTACGAGGTCCGTGAAACCCCCCACAGGGCCGATCCCGCCCGAGTCGTTCTCATTCTTGCCAGGAAGAGCCGAAAGGAAGCCTGATTTAGATCCGCTGAGACCCGCTCGAAATCTCTCTATCTATCTCCGGGCAGGAGATGCCAGTGCAGGACGAAAGAGAGGACGGTGTAGTATGCCGGGTACAGCAGAGACCACGCGACCAGCGACGGCGAAGGGTCTGGCAGTTGAAAGATCATGACGAACATCGCCACCCCCCAGAGGAGTCCCAGCCCCACGGTCACCGGGCGGAGCGTTCGCGTCCGCCCCGGGTAGAGGTACCTGATCGGAACGACGACCATGAGCGCCAGGAACACTAGACACGCCGCATTGAACCACGGCGGCGTCTTCAGCACATAGAGATAGAACCCGACGATATTCCAGTACGATGGAAAGCCGGTGAAGAAGTGATCGGGTGTCTTGGCCGAGACGTGGCAGAAGCGATACGCGCTGGACAGAAGTACGAGCGACACGATCCAGAGCGAGGCCGATGTCGGCAGCAACCGAACGTGGTGAATGAACACCGCCGGGACGACCACGTAGTTCAGGTAATCGACCAGGTCGTCCAGCTTCGAACCATCGAATGCCGGCAGTCTTTCCTTCACTCGGGCCAGCCTGGCCAGCGGCCCGTCCATGGCATCGATGACCACCGCCGCTGCCATCCCGAGAAAGGCCCCCCGATAATCGCCTTCGTGGACGGCGATCAGGCACCATGCGCCGATCAGCGCACCCGAGGCGGTCAGCAGGTGGACCCCCCATGCCATGAGCATCTCCGAGGATCGCGTCACGCTGTTCGTCCTCTCCTCCCGCGCCCGACGATCGCGCGAAGCTGACCTCTCACTAACCCAGTCGCGACGCAAGGTCAAGGTAATAATTCTTGACGAGTTCGTCCGGAATGGGATAAGAAGCGTCTGGCCGTTCAGAACGATGCTGCGGGCTATCGATTGCCCGCCACGTCCTCACGCTGCCTGGCAGGAGGTCTCATGACAACCGAGCCGACCCGCACCGGGGACCTCAGCGACGCCGACCGCAGATATCTCTGGCACTCCCTCCTCCAGCACCGATCGCTGGACACCAAGCCGCCCACGATCATCCGGGAGGCGAAGGGCTGCACCGTCATCGACGAGCATGGCAGGGAATATCTCGACGCCATGGCCGGGCTCTTCTGCGTCAACGTCGGCTATGGCCGGCACGAGATCGCCGTAGCCGCAGCGGAGCAGATGCGCCGCCTCCCCTTCTACCCGCTTAGTCAGTCCCACGCGCCGGCGATCCGCCTCGCCGAAAAACTGGCGTCGATGCTCCCCGGCGGGCTCGAACGGGTCTATTTCTCCAACAGCGGCTCCGAAGCGGTAGAAACCGCTTTGAAGCTCGCGCGGCAGTACGGGCGGCAGGTTCATAGGGGCGAGAACCGTTACAAGGTGATCGCCCGCTACCGCGGGTACCACGGGCTCACGATGGGCGCGCTCTCCGCGACTGGCCAAGTGACGAGAAGGAAGGCGTTCGAGCCGCTGGTCCCGGGGTTTTCCCATGTCGAGCCTCCGGATCGTTATCGCTGCCGGCACTGCCAGACCGCGCCGGCCTGCACGCTCGCCTGCGCCGACGAGATCGACACCAGGGTTCGATTCGAGGGACCTGAGACCGTCGCGGCGATCATCGCGGAGCCGGTAATCGGCGGAGGGGGCGTGATCGTCTCGCCGGAGGGCTACCTGCCGCGCCTTCGGGAGATCTGCGACCGGTGGGGCATCCTGCTCATCCTGGACGAGGTGATCACCGGATTCGGCCGCACGGGACGGCTCTTCGGCTTTCAACATTGGGGTGTGACCCCTGACATCGTCACGCTCGCCAAAGGGATCACCTCCGGCTACGCCCCCCTCGGTGCGACGGTGACCACTCAAGCGGTCTTCGGCGCGTTCCTAGGTGAGTCCGAAGAGGGTGTGCACTTCTCCCAAGTCAGCACCTTCGGCGGGCATCCGGTATCCTGCGCCGCCGCCGGCGTGAACCTGGATATCCTCCTCAGGGAGCGGCTCTGGGAGAACGCCGAGGCAGTGAGTCACTACTTGATGGGACGGATCCGGGCAATCCGCCATCCCTGGATTGGAGACGTGCGAGGCAAGGGTCTCTTGATCGGGCTGGAACTGGTCAGAGACGAGAACAGAACGCCTGTCGCCGATCGGGACATGGCCCGCGTGGCGGCGGCCGTCAAAGAGGCTGGGGTGATCGTCGGACGAAATGTCGAGACCGTCGCTGGCCTCTGTAACGTCCTGATCCTCTCCCCGCCGCTGATCCTGTCGAAGGCGGAGGCCGATCGAATCGCCGAGGCCATCGAGACCGGCCTGACGGCCGCCGCGCCAACCGCCTAGTACCGGTCGAACTGTCTCACACTAGCTCTGAAAGGACCGTGCCGGGTCAAGTCGCGAGCCGGGAACCCGCCGAAAATGGGTGCAGGCGCGGCCCGTGGGGCCGCACGCGCTTCGCGGCTACCCGGCGTACGTTTCCGGGTACGTCGCAGGGATCGCCGCGCGGGCCAGCAACGCGGGCGAAGCTAATTGACCCGGCACTGGCCGCCGGCGATGGCGGGGACAATCGAGACGAGGTCGCCAGCTTTCAGCGGGGTCGAGGTCCCCTGCAGGAAGCGGATATCCTCTTCGTTCACATAGATGTTGATGAAGCGGCGTATGCTGCCGGTCTCGTCGCAGATGCGCTCACGGAGACCGCTGTAAGACTTCTCGAGGTTTTCGATCAATTCGTGGATCGAGTTGCCCTGCCCCTCTACCTCCCCCTGGCCCTTCGTGATGCTCCTCAAGGGCGTCGGGATTCGGACCTTCACGCTCATCGATCTCGCTCCTCTCGGCGTTGTCTCATCAGTACGGCGTGATTGGGACCGTCGTCAGTTCGTATCCTTCGGCGTCACATCTATCCCGTGAGACGCCATCGCCTCATCGAACGACCGCAGCGTCGGCTTGATCTGAAGGCTCACCCGCAGGCTCGGTGCGACCGCCTCCTGGGTCTTGAGCCCGTTCCCGGTGATGCAGAGCACGAGGCTCTCGTCTCTCGGAATCGCCCCCTGCTCGATCAACCGCTTCGCGGCCGCCACCGTGACCCCGCCGGCGGTCTCGGAGAAGATCCCCTCTGTGCCGGCCAGCAGCTTCATCCCCTCGACGATCTCCTCATCCGAGGCGTGCTCGCCGTGGCCGCCGCTCTCCTTTACGACCTTGTACGCATAGTAACCATCTGCCGGGTTTCCGATCGCCAACGACTTGGCGATCGTCTTCGGCTTGACCGGCTTCACGATCTCGCTGTTTTCCTTGATGGCCGTGACGATCGGCC
>Ga0187893_10010322_pt1 | contig 13982 bp, 9 predicted proteins | sample MA1701074metaG_FD_139574 | JGI IMG/M metagenome (GOLD analysis project Ga0187893, IMG submission 139574) | White microbial mat communities from a basaltic lava cave in the Kipuka Kanohina Cave System on the Island of Hawaii, USA - MA170107-4 metaG ...
CAGTGGAATTGCTCATCATGATCTTCACCCTCTCACTGGCACTCGAGCAGTTGGGCATCGGCAAAGCAACCATTGTTGCGACCTTCTCGATTCTCTTTGGCGGTATTGTGCTCGGCTTGGCGATCGCATTTGGCCTCGGCGGCCGGCACTTGGCCCGCCAGTTTCTCGAACGCCGGATTGGTCAAAAAACAGAGAAAGATCAGGAGGAGGAACGCTTTCTGCACCTCTAGAACCGCGGATCCGCAAGGCCGTTTGCGCCGACGGACGCCGTTCGATCATTCAGTATCCTGGATTCGGTGACCCTCATGCCATCGCGCTCAATGTCTCCCAGAATTCTTGTTGCCCCAAACGCGTTTAAGGAAAGTCTTTCTGCCATCGATGCCGCGCGTGCGATTGCGAAGGGCATTCGGAAGGGCTTGCCCCAAGCCCGGATTACCGAGGTCCCCATCGCCGACGGCGGTGACGGCACCTTGGAAGCTGTGATCTCCGGAACAGGCGGCCGCCTTCTAACCGCAAAAGTTACCGGGCCCCTCGGAAATCGCATTACGGCAGAGTATGGCGTGACTGGCGACGGCAAGACCGCAGTCATCGAAATGTCGCGTGCCTCAGGCTTGGCCCTGGTGCCAACCCCCCGGCGCAATCCGATGCGCACCACAAGCTTCGGCACCGGCCAGTTGATCCAGGCTGCGCTGAAGCACGGCGTCAGCCGCATCCTGCTCGGCATCGGGGGAAGCGCAACGGTGGATGGCGGCATTGGAGCACTGCAAGCGCTCGGTGTTTCTTTTCTAGATCGCCGCGGCAAACCAGTCGGACATGGGGGCGCGGGCTTGCTGGCAACTGAGAGAATTGAGTTGAGCAACCTGCATCCAGCACTGAAGCGAACAGAAATTCTCGTGGCTTGTGATGTGGACAACCCTCTCACCGGTCCCAAAGGGTCCGCAGCGGTATTTGGGCCACAGAAAGGCGCGTCTCCGTCCATGGTCGAGCAGCTGGATCGCGGTCTGGCCCAGCTGGCAAAGCTAATCACGGGCCTCACGGGAAGAAAATTCGTGCGGATCCCGGGCACGGGCGCCGCCGGTGGTATAGCGGGCAGCTTCCTGGGATTGCTGGGAGCCAAGCTGCGACCTGGGAGCGAGCTGGTTTTTGATTTGTTGAAGCTGAATAAGCTCGTTCCGAAAATGGACTGGGTGATTACCGGAGAGGGCCAGATCGATTTTCAAACGCAGTTTGGCAAGGGGCCTGGGATGCTGGCAAAACTGGCCGCCCGGCATGGGGTGCCGGTTGTCGGCATTGCGGGCTCGATCGCTGACAACGCCGGTAAACTCTCCAGCAAAGGCTTCACTGCTCTGTTCAGCATCACAACTCGGCCCATGGATCTCGAGGCCGCGATGCGGGACGCGTCCTGGCTGATGGAACGGACTGCGGAACAGATAGCACGGCTGATGGGTACAGGCCCAACGGCACGACGTTGACCGCCCAGCTCCGCTGAATAGCACATGACGATGCAGCCTCCTGATTCTGGAGATTAAGGTTAGAATGTTGCAGTGCTAGTCCGGCCTTAGCCAGGAATCGAGAGTCTGTGACATCCGCGCATTCGGAATGAGGCAGGTCTGAAGCCGGCCCAAAACCCCTTTCGGGAAGGTCTTCTTGATTCGCTGTCTGGAGACTCGATCATGATTAATCTCATCACCATCTCCCGCGAGCGGGGCAGCGGCGGACGCTCCGTCGGCAACCGCCTGGCAAAAGAACTCGGCATGGAATGCATTGGCAAGGAGATCGTCTATGACATAGCGCAAAGTGCCGGAGTCGCCAGGGAATCCGTGGAGAAATACGACCAGGAGCACTACAACAAGTGGAACCTGATCGTCGATTCGCTCCGCATCAGCAGCCATTTCTCACCGGACTATGGCTTCAACTTCAGTCTGGCCGACATCGAACCCGAGATCTTCTTTACAGAGGACAGATATTTGAAAACCACCCAGGAGATTCTCAGAAAACTCGGCAGCCGGCCCGGCGTAATCTTGCTGGGACGCGGCAGTCAGATGATCTTCCAGGATCGTAAGGATGCGCTGCATGTGCGGCTGGTGGCGCCACTTCCGGTTCGCATCGCTCGCACTGCGAAAACGCTGAACGTGTCTGAGAAAGAGGCAGCCAAGAACGTTGCTGAACTGGACAAATCGCGAGCCGGATACCTGCGAAACTTCTACGCCACCGACGTCAATGACGCTCAGTTTTATCATCTAACCATCAATACGGGTCAATTCGACTACGATCAGACTTGTGACATGATCAATCACGCCATGAAGTTCTTCTAAGTTGTTTTGCATGGCACCCAGGCGACGTCATGCTCCAGGATAGCCAGACTTTCTGCTGGAAGCTCGGACGCTGATAGGAAACTGGGGACTACGTTTTCCCTGACGGGCTTAGCTCAATAAAGGGACCTGACGGATATGTACATTCGATTCTGGTTGGTGGGTTTTGTCGCCATGCCTCTGTTGATTGCCCAGTGGGGTTGCAGTTCGCAGTCGAAAGAATCGACAGTCAGCGCAAAGCAACGGAAAGGGAAGATCGTCTCTGTCGCCCAGTCGGCGCCCGCTGATTTCGTCGGCAACGACCATGCTGTTTTGCAGAAAGCGGCGAATTCCTTGCACCCCGGCGACGTTCTTGAGATCGGCGCCGGAACGTACACGATGGAAAATAGCTTGTTTATCCCGTCCCACGTGACCGTCCGAGGGAAGACCGGACAAACCGTTCTGCGAAAGAGTGCCGGCGCCGAGAGTCTGTTGGCAGAAGATGGGGATTATGGAGAAAGCCAGCTCCGAGTTGCCGAGCCGGAAAAGTTTCGCGCTGGAATGGGCATCAGCGTCACGGATAAGCTGCTCAATAGTGGCTGGGACATTTCGGTCACCACGATCCGGTCGGTTGAAGGCAATCTGCTGCGCATCGATCCCATGACATTGCGGGACTACAACGCCGAGGAACAACAGGCTGCGATTCGCAATAGCTTTCCCATCCTCTGTGCAATTGAAACCGATGGCGTCGTATTTGAAGACCTCATTGTCGACGGAAATAAAGCAGAAAATGCCTACATCGATGGCTGCCGCGGTGGCGCCATCTATCTTTATCGCTCGAAAAACGCCGTGGTGCGCAATTGCGTTGCTCGAAACTACAACGGCGATGGTATTTCGTTTCAGATCACCGATAACGTCCAGGTGCTCAATAGCGAATCCCATGGTCACACGGGCTATGGCATCCATCCCGGAACCGGCAGTCCGCATGCCACAGTCAAAGGCTGCCACATTCACGACAATGGCCAGGTGGGGCTGTTCCTATGCTGGAGGGTCCGCGACGGCCGTTTTGAGGACAACCGGATCGAGAACAACGGTAAATACGGCATTTCCATCGGCCACAAGGACACCGATAATCTGTTTGTGAACAACACCATCGCTCACAACGGGTTTTCAGGGGTCTATTTTAGAAAAGAGACTCTCAAGAACAGCGGCCATCGCAATCACTTCACCGGCAACAAAGTGCTGAACAACGGCAATGCGAAAGAAGGATACGGCTTCTACATCGAGCCACTGGCTGGCGACCTGGTGATCACCGGAAACCAGATTACCGATACGCGCTCCGGCAATGAACGGACTCAGCGCTTCGGAATTTACAAAGCAGCCGGGGCAGGCAGCATGAAGGTTGAGCAGAATGAAATGAAAGGACACATCCAAAAGGATGTCTACGAAGTGAGTCAGAAACGTTGACGGGCAAGGCGACTATCATCCAAATCAGTGGACGTCAGCCGCAGCTTGCAGCAAACCGCGAAAATCAGCTCCGAGCGCGAGGCGACACGGGCTCGGCATTCATTTCTCGTGCGAAGGGTACCAAGCGAAGCCGGTGCTCTCCATAAGCAGCACAAAGGGAACACGTACGTCGAGTTTACGTAATGCCCCTAGGTGTAGCCTGACCATCTTCCCGACGGAACCACGGAACCAACGAAGGACAGACCACCCATGGAACGACGAACTTTCTTGCAGATGTTAGCAGCGGCACCGTTGGCATTTGACAATCCCCCGCTGGCTCTACCGCAGTACCGTGTGGTGAGCCCATACGCAGCGGCAGGCACGCCAGGCATGCCGGGATCTTATCCTGGCAAAGTAATCTCCGCTCGCTCACCCAAGTGTATCGATGTGTCCAGTGGCAAGGTGGATGCAGCTGTGGTGCGCGCCATGATGGCTCGGGGGATGTGCGAGCTAACTGGTCGCTCTCAGGGCTCAGAAGCCTGGAAGAGCTTGTTCGGACCCCAGGACGTCGTCGGCATCAAGGTTAACTGTGGGGGGCGACCCGATGTTGTGTCGTCGCCCGAAATCATCGTTGAGATCATTCGGAACCTGCAGGCTGTCGGTTTGAAGCCGGGCCAGATTATCCTCTACGAGCGTTTCCAGTCGCAGCTGAATGAAGTCAACTATGCGCCGCACCTGCCGAAAGGGGTCGAGATCGTTGCTGCCGAGAAGGGACGTGGGGATAATCAAGGCTACGACCCGGCAGTCTATGTTGAAGCGGAATTTTTCGGCGAGGAGGATACGCGCTCGAATCTGATGAAACTGGTCTCGCAGCGCCTCACCAAAATCATCAACGTCCCCAACATGAAGGATCATGGTGCTTCAGGAGTGACCGGGTGCCTGAAGAATATTGCCTATGGCAGTTTCTCGAATGTCGCCCGCTCGCACATGGGAGTCGGCGATGGGAGCCCTCAAGCGCTTGGTAATCCGGACGCGGGCAAGTCGCACACCCTCTCGTTCATAGGCAAGCTGGCGGCCGCGGAACCGCTGCGTTCCAGGACCGTGTTACAGATCATGGACGGGTTGCGAGGCGTGTGGCACGGCGGCCCTTTTGTCACGGATCCCCGCTTCCGCTTCTACCCTAAGCAAATGCTGTTCGGGACCGATCCTGTGGCCATCGACCGGCTGTTGCTGGACATCATTGAGTCCAAGAGAAAGTCTGAAGGTGTCGTGTCCATCTGGGATCGCTCGCGGAAATCGCTCGGTGCAAGCCGGGCGCGCAACCACGATCCCAACGTCAACATTTTGATTCGAGAGCCCGGTCACGTGGAGTTTGCTGCAACTCTCGGGTTGGGAGTGCACGACATGGAAAAGATCCAAGTCAAAGAGTTCGAGATTTAACGATTGCTTTCTATTGGACAGTCACGCCGGCGCGTTCCGCATGCACGGCCGTGCATGGAGTTCTTCAACACGTCGTTTCGGTCTGCAATTTCGGTGAAAGCCGCATCGATACGAGCTGCATTCTGGCGCTGGAAGCCGAATTCAAAACTAAACTCTTTTTTGCCTTCTCGCTCCACTCTTGTTGCGCTGTCCGAGAGTGTTTTCTACCACTTTTCCAGTTCACCCGAGGAATCATCGGCACGAGGAGGCGCATTTCAGACCTTATTTCCCTCAGGAGATCATTTATGAAGTTCCAAAGTTCGACTGGACGAACACTACAGAACGTCGCACTCGCCCTGATGATTGGATCCAGTGTCGGACTCATTCCGTTGCGGGCGCAACATGGACCGCATGGCCCGGAAAACGGCCTAAAAACACCCCCTAACGCGCAAGGCCAGATCGCCCCAAGATTACAGAATCTGGGCAGCCACAGTTTCAAGATCAAGACTCACTCGCGGCGGGCTCAGGAATTTTTCAACCAAGGAATCAATCTGTCCTACGGGTTTAATCATGCGGAAGCAATGAGGTCTTTTCGTGAAGTCGCTCGGCTCGATCCAAATTGTGCCATGGCGTACTGGGGACAAGCGCTGGTGCTCGGACCCAACATCAACATGCCGATGCTTCCAGAAGCGGAGCCGGAGGCGTATCAGCTGATTCAGAAAGCCGTGGAATTGAAACGGCATGCCAGCCGGAAAGAACGGGACTACATTGACGCGCTGGCGAAGCGCTACGCAGGGGAGGCCAAGCCGGACCGCAAAGGACTCGACCGAGCCTATGCGGATGCGATGGAGACCCTGGCGAAAAAGTATCCCGACGATCTGGATGCTGCGACGCTATATGTCGAAGCGCTGATGAACCTGCGACCGTGGAACTATTGGACCCGCGACGGCGTGCCCTACGAGGACACGCCTGAAATCGTTTCACTTTTGGAATCGGTCATGCAGCGCAACCCGAATCATCCTGGGGCCTGCCACTTTTACATTCACGCGGTTGAGGCCACCAAGAGCCCTGAGAGAGCAGAAGCAGCTGCCGATCGCCTTCTGAAGCTCATGCCTGGGGCCGGCCACATGGTCCACATGCCTTCGCACATTTACTTTCGCGTAGGCCGTTATGCCGATGCGTCCATGGTCAATTCTCGGGCCTCTGCCGTAGATGAGGAATACATCGCGCAATGCCGCACTCAAGGCATTTACCCGCTGACCTACTACCCTCATAATCTGCACTTCTTGTATGCGGCCGCCAGCTTTGAAGGTAACAGCGAGCTGACAATCCTCGCTGCCCAGAAAGTCGCAGGGGCTGTTCCGCATCATGCCTTGAAGGACTTTCCGATGCTCCAGGGCTTTGTGGCGATCCCGGAACTGGCTTTGGCACGATTCGGACGCTGGGAAGAGATCCTGAAGCTGCCACCGCCGGCCCACGACACGCTTTTTCTGAAGGGCATCCGCCACTATGTTCGCGGAACCGCTCTGGCCGCAACCGGACGGCTCGATGACGCAGCAACCGAGTTGTCGGCGCTGAAGGGAGTTTTGGCAGATAAAGCACTGGATGAAACTCCTGCATCTTTTTCCAACAACACACCCAGAGCCATTCTTGGTATTGCTCCTGAAACTCTGGCTGGAGAAATCCTGGCGCGGCAGCGCAAGTTTCCCGAAGCGATCGCGCATCTGGAAACCGCAACGCGCTTGGAGGACGCGCTGGTTTACATCGAGCCTCCAGACTGGTACCTTCCCACACGCCAGGCTTTGGGAGCTGTACTGCTGCAGGCTGGACGAGCGGCCGAGGCCGAGGCTGTCTACTGGGAAGACCTGAGACGCTATCCTCATAACGGCTGGTCTCTCTTCGGCCTGGCACAGAGTCTAAGAACCCAGGGGAAGAACGACGAAGCCGCATTGGCTGAACAGCGATTCCAGAAAGCCTGGGCACAGGCCGATGTGAAATTGACGGCGTCGCGGTTTTAGTGGTAGTCCGCTTGTAGGTGAGAAGCATCGCGTCTCGTTTGGGCGTCGTACGCTGTTTCGTTGGAGTCCTGCTGCTGTTGGTAGAAAGGATACAGCCGCACAACAAGAAGACCTAATGTCCATGACTCGATCATCGAGAACTACTGATCCTTTCCGCCTCGTTCTTGCTATCTGCCTGCCGGGGCTGTTGCTATCCACGATCAGCGTTTTGACTTGTACGATGATCGGCCAGGCCCAAGCTGATCGGGGTAGGGAGATTTTTGACCGTGCCGTCAGAGATTTCCAAAACGGCCGCATTCAGGAATCGGTTTCTGGCTTCGATCAGCTGGTCAAAATAGCGCCTGCCGCCCTGCCTCAACTCTGGCAGCGCGGTATCGCGCTCTACTACGCCGGGCGTTTCAAGGACTGCCGGGAGCAGTTCGAAATCCATCGCACCGTGAATCCCAACGATGTCGAAAACGCGGCATGGCATTTCCTGTGCGTGGCCCGCGCTGAATCGCCTGACAAAGCCAGAGCTGCGATCCTGCCCGTCGGCTCTGATTCAAGAATTCCCATGAGTCAGATCTACCGAATGTTTCGTGGAGACCTTACCCCCAAACAGGTTCTTAAGGCAGGCGGCAGCAGCCCGGAAGGCCAGTTTTACGCGGAACTCTATACCGGTCTTTATCTGGAGGCGTTAGGTGAGACTGAACAGGCGTTGAAACACATTCGCAATGCCGCTGCTGAGCGCTACTCTGGCTCCGGTTACATGCATGATGTTGCGCGCGTGCACCGCGATCGCGCAGCGCGGCGGCCCGCTTCGGCTCAGCGCTGAAGTCAGGCTGAAAAACTGCTGTCCGCACTCCCAAATCAGTCATCGCAATGCCGTGTGAGCGATCAGCGCCTGTTGCGGGATGTGGGCTTGAAGTGGCGGAAGGTCGCGTTAGTGCCATAAATGCGCTTCTCTTCCCATGGCAAACCACGCCATGTGTGTGTGTCACGCGTTCGCCACCAGAAATTCCAGACGAACTTGACAACCTACAGCAGCCAGACACCCCAAGCATCACGCATGGTAACGTGCCACGAACAATCCAGAGAGGTTTTGATGTTGCCCACCCCTACAGTAGAGCGAGCGCTGATCACCATCGGCCAAACGGCTTGCAGAGACTATTTCAAGTCCAGCCAACTGGAGTGGCTCGAAACAAACGGTCGCGGAAGTTTTGCTTCCGGAACGGTTAGCGGTGCGAATACGCGGCGTTACCACGGCCTGCTGGTCGCGTCGCTCAACGCTCCTGTTGATCGGTTCGTGACTCTTTCCAAGCTGGAAGAAACGCTCTTGGTCGGAAACCAGCGGTTCGAACTCGCGGCCAATCAGTTCCCTCAAACGATCAGTCCGAAGGGACACGAATTCATTCAAGAATTCCGTTTGAACCCCTGTCCACGCTGGATCTACAACGTCGGTGGCTTGCTCTTAGAGAAAGTTCTATTCATGCTGCGGGAAGAGAACAGTACTGTCGTTCGTTACCGTCTGCTGAACCCCAAAGACCATTTTGCGGTGCTGGCACTGCGCCCCTTCGTGGCCTTTCGCGATTCTCACTCGTTGACAGAAGAGAACGCCGTAATTCAACGACTGCCTGTCCGGGAGGAGCCTGGACTGCTGCAGGTGCGCCCCTATGAAGCATTGCCCGCGTTGACCCTTCAACACAATGCAATTGGATTCACCGTCCAGCCGGATTGGTACCGGCAGTTTGAGTACGCCCACGAATTGAACCGTGGATTGGATTTTCGGGAGGACCTGTTCACGTATGGCTACTTTAGTTTCGACCTGAGTTCGAAAAACCCTCTGGCTTTCGTCGTAGCAACGTTGGACGAGAAGGATTCCGTGTCAGTCCGGCAGATTGAAGCCTGGGAAGCCCAGGAGGAATCACGGCGTCAGGGGGTCATAACGAGCCTCAGTTCCCCTGATCCGTTGGTGCAGCAGCTACAGAGGGCCGCGGACTCCTTTGTGGTTCGCCGCGCTGACGGCGCCACCTCCCTCGTTGCCGGATATCACTGGTTCACTGAGTGGGGGCGCGACGCCATGATCTCGCTACCCGGTCTTGTCCTGACGACGCGTCGATTCGGACTCGCCAAAGATATTCTGGCGTCGTTCCTTAAGTACTGCGACCGGGGCATGTTGCCCAATCGTTTTCCGGATCGGAGCGGGGCTCCCGAGTTCAACACCGTGGACGCAGCGCTATGGCTGTTTCACGCGGTGCATCAGTATTTCGTGGCAACCGCTGACCTGGCGTTTCTGAGGGACGAAGCCTTCCCAAAACTTGAAGCTGTCGTCGACTGGCACATCAACGGCACACGTTACGGCATCCGAATGGATGCAACAGACAAGCTGCTGTCGGCGGGGGAGCCTGGCGCACAACTCACCTGGATGGATGCCAAGATCGATGACCGCGTGGTGACACCTCGCCATGGCAAGGCGGTGGAGGTTAATGCGCTCTGGCACAATGCTATATGCGTGATGGAAGGCTTCAGCCGGAACCTCGGCAGCGACAAACGTGCAGATTTTTATCATCAGCTAGCCTTGGGCATTCAACGAAGCTTCTCCCAGGTCTTCTGGAATGCCAAGGCCAATTGCCTTTTCGACTGCATTCACGCCGGTGTTCCCGACAGGAAGATTCGCCCAAACCAGATTTTTGCCGTGAGCCTTCCCCATCCCCTCCTCTCCCAAAGCAAAGGCCAATCCGTTGTTCAGGTGGTGAAGGAGAAGCTGCTGACACCCTATGGACTGCGCACCCTCGCTCCTGATGACCCAGACTACCGGCCGATCTACAGGGGAAGCCGATCCGAGCGCGACAATGCGTATCACCAGGGAACGGTCTGGCCATGGTTGCTGGGTCCGTTTGTGGACGCTTATTTGAACGCTTTTGGTAAATCGGAGGACACTTGCCGGTTCCTGGAATCGCTGTTCGAAAGGTTCAAGCAGCATCTGTCCGAAGGAATGCTCGGATCCATTTCGGAGATCTTCGATGGGGAACCGCCACATACCCCTAGAGGGTGCGCGGCCCAAGCGTGGAGCGTAGCCGAGGTTCTGCGCACCTACGTAAAGCTGCAAACAATCGATGACAGCAACAAGATACTGGAAGGCGTCTGACCGGCAGGGTCCGCACTGTTTGTGAATGCGGACTGACTTCCTCATTCTACCGACGGGGCATGGCTCCGCTTCCTGAAAGCCCAGGCGTCTCACCGGTAACCTTCAGCTTGTAATGAAAATAGCTCCGCATACAGACCCTTCTCGGCCAGCAACTCGGCATGAGAACCCTCTTCGACCACCTGCCCAAGCTTCAAAACAATGATACGGTCGGCCATTCGGACGGTGGAAAAGCGGTGCGAGATAATGACGGACATTCGGCCCGCTACCAGTTCCGAGAACCTCAGAAAAACCTCATACTCGGCTCGTGCGTCCAGAGCCGCAGTCGGCTCGTCGAGGATCAAGACCTGAGCTTCTCTCATGTAAGCCCGAGCTAAAGCCACCTTTTGCCATTCGCCACCGGAGAGCTCAACACCGTTGTCAAAACGCCTGCCCAGCATTTGCTGGTAGCCATCTTTGAAACGAGGCAACAACGAGGCGGCCAGAGATTTTTCGGCTGCGAGGACGATCGAAGACGGAACATGCCCGTTGCCAGCTGCGCCGGTCTTTGGCGAATCCTGCTCCATCGCGACGCGCTCGTTCAGGTTCTGGTCCAGGTACGACCGCACCTTCTCGATCTCGCCGACTCCGATGTTTTCTTCAAAGCGGAAGTCATAGCGCACGAAGTCTTGGAAAATGACGCTGATGGCCCAGCGCACTGAGTCGAGGTCGTATTCCCGCAAGTCGACGCCGTCAAGGAGAATACGTCCCTCGCTGGGATCGTACAAGCGGGCCAGCAGCTTCGTAAGCGTTGTCTTGCCCGCCCCATTCTCGCCGACCAGCGCGATGCGCTCTCCCGGGCGGAGATGAAAGCTGACATGGCGAATGGCCCAGGCTTCCGTTCCCGGATAACAGAAGCCGACATTGTCAAAGACAAATCCTTCTCGGATCATCAGTGGAACGCTGCGCCCTGCCGGCGGATTCACCACCGCTGGCTTCATCTCAAAGAAATCGAACAGATCCTTTAGATACAAACATTGCTGGTAGATACCGCTAGCACCCAACAGCAGACGCTGAATGAGGTCGCGGCTGCGGGCAAACGCTCCCGCCAGAAAGATAAGCGAGCCCAAACTCAAAAGCCCACTAACAGCCCGGATCACGATGACGATATAGGCAGCGTAGTATCCAGCGGTACCAATGATGGAAAACCCTGTGCTGACAAAGCTCCTCCGGATTGAAAGCCGTTTGTTTTCTTCGAAGAACTTCCCCGAAAAATGCCTGAATCTCGCGATGAGCCAAGGCGCCAGGCCAAACATCTGGATCTCTTTTGCGGTTTCGTCGCTGGCCCCGATATAGCGCAGGTAGTCCAGGCGCCGTCGCTCCGGCGTGTAACGAAATAGCAAGGAGTACTCCAGCGTTGCAAAATGGGTCTCACTCAGAAAGCTGGGCAGCACGGTCACTGCCAGCAGAAGCAGGAGCCAGGGACTATAAACGAGAACTGCCGCTCCAAAGGACACCAAGGTCAAGGCATCCTGAGCCATTCCGAGCAATTGCGCCAGTAGACCAATGCGGCCTGTCGTCTGGCGGCGTGCCCGCTCAAGTTGATCGTAGAAGGCCGGGTCTTCGAAGTGATAGAGATCCAGCGTGGCCGCATGCTCCATGAGCCGTACGCTAGTGTGGTTGGAAAACAAGTCGCCGAGCAGACTCTCCACCAGCGACGAACCTCGCGCCAGCGCTTCACCAATCAGAACGATTGCCACTTCCAGACCGATGAGTTTCCACAAGTAGGGGAAGTCTGGGGTGCCATCCTTCATATCTACAATGGCGTCCAAAATCAGTTTGGCGATCCACAGCGTTGCTACAGGAATGATTGAACGCAGCAGGCGCAGCCCCGCCATGGTGAGCGTGTAACTGCGATGGGTTTCCCACACCATCTTCAGCAAAGGCGGCACATAGCGCAAGGCAGCGACTTGCTGGCGCATCGTGGGTCTCTCGTTGGCGTCTGGCACGGGCATCAACGTTCCTGATCCATCGTCGTCGCACGTACTCGTCGTCGTCCTCGGCCCCTGTCGACCGAGCCCTCGGGGAGGGTGGTTTGCCTGATCGATCCCGCGACCACGGGGACAGCGCGACTCTCAACAACTGCATTTGAGATTAACACAGCCGGCAAGTGAGAGTGAGTGACCACAGGCGACGTGAAAAGGCAGAGTCAAAGCGGTAGGATGCGTTGTGCTTGCCCAGCAACGCATCACTCCGTGAGGCAGACTGCCTCGGGAGTTCCTGTCGGGAAGGCCTGGCCAACGATCAGCGGGCCCCATGCGTTGGCAAAAGCGCCAACGCATCCTACACGTTGTCCCCTGACGCGGACTACCGGATAGCGCCACGGTCGCGATATTAACCCTCTTACCAGCGCGGGAAGGGGCAGGGAGCTGTGAAAATTGTAGCGGCTGCTCTATGAGCGGCCGAATGGCGTTTCACCGAAACGCCCTACAAAACTCCGCGAACAGTTTCGATTTATGGCCTTGAGACGACCCGCCTTGGGCGTCTATATCAGACGCCACCTCTGGCCGAAGACCTACTACAAAGACTTTCAGTCGCTTGCTTCATAGGCCCAGCGACGCAGTGTTGCGGTGCCACGACCGATAAAAATCTTGTAGCGCAGACCACGATTTCTGCGGTCTTCGGTTTTTCGAGTCCGAATTGCCCAACAGCCGCAGACCGTCGAGCGTCGCAACCAGACTTAACAACCTCGCCTTTCGCCTGCAGGCCTATGACAAATCGGTCAACCTCTACCCGCTCTTCCAGCGAGCTCTCGCCATAACGGAAAAGACACAAGGCCCGGATCATCCGGAAGTGGCCCCAATTCTGCAAAACCTGGGCGCCCTCGCACAAAGTGAAGGGAAGTATAAGCAGGCCGAGGAGCTGTATCGCCGCAGCCTGGCGATTCTTGAGAAGACACTCGGTCCGGAGCACGCCGATGTGGCCTACCCGCTGAACAACCTGGGCAAGCTGTTTCTGGACCAACGAAAGCCAGCCCTTCGGATTCGTGAGAAAGCTCTTGGGCCGGAACATCCATCGACCACCATGCTTCTGCACCAGGTGACGAAGCTTTACATTCTTCAAAAGCGCTTCACTGAAGCCGAACCACTGTTGCTGAAAACCCTCGCCATCAGGGAACGAACGTGGCAACAAAGTCCCGCCGAACTGAAAGACTGTCTTTCCACTTACGCGCTGCTGTTAAGAAAGACGAATAGAGAAGCAGAGGCCAAGAGGATGGAAGATCGAGTGCGCACCTTGGTCCGTAGCACCCCTCCAGCCGTGATGCCTGCGGATCGACGCCATTGACCGCGCCAGGTTCCAAGTGCCTGCAACCGCCTACGAAGCCGAGCCAACAGGGCAAGAACCAAGGGCTAACTGGAAGATCGAAGGAGATGCGGGTACAAAGCGGCAAACCCGCTTGTAGGGCAGTACCCGCGTTGTGAGCGGGTCTGCGGCTTGAATGGCAGGAGTGACCCGGCGTCTGACACAGACGCCCCACAAGCCACAACCCTGGCACACCGCGATCGCAACCTGTTCGCTCCTCTTGATAGGGGTAGGGAGAGCGTCCGGCTCCCCCTCCCTCCGAACCGTACAGGCGGGTCTCCCGCATACGGCTCTCCAGTCGGTGGTTTTACCTGGTTAAGGGTTGACAGGCCATAGCATGGG
>Ga0187893_10010323_pt1 | contig 13981 bp, 8 predicted proteins | sample MA1701074metaG_FD_139574 | JGI IMG/M metagenome (GOLD analysis project Ga0187893, IMG submission 139574) | White microbial mat communities from a basaltic lava cave in the Kipuka Kanohina Cave System on the Island of Hawaii, USA - MA170107-4 metaG ...
AGGGTCAGCCAGCCCAGGGCGGCGGCGAGCGCGAGCGAGAGCACGGCCGGCGCATAGACCTTCAGCACGCGGTCGACAAGATGCAGCACGCCGGGCTTCAGCGCGCGCGCGTCCTCGACTTCCCGGGCGATCCGCTGCAGGAAGCTCTCCTCGCCGACGGCCGACACGCGCACGAGCAGCGTGCCCAGACCGTTCATCGAGCCGCCGATCACCGCATCCGCCGCGGCACGCTCGACCGGGAGCGGCTCGCCGGTGACGAGCGACTGGTCCACCGCCGAGTGGCCGTCGACCACCGTCCCGTCCACGGGGATGCGCTCGCCGGGGCGCACCCGCACGAGGTCGCCGACGCCGACCTGCCCGATGGGCAGCTCCGTCTCGCGCCCGTCGCGCGCGACGCGCGCCGTGTCCGGCTGCAGCGCGAGCAGGCGCCGCACGGCCTGCGAGCTGCGCGTCTTCACGATCAGCGACAGCCATTCCGAGAAGATGTGGTAGTTGCACACCATGACCGCGACGCAGAAGAAGGGCGCCGTCGGAAAGCCGGGCCCGCCCGCGGCGAGCCCGTAGACGCCGCCGGCGAGCCCGGCGAACGCGGCCGCTTCGAGCAGCACGTGCTGGTTGACGATGCCGCGCCGCAGGGATTGCCACGCCATGGCGAGGATGTGGCGGGCGAGGACGAACACGACCGTGACGGCGAGCGCGGCGGCGAGCCACGCGTCCAGGCCTGCGAGCCGGCCCGTCGCTTTAAGCCAGGAGAGGGCCACGACCAGCGCGAGCGCGCCCGCCGTTCCCGCGAGCGCCCGGCCGAGCCCCGCGGAGCGCAGCACGAGGAACACGAAGCCGAGCAGGCACAGCGCCACGAAGGCTTCGAGCACGGCGTACCAGAGATCGCCCGGACGCGAGATCAGCGTCAGCGAACCGAGGCTGAAGACGGTGGCGACGAGGAAGCGCCGGCCTTCCTGCACCAGCTGCCGCTCCTGCTCCTCGAACGGCTGGAGTTTCCGCGGGTCGGAGATGACGTAGCCCATCTCTTGCAGCGTCTGCAGCAGCGCTTCGGGCTGGACGCGTGCCGGGTCGTACTCGACCAGCGCCTGCTCGTGGGTGAGGCTGACGGCGACCTTCTCCACGCCGGCGTGCCGTCCGAGCGCCTTCTCGATCGTGCCGGTGCAGAGCGAGCAATGCATGCCGGCGATGCGCGCCCGGATGCGCGCGCGGTCGGCACGGCTCGCCGGCTCGTGCGTCCAGAGGGGGATTGCCGCTTCGGCGGGGATGCTCAAGGTTCACCTGCCGCGTTCATCGTGCGCTCACCCTAGCGGCCGTACCAAGCTACCGAGTCAAGGGCTCGTTCCGAGCGTGACGAACAGCCCGAACCACGCCGACCAGAGGCCGAGCGCAATCAGCACGAGGCCGGTCCAGCGCGGCATGCGACCGGCGAGGCTCGCGAGCCAGTCGAGCGCTCGCCGCGCGGGAGCGAAGAGCACCGCGACCACCAGCGGCAGCGAGAGGGCGAGCCCGAAAAGGGCGAGCGAGACGAAGCCGCCCGCGACGCCGCCTGCCGTCGCGCCCGAAGCCGATCCGGCGAGCAGCGCGAGGAGCAGCGGCGCAGCGCAGGCGGGGATGTTCAGGCCGAAGAGCGTCCCGAGCGCCGCGGAGGCGCGAAGGTCGCCCAGACGCGCGATGCGCGGCCCGATCGAGCGCATGAGCCAGCCGACGTGTCCGGTGAGATAGAGCGCCCCGATCGCGAAATACACGACGCCGAGCGCGAGCCAGCCCGCCTTCTGGAGCCCGAGGAATAGCGCCCCGATCACCGCGGCGGCCGCGCCGAGCAGGCCGATGAAGACCGCGCGGGTGAGGGCGAAGGTGGCGACCTGTCCCACCTTCACCGGCGCGGGCTTGCCCTCGATCAGCTTGATGAAGACGAGCGTCGAGCCGATCGAGCAGGGTTCGACGAAGCCGAACAGGCCGAGCCCGATCGGCAGCAGGAAGGTCGTAGTGAACTCGGCGCCGCTCACGAGGCCGCGGGATCCGCCGCGACGCGGTAGCCGGCGCGCTCGATCGCCGCGGCGATCCGGGAGGGATCCGTCGCGGCCGGCTCATAGAGAATCTGCCCCTTGCCCGCGGCGTAGGAGACACTCGCCCCTTTGACGCCGGGCTCGCGGGCGAGCAGCGCCTCGATGGTCCCGGCACAGCCGTCGCAGTGCATGCCTTCGATCTTCAGCGCGAGCGACTTCATGTTCGTTCTCCTTGCGTTGCGGCGCCGTACCGGCCGGGGGGGCGTCGCGGTGGCCTCCGCGAGCGCTTCGAGGATGGTGCAGGTCGTGACCGCGCCGCGGCCGGGGCAGGCGGCGACGAGCTTCGCGAGCGCGCCGCGGATGCGCTCGAGCTCGGCGAGGTGCACCTCGACCTTCGCGAGCTTCGCTACCGCGCGTGTGCGCACCGCCGCGCAGTCGGTCCCGGGCGCGACCCGGAGCGCGAGCAGCCCGGCGATTTCCCGGAGCGTGAAACCGAGCCCCTGGGCCTGCCGGATGAAGCGGAGGCGCGCCATCGAGTCTTCGGGGTAGACGCGAAAGCCCGTGGCGGGACGCGGCGGGCGGCGCAGCAGGCCCTTGCGCTCGTAGAAGCGGATGGTCTCCACGCCGACGCCGACGCGGCCGGCGAGCACTCCGATGGTAAGGGGTTTCATATCAGGGTTATTCTGCACCCTGTACATTGGTACGGACGCAAGTCGTGCCCGGGCAGCTGGGGAAAGAGAAACACAAGCGCCGGGTGCGTCTCGCCCTGCTATCCAAGCGGCTCGACGGGCACGCTTCGTTAACCGTAGTACGTCTCGAAACACTCTTCGCGCGAGCGTTCGCCTCCGGTGGCGCCTGAAGTCGTGCCCTGGACGAACCGCGATCCCGGATCGAACTGCGTCAGCTGATGTGACGCGTGGCCGCCGAGAATCCGTGCTTGGGTCGCCACGTCCGGTCGGCGCGGTTTCACGCCGCGCTCCACGCGCATCGCGAGTCGCCGGCGCAGAGACAGGGGTATCAAGGCGGTCAGAGCAAGCGCCGATCGAGCGTTTGCGGACCACAGGCACCGTGGCGAGGACATCAACATGCGTTCGGCCTGGCTTTGCTCGAGAAGCGATCTGGTCGCGAACTGCTCGGTGTTGCCGGCCGCGTGGGCGGTCTGGATGTGGCCGTTGCCTTGACCGGACCTCGCGGCTGGCGCGCTTGTCTACACCGTGTTCTTTCGTTCGGCGCTACTTGTCGCTCGCGAAGCGTATGCGGAGCTGCGGCTGAATCACGTCCAGCCACCCGCTGCAGCGGACGCGTCGCAAGGGGCGCGCCGCTGACCAGGGACGTTTGGAGGTCGCAAGCAGAGATGTGCTGCGTTCTGCCGATTGCTGAGGTATTCTGTTGAGATTCATGACGCTCAACCGATTGAACCGACGCATCGGCGTCCTTGTCGCCCTAGCGGCGTGGTTGCTCGCGCTCGCATGGACGAGCGTTCACGCATGCGAGTTCGCCGTGCCGGTCCAGCATGAGGACTGCTGGCCGACACCGTCGATCGACGCGCAGTGCAGCGCTCATTGCGTGCTTGGCGGACAGGCCCCGGCTGCGAGCTCGCCCGACATTGCGCAAGCCGCGCTTGTTGCGCCGGCGCTCCGCGTTGCGGCATTGGTTCCGATCTTCGTTGCGCATCCTCCACCCGACGCGCGCGGCGCTCCACCGCCTCTCACGATCCTCTTTCTGCGCCTCCGGATTTGACCGGCGACCGGTAGCCCGGCCGCGCGCCGCGCGGCCGTGTCGCTCGTCCGTCACCTGGAGGATCCATGAACTGCTTCTTCCCACGCGCGAGGGCGCCCGTCGCGGCCGGCGTTTGTCTCGCCGCGCTCTTTCTCGCCGCGCCGATCGCGCGCGGCGAAACATCCCCGCTCACGCTCGACGCCGCGCTCGCCGCCGCCGAGCGCGAATCGCCGCGTCTCGCGGCGCGACGCTACGCAATCACCGCGGCCGGCGATCGGGCGGCGCGCGCTGGCCAGCTGCCCGACCCGAAGCTCCGCGTCGGCATCGATAACCTGCCGGTGAGCGGCGCCGAGGCCTGGCAGTACAACACCGACTTCATGACGATGCGCCGCATCGGCGTGATGCAGGACGTGCCGAACAGCGAGAAGCGCCAGGCGCGCGAGCGCCGTGGCGCCGCCGAGCGCGAGGTCGAGCAAGCCACCCTCGCGGCGACCCGCTCGGTGGTGCGTCGCGAGACTGCGATGGCGTGGTTCGACGGGTACTACGGGGAGCGCGCGAAGCGCGAGCTCGAGCGCCTGGCGTCGCAGGTCGAGCTGCAGCGGGAGACACTCGCGCCCGCGATCGCCGCCGGGCGCGCGAGCGCAGCCGATGCATTCATGCTGGGCGGCGCGCTCGAAGGCGTGCGCGAGCGACTGATCGAGCAGGACCGCGCCATCGCCAAGGCGCGCGCCCAGCTCGCGGTGTTCGTTCGGGGCGCGCCGTCCGCGCCGCTCGGCCACGCGCCGGACACCGCGCAGCTGCCACAGCCGCGCGAACAGCTCCTCGGCGAGCTGCACGCGCACCCGGAGCTCGCGTCCTACAACGAGCGCATCCGGCTCGCGCAAAGCGAGGTCGCGCTCGAGCGCACGACGAGGGTCCCCGACTGGGCCGTAGAGGTGCTTTATGGCTGGCGGTCGCCGGCCTTCAGCAACATGATCACGGTGATGTTCAGCGTCGACCTGCCGATCGCCGCCGAGAAGCGGCAGGACCGCGATATCGCGGCCCGGCTCGCCGATCTCGAGCAGACCGAGGCGATGGCCGAGGAGGCGCGGCGGATGCACGAGGCTGATGTGCGCACCGCGCTCGCCGACTGGGACGCGGCGGTCGCGCGGCTCGGGCGCTACGACACGCGCGTGCTCCCGCTCGCACGCGACCGCGCATCGGCCGCGCTCGCGGCGTACCGCGGCGGCGCGGGCTCGCTCGCAGGCGTCATCGAAGCACAGCGCGCCGAGACCGACGCGCAGCTCGCCCGCCTCGGCGCCGAGGCCGAGCGCGCGCGCGCGTGGGCCCGGCTCGCATATCTCCTCCCCGAGGAGCAAAAGCAATGACGCGCATCGGCCCCTATGTCGGCGCGACGGTCGTCGTCGCCGCTGCGGCGGCTGCCGGCGGCTACTGGCTCGCGATGTCGCGCATGCCCGCCCTCTCCGCAGAGGCCGCCGCGCAGGCGGCCGAGCCCGAGCCCGGCCGCAAGGTCCTGTACTGGTACGACCCGATGGTCCCGCAGCAGAAGTTCGACAAGCCGGGCAAGTCGCCCTTCATGGACATGCAGCTTGTGCCGAAGTACGCGGACGAAGGCGGCGACGAGGCGACCGTCAGCATCAGCCCGCGGGTCGTCCAGAACCTCGGCATCCGCACTGCCGAGGCCAGGCCGGGGTCGCTCGCGCCCAAGCTTGCCGCGGTCGGCAACGTCGACTGGAACGAGCGCTCGGTCGTGCTGGTGCAGCCGCGCGCGAACGGGTTCATCGAGAGGCTGTACGTCCGCGCGCCGCTCGACGCCGTGCGCGCCGGCGACCCGCTCGTCGAAATCCTGTTCCCCGAGTGGGCCGCGGCGCAGGAGGAGTATCTGCTGCTGCGACGCCTCTCGACGCCCGATGCCGAAGCACTCGGGAGCGCGGCGCGGCAACGGCTGGTGCTCTTGGGGATGAGCGAGGAGCAGATCGGCGCGGTCGAGCGCGAGGGCAGAGCGCAGCCGCGTGTCACGCTGCGCGCGCCGGTCTCGGGCGTGATCGCCGAGCTCGGCGCCCGCGAGGGCATGACCGTGAGCATGGGCGCGACGCTCTTTCGCATCGCGGGCGTCGGTACCGTATGGGTGGTGGCCGAGGTGCCCGAGGCCCAGGCCGCGATGCTCGTCCCCGGGGAGCGCGTCGAGGCGCGCGTGCCCGCCTATCCGGCCGACGTCTTCCCGGGCCGCGTGAGCGCGATTCTGCCGGAGGTCAATGCGACGACGCGTACCGTGCGCGCGCGTGTGGAGGTCGCGAACCCGGCCGGCAAGCTCAAGCCCGGGATGTACGCGACCCTGATGCTTTCGCCGCGCGCCCGGGAGGGGCTCCTCGTGCCGAGCGAGGCGGTGATCCGCACTGGCGAGCGGAGCGTGGTGATCCTCGCCGGAGCCGAGGGCAAGTTCCGCGCGGTCGAGGTCGAGGTCGGCATGGAGTCCGGCGACAGCGCCGAGATCCGCAAGGGCCTCAAGGCGGGCGACAAGGTCGTCGTGTCCGGCCAGTTCCTGATCGATTCGGAGGCGAGCCTGCGGACCACGCTCGCCCGGCTCGAAGGCGCGGGTGAGCCGCAGGCCGCTCCCGCCGCGGACGCTGCCTACCGCGGGCGCGGCAAGGTGAACGCGGTCGACCTGGCGAGGGGATTCGTCGAGCTCGACCACGACGCGATCCCGTCGATGAAGTGGCCGGCGATGACGATGGGTTTTGTCGTCGAGAGCAAGGCGCAGCTGGTCGGCATCCAGCGGGGCGCCGAGGTCGAGTTCGAGCTGCGCCCGAAGCCGAACCAGGACGGCGATTTCGTGATCACCCGCATCGTGCCGGCGACGGAGCAGCGGCGATGATCGCGGGACTCATCCGCTGGTCGATCTCGAACCGGTTCCTGGTGCTGATGGCGACCGTGCTCGCGACCGCGTGGGGTGTCTATGCGGCGCTGAAAACGCCGGTCGACGCGATTCCCGACCTTTCCGACGTGCAGGTCATCATCCGCACACCCTTTCCCGGGCAGGCGCCGCGCATCGTCGAGGACCAGGTCACCTATCCGCTCACCACCACGATGATGTCGGTCCCGGGCGCGAAGACGGTCCGCGGCTACTCGTTCTTCGGGGATTCGTTCGTCTACATCCTGTTCGAGGACGGGACCGACCCGTACTGGGCGCGCTCGCGCGTGCTCGAGTACCTGAACCAGGTGCAGTCGCGGCTGCCGGCGCAGGCGAAGCCCGCGCTCGGCCCCGATGCGACCGGCGTCGGCTGGATCTACCAGTACGCGCTCGTCGACCGCTCGGGCCGCCACGACCTCGGCGAGCTGCGCGCGATCCAGGACTGGTTCCTGAAGTTCGAGCTCAAGGCGCTGCCGAACGTCGCGGAGGTCGCCTCCGTCGGCGGCATGGTGCGCCAGTACCAGATCGTCCTCGACCCGGACCGGCTGCGCGCGTACGGGCTCCCGCATGCGAAGGTGATCGCCGCCATCCAGAAGGCGAACCAGGAGACCGGCGGCTCGGTACTCGAGCTCGCGGAGGCGGAATACATGGTTCGCGCGAGCGGCTACCTCCGGACGCTCGACGACTTCCGCTCGATCCCGCTCATGACCGAGAAAGGCGGCGTCCCGGTGACGCTGAATGACGTCGCACGCATCCAGGTTGGCCCTGAGATGCGGCGCGGCATCGCCGAGCTCAATGGCGAAGGCGAGGTCGCGGGCGGCGTGATCGTGATGCGCGCGGGCAAGAACGCGCTCGAGACGATCGACGCGGTGAAGGCGAAGCTCGGCGAGCTCGCGAAGGCCCTCCCCCCCGGCGTCGAGATCGTCACGACCTACGACCGCTCGGGCCTGATCGAGCGCGCCGTCGCGCATCTGCGCGACAAGCTCGTCGAGGAATTCATCGTGGTTGCGCTCGTCTGCGCGGTCTTCCTCCTGCACCTGCGCTCGGCGTTCGTGGCGATCGTGACGCTGCCGCTCGGCGTGCTCACCGCGTTCATCGTGATGCTCTATCAGGGCGTGAACGCGAACATCATGTCGCTTGGCGGCATCGCGATCGCGATCGGCGCGATGGTCGACGCGGCGGTGGTGATGATCGAGAACGCGCACAAGAAGCTCGAGGCGTGGGCGCACGCGCACCCGGGGCAGAGCATCGGCGGCGACGAGCGCTGGCACGTCGTGGGCGACGCGGCGGCCGAAGTCGGGCCGGCACTCTTCTTCTCGCTCCTCATCATCACGTTCTCGTTCGTGCCGGTCTTCGCGCTGGAAGCGCAGGAAGGGCGCCTCTTCGCGCCGCTCGCGTACACCAAGACCTACGCGATGGCGGCCTCGGCCGGGCTCGCGGTGACGCTGATCCCGGTGCTGATGGGCTATCTGATCCGCGGCCGCATCCCCGAGGAGCGCAAGAACCCTATCAACCGGTTCCTCATCGCCGTCTACCGGCCGGTGCTGGCCGCGGTGCTGCAACGGCCCTGGACGACGCTCATGGTCGCGGCGGTCGTGCTCGCGGCGACCTGGATCCCGGTCGCGCGCCTCGGCGGCGAGTTCCTGCCGCCGCTCTACGAAGGCGATCTCCTCTACATGCCCTCGGCGCTGCCGGGGATCTCGCCGGCGAAGGCGGCGGAGATCCTGCAGCAGACCGACCGGCTCATCGCGACGGTGCCGGAGGTGCTGCGCGTGTTCGGAAAAGCGGGTCGGGCGGAAACGGCGACCGACCCGGCGCCGCTCGAGATGGTCGAGACCACCGTGCAGCTCAAGCCGCGCGAGGCGTGGCGGCCGGGCATGACGCCTGAGAAGCTGGTGGAGGAACTCGATCGCCTGGTGAAGCTCCCCGGCCTCGCGAACATCTGGATCCCGCCGATCCGTAACCGGATCGACATGCTCGCGACCGGAATCAAGAGCCCGCTCGGCATCAAGGTCTCGGGCAACGACCTCGGCGAGATCGAACGCGTGACCAGCGAGATCGAGCGCATCGTGAGAGACGTGCCGGGGGTCTCGTCCGCGCTCGCGGAACGCGTGACGGGCGGACGCTACATCGACGTCCGCATCGACCGCGCGGCCGCGGCGCGCTACGGGCTCAACGTCGCCGACGTGCAATCGGTGGTCGCCGCGGCGATCGGCGGCGACAACGTCGGCGAGACGATCGAGGGGCGGCGTCGCTTTCCGATCAACGTCCGCTACCCGCGTGAGCTGCGCGACTCGATCGAGAAGCTGCGCCAGCTGTCGGTCGTGACCGAAGCGGGCGCGCAAGTGCCGCTCTCGGCAGTCGCGGCGATCGGCATCAGCGTCGGCCCGCCGATGCTGAGAAGCGAGAATGCGCGGCTCTCGGGCTGGATCTACGTCGACATCCGCGGGCGCGACCTCGTGTCGGTCGTTGCCGACGCGAAGCGCGCGGTCGGCGCCGCGGTGAAGCTCCCGCCCGGCGTGTCCCTGCAGTGGTCGGGACAGTTCGAGTACCTCGAGCGCGCGACCAAGCGCCTCGCGGTCGTCATCCCGTTCACGGCCGCGATCATCTTCGTGCTCCTGTACCTCGCGTTTCGCCGGTTCGACGAGGCGGCGCTGATCATGCTCACGCTGCCGTTCGCCGCCGTCGGCGGCTTCTGGTACGTCTATGCGCTCGGCCACAACCTTTCGGTGGCGAGCGGCGTCGGCTTCATCGCGCTGTCCGGCGTCGCCGCGGAGATCGGGGTCGTGATGCTCGTGTATTTGCGTCAGGCGCTCGCACGGCGAGAGGCCGCCGGCCGGCCGCTCACGCTCGAAGAGCTCAGGGCGGCAATCCAGGAGGGCGCCGCGCTGCGCGTGCGCCCGATCGCGATGACCGTTGCGGTGATCATCGCGGGTCTGATTCCGATCATGTGGTCGCAAGGCGCCGGGGCGGAAGTCATGCAGCGGATCGCCGCCCCGATGATCGGCGGCATGGTGACCGCGCCGCTGCTCTCGGGGCTCGTGATCCCTGCGGCGTACTACCTGATGCGACGGCGAAGGAGCGCGGCTGCCTCTGCGCCCTCCGCCGTCCCGGCAACGCGGGGAGCCGCATGAGGGCGCGCGTCTCGGGTGTGGCGCGCGCGCAATCGGGAAGCGTGAACCGCGGTGCCCGGGTCTTTGGGCAACCGTGTGCCGCGTGCCACGCGGTCGAGCCGAGTCGTCTCAGCGATCCCGTGAAGGTCGCGCTCGGCCACTGGACCTACGCCGCTTCAATGCCCGTGATCCCGGTGCTCGATGCCGGCCTGTCACCGCTCGCACAATGGATCGCGGCCGCATCGCGGCTGCCGGGGCGGTTGCAGCGGCGTGCGCTGGAGACTTGACTCAGGGTCCGTGGACTTCACGGCATGACCACGACGTCTCCCGCCCTCGCCTTCGAAGTCGCGCGCCGGCGCACTTTTGCAATCATTTCGCATCCGGACGCCGGAAAGACAACGCTCACCGAGCGACTCCTCCTCCTCGGGGGCGCGATCCACGTTGCCGGAGCGGTCAAGGCGCGCAAGGCGAGCCGTTACGCAGTCTCGGACTGGATGGAGATCGAGAGACAACGAGGAATCTCGGTGACGACTTCGGTCATGCAGTTCGAATACGGGGGCTGCGCGGTCAACCTCCTGGACACCCCCGGCCACGAAGATTTTTCCGAGGACACCTACCGGGTGTTGAGCGCCGTGGACTGTGCGCTCATGGTGATCGATGCGGCGAAGGGCATCGAGGCGCGAACCCTGAAGCTGCTTGAGGTGTGCCGTGCTCACGATCTTCCCATTCTGACGTTTGTGAACAAGCTCGACCGCGATGCGCGAGAACCGATGGAGTTGCGGGACGAGGTCGAGCGCGCGCTCGGGACGACCGCGGTCCCGGTTACATGGCCGGTCGGCATGGGGAGGACCTTCACTAACGTGTGCAGGGTCGGCGAAAGGGTTGCACGGCCGCTGCGGACAGTCGAGTCGGAGAATCAGGCTGTCGATGCATCGCCCGCCCGCGCTCGGCAGGAACTCCAGCTCCTTTCGGAGGCGCTTCCGCGTCTGGATCGGGACGCGGTGTTGGCGGGGCGACAGACTCCGATTTTCTTCGGTTCAGCCCTGAAGGGGACCGGCGTGCAGGAGGTCCTCGAGGGCCTGATTGAACTCGGTTCGCCTCCGCGGTCGCGGCGCGCGCTCGAGCGCTGGGTCGGCCCCGACGAAGAACGACTCTCGGGGTTCGTATTCAAGATCCAGGCGAACATAGATCCCGAGCGAGAACTCGATGACTTCGTGACCTCGAACGCGTCCCGGATCGCCTGCGATCCCGCGGAGGAGCCGCTTTACCTCGCCAACTCGGAGTTCGAGCTTGAGGCGATTCGCAAACGATGGCCGCGGGTCCGTTTGGATCGTCGGCGCAGTTGAGCTGAATTACCGGTCGAGATCGCTCGACCAGCGCCGGCTCACACGACTCACCGAGGCGAGGATCGTGGGCGCTCGGTCACTGATCGTAGGGATGCTGTCCCCAGGTCCGGACCGTCAGGAGCGCCCAGCGCTCACCGGATTCCAATTCGACCGCCGTCCGCGCATCGGAGACAGGCTTTCAGAACCTTGACTTTGAAGCTTACTATAAGGTTTAGACTGAGTCTCTTGCTTGGAGGAGTCGGCTCGGATGGGCACGGTCAGGATCGGCAGGCTTGCTAGAGAACTGGGCCTGGGCGCAGGCACGCTGCGCTACTACGAGCGGCTCGGCTTGCTATCGCCCGCGCAGCGCACGGCCTCCGGCTACCGCATGTACGACCGGGACGCAGCGCAGCGACTGCGGTTCATCCGGCGGGCGCAGGCGCTCGGCTTCTCGCTCGAGGAGATCGGCGAGCTGCTCGCGCTCCATGACAACCCGCATGCGAGCGCCCGACGGGTCAAGCGCCTCACCGAAGCGAGGATCGCGGATCTCGAGGCGCGGATCCGCGACCTGGCGCGGATGAAGCAGGCGCTCGAGGTGCTTGCTACGAGCTGCAGCGGCCGCGGACGCACGCGCGAATGTCCGATCCTCGCCGCGATGGATCGCGACGACGCATAGCTCGAGACGGCGGGGCAGCGAAATGCGGAGCATTGCGATCGGTATCGAGGGGATGACCTGCGCGAACTGCGCCGCCCGGGTCGAGCGGGCGCTGCGGAAGCTCGATGGCGTCGCGGAAGCGAGCGTGAACCTCGCCACCGCACGTGCCGCCGTCGAGTACGATAAGGGCGCAACCTCGGCCGAGAGCATCGCGCGCGCGGTGTCGGCGTCCGGCTACCGGCCGGTAACCGCCGCGCTTGGCATCGGCGTCGGCGGTATGACCTGCGCGGCCTGCGGCACGCGGGTCGAGCGAGCATTGAACAAGGTCCCGGGAGTGCTGAGCGCGACGGTGAATCTCGCCACCGAGCGCGCGGACCTGCACTATCTGCCCGCGAGCGCGACCCCCGAAGACATTGCGCGTGCGATCGACGAGGCCGGCTACGAGCCGCGGCCGCTGGGCGAAGAGGCGCATGAGGTTGCCGAGGCGCGTGCCCGGGAGCGGGGGGTCGCCGCCATGTGGCGCGACTCCGTTCTCGCGGCGCTCCTGAGCCTGCCGCTGATGGTGCTCTCGTTGGGCGCGATGTTCTTGCCGGCCCTCGGCAAGACCCTCGCGGAATTCGCCCCCTCGACCGGCTTCTGGCAGTGGGTACAGCTCGTGCTCGCCACCGCGGTGATGCTCTGGCCGGGGCGACGCTTCTTCCGTTCCGGCTGGGTCGCCTACCGCCACCTCGCCCCGGACATGAACAGCCTGGTGATGACAGGCACCGGCGCTGCCTACCTGTACAGCGCGGTAGTCGTGATCGCACCGGAGCTGCTCCCGCCCGGCGCGCGCCACCTCTATTTCGAGGCGGCCGCCGTGATCATCACGCTTGTCCTCCTCGGCAAGTACCTTGAGGAGGTTGCGAAGGGACGCACGGGCTCGGCGATCAGGAAGCTCGTCGGGCTCCAGGCCAAGACCGCGCACGTGCTGCGCGACGGCGAGGAACGGGAGCTCGCGATCCGGGCGGTGCGGCGTGGCGACCTCGTGATCGTCCGTCCCGGCGAGCGCATTCCGGTCGACGGCGAAGTGCGGGAGGGCGCGAGCTACGTCGACGAGTCGATGCTCACCGGCGAGCCGATGCCGGTCGCGAAGCGTCCCGGCGATCGGACCGTCGGCGGGACCGTGAACCAGCACGGGGTGCTGCGGATCGAGGCGCAGCAAATCGGCAAGGAAACCGTGCTCGCGCAGATCATCGGCATGGTGGAGCGGGCCCAAGGGTCGAAGCTGCCGATCCAGCGGCTGGCGGACCAGGTGATCCAGGTTTTCACGCCGATCGTGCTCGTGATCGCCGCCGCGAGCTTCGGCGTCTGGCTCGCGTTCGGGCCCGCCCCGGCCATCACGCTCGCGCTCGTAAGCGCCGTCGCCGTGCTGGTCATCGCCTGCCCGTGCGCGATGGGCCTCGCGACGCCGGCCGCGATCATGGTCGGCACCGGGCGCGCGGCCGAGCTCGGCGTGCTGTTTGGCAAGGGCGGGGCGCTCGAGGCGCTGAGCCGCGTCGACACGATCGTGCTCGACAAGACCGGCACCCTGACCGAAGGCAAGCCGCGCCTCACCGAGATCGAGCCGGCGGCCGGGCGCGACGCGCGCGAGGTGCTGCACATGGCGGCCGTGGTCGAGGCGGGGAGCGAACACCCGCTCTCGCGGGCGATCCTGGCCGCAGCCAAGGGGCGCGGGATCGAACTCGGCGCGGCGGAGCTCTTCGAGGCGATTCCCGGCTTCGGTGTGAAGGCGACCGTGCAGGGGCGCAGCGTCCTGCTCGGAGCGGAACGACTGCTCGCGAGAGCGGGGCTTGCCCCGGGAGCCCTTGCCGTGCGCGCTGCGGTGCTTGCGAGCCAAGGCCGCACGCCCGTCTATCTCGCGGTGGACGGCGAAGTCTGGGGCATGCTCGGCGTGGCAGACGCGCTCAGGCCCGAATCGGCCGCGGTGGTAGCGGCGCTGAAGGCGCACGGCCTGGGCGTCCTGATGATCACGGGCGACGACCGGACGACCGCCGCGGCGATCGCGCGCGAGGCAGGGCTCGACCGCTTCGAGGCGGAGGTCCTGCCCTCCGACAAGGCCGAGGCCGTGAAGCGCCTGCAGCGCGAGGGCAGGAAAGTCGCCTTCGTGGGCGACGGCATCAACGATGCGCCGGCGCTCGCCCAGGCCGAGGTCGGGGTTGCCCTAGCCACCGGCGCGGACATCGCGATCGAGGCGGCCGACGTCACCCTCA
>Ga0187893_10010325_pt1 | contig 13977 bp, 17 predicted proteins | sample MA1701074metaG_FD_139574 | JGI IMG/M metagenome (GOLD analysis project Ga0187893, IMG submission 139574) | White microbial mat communities from a basaltic lava cave in the Kipuka Kanohina Cave System on the Island of Hawaii, USA - MA170107-4 metaG ...
GCGGGACCTTCACGTCAACCGCGGCAATCACTTAGCCGCTTTCGCCCACCCCGAGAGTCTCAGGCGTCTCAAGACGGTATCGAGACTGGTGAGACTGCCTGGCATCCGTGATCGAGAGGCCCGCTGCGTTGAGACGACGGAAGAGCGTCGCCCGGCCGATGCCGAGCGAGGTGGCCGCCCGGGCGGCGTTCCAGCCGGCTGCCTCCAACGCAGCGAGCAATCCGGACCGAGCACCCTCGGGCGTCGACCGTTCCTCCGGGCACCCTGACGGCGAAACACCCAAGCCGAGCGCCTCCGCCACCGCCATGGCGTGAATGACGCCGTTGCCGCTCAGTCTCCCCGCTCGTTCGATCGTCAGTCGCAACTCGCGGGCGTTCCCCGGCCACGGGTAGCCGAGAAGATCGGGCTCGGCGTTCGGATCCAGTAGTCGCCCGGTCTGTTCGGCGAAATAGGTTGCCAATGGAACGATGTCCTCGGGGCGGGTGCGAAGAGGGGGCAGCTCGATGACGATGCCGGAGAGACGGTGGAGGAGATCCAGGCGTACCTGGGCGCGATGGACCCGGTGGCGACTGTCGGCCTGCACCGCCGCGACGAACCGGACATCGACTGCCCGGGGCCGTGTGTCGCCGAGCCGAGTGACGGCGTTCTCCTCGAGCACCCGCAACAGCTTGGCCTGGACGTCGAGCGGCATGCTGGTCAACTCATCCAGGAACAGTGTTCCCCGATCGGCCGATTCCACCAGGCCAACCGCATCGGCCACCGCGCCGCTAAAGGCACCGCGTCGATGGCCGAACAGCTGCCCTTCGATCAAGTCCCGAGGTAGGGCGCCGCAATTGACCTCAACGAGCCGGCCCTTCCGACCACTTCGGGCGTGGATCGCTTTGGCGAGCAGGTCCTTTCCTGTGCCCGTTGGGCCAACGAGCAGGATGGGCCCACCGCCGGGAGCGAAGAGATTCACCAACTCCTCGATCCGCCGCATCGCCGCCGACTTGCCGACGATCACCGACGCCTCCGCTCGAGGCTATCGGTAGGCGGCAACCGCGGGTCGGTCACCCGACTGGCATCCTCATCGGTCCGGAGGATTCGCGGGGTGAGAAAGAGGTACAGCTCGGTCGCGTTGCTCCGCCGGCTCGCCGATCCAAAAAGGCCCCCGATGATCGGGATCCCGGACAGGATCGGGACCCCCGACTGGTTCCGCTCCCGCTGCTGATCCTTGAGCCCGCCGATCACGATCGTCTGCCCATCCTTCACCAGCAGCTGGGTGCTCACCTCGCGGGTCGAGATGATCGGCGCGTCGAACTGGACTTCACTGGTGGCCGCGTTGATCTCCTGCTGTATCAACAGAGAGACGTAGCCATCCTGGTTGATGGTCGGGCGGACCAGCAGCTTGGTCCCCACGTCCCGGTACTGGACCACCTGATCTCGGCTCGGGACATCGGTCGGGAGCGACCGGCTCACCTGGACGAACGGTCGCTGCGAGCCCACCAGAAGCCGAGCTTCGGTGTTGTTCGAGGCGATCAGCACCGGCCGGGAGACGATCTCGAGCTGCCCCTTGCTCTGGGCCGCGCGGATGGTGGCGTCGATGTCGCGACGGCCCAGCTTCAGGAGCCTGATGACCAGATCGCCCAGGCCGCCGCCGGTGACCTGGGCTTCGACCGAGCCATCGGGGCCCCGCGGCGGGACGAAGAGGTCCGCCCCTAACGAGAAACTCTTGTCGGTCTGGGCTTCGATGATCAGGACCTCGATCAAGACCTGCAGCGGCCGGACGTCGAGCTGTTGGACGGCCTCTTTGATCACCGCGAAATCCTCGTCGGAGGCCCGGACGAAGAGGGAATTGGTGAGATCCTCGGGCACCACGGTTACCGCTCCCCCCAACACCGATTGCCCCGACTCGGCGGGCGGGCCCGCGACGGGCGGTGGCGCTCCGGCGGGCGGTATCTGAGTACGCCGCAGCTCGTCGCCTAACGTGCCCGCCGACAGTCCGCCCCGACCCGCAAACGAGCCGCTGACGCCAAACAGCTGGGCAATGGTAGCGGCCGCGTCCGCCGCCCGGGCGTGCTTGAGGCGCACCACGTGGAGCTTGATCGGCGCCTGGGCCCCGACTCCGCCAACCGTCCGACCGGTGTCGGGTCGGGGGGTGATCGCGAAAAACGCCGAGTCTTCCAGGAACCGGAGCCCATGGGCTTCGACCAAGCCGCGGAGCAAGACCGCCGCCTCGGGACCGGTCACGCCTCGGGGCGTATCGAGCGACACCCGCACCGCCGGCACGTTGGCGGCGATGACCGGCTTGGGGAGGTAGCGGCCCAGCAGTTGGATCACCGCCTTGAGTTCGGTGTCGACGATCCGGAGCGATACGGTGTCGCCGGCCGGCCGAGCCGGGTCTTGGGCGGCGGCCGCGCTCACGGCCAGCAGGTGAAATCCGAATAGAACGGCGGCCTTCATCACGGCTCCCTCAGCATCAGGCTCCAGAGCGTGTCGAGCCCGGTGACCACCACCCGCCCGACACGAATCGACCGAATCCGCACGCCCCCGATCGTGTCCCCCACTCTGACGACTCTCGCCCCCTCGACTCCGGGAAGCCCCTCGAGCACGGCGCTCGGGTCCCTGCCCCCGGCGAGTGCCGTGAGGACCAGGGTTGGCCTCGGGATCTGGGATGGTGGCGGCGTCGAGGCCGCCGAGAAGGGAGCCGCAGGCGTCCGAGTCGGTTGGAATGGGGCCGCGAACCGGATCGCCGCGAGGGTACTGTCGAGCGCTCCCCCGTCCCTCGGGGCTCGCGCTCCCCTGGGCGTTCCTTGGTTAGCAAGCAGCGGCTCGGGCGCCACACCCGGACGCAGGGCCACCGCAACGATCCCAACGATCGTGAGGAGGACCAGTCCGACGAAGAGGCGCCGGATCCATCGAAGCAGCTCACTCACCGGTCGCCTCCCGCCGAAGAAACCATCCCTCCACCACGAACTCGGCTCGGAGCGTTTCGGCCGCGAGCGAGCCCAATTCGCCGGCCACCTCGATCCGAAGACTCCGCACCAGCATCAGCTGGGCGCCCCACTCTACCTGCTTGATGAGATCCAGAATCCCGGCGAGGTCGGCCGTCAGCGTCGCCCGGGCTTGCACCCGGCGAAGCCGGCCGAATCCGACCGAGTCCGCGAGAGGATCGAGCTGGTCGAGCCGACCCTTGGACCGGTGGAACACCGCCTCGATGCCCCCCAGCAACTCGGCTTGCGCCTCGGCTTCGGAGGTGCCGGCGATGAGCCGGCCGGCCAAGGCGAGCATCGTCTGTCGAAGCGAGTCGCCCCGTGCCTCGAGCCGAGGAAGGAGGGCCAGCTCGGCTTCCTGCCTGGCAATCAGGGTCCGCGAGAGCGCAACGCGCTCCGAGGTCGCCTGGTACCATCGGGCCACCACAGGGATGCCGCGCGTTAGGCCGAGTCCTAGCAGGATGACGGCGGCGCCGACGGCCAGCGCGCGTCGATCCCGGGATGTCATGGCCGGGCCCTCCGCTTGGCCACGATCTCGAACGGCGCACCGCCGGTCGCCACCGGGCCACGCGGGCGCGGCGCCTCCAAGCGCACGCCGCCGATGCCGCTGGCCTGGGCGAGCCGCTCCACCACCCGGGCCGGCGAGCGGGCCTTGCCCGCCAACAGCAGGCTGTCGCCACCGATCACCAGGCCGGTCAAAAAGGCTTCTGAGGGGAGCTCGCGAACCACCGCGCCGACCTGGGAGACGAGTTCGCCGCGCTCGGCGCGGAGGCTGTCGACCACGGCGATCGCTAGCTCCACTTGCTCGACCTCGCCTCGGGCCAGGCGTACCGACTCGGCGGCCCCGCGGATCGCGACCAGGCGCGCGTCGAGGCGTGCAGCTTCTCGACCGAGCCGGAAGGCCGTGGCGCCTGCGATGGCGAGCCACAGCAACGCCAGGCAACATCCGAGGGCCGCGATGGTCCGGAGGTCGCGGGCCTGTCGACGAGCGCGTTCGCGAGCAGGGAGTAGGTTGAGCGGAGAGGACTCGTGGCCCATTGGCGCGACCCGATCGACTCGAACCCCGGCTTCGGCCGCTCCGTCGATGAGCGTTTGGATGAAGGTTTCGTCGGTGGCGGCCAGAATGGCTTCCCGCTGGTTCGGCTCGCCGAGTTGGGTCCACACGGCGTCCACGACCAGGCCGCCAGGGGACGGCCGGAAGTACCGTTGAGGCTGACGAGCGACGATCGCCGCAAGCTCGCGGCGAGCGACCGGCGGCAAGGTGGCCACCCGGCGGATTTGAACCAGCGGCGGGGCTAGCAAGAGAAGGGCGCGACGGCAAAACGTGCCCCGATGACGCTGGAGTAGGTCGCGAAGAACCTGCGCCTCGCCACCGATGGCCCGTTCCTCGACTAGCTGCGTTGACTGCGGCCCTCGCTGTTCGAGCCGAACCGACGCCCCGGTGATGGTGATGACGATCGGCGCCATCAGGGCATCTCTTGCCAGAGCGTCACCAAGCGCGCCCCACTGACCCGCTTCAGCGCGGTTCCCCGAGCAACGATTGGTGATCGGTGGACTCCTCCTGCCGCGATGAGCATCAGGGTGGAAGGCGGTTGGTGACTCAGCTGAGGCCGGGTGAGCGCTGTGGCGCTGTCTGGTGACACGCCTAACACGATCTCGATGACCGACGGGCTGGCCTCACCAGGGTCGAGCCGCCCCTCGCCGTCCGTCGTCACCAGCGGCGTCAACCGGGCCACCATCGTAGAGTCGAAGCCGCGTACCGAGAGCAGCTCCTCGATCGCGGCCAGCGGACCGTTCCGAGGCGGTAACCGCCGCCGAGACTGGTACCACTCGGTTTCGGCCGGAGTGCCGTCGACGTCGATCCAATCGCGCAGCCAGGCCACCAGTGAGTCGTTCCGGAAGAGCCGCCAGAGCTGTTGCCGGGTGGCCAGGTTGAGATTGAGCTTGGTGTGGGGGTTGGTGAGACCGGCGACGCACCAGGTGCCGCGGCCCAGGTCGGCGGTATCGAGCTGCCTGGTCGATGGCCGCAGGGCGAACCGGGCTTCCAGGATCGCGACGCAGGCCGCCCGAGCCCACTCGGCGCGGGCGAGCTGAATTCGATTGGTGGATGCCTTCATGCCGATCCGGGCGGCCTCCATCGCGGTCACCGCCACCGCCGACAGGATGGTGATCGTCCAGAGGACCGACAGGAGCGCAAACCCGCGCCGATTCATCCTCGGCTCCCGATCAGAAGCAGCAGGGTATCGGCGGAAGGCGAACGGTCCGGTCGTTGCCCGAAGGTCCACACGATGAGCCGGACCGCGAGCGGAGCGGTCGACGGCGAGTACCACCCGCGAAGCCACTCGCTTCGCTCTCCCGTTGTGAGGAGATATTGGGTCTCGATCTCGGCCACGTTCCTGGATAGCACCACCGAGTCCCGGTTGGCCCGCCGGATCAACAGCAGGTTTGCCGACCGCTCGACGCGGAGCCGTTCCGCCTCGAACCAACCGGGGCCCACCTGCAGTCGGGACGTGAACACAACGCCGTTCGGCGACCCACGAAAGCCGTCATCGCCACCTTGCCCCACCTGAAGCGACCGGAAGGCGGCCGCAAGCCAGCGCCGGCCATTGGCGCGGGCATCGAAGGCGGACCGAGTCGAGATCAGCCGCTCCGATCCAAAGGCCGTTTCCGCCAACGTCGCTCGGGCGATCAGGACGACGAGACCCGCCACCACGAGGCCCACCATTAACTCGACCACGGTGAACCCGTCGGGTCGTCTCATCGGGACTCGTCCGCTCGGTAGACCACCGTCGTCAACAGCTCGACGTCGGGTGCGGCATCCGGACTGATGGTCATCCGGTAGAGCGTCGGCTCGGGGCGGGTCACCACCACGACGAACTCGCCAGCCGGGCTCGCTCCGATCCGCCGGTCGAGGTCCCGGCGGCTCAGCAAGGTGAGGCCCGCCAGTAATCGATCGGCCCGCTCTGTCTGACGCTCGCGATCGTGGAGGCGGCCCTCGTTGGCGAGGCCGCCGGTGATCGCCCCCACGATTGTCACCGCGGCGGCGCTGAGCAGGAGCAGACCGACCAGCGCCTCCAAGAGGATCGTGCCCCGAGGATTGCGCCACCTCATCGCCGACCCAGTCGGAGCGTATCGAGCCCGTCGCCGAGGATCCGGCCATCTGGCAGAAACCTGACTGCGCGGGGCGGCCCGCTATCGGACGGGAACAGGACGGTTGCCTCGGACCCGACGAGAATCGCCGTGCGCCGATGTCTCGCCATCAGGCTCGCAAAGTCCTCATCGGGGCGAGGACCGACGCGGCCGCCAGGGGCGAAGGCGGCCACCGTGGCGAGAATGCCGAGGATCATGAGCACCACCAGCAGCTCCACCAACGTCGTTCCCCGGTGCCAGGTCATCCGCCACCCACCGGCCTCAAGGCATAGACCGCTTGGAGCAGAGCCGCTGCAACGAACCCGATCACCAGCGCAAAACCCAGGATCATCACCGGCTCGAGGAGCGACACCAGTCCGCGGATCCGCCGTTCGGCGTCGCTCAGCGCGAGCTGCCCCGCCCGGATCAGCATCTCGCCGAGTTTGCCGCTGGATTCGCCGAGGATGGCGAGCCGGATGACGTCGTCGGTCAGGGCGGCCTCCCGGTCCAGAGCGTGGCCGAGCGGTTCCCCATGTGCCACTCGACCGCGGACCCGCGCCAATCGGGTTTCCATATCCGCGTTGGCGGAGGCGATGGCGGCGGTGTCGAGGGCGGTGAGCAACGGGACGCCGGTCTCGAGCATTTGGCCGAGCGCTTCGCTCACCCGGCCCGACGCCAGCTGATGGGCCAGCGGACCGAGCAGCGGCAACCGGAGCAACCGGCGGTGAACCGTTCGGCGTCCGGCTGGCGTCCCCGCCCAGCCAATCAATCCAGCCACTCCCAACGCCGCCATCGGGAGCACCAGAAACGCCGACTGCCGGGCGACCCGGGCGACACCGAGGAGGACCCGAGTCGCGAGCGGAGGCTCCTGCCCGAGATCGGCGAGGAGCGCGGCAAACCGCGGTACCACGACCCCCGCGATCAGGCCCACCGAGAACAGTCCGACCGTCAACAGCAGAATGGGGTAGGCCAGCGCCTGCCGCACCCGCCCGATCAGCTCGTCGTCCCGCTCCAACGCCGAGGCGATCTGGGCCAGACCGGCGTCGAGCCGGCTGCCTCGTTCCGCCGCCCGCAGCATCCCAACCGCTGCCGGCGGCAACGGCACCCCGGCACCGGCGAGCCCGGCCGACAGAGTTTGGCCCTCGCGGAGGGCCGAGACTACCTGGCCGAGCGCGGCGCGGAGCGGCCCCTTGGTCAGCCGCTCGGTCGATCGGACCGCCTCCGCCAGGGGCACCCCGATGGCGGTCAGGCTCGCCAGGCTTCGGAACGCCAGGCTCAGATCTTTCCGAGACGCTTTCCCGCCGATTGAAAAGCGGCCGGTCACCTCGGCGACCTTGCTGGGGAAGAGACCCTGCCGGGTCAGCTGGGCGACGGCTTCGGCTTCGTCCGAAGCCGACACCTGCCCCTGCCGGCGTTGCCCAGCATCGTCGCTCGCGACGAAGGCAAACGATTTCACCGGGGTGCTCCAGTGCCGCCAAGGGCGACGTCGGCGTCGTCTCCGCTGCCGCCGGTAGCCCCGTCGCGACCTAAGGACAGGACCTCGTACTCGACGTTAGGCAGGACGACGGGGCTTCGGTAGAGATAGGGACGACCCCACGGGTCGAGCGGGACCCCCCGCTTGAGGTAGGGGCCCCGCCAGTTGCGGGCCGTCGGCGCCCCGGCGGGCCGAGCCACCAGGGCCGCCAAACCCTGAGCCGTGCTCGGGTAGTAGTCGTTGTCGAGCCGATAGGCGTCGAGCGCCAGATCGAAAATGCCGAGCTGGGTCTTGGCGGCGGCTTGCTTGGCATCCCCGATGTTCCGAAAGACCATTGGAGTGACGACCGCGGCCAACACCGCAATGACGCTGATGACCACCAGCAGTTCGATCAGGGTGAAGCCGAGTCTAGGGGCCCGCGACACGGAGCACCTCGTCGATGGTGGTCATTCCCGCCTCGACCTTGAGCCAGCCATCCTCGCGAAGGGTCCTCATGCCCTGCGCCTCGGCCAGCTCCCGGAGAGCGGGGCGGTCCGCGCTCCGCGCGACGGCCTGCTTGACGTCGTCGTCAACGACCAGCTGCTCGTAGATCCCGATCCGTCCTAAATACCCCGTGTCCCGACAGGCGCCACAGCCCTTTCCCCGAACCAGAGAGATCGATCCGATCGGCCGGCCCGCCGCCAACGAGACTACGGCTGGATCGGGGTGATAACGCTCGGCGCAATGGGGGCAGACCCGACGGACCAGCCGCTGCGCGACGATCGCCTCGACCGTCGCGGCGACGAGATATGGCTCGACGCCCAGATCGGCGAGCCGACTGATCGCGGACAGGGCGTCGTTGGTGTGGAGGGTCGAGAACACCAGGTGTCCGGTCATCGCCGCCTGGACCGCGATCCCCGCGGTTTCCCGATCGCGCATCTCGCCGATCATCAACACGTCGGGGTCGTGCCGAAGAATGCTCCGGAGGGCCGTCGCGAAGGTGACCCCGGCCTTCGTTCGGACCGGTACCTGGGTAACCCCCGGAAGGTGGTACTCCACCGGATCTTCCACGGTGATGATTTTCTCCTCGCTGGCGTTGCGAAGAACGAGGGCGGCGTAGAGCGAGGTCGTCTTTCCGCTCCCGGTGGGCCCGGTCGCGATCAGAATCCCATGGGGCCGCTGGGCCAGCCGCCGAAACGTGTCGAGCGCTTCGGGCGCCATCCCGAGCTCTTCGAGCCCAACCGGCCGGCCGCCGCGATCCAACAGTCGCAGCACCACCGATTCCCCGTGCACGGTGGGAATGGTGGCTACCCGCAAATCGAGATCGCGGTCGTCGAGCCGGGCCCGAATTCGGCCATCCTGCGGCGCGCGCCGTTCGGCAATGTCCAACTCGGCGAGCAGCTTGAGCCGCGAGATGATGGCCGCTTGGAGCCCGCGGGGTGGATTGGCATAATCGCTCAAGACCCCATCGATCCGGAGCCGGACCCTGAGGCCCTCGCGGGTGGCCTCGAGATGGATGTCGCTGGCCCGAGCGGCATGGGCCTCTCGGACCAGGAGATTGACGAACTTGACCACCGGCGGCTCGTTGGCCAGCAGGCGGACGTCGGTGACCCCGTCGTCCCCCTCGGCGAGGTCGGCCGGGACCACCGATTCGAGATCCCTAATGAGCTCGACCGTCGATTCGTCTTTGGCGAACGCGTTCCGGATCCCGGCCTCGAGCGCGGACTCGGACACCGGGATCAGGTCGAGTTCCGCGTGGTAGCTGTCGCGGAGGTCGACCAGGGCGTCGTCGCACGGCTCGCCATAGACCGCTACCCGAAGCCGCGGGCCGTCGAAGCCGAGCGGGAGCAGCCGATAGAACGTCAGGTATTCGGGTCGGAACGACTCGACGAGGGGGAGAGTGCTTTTCAAAGGCGGTTCGACCATTGGACGACCTGGGAGGATCCACTGTCGGCCTGGGCAGGCCGCGTGCCGGGCCGCCGCGCTGGCCCGATCCGCGTGCGGGGCGACGAGTTACCGCCTTGCGGCGCGGGTATTGGATGCGACAATGTCACACGGCCACGCGGCTCACCCCGCGACAGTGTCACACCTCGGACTTCGGCTTGGTATGCCGCTGAATCGTGCGCCGGCTCACCCCCATTCGCCGGGCCGCCTCGGACTTGTTGCCGTTGGCCTCGAGAAGCGACAGTTGGAATCGATCGGGGCGTTTCTGCCCCGCCCGGCCGGGACCCAGCGAGTCGAGCCACTTCTCGGGGAGCTGCATCACCGTCACCTGGTCGTCGTCGCCGCCAACCGCCGCGGCATAGCGGGCGACGAACTCCAACTGGCGGACGTTCCCGGGCCATGGGGCGGCGAGCAGCAAGTGGGCGACGGCGGCATCGAGATCGGGCCGTCCGGCTGGGGCTCGTCGGCGACTTTCGCTCCAGAATCGGGAGAACAGCGGGATGATCTCATCCCGTCGCTCCCGGAGCGGTGGAAGGTGCAGGTCGAAATAGCCGAGCCGGTCCACCAGATCGCGACGGAACCGCCCTTGCTCGACGAGGCGCTGCAGATCGGCGCTGGTGGCCGCGACCACCCGAGCGGTCACAGCCCGCCGGCGCTGCTCCCCGAGCCGGAGAAACCCTCCCTTGTCGAAGAGCGACAGCAGGGCCTGCTGGAGGCGACGGCTCGCCAGGCCAAACTCATCGAGGAACAGGGTTCCGTCCCGAGCCGATTCCACCAGCCCGGTTTGGTCCTGGTGGGCACCGGTGTAAGCGCCCCGCGCGTGGCCGAAGAGGTCGTTGAGGTGGAGGCCGTTGCTGGTGGCGGAGAGTTGGTACGGAACGAACTCGCCCCGGCGGCCCGACAGGTGGTGGACCAACCTGGCGAACGTGGTCTTCCCAGTGCCGCGCTCGCCGGTGATGAGGATAGGGTCGTCCCCAGCCGCGAAGACCCGCGTTCGAGCCAACAACCGCAGCATCGGCGGCGATTGGCCAAACGGGGACTCGACCCGTCGAATAAGTCCGGTGGCAACCTGGGATGCATGAGGCATGCGGTGAAGTTCGAGGAGACGGCCCGCGGCCCATTCTTCGCACCGGTCTAAGGTGTCATTTTCTCTCGGGGAACACCATGACGAGGGTCACAGTCGCCTTCGCAACGTCAAGACAACCTCAAGACAGTGGAGTGGCGTAGCAAATGTGTTTCGACTCGGCGATCTTGAATTCAGCTACCTGGCCGCCGCGGCACTGGGCGGCGAATCGGGTGCCTCCATGCCGAGAACACGGACTCGTGATCGTGAAACTGCTCCTGGTCGAAGACGACGAGCTGCTCCGTAACCTGCTCGTCCGCGAACTACGGCGCGACGGCAACGTGGTCGCGGTTGCCGCCACCCGAGCTGAGGCGTCTCGGCACCTGATGGACGATCAATTCGAGGTGTTAGTCGTGGACTGGAATCTCCCCGATGGCACCGGGATCGACGTGGTGACCTCGTACCGAGCCTCGACCCGTTCCGGGGGCGCCATTGTGATCACAGTGCGCCCGTCAATCGATGATCGGGTGGCGGCGCTCGAGGCCGGCGCCGACGACATTTTGGTCAAACCGTTCGAACTTCGGGAGCTTCGAGCCCGGATCCGGGCCGTGGGGCGGCGGCCCCAGCCGTGGCACCGCGAGGCCTATACGGTGGGGAACCTAACAGTCGATTGCGAGGGCCTGTGCGCTTCGGTGCGGAACCGGGCGATGAACCTGACGCCCAAGGAGTGGCTGGTGCTCCGGTTCTTGGCCCGCAATCCGGGCCGGGTCATCCCCCGGTCGGAACTTGCCAGTCAGGTCTGGGACAGTAGCCACGAACCCGACGCTCACGTGCTCGACGTGCACGTAGGCAACCTGCGGGCGAAGCTCCAAGCACTCGGCTCTGACGTCGGGATTGTCACTCGCCGGGGGGCGGGGTACCAATTGATCGCGGATGGCGGCCGAGGCCGCCGTTAATTGCGGGGCCTTGCGCCGGGGCGTTGTCGCGGGTGATCGTCGTGGACGAGACACCGTTCAACCGGATGTCGCTGAAGGCGCTGTGGGTGCCCCCGTACACGTACATTCGGGCGGTCAGGTCGGCCTCATCGGTCGACCCGGTGAAGAAGACCGAATCGAGCCCTGCGCTGGTGAACCGGTATCGCTGCTTGTAGACCTGTCCATTCAAGGTGGTCTTCACCGGTTCCGGGGCGCCCAGCAAGCTCGGGAAGGTCGCCACCGAGGTGGTGAGCGTCCCCGAGGAACCGCCCGTCGCGAACCACTGATGGAGTGATCGGGCCTTGGCGAGCGGCACGAGCGCCGACGAAACGGCGTACGCGTTGATCCGGTACTCGACTGCCCGTTCGAACACAACCTCGCCCTCCTGCCGCCGGCGAAGCTCGTCGAGCCAGGCCCGCTCTGCACATGATGAACAGGCGATGTTGAGCCCGACGGCCAGGGGAAGCAGGAGCATCATCGGCAGCCTTCTGATTCGGTAGCAGCCGGGTGCCCAGTGACCGACCGAAGCCCTCAGTTCCACCTTGCTCAATGGGGTCCCGTGCGGACCGGAATGCTGAAGAGCCGCCCCGGTGCCCACCGCGCTCGGCCTTGGACTTCATGCGCGTTACTCTGTACGACGGCCGCGTGTTTCGCACCCTGAACTTCCTCGACCAGGGCAACCGGGAGGCCTCGCTATCGAGATCGGATTCTCACTCCCGAGTCGGCAGGTACTGGCGCTCCTGGGCGAGCTGGTCGCCCTGCACGGCGCGCCGTCGGCCCTTCGTTTGGACAACAGCCCCGAGTTCCTCGCGATGACCGTCTCGACCTGGGCCGAGCAGCGCGGGATCCAGCTGGACTTCATTCAGCCAGGGAAGCCCGCGCAGAACGCGTTCATCGAACTTTCAACCAGACCTATCGCACCGAGGTGGTCCGCGCCATCACGGCGGACTGACTCCGTCGCTACAACACCGAGCGGCCCGATGACAGCCTCGGCCGGGTGCCGCCCCTCACCTTTCTGCCGAGGCCAACAAGCACCGTCGAGTCCCCCAATACGTTGTCTACCTGACGGGGGAGCTTACCGGCCGACCGCGGCACCAAGACAGCAGAACCGCCAGCCGCTTCGGGCCTCCGCGTGACGACTGGAGACGGGTGGTCACTTTGTTCGGCTGCCCCGGTAACGCTGGGACGACGATAGACCCAGTGGCTCCAGGCGACCTGGTCACGGCAATCAGAAAGAGCTAGCGGCAAATGTATCCGGTGGTGCTCGGTCACCACCATCGAACTGTCACTGGCGCCCCATGAGTTTCGTGGCATTGAGCCCGCCCACTGTCCCAACAAGCAAAACCACAAACGCGGTGAGCCCGTATTCAACAGACGACCATGCGCCAATTGGCCCCCATCTGTCGCCGATGACCGTTAGGTAAAGACTTCCGGCGCCGATCCATCCCAGCACGATAATCCCGGCTTTCCAACGGGATATCGGGCTCAGAAGACCTATGAGCAATGCCCCAATCCCACAGCCTCGAAAATAGCCCCTCGCCAAGGTGGAGAGCGACCCGTATTTCGTCGACATGGCCTCCGGTCCAACGGCCGTCCAGATCACCGCTGCGATCCCCGTGAGAACAGCCGCCAAAACGGCCCCAGCCAACGCACAGCCAAACATAGTGGCCACATAGTGGATGAGGGGCCGCTCCTCCTGGCTACTGCTACTCGGCACGCCGGATCGCTCCATGCTCACCGGCTTCGACAGACGTCGCGGGCGTCGCCGATCGCGTCGATGGTGCCCCAAACCGGAACGAGATCTTTCAAGATTTCGTAGCCATTTATCGTGTTGCCGGCTGCGGCGCCTGCAAACTGTTGACCGAGCAGTCCGTACGGGTTGACCTCGGTCGCGCGCTTGGCCGCGCGCCCAGTACGCCCGGCTACCGACATGATGTCAAGATACGCCCCCGTCGCGGCGCGTTGCATTCCGTGCGTTATTCGGCCGAGCGCGAGGCCCTCCGCAGTCGTTCGGAACGTTGCATATCCGATCTTGAACACGGCTGAAGTGGCCCGAACCGCGACACCCCCGACGAGAGTGGCGTCCGCGACGGCCGGCCACCTCGAATCCGAAGAGGCTCGGATCCTCCCCGATCGCCGCCGCGGCGATCACCCGGAGCACATAGTCCTGCGTCTCCGCCGGGATCTGGGCCCGGTGCCGGCCGAGCAGCGCCCAGTAGTTCCGCTCGGCCGGCGACTCCGGCAGCGAGCGCAGCAGCCTCCGCAGCCGAGTGTCCCCCATGTTGTATGACGCGAGCACCAGGAGGCCCGACGCCTGGGCAAGAGGTTGCTCCCCTGCCACAAGAAATACGAGGACGCCGCCCCGTTGAGGTCCTTCCGGACCAACCGCCCCTGGGCATCGTAGTAATTGGTCACCGCCGACTGCCCCGTCTTGGTCGTCCC
>Ga0187893_10010326_pt1 | contig 13977 bp, 12 predicted proteins | sample MA1701074metaG_FD_139574 | JGI IMG/M metagenome (GOLD analysis project Ga0187893, IMG submission 139574) | White microbial mat communities from a basaltic lava cave in the Kipuka Kanohina Cave System on the Island of Hawaii, USA - MA170107-4 metaG ...
GGAACATATAAATTAGTAGTAAAAGTAAAAGATCCTAATGGGTACAGGCCAAATATGCAATTGGCCATCAATGGACGAAATAATGATGGCAGCTATACGCTGCTTACGGGTGTAGTGGTGAAATAGTTCCTATGTAAAACCGGAGGCTCAACTTAAGCCAATGTATTTGCGGAAAAGTACATTGGCTTTTTTGTTATAAAAAATGTTTAGCTGAGTATGAAAAGAATTTTGCCTTATTGAAAATGCTTTAAACGGGAAGATTGTTTATGTATCCGGTCTACTCTGACCTTTGCCATTATTTTGCCCGCTATCCAAAGATCATAGCTCTGTTGCATATTAAGCCACAGTTCAGGTGTGGTCTTAAGGGCTTTTGACAAGCGAACGGCCATTTCAGCGCTAATCCCTGCACGACCATTCACAACCTGGGATAATGTCTTGCGGCTAATGCCCAATTTTACAGCAGCTTCAGTTATAGTTACTCCTAATGGGTCTAAATAAAGACCTTTTAAAACCTCGCCAGGATGAGCTGGTGGCATAGCTTGTTTAGCCATAAAATTATTTTAGTGATAATCCAAATATTCAATATCATAAACGTTCTCGTTTTTAAACCGGAATATGACCCGGTAGTTCCCACTTATTTTTACTGCCCAAAAGCCGGCATATTCGCCTTTCAAAGGATGAAGACCGGATCCCGGAAAATCCAAGTCTTCTATTTTCTTTGCATTGTGCAATAATGTGAGAATAAGCCTGATTTTACCAATAGAACCGGCCGGCAATTTTGATACGTCATTTTTTCCCAAAAAAGACGTATTCCCTTATGCCGGATGCTTTCAATCATTATTACAAATGTAACCTATTCCGTAACAGGGTTCAATCTTTTTGTGTCTAAATCGTCTTTGCCTGCCTTTAGAAATACCTTTTCAAGCTTAAAATTTGCTGAATTGTAAAATTCAACTTTTCAGCACTTTTGTTTTACCAAATTCGCCAAATTAAAGTGGATGTTAAATGCTTTATCCCCGCCAAAGAAATAGAACAGTTTATACAGTGTTAGGTTTATTTTTATATTCAAATAAAATGAACATGAAACATTATTTGCCCGCAGTTTGCCTTTCTATCCTGATCCTCATTGTTCAAAATGTATTTGCACAAAACATAAACGATGACTTTAAAAAGCTGGATTGGCTACAAGGATCATGGATCAGAATAAATTCAAAACCCGGTCGGACAACTTATGAAACATGGCAAAAGATTTCAGCTGATGAATGGAATGGACAAGGAGTAAACATGAAAGGAACAGATACAGTACTTGTTGAAAAAATAAAACTGATCATAAAGGATGATGCTATTTATTATGTGGCAGATGTACCGGAAAATAAAGAACCCGTTTATTTTAAATTAATAGAGATAACCGATAATGGTTTTATTTGTGAAAATGCACAGCATGACTTTCCAAAAAAGATCAGCTATCAAAAAGAAGGCGACAAATTAAGAGCCATTGTATCAGGCAACGGAAAATCTATTGATTATTTGTTTATAAAGAACTAATCCTCTGTTTACTGAATCGGCAGACGATAGCTGCAAAGTCTGACGTCCTCTCCTGATCATTTTTGTTTTGGTCTGACGTCTCGTCTGACCAACTTCATCTTTTGTTTGACCGGTTGTTACCATTACTAATTACCAATATTACCAAATAAAAAATTATTGCAAGGTCAGACGAGGCGTCAGACCCTTTTTTTCGGAACTTTATCGCAATCTCAATCATTAAATCCTAAAATTCATACAATGAAATTGCAAACTTTCTTTTGCGTTAGTCTACTTGCAGCAGCAGTTTTATTTTCTTCCTGCAACAATGAAGGCAAAAAAAATGAAGGCGAAAAGGCAGGCACAACAGCAGCATCAAAAGAACCAATACTAAAAGAAGACAATGTAACTTATACCGGCGATAATGTTACTATGAACGGTTACGTTGTATATGATGAAAACAAAGAAGGCACAAGACCGGCTGTGCTTGTTATTCACGAATGGTGGGGACTGAATGATTATGCAAAACGCAGGGCAAGACAACTGGCTGATCTTGGTTATATCGCTATGGCGGTAGATATGTATGGCGATGGCAAAACGGCGGATAATCCTGATTCAGCAGGTAAACTGGCAACACCTTTTTATAAAGATCCGCAAATGATGAAGAGAAGGTTTGATGCTGCATTGGAAAAATTAAAAACTTATTCGCAAGTGGATACTTCTAAATTAGCAGTGATGGGTTATTGCTTTGGCGGCGCACAATCACTCAACCTTGCAAGAATGGGTGAAAACCTAAAAGGCGCCGTGAGTTTTCATGGAAATTTGTTAGGTGTGCCGCTTGATAAAAACAAGTTGAAAGCTGATATACTCGTTTGTCATGGCGCTGCTGATCCATTTGTACAGCAAAAAGAAGTTGATCAGTTCAAAAAACAAATGGACGATGCTGGAGCCAAATATACTTTTAAAGCTTATGAAGGTGCACTGCATGCATTTAGCAATCCAGATGCAACGGCTATGGGAGAAAAATTTAAAATACCCATCAAGTACGACGCTGCCGCCGATTCTGCATCCTGGAATGATATGAAAGAATTCTTTGGAAAAATATTTCGATAAAACCTGAAAGTTTCAGAGGTTTAAAAGATTAAAATAGTTCCAGAGGTTGGGCAAAACCTTTTAAACCTGTTAAACTCATTAAACCTTTTAAACAATTCTTCCATTTATTAAAACTAACCGTCTATGGCAGTTCTTGTAATAATAATCATCATTGCGCTGATCGTTATTTGGGTTATCAGCCTGTACAATAGCCTTGTAAAACTTCGGAACCGGCGTCAAAATGCATTTGCTGATATTGATGCACAGTTAAGGCAACGTCATGATCTTGTTCCCCAATTGGTAGAAACGGTGAAGGGTTATGCATCGCATGAAAAAGAACTATTGATGAGAGTGACTGAAGCAAGAACGGCCGCTATGGCTGCTACTGCGATAGATGATAAGATAAAAGCCGAGCAACAACTCACTGCTGCGTTGCAGGGTTTAAGAGTACAGGTAGAAGCTTATCCTGATCTGAAAGCTAATCAGAATTTCCTTCAACTGCAGGAAGAGCTTAGCGATATTGAAAACAAACTGGCAGCATCACGCCGGTTCTTCAATGGCGCTACTACCGAATATAATAATGCCGTTGAATCATTCCCCAGCAATCTCATTGCAAGAAATTTCGGTTTTCAAAGAGAGTTGTTCTTTGACCTGGGCGATGATACACGCAGAAGAATGGAAGAGCCACCAAAAATCAGTTTTTAATCACACCCTTGCGCTATATAACAAATGCAATACATTGGTTTAGCCACACAGATCAATAAAAATAACCGAAACTCATTTCTATTGCTTATTGCATTTCCGGCCTTGTTGCTGGCTATGTGTTATGCAATAATCTTTTTCGTTAATGAAAGAAATATTGAATCAACCAATCAATACTTTTTACAGTTGATGCCTTTTGTATTGATCGGTGTCGGCACCTGGTTTCTGATAGCATGGGCGGGTCACAGCGCTTTTATAAAATTATCAACCGGCGCTAAATCATTAGAAAGAAAGGAAAACAAAAGAGTCTATAACCTGCTGGAAAATATTTGTATTTCGCAGGGAATGAAAATGCCCAAGCTCAGCGTTATTAAAGACGATTCACTCAATGCATTTGCAAGTGGCATCAACGAGAATAGTTATTCTATCACACTTTCAACCGGCATCATTGAAAAATTGAATGATGAAGAACTGGAAGGAGTGCTGGCGCATGAACTGACGCATATCCGCAATCGTGATGTGCGGCTGCTGATCATCTCCATCATTTTCGTAGGTGTTTTTTCTTTTGTTGCTGAAATGGCTTTTCGCAGCCTGCGTTTTTCCGGACGAAAAAGCGGCAAAGACAATAAGGGCAGCGACGCCATCATTCTTATCATCATTGCTATCACTGCTGTTGCTTATTTAATTTCTGTCTTATTACGTTTTGGCATTAGTCGCAAAAGAGAATACCTGGCCGATGCCGGCGCTGCTGAAATAACAAAGAAACCTTATGCACTTGCATCGGCGCTTCGCAAAATATCCGCCGATCCCATGATAGAAGCAGTGGAAAGCAGGGATGTGGCACAGTTGTTTATTGACAATCCCAAACCATCCGTGCATAAATCAGCTTCCTGGGATAATTTGTTTGCAACACATCCTCCCATTGAAAAAAGAATTGAGCTGCTGGAACAGTTTGTGTAAACTTTTTTTACCGGCTTAGTAACACAGATCATCGTCCCTTGCGTCCCGTTTTCATTGCCAGCCACCTCATACAAGTTCTGTCCGATATATATTAAATTTAATCTCGAATAAACTACTTCTAAAGAGACTGGTGCAATAATTTACGTGTAATTACCAAAGCAGATGAAACGGAAATGTACTTTTGTTGCCACTTTTTCCATTGTTCTCATGAGCATTTCTTTTATTTATTATAAGCAGACCCTATTTTGCCAGCATGTCAGGCTATAACCAACGATAGACTGTAACATGTTTTTGCAAAAAAATCCTCATGCCATTAAAAACACTTTTACCTCAAAAGACAACCACCATGAAAACCAAAATTCTTTTGCTTTCGCTTTTTTGTTTGATGTTCATTCTAGAATCTAATGCACAAAAGCAATGGCAACACCCAATTATTAAAGCCTATCAGAATCAATCGGCCAATGTAGCCTATTTTACACACCAAACCGATGCGGACTATTATGTTCCTTTATCTGTTCTGAACAAAAAGGATAATATCCTTTATTATTTCAACACATTTGGGTTTGCATTCGATTCAGTCAAAATTGGGCCAAAACTTTCACAGCAGCTTCAAACAAAAACAATTGATGCCTTTGATATCTATGCACAATTAGTAACACAAGAGCAGCTAAAGGAAATTGAAGAAGTAAAAAACCTTTTAAGAGACTATGGCGATGACTTTGCAAAACATCTCCCGAAAGAAACTTATATTAACTATTTACCTCTCAAAAAGCTTCCATCCTTGTTCGAAAGAATTATATTGTTAGACAACTATTCAAAAGCTGTTTGGCAAAATCACTTCCTTCTAAATACCATTGTTGAAGATAGAACTGACAGCCAGTTTTTAGCTAAGAAAAACAATTACAAAAACTTTAAACCCGCAAAACAGAAGATCCATATACGGGACACAATACAAGATATAACGTATTCCAACAGTAATAAATTTTCAACTCTTAGCAACGCAATAATCAATCCATCAACCTCTGTTATTTCAGTATTTAACCGGTCAAACATTTGGATAGATAGTTTTTCCGTCAAAAAAGAAAAACTCAAAGATTTGGTTTCAGAAAAAATTGATGTTTTTGCTTTATACAGAAATTGGCTGGAGTATGAATTGCAAATTTCCAAAAACCTGCTAGAAGATTTAATATCCGACACAAGTAAAATCTTTGCCTCTTTTTCTCCCCAAAAAAAACAAACGGCTTACGAAAACTTAGTAACCAGTTACTTTTATATAAACAAGAAAATTTTATATGCTACAAAACCGGATAAAGATTTATTGCTGATTGATATTTTGGAAAAGACAAAATCTCTTGCAAGAAGAACTTACAGCGCAGAAAAAGGCTGGCAAAGCATAGCTTCACCGCCACCCCCGCCAGTTGATGCCAGCACAAGCTATATAACTCGGGGTGAAAAAGAATATTTTCTAACAGATCACAGAGGCAATGTAATTGCATCCGTAAGCGACCGAAAAATTCCGGTTGACAGCAACAATGACGGATATATAGATTATTATGTTGCGGATGTTATTACAGCAACAGACTATGCACCTTTTGGTAGCTTTCTTCCCGGACGCACTTATAATAATGGTTCCGGATTTGGCGGGAAAAAATATGGTTATAATGGTAAAGAGAACGATAATGAAGTAAAAGGCGATGGAAACCAGCAGAATTATGGAATGAGAATTTATGATCCAAGATTGGGAAGATTTTTATCTGTAGATCCATTAATAAAAAAATATCCTGAATTAACACCTTACCAGTTTGCATCAAACACACCTATTCAAGCTATTGATATAGACGGCTTGGAAGCTGGCGTGACACATTACAATTTAACACCTCATATCAAAAGGATATGGGATTCGATTAAATCTTGGTGGAATTCACCCGCAAGTAAAGGCGAAAAAATTGTTGGTCAAGGTAATGCAGAACGACTAGGCTATTCCGGTTACGTTCCAAATACAAAGGGTGAAGCCTTTATGACCTACTTGGCTACAGGTTTGAAAGACTATAATCAATACGGAACCTATTATTCTACTTATGGAGGTATGTTCGGAAGTTTAGGCAGAAGAACCAACGTATCAGAGAGTGAGGTAAATGTTACTCCACAACAACCACAAGCAAAGGTTGGGATTGACGCTACACAAACAAAACTTAAAGTTGGAACTTATCAGGATATGAAAAAGACAAATGCAGGCACTAGCTTGTCAGCCGACCATATACCTTCTTTTGCGGCATTAAAGGCAGATGCAGAAAGCCAGCTAGGTCGTCGGTTGACGTCTGCTGAAGCCAAAACCCTTAGAGAGAAATCATTGACTTTAGTGTATGAAACCCAAATACATCAAACGACTTCTCGTACCTATGGCGGGCGCAACAATAAACAACAAGTTCAACAAGATGCTTCTAATTTATACGAAGCTGTAAAAAAAGATGTCGATGCTTTAAAACCAGCCTTACTTAAAGCTGGTTATGGTGAACAAGAAATAAATAATGCTTCGGATAAGTTATTAGAGCCATATAAACCAAAAAAATAATCTCAAATTTTATGAATGAACTTCCTGATTGGATAGATAAAAACGTAATAGATCTAAGTGCAACCCAACTTTATCAGCACCTTTTTAATGCCGCCGAATTAAATAACGAGGAAGAAAATGTTTTTTACATCAGCAGTTATGAGAATGGAATTGAATTAGTTTTATCAAAGTATAAAGTTGTCGAAAGTATTCATTTGTTTGGTATAGAAAGTAATATAAAAAAGCGATTTAAAGGCGACTTACCATTTGGTGTAGATTTTTATTTTTCGCGTCAAAAAGTACATAATTTATTTGGAGTGCCTAAAAGAAGTGGCGGTGGTCATAGAAACCTTCTTCTTGGTTTTATTAATTTGTGGGACAAATATTATTTTTCAAATTATTCTTTACGGTTTGAATATTCCCCTGATGAACAAAAAATAGTATTGGTGACAATAGCATCATTAGCTCTTGAAAGCAATTTTGATGTAAGGTTACAATGATCCATATCTACTGGATGTAATTCAAACTGCAACCACCAAAACAATTTATACAAAAACAAAAATGGATCGCCTCGCGACGACCCATTCACAACATGTCAGTTGTTGGTTGTTCTACAGTTTAATAAACTTTTGCCTAATGGCAGCCCCATCGTCTTTTTTACCTGTAATAAAATATATACCGGGGCGAAGCTTGCTTACATCAATGTTTATGCTTCTTGCAGTGATGGTCACTTGTTTCATCGTTTGACCCAATGTATTTGTTATGCTTAGTGTTTTACCAATCCAGCGAACATCATAAGCAACATCGAGTGTGATTTCACCCCATGCCGGATTAGGAAACAAATGTGGATGATACCATTTCGGAGCTGCTTCTTCTTCAGGTATCTCATAGATCAATGGCGGCAGCAGACCATACGATGTAAGAATAGAACTTCTTCCGCCGCCCGTTTCAAATGTAGCTCTCATTCTTTCACTTTGACCTTTGGTAAAAAGATTAGTGCAGCCATCCAGTGTGATGTCCATATAGTTCATATACATATCACCATTCGGCCCATTGCTGCATGATAAGCGAATGCCCGAAGGACAACCAGATGTAAAAGTGCTTTGTTTTGGCGTATCATCAATCAGATCGTCACCACAATATGCATCGCCCCATATATGTCTTAACCCAAGCCAGTGCCCCGTTTCATGCACTGCTGTTTTACCCAAATCATAACCGGCTTTTTTATTGATGCCAAACACAACAGTGGAGATCACTATTCCATCTTTAGCTGCAGGGCCGCCGGGAAAGCTTGAATAACCTGCTACTCTTCCCAAATTGCAAACCCAGATGTTCAAATAATTTTTTGCATCCCATGCGGCATCACCTGTTTCGGCAGCGTATTTCATTTTATCGTCCGTATTCCACTGCGTCACCGGTGTATATTTTCTTACAATGCCGGTTGTATTGCTGCGCAACGGATCGCTGGTGGCTAATTGAAATTCGATTCTGCAATCAGCAGCTAATGATTTAAATACGGCAGGAGTTTTAGCAGAGTCTGCATTAAGCTTGCGGAAACATTCATTCAGCACTTTTATCTGGCTAAACACTCTTTCATCGCTGATATTTTCTTCGGCTTTGTTATATAAAATATGTACAACTACCGGAATTTTTATGATGGGAAGATCGCCGCCCGGTGGTTTACCGGCAACACCCGATGCTTTTACTTTTAAATGTTGCTGAACAAAACTTTCGATTGAATTGACCGAACTTTTAAGTGAAGGATCACTGGTCAATAGTTCTTGCTGGTACTGGTAAGAAGAACAATCCCGTTGTGCAAACAACTGTCCTGTCAAAAAAAACATCCATACAAATAATAGGGTACGCATAGCTCAATAAATGAATTGTCGGATATGACATGGTAACAATCACCATGAGCTTTTACATGAAAATTGGAAATAAAACAATAGAGGAGATCGGAAACGGTATTTGAGGGGATATGAATTCAAAGGGGCGGATACCGGAATTCATCTGAACGGTCAAATATAGAAATTTTAATTCGGTAATTTTCAATTTTTTATATCGTATTTTCCCGATTAATCAAAGATTTTTTTCAAATAAGCTTTAACAAGTCGGAAAAAAAGCTAACCCTTATTTTTGTGAACCAAGATATTCTTCCTCAACAACATCGAATGAAAAAAATACTTTATGTAGCTATACTGGCAAGCCTTTCAGCTTGTAACAGCGCAGATACTAATCCTGATTCTTCTATTAACAATGCTGCCGCCGACGCTCCCAAACCAATCGGGTATTCAATTATAAATACTTACCGGCATGATACTTCTTCCTTCATACAGGGATTGGTGATTTATGATGGTAAACTATATGAAGGCACCGGCAACTATGGCCATTCTCACTTAATGCAGGTGGATTTAAAGACCGGTATTTCACAGAAAAAAATTCCGATTGATGAAAAATATTTTGGTGAAGGCATCACTATTCTTCGCGATACTGTTTACCAGCTTACCTGGAAAGAAAAAAAAGTACTTGTCTATACGCTAAAAGATTTTAAAAAAGTAAAAGAATTTGAAATCAATACTGAGGGATGGGGCATTACAACCAATGGCCAGGAATTGATCGTAAGCGATGGCAGCAGTAATTTATATTATTACAATCCATCTACTTTTCAGTTGCTGAGAACACAATCTATTACTGAAGGCGGCAGTCTGTCTTATAACCTGAATGAACTGGAATATATTGAGGGCTATATTTATGCCAATCAATGGCAGGCGCCTTATATTTTAAAAATTGATCCGGGCAGCGGAAGCATAGTTGGAAAAATTGACCTGACCCAAGTATGGAATAAGGTGAAAGCAAAAGACCCTGCTGTGGATGTACCCAATGGAATTGCTTATGACAGCGCTTCAAAAAAGATCTATATCACCGGCAAAAACTGGCCCGAGTTATATGAGATCGAATTGAGCAAGTAACTACAGCTTATCAGTCTTTTTCTATATAATTTCTCTCATCGGCTTTTAATTTGCAAAAGTTCAAGCCTGATGTTTACATATTTTTACTATTAACAAAAACATGAGTTTATGCGCAAACTGATTTTTCTTTTATTGCTGGCACCTGTGCTTTCGATAGCGCAGAAAAAGCAGATCACTTTAGAAGACATTTATAAAAAAGGGACTTTTCGCGGTGAAACAGCAGCCGCCACCTTTGATAAAGTTTCCACCGATCCTATAATTCCCGAAGATCTGAAGGATGAAAACGGCAAGTCAATTGGCAAAGCCAATGATATTATTTATAGTTCGGCGCATCCACGCATTGTTATTTTAAGAACAAATGTAGAACCCATTTATCGCCGTTCTTCCAAGGCAAATGTTTATATCTACGATTCGCTGACAAAAAAAGTGACAACATTGGATGAAGGCAAAGTACTGCACCCTACCCTTTCACCTGATGGCAGCAAAGTGGCTTATGTGAAAGACAATAACCTTTATATAAAAGAGCTTGCAAGCAAAACTGTAAAAGCCGTTACTACCGATGGCAAATGGAACTTTATCATCAATGGTAATTGCGATTGGGTGTATGAAGAAGAATTTGAATTTACCCGTGCCTATGACTGGAGCCCGAAAGGAAATTATATTGCTTACTATCGCTTTGACGAAACAGATGTGAAGGAATACAACTTGACCATTTATGACAATGCTTACAACAAAGATTTCCGTTACAAGTATCCCAAAGCCGGCGAAGCAAATTCAAAAATAGAGATACATATTTATGATATAAATACCGGTAAAGACGTTAAAGCAAAATATGATCAGGGCGATATTTATATACCACGCATCAAATGGACAAAAGACGATAATTCGCTGGTAATATTCTGGATGAATCGTCACCAGGATCATTTGAAACTTTTGCTCACCAATGCTCAAACCGGTGACAATTCAATTTTGTATGAAGAAAAGAACAAGTATTTCGTGGAGATCAATGATGACTGGTGGTTCTTAAAGGATCAGAAAAATTTTCTTTTTATCAGTGAAATGAACGGCTATCGCCACTTATACCTGTATAGCCTCGATGGAAAAACAAAAAACCAGATCACAAAAGGCAATTATGAAATAACAGACGTGACCGGTGTGGATGAAGTGAATAAAAGAATATTTTATACCATGGCTTATCCCCGGCCAATAGATCGTAATCTTTTTGTAACGGATTTTGCCGGTAAAAAAACTACGCAGCTAACACAAGGCGAAGGCTGGCATCGTACCGAATTAAATGATGATTTTACACAAGCCTATATTTTCCGGTCTGATTTGAATACACCACAGGTAGTAACGCTGAATAACATCATCGCCAGCAAAAAGAAAGATATCAGTTTATCTTTTGTAAAAACAGTAAACGAAAACAGCAAGCTAAAAGAAAAAATAAGTGAGTATGAAATTGGGAAAGCAGAGTTCATCCGGGTACCCAACAGCAAAGGAGATACACTGAATGGATGGATGCTGAAACCGTCCAATTTTGATGCATCAAAAAAGTATCCCGTTTTGTTTTGCAACTATGGAGGGCCTGGTTCGCAACAAGTTGCCAATCGTTTTGGCGCTGTGAGCTTTTGGCACCAGTTGCTGGCACAAAAAGGTTTTATCGTAGTAAGTATAGATAATACCGGCACAGGATTTCGTGGCGAAGAGTTTAAGAAAAAAACTTACATGCAACTTGGCAAGCTTGAGATAGAAGATCAGATTGATGCTGCAAAGCATTTAGGCAAAATGCCTTTCGTTGACAAAAATCATATTGGTCACTGGGGATGGAGCTATGGTGGTTTTATGAGTTCACTGGCTATTACGAAAGGCGCTGATGTATTTTCCGCTGCTGTTGCCGTGGCGCCGGTCACTTCCTGGAGATATTATGATAACATTTATACAGAGCGGTATATGCGTACGCCACAGGAAAACGCATCCGGCTATGATGACAACTCGCCTATCAATCACACAGATAAAATAAAAGGCAAGTATATCATCATACACGGCACGGCTGACGATAATGTGCATTTTCAAAATGCAACACAAATGATCACAGCATTGGTGAAAAGCAATATTGATTTTGAAAGCGCCTATTATCCCAATAAAAATCACGGCATTTCAGGCATGGCAGACAACACCAGCTTTCACCTTTGGAGTAAAATGACCAACTGGATCTTGCAAAACCTCGGCAACGAAAACACCCAAAAGCCACTTAAAGCGCCGGCCCAGCCCAAAGCATTTTAGATTATAAGCATTGGAGAAAATAAAAATCCCGGTGATCAAAATGCACCGGGACATTTTATAAAAGTTATCTGTATAAATCTGTGTTTATCTGTGCTTATCTGTGGCTAAAACCGCCATATAAAAAAGAACCCCCGAGATTATCGGGGGGCCCTAATCAAAAACCATTAACCATTAAACCTTATCCTATGAAAATTCACAGGCAATATCGTTAATAAAGATTTAATATGGAAACTTTTTTTTCCATTTTTTTGTAAAAGAAGTGTGGAAATCAATTTTATTGATTTCTCTCAATGTCACAACTTTGAAATTGAAAATATTTTTTAAAGCATGAACTGCAATCGTTTGCGTTTTAATTTTTATTCTCATTTGCTTTGCTGATTTTTGCCTCATCATTTATGAGAAAAATCGTTGTTGCCATCACGGGAGCCAGCGGCTCCATCTACGCCAGGAGCCTTTTGCAAAAAATGTCATTGCTGAAAGAGCACTGGAATGAGCTTGGCATTGTCATGAGCAGTAATGCCGCTGAAGTATGGAAAACCGAATTGGGCGATGAAACTTTCAATACTGCCGATGGAAAACTGTATTCCATCCAGGATTTCAAAGCTCCTTTTGCTTCCGGTTCAGGTCAATACGACACCATGATCATCATTCCCTGCTCAATGGGAACGCTTGGCCGTATTGCCGGCGGAATATCTAACGACCTGGTGACCAGAGCAGCAGATGTTATCTTAAAAGAAAGGCGGAAACTGATTTGCGTGGTGAGGGAAATGCCATACAGCTTAATTCATATCCGCAATATGGAAACAATAACATTGGCCGGCGGCATTATTTGTCCCGCCACCCCTTCTTTTTACAGCAAACCAAAATTAATTGAAGAAGTAACCGCCACTGTTGTTGACAGGGTGCTTGATCTTGCTGGTTTTCCTATTTCTACTTTTAGATGGGGAAGTTAGTGCGAACCAATTATCTATTTTCTGTATTATATTTTCTGATCAGCTCTTTTGTTTTTATCCCTGATGTTTTAATATCCTGATCTTTCCAGTTGCCTTCCGAAGATGCAGATGGCAACAACATAGAGCAGGTTTCATTTTTATCTGACACTGACCAGGTGATCCAACTGATCTTATTCTTTTCTGCCCAGGTGATCCAATTATTCCATTCTTCCTCATTAAGCAGCCCGTCGCCACTTGCTTCCATGCCTGCAGATTCAGAAATAAACAATGGCAAGCCTTTTTGAAGAGCATAATCGCCTCTGTCTCTCAATGATTGCTTATGCGTAGCTGCATAAAAATGTAAAGTGTACATTAAATTATCGCATCCCTTTATCTGGTCATCAGCTGCAATATGAATATCCTGATCCCAGTGAGGAGAACCAACTAAAATGATATTATCAGGATCAATGGCCCTGATGGTTTTAATAATTTCAATAGAATATGCTTTTACATCAGCCCATGATTGGCGTTCCGGTTCATTGAATATTTCATAAATAACATTGGGATGTTTTCCATAAGTATTAGCCATCTCTGTAAAAAATTCTTTCGCTTCATTTAATCTTATATTATGACTATGCCAGTCAATGATCACATAAATATTTTCTTTGATCGCTGCATCCACCACCGCCTTGACTTTTTCTTTCGACCATTCTTTTTGTTGAATATAACCTCTATCAGGCTCCACTCCCATTGCTGCTCTTACAATACTGCAGTTCCAGTCTTTTTTCAACCATTGCACAACATCTGCATTGTAAAACCGCGGCCACCAGTTGTGCCAGCCAAAGCTTACGCCCCGCAGAACAATAGGTTTGCTATTTTCATCAACAAGCTGTGTACCCTGTACTTTTAATGCACTTACCTGATTTGATAATTGAGCAGGCAGGTATAAAGAAGTGAAGAGAAGAAA
>Ga0187893_10010327_pt1 | contig 13977 bp, 18 predicted proteins | sample MA1701074metaG_FD_139574 | JGI IMG/M metagenome (GOLD analysis project Ga0187893, IMG submission 139574) | White microbial mat communities from a basaltic lava cave in the Kipuka Kanohina Cave System on the Island of Hawaii, USA - MA170107-4 metaG ...
ACCATCTCCTCGCTCGACAGGCCGTTCAACGAGCCGAACCGGACGTTCTCCCGGATCGTGTCAGAAAAGAGGAAGTTGTCCTGGGGCACGCACGCGACCGCCTTTCGAACCGCCTGGATCGGGATCGTGTTGATGTCCCGGCCGTCGAGATACAGCGTTCCGTCGGGAACCGGATAGAGCCGCAGCAGCAGGTTCATGAGCGTCGTCTTCCCGGAGCCCACGCGACCCACGATCGCAACGCGGGAACCGCGCGGGATCTTGAGCGACACGTTTTCGAGCGACGCCGGCGAATCCTCCCGGTAGCGGAAGGTCAGGCCCCGGATCTCGATCGACCCCTCGATCGGAATCCCGCCGTCGCCCTCGCCCGGTTCAGGCTGGACGTCCAGGTACTCCCGTAGCCGGTCCAGGCAGGCCGCCCCCCGCTGGACGGTCAGGAGCAGCCAGCCGAGCGCCATGGCGGGGAACACGAGCATCAACTGATAGGCGGTGAACGCCATGAAGGTTCCCAGCGTGATGCGTCCCTCATACACCGCCCACCCGCCCACGAACAGCGTGACGAAAACGCACGAGGTCGCGAGGAATGCCGTTCCGGCTTCGGTCGCCCCCCGCAGGACCGAAAACCGGATGTTCATCCTCCGATACGCGTTGCAATCCTGGCGAAAGCGCTCCACTTCCGGCTCTTCGCGCGCGAATCCCTTGATGACGCGGATCCCCATGAAGGCGTCCTGCGCCAGGTTGCTGATCTCCCCCAGCTTGTCCTGGATCTTTAGCGACTGCTCGTGCAGCGGCTTTTCCGTCATGATGACGATCGAGGCGATCAGCGTCAGCGGAATCAGCGCGAAAAGCGCGAGCGTCACGTCGAGCGCGAACATCGCGATCAGGGCCAGGACGAACATGATGCCGACGTTTGAAATCAGGATCGGGGCGAACCCGGCCATCTGCCGGACCCCCTCGACGTCGTTGATCACTCGGGAAGTGATGTCGCCGGTCCGGTGCCCGTCGAAGAATCCGACCGGGAGGCGGGACAGGTGCTCGAATACTTGGTTCCGAAGGTCGCGCTCCACCCGGCGCGAGGCCGCAATGACTCGAAACCGCCCCCGGAACATCAGAAACCCGCGCCAGAGCATAAGCGAAAAGAACATGCCCGCGAGGTAGGGGATCGCGTCGGTCCCCACGCCGGCCTTGAGAATATCGACCGCCTCCTTGAGGATCAGGGGATTGAGGACCATCACGGGAACCGAGAGGGCGACGAGCACGATGCCTTCCATGTAGGCTCGCCGGTATGGTCGAAGGTACGGGAGGAGCGCCCGGAGTCTTTGCAAGGTTCGCATGGGGGTCGATACAATCCCGGGGGGTCCAGAGAAAGGGGGAATTATAACAGAGCCTTCCGAAATCGCACAAGGCGCCCCCGGGCCGGATTGGAGATCGACGAACCGCCGGGTCACGCTCGCCTCGTTCTTCGGCTTTGCGAGCCTGGCCATGGCGTACAGTCCGACTCTTTCGCTCTACGCAAAGGACTTGGGCGCCTCACCGTGGGTCGCGGGAATCCTCTTCAGCGTCGCCCCCACCTTCGGAATCCTCCTGAGAATCCCCGCGGGGGCCCTGTCTACCCTGATCGGTCGAAAGCGGTTGTTGACCGTGGGAGCGACCACGTACCTGCTCGCCCCGCTGGTGCTCCTCACGACCGAATCGCTTCCGGTCGTCTTCCTCTCCGCCTTTCTCTTCGGATTTGCGAATCTTTACATGCCGGCCGGGATCTCCTTGGTCAACGACGTGGTGCCGGAGGCCGAGCGGGGCAAGTACATCGCCTACTACGCGATGTGGGGCACCCTCGGACGCGCGGGGGCTCCCTTCCTGGCTGGATTCCTGATCGACGAGATGGGGTACCGATACGTCTTCATCGTCTGCGCGGGAATGGGGTTGGTGTCGTTTCTGTACACGCTCCTGCTTCCCCCTTCGAAGGGCGAAGCTTCCCCCGAACGATCGATTTCGCGCCAGGTGTTGCGCGATCTTAAGCTCGTCGTTCGGCATCCGAAACTTTTGTGGGCCTCGGTTTTCCGCGGGAGCCAGAGTCTGACTCAGGGAATCATGAATTCCTATTTCCCGTGGTACGCGCGCGACGTCGCGGGCCTCGGGGCCGCGGCGATCGGCCAGATCCAGACGGGGCTGGTGCTCGGCGGCATCTTCGCCAGGCCGGTGACCGGCAAGTTTTCGTCGGGCCGGCGACGCATTCCGTTCATCGTCGGCGGGATGCTGGGGTCGGCGGTGTTGCTGTTCCTGGTGACCCGCACCACGGACTACTTCGCGCTGATGGCGATCTGCTTCGGGCTTGGGATCGTCGAGGGGGTCTGCCAGATCGCCACGGTCGCCTATCTTTCCGACGCGGCAGGGGTGCGAATGTTCGGCGCGGCGATCGGCGTGCTCGGCGGTTTCTTTGACCTTGGGCTGGTCGGGGGGCGCCTGGTTCCGGGGATGCTGCTTCCCGCCGCCCCGCTGGCGGCGCACTATGCGCTGGCCTTCGGAATCATCGGGGCCGTCGTGGGGGGGGCCGGCGTGTGCGTCCCCTTCCTCCTGAGGGGATCAGCCGGCCCTCCCCCCGAATCCGATCAGGCGGCGGTCCGGGAAGGCCTCGGTCCAAATTTCCCGGATTCGAGGTAGGGCGGGAGAGGCGGGAAACCGCCGTGCCCACCATTCGAAGTTGATCTGGACGCACACGCGGTTCGCGACCATTTCGACTCCCAGGTCCGGCCGACTCAGCCCCTCCATGCGCGTGATTTGCCCGGCGGCCTCCAGACCCTTCAAGGAAAGTCCCGTCCCCCGACTTCCGCGGAATCCGCGCCCGAAATAAACCGAGACCAGGTCGAAGGGTGGCGTTACCGCCGCGTGGTATACGTCGGAAGCGATCCAATGCACCCCCGGCTCCGCCTCAATCCCTTCCATCCCGATCCGGACCGCGAATCGGAAGTCAAGCGCGAGTCTCACGACGAATCCCGCCCAGCCGCACGCCGGGCTTGCGCAGTTCCATCGGCGGGCCACTTCCTCCGCCGCTTCCCGGCTGAATATCCGCTCGAACCGCGGGCGATCCGCGCGCGGGGCGGGAGGGGGTCGGCCGTCGGTGGCGAGAATCGCTTCCGCCTCCCGCAGTCCCGCGGGCCGAAACCAGTTCCGGTTTTCAACCACCCGAAGTTCTGACGGACGACGCGTCCCCTGCTGTCTTCTCCCTTCCGCTTTCCGCTTTCCGCCTCTATTCCCCGTTTCCCTTGACTTTCGAGGTCTCGGGCTTATATTACTCCTCCCTGCATTGGGCTTTAAAAGATGTCCCATAAGATTCGAATCCGCGTCGAAGGCTACGACCACGACATCATTGACCAGTACGTCAAGGAGATCATCACCGCCGCCAAGCGTACCGGCGCGAAGGTAAGCGGGCCGATCTTCCTCCCGACGCACATCGAACGGATCACGGTCCTCCGGTCGAGCAACATCGACAAGAACTCCCGGGAGCAGTTCGAGATTCGAACCCACAAGCGGGTCGTCGACATCGTCGAGCCGACGGTCCGCACGACCGACGAAATGAAGAGCCTCACGGCCCCCGCCGGCGTGGACATCCGGATGAAGCTCATCACCGAGGAGGCCTGACCGGGCACCCCGCGAGAGGCTAGACGATGGCGCAAGTACCGTATTACGACCCCCGCGGCTCGAAGGTGGGGGTGCTGGAGGTCGATGAGAAGATTTTCGGCGAACACACGCACCTGAAGCTGTTGCACCAGGTCGTGATCTCCTACGAGGCGAATCAGCGTCAGGGAACCGCCAACACCAAGGACAAAGGGGATGTCGAGGGGAGCAGTCGCAAGCCCTGGCCGCAGAAGCACACCGGAAACGCGCGCGCGGGGATGATCCGCTCGCCGATCTGGCGGAAGGGAGGCATTGCGCAGGGCCCTCATCCCCGGGACTATCGCCGCCGCATCCCCAAGGGCATGAGGGAGACCGCGCTCAACGGCGCGCTCCTCGGGAAGATCCGGGACTCGGAGGTTCACGTCATCGAGACCCTCAATTTCCAGAAACCAAAGACCCAGGAGATGCGCAAGATCCTCGACACCATCGGACTCAACAAGAGCATTCTCATCGCCGTCGACGCTCATGACGACAATCGCTGGAAGTCCGCGCGCAACCTCGAGCGGGTGGACATGGCTGAGCTCAGGGCGCTCAACGCGTACGAAGTGCTGCGGCACAAGGATCTGCTCCTGACCAAGGCCGCGTTCGAAAAACTGGTCTCCGACCGCAAGGGGAGCGTCGTGGGACCCAAGGCGACGAAGGGGAAGTAAGCCATGCGCGAGCCTTGGACCGTCCTGAAGAGTCCTCAGCTGAGCGAGAAGGTCCAGCGTCTTCAGAAGCTGGACACATATGTGTTCGTCGTCGAGTTGAAGGCCAGCAAGACCGAGGTCAAGAACGCCGTCGAGAAGATCTACGGGGTCAAAGTCGCCTCGGTGCGGACCGCGGTGTTTAAAGGCAAGGCGAAGCGCGACAAGAACATGCTGACCTACGGGCGCCGGAAGGACTGGAAAAAGGCCTACGTCAGGCTCAAGTCCGGCCACCGCCTCGACATCATTTGAGCGCGAAGGACTTCGATGGGAGTAAGAACGACCCGGCCGACCTCCGCGGGGAGGCGTTTCACCACCTTCTCCGATTTCAAGGAAATCACCAAGAGCGAGCCTGAGCGCAGGCTGACCGAACCGCTGCGCAAGACGGGCGGACGCAACAACACGGGCCGGCTCACCGTCCGCCACATCGGCGGGGGCCACCGCAAGCGCTACCGCCTGATCGACTGGAAGCGCCGAAAGGACGGGCTGACGGGAAAGGTGGAGGCCATCGAGTACGACCCGAACCGGAGCGCCCGGATCGCGCTCATCAAGTATCCGGACGGCGAAAAGCGCTACATCCTCTATCCCGTGGGGTTGAATGTCGGGGACGAGGTCGTTTCGGGCGAAAAGGTCGAGCCTCGGACGGGCAACGCCATGCCGCTCAAGTCGATCCCGACGGGGCTTTACATCCACAACATCGAGCTCACTCCGGGGCGGGGTGGGCAGATCGTGAGAAGCGCGGGAAATTTCGGACAGCTCCTGGCGAAGGAAGGGAATTACGCCCACATCCTTCTCCCCAGCGGTGAAATCCGGAAGGTGCACATCCGGTGTCGGGCGACCGTCGGCCAGGTCGGGAACATCGAGCACTCGCTGATCTGGATCGGCAAGGCCGGCCGGTCGCGGTGGCTCGGAATCCGTCCGACGGTGCGTGGCGTCGCAATGAACCCCGTGTCGCATCCGGGCGGCGGCGGCGAAGGGCGCAAGATCGGCAAGCCGTTGATTTCGGTGTACGGACGCCAGTACGCCAAGGGCGGGATCACCCGGAACCCGAGAAAGACGACGTCCAGTTTTATCGTCCGCGGCCGCACGTCGGGGCCGATGCAGAAGCGAGTCTAGGAAGCAGACAATGTCAAGATCGAGCAAAAAGGGTCCGTTCGTCGACCCGAAGCTGGTGGAAAAGGTCCTCGGGCAGAAGAAGGGGGGCGAAAAGCGGCCCATCAAGACGTGGTCCCGCCGCTCGACCGTGATTCCCGAGTTCGTGAATCACCGCTTCGAGGTCCACAACGGGAGGTCGTTCATCCAGATTTTCGTCACCGAGGAGATGGTCGGCCATAAGCTCGGCGAATTCGCCCCGACCCGGATCTTCAAGGGGCATCCGGGGATCAAGAAGGAGGAGACGCCGGGCGGAGGCCCCGGAGCTTAACGCGATGGCGGACAAGATCGACCGCGAGGAGCTGCGCCGCCTCGTCCAGGAGAAGGTGCAGGCGGAGCTGGCCGCCGGCCGGACGCCCGAAACAGGGCGCGTCAAGGCCGAGGTTTCGCGCGAACTGGCCTCCCGCGGCCGTAAAGCCAAGCAGGCCGAGGTCCGCCGCCACGTCAAGAACGAGATCCATCAGGCGCTGAGGCTTCGACGATTCACCGCGCGCATCCGTTACGCGAGAATTTCGCCCCGAAAGATGCGGCGCGTGAACGCCCTCATCCGCGACAAGGACGTCAACCAGGCCGACGCGATCCTCAAGACCGTGCCCCAGCGCGGCGCGGCGTTCCAGAAGAAGCTCCTCCAGTCGGCGGTCGCGAACGCGACCTACCTGGCGGGCCAGGAGCGCACGGACCTGGACGTGAACCGGCTGCATGTGGTCTCGACCCAGATCCCTCCCGGGCCGATCATGTACCGCGCCCGGCCCTCTTCGGAGCGCCATCCGAATCGGATCCGCAAGCGGTTCAGCCACGCAACGGTCATCCTGGAGGAACGCGACCTGCCGGCGCCCAAGAAGGAGCGCGGGAAGAAAAAGTCGCAGCCCGAGCCGGCGAAAAAACCGGCCGCTGCGGCCACCGCTGCCGCCGTGCCGACGGCACCGACCCCCTCCCCCGCCCCGGTCGAAAAACCTGCCGAGCCTCCCAAGGAAGCGAAGAAGACGGCAAGACAGGTTCAGGAGCCCAAAAAGCCCACGCAGCGGGCCACCAAGCGCCAGACCAAACGGGGAACGAAGCCTGAGGAGGGAGGAGGAGGCAAGAAGAACAAGGGAGAAAAACATTAATGGGGCATAAGACTTCCCCCATCGGATTCCGGGTCGGCGTCAGCGAGCCGTGGCGCTCACGCTGGTACACGCGAAACAAGCGCGACATGGGGAAATTCATCATTGAGGACCACCGGATCCGCAAGCTCGTCCATCGGAGCGAAAAGTGCCGCGACGCGGGGGTTTCGCGCGTCGAAATCGAGCGAATGGGGGACCTCGTCCGCGTGGTGCTCGTGGCGGCGCGCCCCGGGGCGCTGGTGGGAAAGCGGGGCGTGCGGGCGGGTCAGCTCGAAGAGGAACTCACCAAGCTCACCAAGAAGCGCATCGAAGTCGTCGTGAAAAACATTGAAAACGTGATGCTGGATGCTCAGCTCGTCGGCGACTCGATCGCCGCGGAGCTGGAGCGCCGAGTCCCCCACAAGCGCCTCATGCACAAGTATGCCGAAAACATCATGAACGAGGGCGCCAAGGGGGTGAAGCTCATGGTCAAAGGGCGCCTGGGCGGCGCCGAGATCGCCCGGGACGAACACCTCGTGATGGGCAAGGTCCCCATGCAGACCCTGACCGCCGAAATCAGCTACGCCACGTCGACCGCCCACCTGAGCAAGGGGACGATCGGCGTCAAGGTGTGGATCTATCGCCGAGACAAGCGCCTGGAGGAGGCCGAAAAGCGCGCCCAGATGCGCGAAGCCTCCGCAGCCCAGGCGGCCGCGGCGTCGGCGCCCGCGGCGGGCCCGGGCCCGGCTCCCCGAGAGGAGGGCAAGTAGGCCATGGCGATGATGCCCAAGCGGGTGAAGTACCGCAAGTGGCACCGTCTCCGGGTCCAACGGGGGATCGCCACCCGGGGAAACCGCGTCGTGTTCGGCGACTATGGCCTCATGGCGATCGAAGCCGGCCGCATCAGCGCCCAGCAGATCGAGGCGGGGCGCATCACGGCCGCGCGATTCCTCGGCAACCTCGGGCGCCTCTTCATCCGCATGTTCCCCCATATGCCCGTCACGAAAAAGCCGCAGGAAACGCACATGGGCGGCGGCAAGGGGGACCCCGCGTTCTACGTCGCCTGCGTCAAGCCGGGGACGGTCATGTACGAGCTCGGGGGCCTCACCGAGGACCTCGCCAAGCAGTGCTTCAACCTGATCGCCCACAAGATGTGCGTCAAGTCGAAATTCGTGATTCGTGAAGGGCTCAAGAGGGAGTAAAGGACCGTGAAGGCCGCCGACTACCGCAAGATGACCGACGAGGAGCTCGGACGCGAGCTCGAAGCGCTTCGAAAGTCGCTTTTTACGCTCAGGACCAAGAAGGTCACCGATGTGGTGGAAAAGCACCACACCATCCGGCAGACTCGGCGCGACATCGCCAGGGTGCTCACCCTTCTCCGGCAGCGGACCCTGAAGCCGGCCGGGACCGCGAAGGCCTGAACGGCCCTTTTCATCAGGAGAGCCCTATGCCCAGAAGCAAACCGAAGGGAAAGGGTTCGGCAAAGAGCCCTCTGACCGGCTCGCAGGTGGGCGATCTGAAGAAACTCCTCGAGCGTCGCCGCGAGCAGATCAGCGGGAACGTCAAAACCCTGGGAGACAAGACGATCGGCAAGAATCCCGCCTCCGAGTCCGGCGATGTCTCCCGCCTCCCCATGCATATGGCCGATGTCGGATCGGACGTCTTTGAGCACGACCTGAACCTCAACCTGGTTGAAAGCGAGGTGGAGGAGCTCCAGCTGATCGAGGAAGCGCTCGAAAAGATCGCCAAAGGCACCTTTGGGATGTGTGAGATGTGCCGTCGGGCCATTCCGTCGCCGCGGCTCAAGGCAATCCCGTACGCGAGGCTGTGCATCGCGTGCAAGCAACGGGAAGAAGGGGAATAGGAAACAGAGGTCAGCGGTCAGCCGTCAGTATGGGCGAGGCGCCGGATTCTTCGAAGAAACCAGCCGTCGCAATCGTCGGACCCCATGTGCCCCGTCGATGGCTCTCGTGGATCTTCCTCGGGACCGCCGCCTTGGCCGCAGCCCTGGACCTCTGGACCAAGGACACCGCCGAAGCGCGCCTGAAAACGCCGACCCTCCAGCCCCAGATCGAGGTCATCCCGGGAGCGCTCGGCTTCCGCTACGTGGAGAACAAGGGGATCATCTTCGGGATCGGCAAGTCGCTCAGCGACCTCTTTTTCGTGGTGGCGATCATCGCCGTTCCGGTGATCGGCGTCATCTTCATCCGTCTCAAGGCGCCGACGCTCTGCATGACGCTCGCCCTCGCCTTCGTGCTGGGGGGGACCCTCGGCAACCTCCACGACCGGATTTTTTTCGGGGCGGTGCGCGATTTTATCTACTTCTATCTCATCGACTGGCCCATCTTCAATCTGGCCGACTCGTTCATTCTTTCGGGAACGATCCTGCTGATGCTGGAGCTCACCCTGCTCGACGAGAAGAAGATTCCTCAGGCACCGGCCGTCAGTCCTCAGGAGGGTTGACCCTCCCCGCCGGCGCTGCCATAGTGGGGGCGCATGGCCGGTCCGCCGTCGCTGGCGATCTCCCTCGGTCCCCTCCGGCTCGCGAATCCCGTCCTCGTCGCGTCCGGAACGTTCGGCGGGATCTTCGATCAGGTGATCGACCTCGATCGCCTCGGGGGAATCGTCCTCAAAACCGTTACGGTGAAGGAGCGGAAGGGCAACCCCACCCCCCGCGTCTTCGAAACCGCGGGCGGGATGCTCAATTCGATCGGCCTTGAGAACCCTGGGATCGATCGGTTTCTGTCGGAAGAGCTGCCCAAGGTCAGAAAGCTCAAGACCCGGGTCGTGGCCAACGTGGCGGGCAAGGACGTGGACGAATTCGGGGTTCTGGCGGAGCGGATGGCGTCCGCCCGGATCGACGCGCTGGAGCTCAACCTGTCGTGCCCCAACGTGAGCGGAGGGCTTGATTTCGCCACCCGTCCGGAGGTGACCGAGCGCGTCGTCCGCCTGAGCAAGTCGAAACTCGGGGGCATTCCGCTCATCGCGAAACTCACGCCGAACGTGACCGATGTGGTGACGATCGCACGGGCGGCGGTCGAAGGGGGGGCGGACATCGTTTCGCTCATCAACACGATCAAGGGAATGGCGATCGACTGGCGCCGCCGCAAGCCGTTTCTGGGCGGGGTCACGGGGGGGCTTTCGGGCCCGGCCATCCGGCCTGTGGCGCTCCGGATGGTGTGGGAAGTCTGCTCGGCGCTTCCCAAGGTGCCGGTCATGGCGATCGGCGGGATTTCGAATGCGGAGGACGCGCTGGAGTTCATCTGCGCGGGAGCACGCGCGGTGCAGGTGGGCACCGCCAGCTTCGTCGAGCCCACCACGGCGATACGAATCGTGGAAGCGCTCCCCTCGCTGCTCGCGGCCGAAAAGATCGATTCGATCGAAAGCCTGGTGGGATCGGTATCGCCGAGGGCCGGATCCGCCCCTGCCTCCCATTCGTAAGGGGGCGGATCGGGCTGGGGACCTTGCTTTGACTCCGGGACGCCACTAAAATCGCTGAAGAGCTGATCATGGAGCTTTTGTATTATCCCGACCCGCGGCTCCGAGCGGTCGCCCGTCCGGTCAAGAAAGCCGAGGGATCCCTTCAGGACACCGTGCGCTCAATGTTTCAGACCATGTACGAAACGCGCGGCATCGGGCTGGCCGCCCCCCAGGTAGGTCTCGGAATCCGCGTGATCGTCGCTAATCTCACCGCCGATCCGCAGCGGCCGAACAGCGAGGAGGTATACATCAATCCGGAAATCCTGGAGCGGTCGGGAGAGATCAAGGAGGAGGAGGCCTGCCTGAGCCTTCCGGGCCTGTTCTCGATCATCCCGAGGTCGGCCGAGATCTCCGTTCGCTTTACCGACCTGGAGGGGAAAGTGAGGACCGTCAAGGCGAAGGAGCTGCACGCCCGGCTTTTCGAGCACGAAATCGACCATCTCGACGGAATTCTAATCATCGACCGGCTGACCCCCGCGGAACGCTCGAAATGGTCGCCGCTGCTCAAGGAGCTGGAAGCCGACGCCAAGAAGAAGGTCCGCCGCCCCCGGCAGCTCAGCAAGGCGGGCCTGTAGGTCGCAGCTCCGTCGATCCTCCGATGCCATGAAACTTCTAACCGGAAGCGATCAGATCCCGGCCGACGGCCTCCCCGGGTGCGTGGTGACCTGGGGGGTCTTCGACGGGGTTCATCTCGCCCACCAGAAGATCCTCCAGGAGGTGGTGCGCCGCTCGAAATTGAACGGCGTCCCCTCGGTCGCCATCACCTTCGACCGCCACCCGGAAGAGGCCCTCTTCGACCGGAAAGTCCCCCTGATCGTGCCCCTCAAGGACCGGCTGACGCTCATCGGGGACTGCGGAGTGGATGCGTGCCTGATCATCACGTTCACCAGAGAGTTCGCCCAGACCACCGCCGAACAGTTCCTCCGGGACATCATCCATACGAAGCTCAAGGCGGGTTCGGTCGTGCTGGGGCACGACTCGCGTTTCGGACACGATCGTGAGGGAAACTTCGAACTTCTGGAGCGCATGGCGGCCGAGCTGGGGCTGCGCGCCAGCCGGGTGGAGGTGGAGGTGTTCAAGGGCCGCCCCGTCAGCAGCTCGCTGATCCGGGACCTGATCCGGGAGGGCCGGGTGGAAGAGGCCGGCCGTCTTCTGGGAAGACCTTTCCGGGTCCGGGGGAAAGTGGTCCGCGGCGAAAGTCGGGGAAAGGAGCTGGGCTTCCCGACCGCAAACGTGTCGACCGATCAGGAGCTCCGGCCTCCCGGGGGCGTGTACGGTGCGCGCTGTCTCCTGGACGGCAAACAATACAAGGCGGTCGTCAACATCGGCACCCGGCCGACCTTCAACGCTGACGGCCGTCCCCCGGAGGTCGTGGAGGTCCACGTGCTGGATTATACGGGGGAGGATTTTTACGACCGCTCCGTCGAGGTCGAATTCCTCTACCGCCTCCGCGAAGAAAGGAAATTCCGCACCTCCAAGTCCCTGCAGACCCAGGTCAAACGCGACGTCAAAGAGGTTCGCGACCGGGAGTGAGTCCTCGTGCTCCGTTTCGCAAGTCCTCCATATCGGAAGCCCTCAGAGGATTCATCGAAATGGAGGACTTGCGAAAGGGTGCACGAGTACCCCATTTCGACAAACCCGATACGGATTTCCGAAATGGGGCGCTAGGGATTTGCGATCAGCCCCCGCTCGACGGCGTATCGAGTCAACCCGGCGACGTTGTGGATCCCAAGCTTGGCCATGATGTGTTCGCGGTGGGTTTCCACCGTCCGGACCGAAATCCCGAGAGCCGACGCGATCTCCTTGTTCGAGAGCCCCGCGGCGATCCTCGCCAGGACCTCCGATTCACGGGGAGTCAACGAGCCCTCCGCAGCGGCGGAATCGCCCAAGGCGCGCTGAACGCCATCGCTGAAGTACACGCCCCCTGCGTGAGCGGCTTTTACCGCCCGGACGATATCCGCCGGCGCGGTCGACTTGAGTACGTACCCCGCCGCCCCCGACTCGATCGCCCGCCGGATGGAGGCCCGTTCGCCCGACATGGTCAGGAAGACGATTCGGACCGACGGCGCCGTCGATCGGACCCGGGCGGCGGCGTCATGTCCGCTCATGTCCGGAAGCGAGACGTCCATCAAGATCACGTCGACGCGGTTCTCGCCCGCGATCCGGACGGCCTCCCCTCCGGACGCCGCCTCCCCGACCAGCACCATCCGACCCTCTCTTCGGAGGGAGGCTCGAATGCCAGCCCGAACCACCGGATGATCGTCCACGATCAACACCCGGATCGGCCCCGGTGACGCTTCCTTCGACGATCCGCGGACGCGCTTTTTTCGTTCGCTTTGAATCGATTTCATTCTCGCCTTACCCCCCGTTACCATCCGAGGCATGTCCGGTTTCTTTGTGATTTTCCATGAGCAATCCAAACAGCACCGAGAAATCGACCGGCTTGTCCAACAAGCGGATCGCCGGGTCCTCCCGCATCGCCCCTTTCACCCGGTCGTCCTCCGACCATCCGGTCAGGAGGAATCTCCGCATGCCCGGATATCGGATCCGAGCCTCCCGAAGGAGCTCCGATCCCTTCAGACCCGGCAGGTTATGGTCGGTGACGACGGCATCGAAGGGTTCGCCCTCCATCCGTCGCAGCGCCTCCTCCCCGGTCGACGCGAGCACGGGCTCGAACCCCTCCCGTTCGAGCGCCCGACCCACGACTTTGAGCACCAACGGCTCATCATCGACAACGAGGATTCTTCCTTTCTTCTGCATGGCCGCTCATCCAAGGATACGATTCGTGCCGCCCGCCCGCGGGTCCCGGGCTGCGTTGATACCGGCGGCCTGCAGCGAAATGGTGAAGGTTGTCCCGCGGCCGGGGCCGCTCCGGACCTCCAGGGTCCCTCCATAACGCTGGACGACGGTGTAGGTGGCGTAAAGCCCGAGCCCCGATCCCCCCTGTATTTCGAGCGAAGAGGACAACGGGTCGAACAGGCGGCTGCGGTCCTCGGCGGACAACGCGGGGCCGTCATTCGACACTTCGATGAGCGCGCGGTCTTCGCGCGGAAACGTCTTGACCCGGACTTCACCGCCCGCCTCGACGGAGCGGATCGAGTGCACCAGAAGGCTCAACACGGCATGTTTGAGTTCCTCGGGACGTCCGTGGACGCGTCGATCCGCTTTCAGGTCGGCCGACAGCCGTACCCGCGACTGGAGGTCGGGGGTCACGAACTTCAGGGTCGCCTCGACTTCGCGATCCAGGTCGAGCTCCTGAGGCCGCCCGTCCGACCTGGCATAGCCCGCCAGGGTGCGGATGACCGCAGTGATCCTGCGGATCCCCTCGAGAGCGTCCCCGATCCGAGCCGGGAATTCCGATCGAAGTCGATCGAGGCTGACGCTTCCCTTGATCCTCTCGACATCGCGCAGGGCGAGCGATTCCCTTTCGCGGGCCTCCGCTTCCAGGGATTCATAGGCCTTGAAGAGGTCCTCCAAGGCCTGAAGGTCGGCGGCCAGAAGCTGCAGATTCCCGGAAATGAATCCGGTCGGGTTGTTGATTTCGTGGCTGAGACCGGCCGCCAACGTGCCGATGGCCGCCATCCTCTCCTGGAGCAGAATCCGAGCCTGCGCCGCCCTCAAGCTCTCCAAGGCGGAGGCCAGCTCACGATTCCGCTCCGCCAGCGATCTCTGGAGACCGACGACGCGGGCCGCGACCCCGATTCGCGCGGCCAGTTCTCGCCTCTCGAAAGGCTTGATCATGTAATCATCCGCCCCGCATCGCAGTCCCTCCACGATGTTCTCCGGTTGCGACTTGGCGGTGAGAAGGATGACGTAGACCGGGGGAAGGTCCTTCCGGGCCCGGAGACGGCGACAGACCTCCACCCCGTCGATTTCGGGCATCATCCAATCGAGCACGGCAACGA
>Ga0187893_10010329_pt1 | contig 13975 bp, 14 predicted proteins | sample MA1701074metaG_FD_139574 | JGI IMG/M metagenome (GOLD analysis project Ga0187893, IMG submission 139574) | White microbial mat communities from a basaltic lava cave in the Kipuka Kanohina Cave System on the Island of Hawaii, USA - MA170107-4 metaG ...
CTTGAAAGCAGGAAATTGCATCTGGTAGTTGGAAAGGGTCCCGGCGCCCGGACGCTTTCGATAGACCTTCCGCCGTTTACGCTGGTGGCCGCTACGACCCGCGCGAACCTGCTTTCCGGTCCACTCCGATCGCGTTTTGGTGCATCATTTAAATTGGATTATTATGAAACACCTGACATCGAAGCGATTGTGCGGCGTTCGGCTCGGCTTTTGGGAGTTCCGATGGCCGACAATGCAGCAAATTTGATAGCACGCGCAGCTCGCTTTACGCCTCGCGTAGCCAACCGACTTTTGAGGCGGGTACGAGATTATGTCGACGTTCATGATTTTAAGGAAATCAACGAGGAGGCAACGATGAAAACGCTTGATATGCTCGAGATTGATCACCTCGGTTTGGAGCCAACCGATCGCCAGCTTCTCTCGACTATTATAGAGAAATTTCATGGCGGGCCGGTTGGCGTGCAGACGCTTGCGGCCGCACTGAATGATGATCGCGGCATTATTGAAGATGTCTATGAGCCATATCTTATGAGTATTGGATTGCTTAACCGCACTCCGGCGGGCCGGCTTGTAACTTCAGCTGCGTATAAACATCTTGGGTATAAGCTTCCAGAAGAAGGAAAGCTGTTATAAATATTTCTGCGTAGATCCGCGCAGCTGTCGGCCCCTGCCTATTTTATCTTTATGATTATTAAAGAATTTCTTCCTAATCCTGTCGGGAGCGACAAAGATGGAGAATATATTATTTTATTAAACGACAGCCAGGCAGCAGTTTTTCTCGATGGCTGGAAATTAAGAGATGCCGCGGGAAAAGAATTTTTCCTCAAGGGCAGTCTTGGGGCTGGCCAGGAATTGAAATTATTTTATGTTGAAACAAAAATTTCATTAAATAATAATGGCGAACGGTTACAATTGTTTGATGTAGCCGTAAATCTGAAAGATGAATTAAGTTACTCGGGACAGGCAGAAGAAGGACAACTGATAGCGAAAAGTGAAAAGGGGAAAGCGACAAGTGAATTAGCGACTAGTAAAGAAGTGGAAAATGGTTACCCTATTAACGCAGAAATTACCAATTTTCAACTTCCAATTACCGAGGCACTTTTTGTTGGTTTTTAATCGCCGCGATTTTAGCCGGATTAGGATTATATATTGTGCGGCAACTTGAGAAAAAAATCGGTCAACCGCTATTTTGACACTGCGGTATTTTTCTGGTAAAATATCAATACCTTTAAAACCGCATACAGGAGGGCGTATGAGCGAATATCAAGAGAGATTCGGGCGAGAGAAATTCGTGGAACTTTTGGAATTTCGGCTTACTTCTTCGGAGCTGCGGCGGGTTATGCGGGCATACAAGCTTGCAAAATACGGACATAAAGATCAGCGCCGTGAAGATGGCGAGCGATACTTTGAGCATCCGAAGGCTGTGGCGTTGATTCTTATTCAGGAGCTGAAGTTATTTGATGCAGACACGATTATTGCCGCGCTTATGCATGATTTGCAGGAAGATTCATTTATTCTTGATTGGGAAGACATCGAAGATCTTTTTGGAAAAGACGTGGCGCGATACGTGCGCGCGGTAACCAAGGAGCCAAAGAAAAATTATCTTGAAAATCTATTGGAGGCTCCAACCCCGGCGATTTTTGTAAAACTTGCAGACCGGTTGCATAACTTGCGGACATTGAGCGCTTGCCGGCCAGAAAAACAACTCAAGCAAATCAAGGAAACCCGCGAAAAGTATGTGAAATTGATGGATGAGCTTCGCCGTCGGCTTCCGCAGAATGAAGCTTGGCGAGCGGCATATCTCAAGGAGCAGATCCTTGGTCGTTGCACCGAGGTGGAAAAAGAAATCGCATAAGCCCATTTAGGGCTTTTTTATTTTTTATATTTTGGGTATTGTTAACGCATTGGTAACGATATGAAGACAAGTTCAAAGATACAAACACAACGATTTGCCGAGAAATTGGCAAAAAAAATTTTACGCACTACGCCTTACGGGCTACGAGTTAAAGTTATAGCTCTTCAGGGCGATCTTGGCACCGGAAAAACTACGTTTACACAAGGATTTTTGAAGGCGCTTGGCGTAAATCATTACGTTGCGAGCCCAACTTTTTTAATAATGAGAAAATATGAGCTTCCCAGAAATAAAGCCGACTATCACCACGCATTTCATTTTGATTTGTACAGGATTCATAGTTCAAAGGAACTTTTAGATTTGGGATTTAAAAAAATAATAAGCGATCCACATGCGATTATTTTGATTGAGTGGCCGGAGCGGGTTGAAAAGATTTTGCCGAAAGATACAATTTGGATTAGTTTTGAACACGGAAAAAAAGAAAGTGAAAGAATTATTGAAATAGCTAGCGACTAGCCACTAGCGATTAGTAAAGTTAAAATAAATTTTATGAAGAAGTTACTTCTTATAGATGCCAATTCTTTGATCCACCGATCGTTCCACGCGCTGCCTCCGTTGACAACTCCGAAGGGCGAGCCGATCAATGCGGTATACGGACTCTCCTCGATTTTATTGAAATTACTTCGCGAACATAATCCGGATTATGTAGCTGCAGCCTTTGATCGGCCGGAACCGACTTTTCGGGATGAGATATTTAAAGAATATAAGGCGCATCGTCCACCGACCGCAGATGAGTTGATTTCACAACTTATTAAAGCCCACGAAACGTTTGAGAAATTTGGCATCAGAGTGGTTGAGCAACCCGGCCTTGAGGCCGATGACATTGTAGGAACTTTGGCAGAAAAAATGAAACAAGAACCGGAAATAAAAGTGGTGATATTTTCTGGAGATAAAGACAATCTTCAGTTAATTGATGGGGATCGGGTTGTAGTTGAATTGTTAAAGACGGGAGTGAGTAAGACTATTACTTATAACGAGGCGCTTTTTTTGCAGGAATATGGATTCTCGCCGAGACAGCTCGTTGATTATAAAGCGCTTATTGGTGATGCGTCGGATAATATTCCCGGCGTGACCGGAATTGGACCAAAAGGGGCAACTGATCTGATTAAGCAATACGGAACTATTGAAAAAATGTATGAAGAGATTGGTTTGATTCCTAAAGAAGTATTACGGAAAAAATTGGAGGCCGGCCGTGAGAGCGCTTTTCTCTCAAAGAAACTCGCGGCAATAAAGCGGGATGCAGATTTGAATGTGTCATTGGAAGATCTTAAACAGCATCCGCTTAATAAAGAAGAACTAAAAAATTATTTTGCCGAACTTGGATTTAAGAGTTTGGTGGAGAGGGTTTAAAAATAAAAAACGACTATTTAGTCGTTTTCTTTTTTGTAAGATTTGCCATCGGCAGGCAGACCAGCGGATCAGGGTAATGTTGTCTTAGATAAGAAATATCTTCCAGTTTGCCGTAGCCATCCAGGGTGAACGGACTTCCATGAGTTTCCATGGCTTCCTGGGAGATAAATTGGAAATGGACATGCGGGAACCAAAAGCCATTTTCTCTCGTATTTCCGACGTATCCGATGACATCTCCGCGCAGAACAACTTGTCTTTCAGAAACTATCGCCTTATTACTTAGATGTCCCGAAATACTATAGAAAAAAGTATTTTCTATTTGGTGTCGGAGGATTACGAAATTTCCCCAGCCGCCCTCTTCCGGATAGTCAGAATCAACCATATGGACAACCGCGTCAGCGGCCGCGTGGATTGGCGTTCTGATGGGCAAATTGATATCTATACCAAGATGAATCCAGGATTTTGTCTTTTTTAAATATGAATCCTGAAGTATTACCGAACGGTTTTCCAGCCAGCCACCGTAGATCCATTCCACCCCAAGTTCTTTTTGGGCTTTTTTCACAAGTTGTGCGCATTTTTCCGGATTAATCAAATCTTTCGGACCTAGTTTCAGTTCGGGATTGGATCTTAGATAGTTCAGAAATGTATCGGGAAAATTTATTTCCAGATGCGGCTTTTTTAAAAATGATTTCGGCACTATGTCACTGAATTGGAATCTATTTCTGAAAAGGAGATTCAGCAGGTTTTCGTTCACCAGATTATTTAATTGTTAATTTAACTGTTTGAAAGTATATAGTGCGTCAGTATATTTTAGCAACTCGTTGGTGGTAAAATTAATGTATGCTGATAGATTTCAATATTAAGGAAAAACTAAAAGAATTGAAGCGATTAGGTAAACTAGCGCTGAAGGAATATGTTGATCTCGGCGTCGCGTTTTGGATGCTGAATCCGGACGAAAAAGAATATTCGCCGGAGTTTTTGAGTAAGCGGTATCTTCATAAAGATAAAGCGACCAATAAAGAATTATACGAGTATGCAAAGAAGAAGCTGGGGGAATATAAGTTGGAAAAGCTTTTTTATGAAGTAGAGATGCCGCTTGTTTCCGTGCTTGCGGATATGGAGTTGCGAGGCATAAAGGTTAATTTGAAGAGCTTGAAGAGTTTAGGCGTGGAGTTGGAGAAAAAGCTTTCGATTCTGGTAAGGGGTGTATATAAAGAGGCTGGAGAGACATTTAATGTTAACTCTCCTAAGCAGCTCGGCCAGATTCTTTTTCAAAAACTGAATATCAGCGCGCAGGGAGTTAAAAAAACAAGAGGTGGCGCAGTTTCTACAAATATTGATACGTTATTGACCATCCAGGATCGCCATCCGATAGTGAAATATATTTTAGAATATCGTGAGCTGTTCAAGCTTCAATCAACCTATGTGCGGCCCTTGCAAGAACTTGCGGACAAAAGTCAGAGAATCCATACCACTTATGTGCAGACGGGTACTTCAACCGGCCGTTTGAGTTCACAGAATCCAAATCTTCAAAACATACCGGCCGAAGGCGAATGGGCGAAAAAAATACGCAATTGTTTTGTTGCGGAAAAAGGATATCACTTGGCCGCATTCGACTATTCTCAGATCGAGCTCCGGATTCTGGCCTCGCTTTCCGGGGATCCCAAAATGATCGAAGCGTTTAATAATGATCTGGATATTCATAAGATGACGGCGGCAAGCGTGTTTAATGTGCCGATTGAAAAAGTAACTCCGGAAATGCGCAGATTGGCGAAAACGCTTAATTTTGGAATTATATTTGGGATGGGGGCTTTGGCGTTTTCAAAAACCGGCGGGATTAGCTTTTCAGAGGCGAAAAAGTTTATTGATGAATATTTTGATGATTTCAGAAAAGTAAGGGAGTGGCATGAACAGATAAAATCGCAGGCGAGGACGTTTGGCTACGTAACCAATCTTAATGAGAGGCGCCGTTGGCTGCTTCGGGCGGCTTCTATATTTCGCGGAGAGGCGGCGGAGGCAGAACGCGCGGCAATTAATATGCCAATTCAAAGTTTAGATGCGGATATAATGAAGATTGCGATGGTGAAAATATCCGAGGAAGTCAAAAAAAGAAAGTGGGAAGAAAAAGTGAGGATGCTGCTTACTATCCATGACGAATTGTTGTTCGAAATCAACGACGATATAATAGAAGAAGTAAGCTCGGTTATTGTGAGGACCATGGAGGGCGCGTACGAGCTTGAGGTGCCAATTAAAGTTACTGCAAAGATGGGTAAGAGTTGGGGGGAGTTTAAGTAATTTATGAAAAACTTTAGCAAATATATTGCATTGCCGGAAATAGTAAATTTGATACTTTTTTGGCTTTTTGCGTTGCTGGCGTTTGGAATGGGGTTTGTTTATTTAAGTATGACATTTCGGGTGTTGCTGGCGGCTCTTGTTTTAATATTCGGATCCGGAGTTACTGTTCTTGCTCTTAAAGCGGCGCGGCTTAGTTTGCAGTCCAAGCTTGAGAAGGCGCGGCTGGATAACATTATCGCCAGCATGACTGATGGCGTGATTATTTACGATGAGAATTTTGAAGTGGCGGTATTTAGCGGTGCGGCGGAAAATATTTTTAATATCACCGCGAAGGAAGTTCTTGGAAAAAAGCTTACTCCCGAGAGCGTGCGCGATGAGCGGTTGGCGGTGCTCACTAAGGTGGTGTTCCAAACCCTTGCGCCCGCAGTAATCCGCCACACTCCTGAGGGGACATATCCGCAGGTGGCAGATCTTTCGTTTGGTGAGCCGCATATGGAACTTCGCGTTATCACCGATCGCATTAAAGATGAAAAAGGAGAGTCAATTGGATTTTTAAAAATCGTGCATGATCAGACGCGTGCAGTCGATCTGATAAAATCGAAAAATGAGTTTATTACCGTCGCGGCGCATCAGCTGCGCACGCCTCTTTCGGCAATCGGGTGGGTATATCAATCATTGAAACAAACCACGCTTGATGCAAGCCAGAAAGAATTGGTAGAAACGGGAGCTGCCGCCGCAAATAATCTCCAAAAAATCGTAGAAGATTTGCTTAATATTTCCAAAATCGAGGAGGGGCGGTTCGGATATAACTTCCAGCAAATTGATATTATTTCGTTTTTACAGAATGTGATGAATCAGGCGGCGATCGTTGCCAAAGAATATGGCGTGGAGATGTATATGGAAACGCCGCAGGATCAATCGATTTTAATCGATGCTGATCCGGAGAAGCTTGGCCTCGCGGTGACTAATCTTTTGGAAAATGCCATTAAATATAATGTGTCGAACGGCCGGGTCGTTTTAGGTATTGAGAAAAAAACAGATACGCCCTTTGTTCAGATTAATATCGTGGATACTGGTTTAGGAATACCGCCTGACGCACTCGACAAGCTTTTTACTAAATTTTTCCGAGCGGAAAATGCACTTACCAAAGAAACTGCCGGTTCGGGATTGGGGCTGTATATCGTGAGAAACGTAGTTCGCCGTCATGGCGGGCAAATCTGGGTTGAGTCGGCGCTCAATCGGGGGACGACGTTTCATTTTACGCTACCAACTGATTCCCGCTTAATTCCCCAACGAGAAGTGATGCTTAATCAATAATTGACGCGAAATATGCCGGAACTGCCAGAAGTACAAACGATAGTTGATGACCTAAATCGAAAAGTAAAAGGCCGACGGATAGTCGGCGTTTGGTTTGATTGGCCGAAAATGCTGAAAGATCCGCTGGATCAGCAGAGAAATAAAATCGCGCACGGGCATGTTCGGGTTTTCCGAAAGGCAATTATCGGAAAAAAAATTCTTCGCGTGAAGCGGCGGGCAAAAAACATTCTCATATATATGAGTGGAGATATGATGATGTTGATTCATTTAAAGATGACCGGCCACTTGCTTATCGGGAGGTGGAAAGTGAAAAGCGATAAGCTAAAAGAAATAGTCATACCGATCGAGCCGAGGGAGATCGTTGAAGATCCATACAATCAATATGTGCACCTTATTTTTTATTTGGATAACGGCCAGATGCTCGGATTTTCCGATGTGAGGAAGTTTGGGAAAGTGGTATTGGGGAGCGTGGGACAAATAGAGGGATTGCCTGAACTTACCCGGCTTGGCCCGGAGCCGCTGGATCCAAAAGTTACCTTTGCGGATTTTAAAAGAATCATTAGCCGGGAAAAGAGGAAAATAAAACAAGTCCTGATGGATCCGGAAGTTATCGCGGGCATCGGCAATATTTATTCCGACGATATTTTGTGGAAGTCAAAGATTCATCCGCTTAAGCGAGCGAATGATTTAACAGAACAAGAATTGAGAGGCGCATGGGATGCCATGCATTCAATTCTTAAAAAGGCCTTGCGTCTGCGCGGTACTTCTTCGAGTGATTATAGGGATACAAGCGGTAAAGAGGGATATTATGAGGGGCATCGATTGGTATACCAGCGTGAAGGCGAGCCGTGCAAGCGTTGTAGGACGAAAATAAAACGAATCGTGGTTGGCGGGCGCTCGGCGCATTTTTGTCCTAAATGCCAGGCATTGTAAGGGGATTTTTTTATTGATATACTCTTTGGAGATCGTTTAGTGAGATAGATAAATGAATTGGGATGCGATTATTGCATTCGGTGGCGTTGCGTTTATTGGTTTAGTATCTTTTCTTGGTGTATGGTATTCAATAGAAGAAAAGAAAAAGAAAGATCGCGCAAATCTTATCGGCCCAACTGTTTTTCTTTCCGGTAAGGCCGTACGCTTGAGCGATGAGCTGGATAGCGAATTTAGAAAGCTTGTTATGGCAATAGCTGTGCATCAAGCAAAGCTGGACGGAAAAGAATATACAACCGATGGAAAGAGCAAGATTCCGGAAGAGAAGCTGATTTCCGAACAAGATATGCAGAAAGCATTTTTGCGAGCAGTAAAAGAAGTCGGAGAATGGGATTATGCTTGCGGGGCTTGCCAAAATACCCCGCTTCAGCGCATGCAGAGATTGATTGAAAAATATCAATCCGAAACGCCGTAAGGCGTTTTTTGTTTGTTGTAAACCCTAGCTAGATACTAGATACTAGATACTAGATACGATTTATGATTATTTTCCTCTACGGTCCCGATTCATATCGGCGGCAAGAAAAATTAAGAGATATTATTTCCGATTACAAGAAAAAGCACTCTTCGTTTTCGATTGAACATTTCAACTTAGAACATAAAGACGCCTTTTCTTTATTAAAAGATTTTGTGCAGGCGCAATCGCTTTTTGGCGATCTAAAATTGGGGGTAGTATATCGCGGAACTGAATTAGAAAAGGAAGCCAAAAAAGAATACATCGCATTATTAAAAGAAAATATAAAAACCAAAGATCCGGTTTTGGTGCTTATTGAAGAAAAAAAACCAACAAAAGAATTTAGCTTTCTTTTAGAAAAACCTATTTTATCGCAAGATTTTGAGGCGCTTACATGGGTTCGCTTTAAGGCATTTTTTGCAGAAGAGGCAGGCGCTCGCGGTTTGCAATTTGACCGTGAAAGCGAGGACCTTCTTCTTCGGACGTGTAACGGCGATGCGTGGACGCTTATCACCGAGCTTGAGAAGCTGGCGCTTCTGGATGAGAAAAAAATTACCACCGCAGTCCTCAAGGCGCATCTATATGCGAGCCTTCCCGCACATACGTTTTCGATGATTTATGAAATGCGAAATGCGCGGCGCATTGGGGATCGGCTGGCGATTTTGGAAGAGTTGTTGTCGCGCAGTGAAGATTCGGGGATGATTTTTAATGTCGCGGCAGCGTCGCCATACGGCGATCCGGAGTTCAAAAGGCGGGTTGCCGATTATGACGTGATGGTAAAATCAGGCAAGTTGGAATATGAAGAGGCGCTCACGAATCTCGCTTTGGAATAAAAAATCTTCCTCTAAGAGGAAGATTTTTTATTGAGCATGGCAGTCATTCTTGATTTAAGTCGCGAAGCCGCATTTTTTTTAATGAGATTTACTTTTGCGGATTTGTCGAGGGTTTTATATACCTTTACCAGTTCGGTTTTCGCGGCATCGAGATTTCCGGCGGCAACGAGCTTCTTGTAATTTTTCAGTACCTTTTTAAGCGCAACTTTCCTTTTTTGGTTTACCGCGCGGCGTTTTAGATTCTGCCGATATGCTTTTTTCGCTGATTGAGTAATCATGTTTTTGATTAATGGGGTATAGGGTATAGGGTATAGGGAGAGGGGGCTTTAGTCAAGTCATTGACAAATATATATTTATATGATAATATATAATATTAAGACGTTGATCTTTCAAAATCATACAGGGGGAAGCGATGGCTGAGAAAAAGCAGCAACAGAACCAGAAGAAAAAGGGCACGCCCCTGAGAAGCCACGAGGGCGGTCAGGGTCACCAGGCCAAGGGCAAGGATCCGCTTCAGGTTCTCAAGAACGTGATCAAGAGCTGCGGCCTTAAGGAGGCGGAGCTCCAGGCGGAGGATCTGGATCGCATCGGCCTGAACGGCAGCAAGCTGCTTGAGAAGCTCAAGACCATGCATCAGGAGCATCAGCCGGGCAAGGGGCTCGTCTGGGTTCCTAGGCCGGCGAAGTGGATGCAGGACGCGATGGCTGACGTGGAGGCGAAAGAGTACGGCAGCTACGTGCCCAAGGAGAAGCAGGTCGGCAGGGCGGTCCGCGACCGCAAGGCCGAGCGCGCCGCCGAGTCTGTGGAGAGCGAGGAGCCGACGGATTCGCTCACGGCGCTTCAGGTCGCGCTGTCCAGCGCGGAACAGAAGTAGTCAGTAAACAAAAGGCCCTCCGACAGAAATGTCGGAGGGCCTTCTTATTTTTATTTAACTAGATTTATCGGCAAGTTTTGTGAGTTCGGATTCTGTGATTGCTTTTCTGATCGCTATCGGTTCTAGACCGCGTTTTTCGTTGAATGCCTTTTGGATTTTTCTTCGGCGCTTGGTTTCCTCGAGCGCTTTTTTTATTGAATCGGTAATCCGGTCCGCATACAAGATAACTCTTCCGTTCACCGACCGGGCAGCGCGTCCTGCCATCTGGATGATGCCCCGATAATTTCTTAAAAATCCTTCGCGGTCCGCATCCAGAATTGCCACCAAGCTTACTTCCGGAAGATCCAAGCCCTCGCGAAGCAGATTAACCCCCACAACTACATCAACTATTCCTTTACGAAGATCATTTAAAATACCGGGACGTTTTAATGTTTTGATTTCTGAATGGAGGTAATGCGTTTTAATTCCTTTTACAAGCAAGAATTCAGTTAAGTCTTCTGCGGATCTTTTGGTGAGTGTAAGTGCTAACACACGCTCGTCTTCCAAGATTCTTTTTTTGATTTCTTTTAATAAATCTTCAACTTGTGTTTCAACCGGACGAATTTCGATTTCGGGATCTAAAATGGCAGTCGGACGAACGAGTTGTTCGGCAATATTCGAACCAGCTTTTTCCAGTTCATAAGGTCCCGGTGTCGCAGATACATATATTTTTTGCCCGATCCGCTCATTAAATTCAGAGAATTTTAAAGGCCTGTTGTCTAGTGCCGATGGTAATCGGAAGCCGTAATCGACTAGAGTTGTTTTTCTCCGGCGATCACCTTCTTGCATTCCGTTCAGTTGGGGAACGGCGATATGCGACTCATCTATAAAAAGAAGAAATGGTTTTGGAAAGTAATCTAAAAGCGTTGACGGCGGTTCACCGGGTTCGCGGAATGCAAGGTGGCGCGAATAATTCTCAATGCCGTTTACGTACCCGTTTTTTTTCAGCATTTCGATGTCGAATAAAGTTCGTTTTTCCAGCCGATCCGCCTCTTCAAATCGGTTTGCGGATTGAAGCTGCTCTATGCGGTCTTCCATCTCGCCTTTGATGTTTTGGAGTGCGAGCTTGAGTTTCTGTTGGGGAGTTACCCAAAATTTTGCTGGGTAGACTGCTATCTCCGGAAGCGGAGCAAATTCGGTATTTATAATTTGAGCGAGTTTCCTGTTTCTAAACTCAAGCGTTACCAATTCGCCAGTTACCAAATGAATCAGAACTTTGTTGTTTCCGATTCTGAATTGACCCTGGATTGGTTCTTGGGTAGTACGTTCATATTGCAGGAAGTTTAGGTGGCGTGCTAAATCGGCCGGACTTATTGCCTGGCCGACTTTCAGTTCTAAGCGAGTTTTTTGATATTCGGAAGGGTCACCGACGCCATAGATGCAAGACACTGAGGCAATTACGAGCGTGTCTTTTCTTGTTAATACGCTTTGGATTGCCGAGTGGCGCAGTTTGTCGATTTCTTTGTTGATGCGCGCGTCTTTTTGAATGTATACATTTGTGTGGGGAAGATATGCTTCCGGCTGGTAGTAGTCATAATAAGATACGAAATAGTGCACCGCATTATGTGGGAAAAACGATTTGAATTCTTGATAGAGTTGTGCCGCGAGAATTTTATTCGGAGAAATAATTAGCGTTGGCAGATTTGCTTTTTCAATAGCTGACGCCATGGTAAAGGTTTTTCCGGATCCGGTGACGCCTAAAAGTACCTGGTCTTTTTCATCAGATTGAATGCCATTCACAAGCTTTTCTATTGCCTGCGGCTGGTCTCCGGTAGCCCTAAAGTTAGATACAAGTCGAAACATAGATTATAATTGAAACATGGTCCACTCTCTTCAAGGTGTGTTCGTAGAGAAAAAAGACAGTTGGTTCGGGCTTAGTATCGGAGGAGTTGTTCTCCGCATCAAAACATCCGCTAATGTTCTGAACAGTTTACCACAAATTGGAAATTCTGTCAAAGTATTTACTCATCTCCATGTGCGCGAAGACGCGCTTGAGTTTTATGGATTTTTAGACGAAAACGAACTTTTTCTTTTTGAGCAGTTAATTGGAATTTCTGGCATCGGGCCTAAGTCCGCAATTGGTATTTTAGGCGTGGAAAAGGCGGAAAAATTAAGAGCAGCCATCAGCGAGGGAAGATCGGAACTTCTTACTAAGGCATCGGGGGTAGGCAAGAAAACTGCGGAGCGCATTATCTTAGAGTTGCGCAATAAGATGACGCAGGAGGGGTCCGAAAAAATCGTGGGCATGATGGAGTCTGACCATGACATCGTTGAGGCGCTTCATAATCTTGGTTACACAAAAGGCCAGGCAAAAGAAGCGCTCGCAAAAATTGATCAAAAAATCATGAGAACAGAAGAAAGAATAAAAGAAGCCCTTAAGCTATTAAAAAACAACTAATATTTTATATTGAATGGATGCGTTACGCTCGCTCTACCATTTTGTATTGGCTTGGATAGGGAATAATATATATGGATCGCCGTCAAAAAAAATTTTTGTAATCGGCGTGACGGGAACAAAAGGGAAGTCAACCGTAGTTGAGCTTATAAATTTTATTTTGGAGTCGGCAGGGAAAAAAACTGCGATCAGTTCTTCAGTAAGGTTTAAGGTGAATGGGTTTAGTAAGCCGAATTTGACCGGCATGAGCATGCCAGGGCGTTTTTTTATCCAGCAATTTTTATATGAGGCAGTAAAAAAGGAGTGCCAATATGCGATCATTGAAGTTACTTCACAGGGGATTCTTCAGCACCGACACCGTTTTATTGATTTTGATGCGGCGGTATTGACCAATCTTGAGCCGGAGCACATTGAGGCGCATGGTTCGTTTGAAAATTATCGTAACAGCAAAGTGCGTTTTTTTAGGGATGTAGCCGAGCGATCGAGAAAGCGAATGAAGTTTTTTCTGATCAATACTGATGCGCGGGATAAGGAGTATTTCGTTGACGCCGCAAAGGGCTACGGGGAAATAGCGATATATGACAAAAAAGATATTATGAGGATTAAGATGAAGACTAGGCTTATTGGTGAGTTTAATTTTGAGAATATTGCTGCGGCGGTTTCTCTTGCGCGGAGTATTGGAATTGAGTGGGAGGCTATTCGTGAGGGAGTTGAGTTGTTTAATGGGGTGCCTGGGCGGCTGGAATTCGTCCAAAAAATACCTTACTCGGTAATTATTGATTATGCGCATACGCCGGACTCTTTGGAAAAGGTGTATCAGACGGTAAAAAAATCAGTTATCAAAAAATCTGGTCTCGGGAAAATGATTTGCGTGCTTGGAGCTGCGGGTGGTGGGCGCGATATGTGGAAGCGGGCAGTGATGGGAGAAATCGCTGCAAAGTATTGCGATCATATTCTTCTTACGAATGAAGATCCGTTTGATGAGGATCCGGCAGAAATTCTTAATCACATCGAGGCGGGGATTTTGAATGATTATAAAAAGAAAGTAAAAAAGATTATTGACCGCAAAGAGGCAATTCGCTCGGCAATAAAAATGGCCAAAAAAGGCGATGCCGTGATTATTACCGGAAAAGGATCGGAGCCGTATATGCGTGTTGCGGGCGGAAAGAAGATTTCGTGGAATGAGAAAGAAATTGTCGCCAAAATTATCAATCATGAAACGATTGAAATATAAGTTATAATAAAATCAATGAAGCTAACTTTTTTTGGCGCAGTAAAAGAAGTGACGGGATCGAATTATCTTCTTGAGAGCGGCGATACAAAGATTTTGATAGATTGTGGCCTTCATCAGGGAGGAAGTTTTTGCGAGCAGCACAATTGGGAGCCGTTTAAATATAATCCGGAAGAGATCTCCGCAGTTTTTTTGACTCACGCGCACATTGACCATAGCGGGCGGCTGCCAAAACTTATAAAAGAAAAATTTAAAGGAAAGGTTTACTCCACTCCGCCGACGAAAGAC
>Ga0187893_10010330_pt1 | contig 13975 bp, 11 predicted proteins | sample MA1701074metaG_FD_139574 | JGI IMG/M metagenome (GOLD analysis project Ga0187893, IMG submission 139574) | White microbial mat communities from a basaltic lava cave in the Kipuka Kanohina Cave System on the Island of Hawaii, USA - MA170107-4 metaG ...
AACTGGGACACCATTGACGCCGACTTTTTCGCGCCGGCGGCACCCCTCCTGCGCGCCGCGCCGTTGGTGCTCACGCGTGGCAATCACGAGTTGTGCAGCCGCGCTGGAACCGTGTGGTTCCGCTTCCTCGATCCCCGGGCGCTCGAGCCGGTCTGCGCGGACTACACGGCGCCGTACGAGATCTCCCTGGGCGAGCTCCAGCTCCTGATGCTCGATTCCGCCGTCGCCTCCGACACGTCGGTCGACCCGGATCAGGTCGCCGCGTATCGCCCGCAGTTCGCGGAGCTGCGCGAGCTGGCGGGACCGCGGGCGTTCCTGCTCACCCATCGTCCGATGTGGGCGTTCGGGCACCTCGGCGACGAGAACGGCATGGAGCTGCTCTTCGAGGACAACCCGACACTGCAGGCCGCGTCGGCGAACGATCTTCCGCCCGGAGTCGATGCCGTGCTCTCCGGCCACATCCACCTCTTCGAGCGGCTCGGGTTCGATGGCCCGCGCCCGCCGCAGATCGTCATCGGGAACAGCGGCACCGCGCTCGATCCGCCGGTGACTACGCCCCTCAGCGGCTTGGAGATCGCCGGCGCGACGGTGCGCCTCGGCGAAACCGTCGATCAGTTCGGCTTCGTCACGCTCGAGCGAGAGGGCGCGGGGTGGCGCGTGACGTTGCGCTCGGTCGATGGCACCGCGCTGCGCGACTTCTTGATTGGCTAGAGCGCTCCGTGCCGTATCTTGGGTCGGTCACGTCGCTGTGACAGAGTGCCATCACGATGGCGGTGCGCGCGCATGACCGGAGCCGGAGCGAGCAGCGGTGAACCGCGCCGACAACAGCAGCGGCAGTCGTGGATTGACGCGGCGGGAGTTCGTCGTGTCGTCGCTGGCATCGGGGTTCGCGGCGGCGGTGCTGCCGATCGCGGCGCACTCCACCATCGCCACCGACGCTGTTGGCCTGACGGCTGGTGATCTGAAGATCCCCGCTGGCGACGGCGAGCTGCCCGCCTATCGCGCCATGCCGGCGACGGGTACGCGCTTCGCCACGGTGCTCGTCGTGCAGGAGATCTTCGGTGTGCACGAGCACATCAAAGATGTGTGCCGGCGCCTGGCCAAGGCGGGCTATTTCGCCGTCGCGCCGGCGCTGTTCGCGCGCCAGGGCGACGTCACCACGATGGCCGACCCGCAGCAGATCGTCCAGACGGTGGTCGCGAACGTGCCGGATGCGCAGGTGATGGCCGACCTCGACGCGACCGCGCGCTGGGCGAACGAGTCGGGCGGCGACGCGGCACGGCTCGGCATCACCGGCTTTTGCTGGGGCGGGCGCATCGTCTGGCTGTACGCGGCGCACAGCAGCACGCTGCGCGCGGGCGTCGCCTGGTACGGCCGGCTCAAGACGGCGCCGACGGCGTTGCAGCCGCGCAGCCCGATCGAGCTCGCCGCGCAGCTCGAGGCGCCGGTGCTGGGTCTGTACGGCGGCGCCGACGCCGGCATCCCGCTGGCGGACGTCGACGCGATGCGCGCCGCCCTCACGGCTGCGGACGGCCGGTCGGAGATCGTCGTCTATCCGGACGCCCCGCACGCCTTTTACGCCGACTATCGACCGTCCTACCGGGCCGACGCGGCCGCCGGCGGTTGGCAACGCATGCTGGCGTGGTTCAAGCGCTTCGGCGTCGCGTAAGCGGCGCTGACTCAGAATCGGCTTACCCCCCCGTTGTCAGGAGCGTGCTTGTAGCGACCTGGACTGCTGCGGAAGGCGGCGCGACAGGTGGGCGAGCAGAAATAGTAGGCGCGCCCGCGGTAGACGACCTGCAACGCGCGGCCTGGGTGGAGCTTCATCCCGCAGACCGGGTCGCTGATAGCGCTCACCGGGGTGCGCTGCGGAGGGCTGGCCGCGAACCACACCGGATACGCCATCACCCGCCCGTGCAGGCCTTTGAGCGACAGCCGGCGGACGCGGCCAAAGCGCACTGGCGCGCTGGGCGTGTCGGCCACGGCATCGCGCACGGCCGCGCTCACCACCGTCTCGCTGGCACCCGCCGCGGCGGTGAGACGCGCGGCGAGGTTCACCGGCTGGCCGATCAGCGTGTAGTCCATGCGCGCGGCGGAGCCGACGTGCGCGAGCACGGCTTCGCCGCTCGCGCAGCCGACGGCGAGCCCGAGCCGCACCCGCGCCGGCAGCGCCGGCTTCCAGCGTTCCAGCAGCGCGGCAAAGGCGCGGTGCATCGCGCCGGCCGTCTCGAGCGCGCGCCGCGCCTCGTCTCCGCGGGCGTGCGGCACGCCGTACACCAGCATGATCGCGTCGCCGATGAGCTTGTCGATCATCGCTGCCTGCGGCAATGCAGCGGCGATCATCGCATCGAAATACTCGTCGAGCAGGCGGACGACTCGCTCGGCCGGCAGCACCTCGGCGAGTCGGGTGAAGCCGCAGATGTCGGCGAACAGCACGGTCACCGGCAGGCGCACTCCCGAGAGCAGCGGCGTGCGTCCGTCGCTCATGATGTGGGCGACGACTGCCGGCGCCACGTAGGCGCCGAGCAGCGCGTCCCGGCGGGCGCTGCGGGTCGACTTCGGGATACGCGTGACGCGGCGCATCGCCCCGGATACCACGCGCGCCGATGTCGCGACCATGGGTGGCCACCGCGGCGTCTAGTGGACGTCACCACCCGGTGATGAGCCGGGCCATTGTGGATTCGGCCCTCGAACCAATCTCGGCTAGCGCGTTCGCGTGATACCGGCGTTACGGGCGTTCGGGCACCAGCTTCATGGCGCACGTCGGACAGGAGCCGGGCTGTCGCTGCTGCACGTCGGGATGCATGGGGCACACGTAGCTCGACGCCGCGGCCGGCTGTGATGCCTGGCGGATCGACTCCGCGACCGTGCCCGGGGGGTTCGGGTACCATCCGACATCCCCGTCGCTCGGAACGGTGTCGCGGACCTTGAGAATCGTGAACATCCCGCCCATCCCGATCGGGCCGAACGGTCCCTCGCCCGCCATCATCGGCAAAGTGTTCTCCGGCATCGGGTGGTGCCCGTGCATCGCCGCGTGCTCCTCCATGCCGGTCTCGCCCATCGCCATGTAATCCGGCAGCACGGAGCGGATCTGCTGCTCCACGCCGGCTTGATTCACGCCGATCATCAGCGGGATGTCGTGGCTCATCGCGTTCATGGGGTGATGCCGGCGGTGGCAGTGCATCGCCCAGTCGCCGGCGTTGGCGATGAACTCGACGTCGCGCGTCTGGCCCGGGCAGACGTGCACGGTGGTCTCCGGCCACTGCGCCGACGGCGGGATGTCGCCGCCGTCGGTGGCGACGATCTTGAAACTGTGGCCGTGCAGGTGGATGGGATGGCACTCCTGGCCGACGTTGCCGATGCGGATGCGCACGCGGTCGCCCGTTTTGGCCACCAGCGGTGCCGTGCCCGGGAAGGCGCGGCTGTTGAAGGTGAAGATGTTGAAGTCGGTCATGATGCTCGGGTTCGGGTTCTCGCTGCCGGGCTGGATGAACCACTCGTTCAGGAAGAGGGCGAAGTCGCGGTCGATCTTCTCCGCCCGCTCCTTCGGATGAATGACGAAGAATCCCATGGTCCCGAGCCCGATCTGGACCATTTCGTCACCGTGCGAGTGGTACATCTGCGTGCCGTGCTGCTGGAGCGCGAACTCGTACGCGTAGGTCTCCCCAGGAGGGATCGCCTTCTGGTTCAGGCCCGCGACGCCGTCCATGCCGCTCGGCAGGATGAGGCCGTGCCAGTGGACGGCGGTCGGCTCGGGCAGCTTGTTGGTTACCAGGATGCGCACCCGATCACCTTCCACCGCTTCGATGGTCGGCCCGGGGGTCTGACCGTTGTAGCACCAGGCATTGATGGTCATCCCGCGGGCGACCTCGTGCCGGCACGGCTCGGCGGTGAGCTTGAACACCTTGACGCCGTCTTCCATCGCGTACGGCAGGGTGCTGCCGTTCGGCGTGATCACCGGGGTATAGGGCAGCGCCTCCGCTTCGGCGGGTGCCGTGGGCGAGATCGCCGCCCGAAGCGCCGAGGCGAGTTGCTCGCCGCGGCCGCAGGTCGTGGCGGCCACGGCGAGACACGTCAGGCCGCCCAGGGCTATCCACTGCGTTCTCATTGCTGTTCGCCTCCTTCCGCCAGGGCGAGACGCAGGTCGCCCCCGACGGCGCGCTCCAGCTGGGTGCGAGCGATCCAGTACTCGGCGAGCGTCTCGACGTAGCTCTCTCCCGCCTCGATCTCGTCGCGCTTCGCTTGCAGGAGCTGGTAGACGCCCGCCAGCATCGCGTTGTACTCGCGCATGGTCTGCTCGATGATCTGCCGGCGCAGCGGCAGGAGCACCTTGGGATACTGCTGCGCGCGCCGTCGGGCCGATTCCATCTCGATCCACGCCTCGCGCACCTGTGAGCGAACGGCGACGGCGAGCGCGCGGTACTGCTCGAGGCTCCGCTTGAGCTCGGCCGACGCGGTGGCGACCCGTGCCTGACCCTGGTCGAAGATGGGGATCGGGAGCTCGATCGCCGGTCCGACCGTCCAGCCCCCCTCGGGCTCGAGCTCCGCCTCCGGCCCGATGATTCCGCTCGGCATCAGCGCCTCCACGCGGCTCAGGCCGAGCGAATGCGCCAAACGCTCGGCGTCCCCGCGCGCGGCCGCGAGGTCGAGGCGATGCGCGACGGCCAGCGATTCGAGGCCGCGTACCGGCAGTTCGTCGCCGGGAAGGTCGGGGAGTCGTGGCGGAATCCGCCAGCCCGTCTGCGGACCCCAGACGCCGAGCAGGACGTTGAGATGTTCACGCTCGCGCAGGACCCTGAGCTCGGCGCGGGCGAGGTCGAGCTTCGCCTGTTCGTACAGCGCCTGCTCGCTGGCGAGGTCGAGGGCCCGGATCGCGCCGGCGGCCCGCTGCCGTGCCGCCACCTCGGCGGAATACTCCGCGGTCCGGGTGACGGTGTGGCGCAGCTCGAGGGCCTGCTCGGCGCCCTGGAGGGTGTAGTAGGCGACCTTCACGTCCGCCGCCAGGTCGATCACGGCTTGCGCCACCTCGAACTTGGCCGCTTCGAGCGCGGCCGCGGCCACGCGCTTGCGGAGCGGGATCTCGAGCGCGTTGATGAAGTCCATCAGGAGGTTCGCCTCGGCGGACGGTCCCATGCCGGCCGTCCCGAACCGCCAGGCGAAGTGCAGGACCGGGTTGGGCAGGAGCCCGGCCTGCACGAGATCCGCCTGCGCGATCCCGAGCCGCTCGAACGTGGCCTGCAGGGACCGGTTGTTGAAAAGGGCAACCTGCACGGCGGCGTCCGCAGTCAGCTCGGCGGCGAGGAGGGCCTCGATGCGCTGCTCCACCTCCTGGTCCGCCGCCGTCCCCTGGTTCCAGTGAATCGTGCCGGCCCGCGTGCGCACCAGTTGCCCCACGTCGCGGAACGCCGCGTCAGGGTCGACTGAGGCGCAGCCGCCGCCCGCGGCGATCAGCACGAGGAGCCCGATCGTTCTACTCGGCATCGCCATGGCCCCCCGTATGACCACCGTGCAGCATCTCGCGCTCTTTCGGTGTCTCTTCCGTGGCCCCCGAGGGACGGCTGGATGCGCTCACTGCTCTCAGCATCGCCGCCGGCTCCGGAACCGCCGCTTCCGGCGCGTGCGGGCTCGCCGGGTGGCTCGGCGGTGGCGGCTCGAGGATCGGCCCCGCTGCGCACCCGGCCAGGAGCAGTGCCGCGACCGCGAACGTATGATGTGTCAACGCTTTCATCCCGACTCTCCGTTTCTGAAGCTCCACCGTGGCGTGGCCGACCACGCCACTCGTCAGCCGCGTCTCGACCGATCCCTGCACGAGTCGGACACGACTGCAGCCAATGACCGGCGCGCCGGCGGCCGGCTCAGCGCATCGCGACGGTGCCTGATGCAGCGCGCGGAGCCGATTGCGAGCGGCGCCAGGCGAGCGCGCTCACGCGGTCGTCGGGCGGACCGGCGGGACGGTCGCTTGCCGTTGGGCGAGCCGCCTCAGACGAGCAGGCGACAACAGAGCTGATTCAGGGAGCGCGGGTACCGAGGTGGGGAACGGTCATGGATGGCGCGGACCAACAGTGGTGCGAGATCGGACGGCCGCGCGCCGCCCGCGTGCATCGCGCCCGGGAATGCTTCCCACGCGCCGACAAAGCCCGCTGGCCCGACGTTTCCGGGGCCAGCGATGTTCGCCCCGCAATGCAGGCAATCGGCGGAACGTTCATGGGAGCCGTCTGGTGCTGTGGGCTGCTGGTCGGGTGAGGCGCGATGACAGTGGCCGGCGACCACCGGTGTGCTCTTGGTCAGTCTCCCAGTCACGCAGATGCAATTCAGCGTACCCAGCAGTGCGACCACCCCGGTGAGGGTCGCGACGCTTCGTTGGGGACCGCGAGACATCCGGCTCAGACTCTGTCTGGTCCGCGCTGAGCGACCGTGTCAAGCTCGCGACGACGAAAGGTCGGTCAGCGGGCTGGCTCGATGCGGCACGGGACGCGCTTCGCGGACGGCCATCCTGCCCACGTCGCGAGCAGGGTGCCCGTTTTCGCGGCACGGGTCGAACCCACGCCCGCGCCCGATTCGGATGAATCGAGGACAGAGACCTCTGGCACCCGCGTTGCTGCCCGTCGCCCGCATGGTCCGCAGTGTGCTCACCGCGTTGCTGTTGGCCTCGGTGCTCGTCACCGCGCCGGGCGCCGGAGCCGAGACGATCGCGGCCGAGTGCCCCGCTTACGCGGTGCGGCTCGAGCGCGCCCGGGCCTCGCTCGTGGGTGGTGATCACACAGGCGCGCTTGCCGCGTTGCGCGAGGCGCAACGCGAACTCGCAGAATGCATTCGGCGCGAGTCGGACAATGCGGGTGCGCCGGTGCTGCTCGCCGCCGCGTCGCCTTGGTAATCCGCCCGAGCCGTCGAGCACGGGGAGCGCGCACCGGGTGCGCCCTGCGCAGGCGGGCGGCTTGCGGGAGCCGCCCACCTGCACACTGTGCCGGAAGTCGCGCGGCTACTTGAGCGCTCGGTCGATGGCGCTCGGGTCGACGTGGCGGCCGGCCTTCAAGTCGTCGATGAGCTGCTGGATCTGCTGATCCTTGCGGCGCAGCGCATCGATCTGCTCGGACCGGTCGAGCTGTCCAGCGCGGCTCACCTGCGATTTCTTGTCCAGGGGCGAGTTGATGTACGGCGCCGGCGGGGCCGCGAGCGCCGTCGTGGCGGCGCCCAGCGCGCTGATGAGGGCGCCGATGGTGACAATCTGTGTCGAGCGCATGATCGTTTCTCCTTCCTTCGTGATGTAATGTCCCGTGCCGACCTGTGCTGCGTCCACTGGTAAGACGCGTCAGGTGGCACTCGGTTTCACGGACGATTCGCCTTCGTGGGTGGCTCGTCTCAGAGGAGGAGCGAGGTGTGCTGGGCGACGAGCGTGCGGCCAGGTTGCGCGGCACCCGCATCGATGCGCTGCGTGGCAACGATCCGGCGGGGATCGTCGCGGTCGGCGGCGGGCGAGACCACCCGCGCGGCCGACGGGACCAAAAGGGTTTGCAGCTGGCGCCGTTCCAGCGTGGCCGCCACGGTGCCGCCGTGCTGCTCTGCATCGCAGCAGGGCGGCGCGGCGATTCCGGTCTTGGGTCTGCAGCAGTCCATCTGCCAGGCCCACAGCATCGGCCCACACCACCGACCCGGCCCGGCACACGGAGAGACGACGCTGCCAAGGGCCACCGCGGCGCTCAGCATCAGGACTGTCAATCGCCGCTGCATGATTCGCTTATACTCCGCGGACGCGACGGACTGAAGCCGACTCCGCCGCGCCCGCGCTTTTGTCCTTGCCTGCCTATCGAGCTGCGGGCTCGTTACTGCTTCTCCAGGGCTGCGGCCACGGCCGCTTGTTCCTTGGCGAGGGCCTCGTAGTCTTCGGCCTGCTTCTCGAAGCTCTTCATCAGCGACTGGCAGTGACTTTCCCAGGCGGCATGGCCTTTTCCACCGAACATCTTCGACATGCGCTGATGGTAGGCGATGTTGGCGCGGGCCTGTTTGGCCTTTTCCGTGAAGTAGGCTGCTAGTGCCTGATGGTCGGCGGGGGTCTTGGCGGCCTCCACGGCTTCGGCGACGTTCTCGTCGGTGATGGGGCCGGCTTGGACGGGCGACGCGGCCCATCCCACCGCCAACGCCGCGGCGACCGCGATCGCCCCGACGTGGGTAATGGGTCTCCGGCGCATCGATGGTGTAGTTGTCATGTTCGCTCTCTCCCTTCGTTTGTCGGCGCGCCGCGACGCGACGGGGCATCAACCCGCCTCAGACGGCGCTGTTGATAGTCCATGTAGAAAGCAAGGCTGAGTCCAACGACTCGCTTTTCCCGCACGTGCATGAAGCGGGCCGGGACTTCCCGATTCCCGAGAAATCCCTGGCGAAAGCCAGCGGCTGCCTTCGCATTTTCCGGAACTCATTCGGGCGGGCCGCGGGCAGCAGGCCGGCTGCGTGGGGCAATCAGGCGAGCCTCCCTCATGGCCGCGCTGCTCCGCCCGTGGCCGGCTGCGGGACAACCGTCCCGCGCCGCAGCTCGAAGTGCCACTTCCAGATGAAATAGATCGCCGGGTAGACGAGCAGCTCGAGCAGGAAGGAGCTGAACACGCCGCCGACCATCGGGGCGGCGATGCGCTTCATGACGTCGGAGCCGGCGCCGACCGACCACATGATCGGCAGCAGGCCCATGAACATCGCCGTGACGGTCATCAGCTTGGGGCGGATGCGCTTGACCGCGCCGTGCACGATCGCCTCCTCGAGATCGGCGGCCGTGCGCATTCGTCCGGCCCGCACCTGCTCGTCGTAGGCGAGGTCGAGGAAGAGCAGCATGAACACCCCGGTCTCCGCGTCGAGACCCATGAGCGCGATCATGCCGACCCACACCGCGATCGAGGTGTTGTAGCCGAGGAAATACAGGAGCCAGACGGCGCCGATCAGCGAGAACGGCACGGCGAGCAGCACGATGCCCGCCTTCACCATCGATTTGGTGTTCATGTAGAGTAGCAGCGCGATGAGGAAGACCGTCAGCGGCAGCACGAACGTCAGGCGCTCGCGGACCCGGGCGAGGTTCTCGTACTGGCCGCTCCAGATGAGCTGGTAGCCGGTCGGCAGCGCCAGCTGCTCCTGGACGACGCGCTTCGCGTCGTCGACGTAGCCGCCGATGTCGCGGCCGCCGACGTCGACGTAGACGTAGCCGGCGAGCTGCCCGCTCTCGTTGCGGATCATCGCCGGGCCCTCGACCATGCGGATGTCGGCGAGCTGGGCGAGCGGAATCTGCGCGCCGGCGGCGGTGGGCACGAGCACGCGGCGCAGGCGCGGCAGATCGTCGCGGAAATCGCGCGCGTAGCGCACGTTCACCCCGTAGCGCTCGCGGCCCTCGACGGTGGTGGTGACAGTCTCGCCGCCGATCGCCGACATGATGATGGTCTGCGCGTCGTCGACCGAGAGCCCGTAGCGGGCCAGCGCGTCGCGGTCGAGGTCGAAGTCGACGTAGTACCCGCCCGCCGTGCGCTCGGCGAGCACGTTGCGCGTCCCCGGCACGCCGCGCAGGATCGCTTCCAGATCCTCGCCGATCTTCTGAATTGCGGTCAGGTCGGGGCCGAGGATCTTGATGCCGATCGGCGTCCGCACCCCGGTCGAGAGCATGTCGATGCGGTTCTTGATCGGCATCGTCCAGATGTTGGGGATGCCCGGAAAGCGCAGCTGCCGGTCCATCTCGTCCTGCAGCTCCTCGAAGGTGATGTGGTCGGGGGTGATGCGCGCGAAGATCGCCTGCAGGAATCCGGGCCAGTCCGAGTACCAGCGCTCGACCTTGCGCCACTCGGACTCCGGCTTGAGCAGCACCGTCGTCTCCACCATCGAGAACGGCGCGGGGTCGGTCGGTGTGTCGGCGCGTCCGGCCTTGCCGAAGACGCGCTCGACCTCGGGGAAGGTGCGCAGGATGCGATCCTGGATCTGCAGCACGCGCTGCGCCTCGGTGACCGACATGCCCGGCAGCGCGGTCGGCATGTAGAGGAAATCGCCTTCGTTGAGCGGCGGCATGAACTCCGAGCCGAGCCGCAGGTAGGCCGGAACGGTCGAGACGACCAGCGCCAGCGCCGCGACCAGGGTGAACGCGCGGTGGTGCAGCACCCAGCGGCAGACCGGCTCGTAGAGCCGAAACAGCACGCGGCTGATCGGGTGGCGTTCTTCCGGATAGTACGTCCCGACCACGACGCCGTTGACCAGCCAGGCCAGCGCGCGGGGCCGGAAGGAGAACGGCTCGAGCCGGGTAAAGAGCATGCGCATGGCGGGATCGAGGGTGACGGCGAGCACGGCGGCCAGCGCCATCGCCAGGTTCTTCGAGTAGGCCAGCGGCTTGAAGAGGCGGCCCTCCTGGTCGACCAGGGTGAAGATCGGCATGAACGCCACGGCGATCACCAGCAACGAGAAGAACACCGACGGGCCGACTTCCTTCAGCGCCTGCAGGCGGACGGCGTGGTAGTCGCCGCGCCGGCCGCCGGCGATCCACTGCTCGAGGCGCTTGTAGGCGTTCTCGACCTCGACGATGGCGCCGTCGACCAGCACGCCGATCGAGATGGCGATGCCGGCGAGCGACATGATGTTGGAGGTGAGGCCCATGAAGTAGAGCGGAATGAAGGCGAGGAACACCGCCACCGGGATGGTGACGATGGGAACGATGGCCGACGGGATGTGCCAGAGGAACAGCAGGATGACGGCGCTGACGATGATCATCTCCTCGGTGAGCGAGCGGATCAGGGTGTCGATCGAGCGGCGGATGAGCCCCGAGCGGTCGTAGGTGGTGACGACCTCGACCCCTTCGGGCAGGGTGGCGCGCAGCTCGTCCAGTTTGGTCTTCACGCGGTCGATGACGGCCAGCGCGTTCTCGCCGTGGCGCATGACCACGATGCCGCCGACCGCGTCGCCGAGGCCGTCGTAGTCGGCCACGCCGCGGCGCAGATCGGGACCGATGACGACGCGCGCGACGTTCTTCACCAGGATCGGCGTGCCCGACTTCGCCTCCACGCCGACGGCGATGCGCTCGATGTCCTCGACCCCGCGCAGGTAGCCGCGCCCGCGCACCATGTATTCCGTGCCGGCGAACTCGAGCAGCCGGCCGCCGACCTCGTTGTTGCCCGTGCGGATGGCGTCGATGACCTGGGTGAGCGGCACGTTGTGCGCGAGCAGCAGGTCCGGATCGACGGTGACCTGGTACTGCTTGGTGAAGCCGCCCACGGCGGCCACCTCGGCCACGCCCGGCACGGCCTGCAGCGCGTAGCGCAGGTACCAGTCCTGCAGGCTGCGCAGCTCCGCCAGGTCGTGGCGGCCCGACGTGTCGATGAGCGCGTACTGATAGACCCAGCCGACGCTGGTGGCGTCCGGGCCGATCTCGGTGCGAACGCCTTCGGGGAGGCGCGGCAGGATCTTGCTCAGGTACTCGAGCACGCGCGAGCGCGCCCAGTAGAGGTCGGTGCCGTCCTCGAAGATGACGTAGACGTACGAGTAGCCGAAGTCGGAGAAGCCGCGGATGGCTTTGACGTGCGGCGCGCCGAGCAGCGCCGCGACGATCGGATAGGTGACCTGGTCTTCGAGGATGTCGGGGCTGCGATCCCAGCGCGAGAAGACGATGACCTGGGTGTCGGAGAGATCGGGAATGGCGTCGAGCGGAATGTGCCGCACCGCCCACACCGCCCCGGCGAGCGCCACCGCCGTGAGCAGCAGGACGAGGAAACGGTTGTGGGCGCTGAACTCGATGATGCGTTCGATCATGCTCAGGACCCTGGAGGGCGCCGCGCCGTCGGCGCCGTGTTCGCATCCGCCCCCCGCTCCGGCGGCGACGGCGCGCCGCCCTCCACTGCGGCGCCGCCGGCGCGGCGCCCTCCGGAGAACGCCGCCAGGGCGGCGCGGAAGCGGGACTCCGAGTCGATGAGGAAGTTCGCCGAGGTGACCACCTCCTCGCCCGGGCGCAGGCCGCCGAGCACCTCGTAGTAGCCGCCTGCCTCGCGGCCGACCTGGACGGCGCGCGGCTCGAAACGGCCGGCGCCGGTGATGACGAAGACGATCGGCTGCTCATTGCTCGGCAGCACCGCGTCGGCCGGCACCGCGACCACCTCGTCGGAGGGCACGTGGATGGTCGCCTGCACGAACGACTCCGGGCGCAGGCTGGCGTCGGGCGTCGGCACGTGAATGCGCACCCGCGCCGTCCGCGTCGTCGTGCTGAGGATGGGATCGACGTGGACGACCCGCCCGCTGTAGGTGCGGCCGCGCTGCGCCGGCGTGGTGATCGTCACCGTTTGTCCGGCGTGCACGGCATCCATCTCGTACTCGTAGACCTGGGCGTACACCCACATCGCCTTGCCGGGCAGGAGGAGGTCGACCGGGCTGCGCCCCGACTCGGCGATTTCGCGCAGCTGCTGCTCGGAGATCCCGAGCTGGCGCAGGCGCAGCGTCGCGGCACGGACGATGCCGCGGGCTCCTTCGTGCGCCTCGGGCAGAGCGTCGGCGCCGAACTGGCGCTTGGCGTCGAGCGCTTGGCGGTACTCGACGATCGCCTGGTAGAGGGTGGGGTCGTAGGCGACCATGCCGACGGCGCGGATTTCGCTGTCGAGCCGGCGACGCTCGATCGGCGCGCGGGTCACGCCGATGAGCTGCTGCCGTTCGGTCGACAGCGTGAACCCGGCGCGCCCCGCCACGCTGCCCGTCGCGCTCTCGCCGAGCTCCTCCGCGTATACGGGGATGTAGTCCATCCCCATCTCGTCCTTGGCGGGCTTCGGCGAGGTGACGTCGGGCCGCATCGGATGGCGGTAGAACATCGGCGTGCGCGCCGTCGCCGGTTGCGCCGCGGCTGCTGGCGCGGGCGCATCGACGCGCTGCAGCTTCATCTGGCAGATGGGGCAGATCCCCGGCTTGTCGGAGACGATCTGGGGATGCATCGAGCACTGGTACGTATCGGTCGAGGCCGAGCCTGTCGGCTGCCCGTGCGACTCCCGCTCCTGCCACTCGGCGACGTGCGGGCGGGCGAAGTAGCCCGCGGCGGCGGCGCTGAGCACCAGAACGATCACGACGACGGTCCGCATGCGCATGATGGTCTCACCTCGCCGGCGCCAGCGGCTGCGGGAGCTCGCCGCCGATGGCGCGCTCGAGGTCGGCCGTCGCCATGGCCAGCTGCGCGCCGGCTTCGACGTGTTGGATGTGGGCCGCCTCGATGCGGCGCACGCTGTCGAGCAACGAGAGGAAGTCGACCGTGCCGGTCTGATAGGCGCTCTCGGTCACCCGCAGCATCTGCTCGGCCTGTGGGACGTGGGTGCTCAACGCCAGGCTGTGCTGCAGCGCCGCGGTGCGGGCGCGCGCCTGCGCCTGCGCGACCTCGCGGCGCACGCGGTCCTGCCAGCGGCGCAGCTCCGACTCCGCCGACGCGAGCTTGGCACGCGCCTCGGCGCCGGCGGCCTCGTACTTGTACGCGTAGGCGAACGGCAGGGTCATCGACGCCATGGCGCCGAATCCGTCACTGCGCCCGTAGTTGACGAAGCGGCCGACGCTGAACTCGAAGTCGGGGCCCCAGTTGTAGCGTGTCAGCTCGACCGCGCTCTGCTCGCGCGCGATGGCGGCGCGCTGTGCGGCGAGCTCTGGGCGCTGCTGCAACGCCAGGTCGGTGAGCTCGGCCAGGCCGGGCTGAACCGGCTGCAGCGGCGGATCTTCCGGGGGGCCGAGCGGCTCGTCGGGCGGTCGGCTCAACAGCGCGTTGAGCTCGGCGGCGGCCGTCTCGATCGCCAGCGTCGCGCTGTTGACCTCGATCGCCATGTGGGTGAGCTCGACCTGCGCGCGCAGGGCGTCGGCCTGCGTCGCCTCGCCGACGCCGTACTTCTGCTCGGCGATGCGGGTGAAGCGCTCCACCAGCAGCTTGTCGCGGGCGTAGATGTCGCGCTTCTGTTGGGTGAGCCAGAGATCGTAGTAGGCGCGCTTGACCGCCGCGGCGAGGTCGAGC
>Ga0187893_10010331_pt1 | contig 13974 bp, 10 predicted proteins | sample MA1701074metaG_FD_139574 | JGI IMG/M metagenome (GOLD analysis project Ga0187893, IMG submission 139574) | White microbial mat communities from a basaltic lava cave in the Kipuka Kanohina Cave System on the Island of Hawaii, USA - MA170107-4 metaG ...
AGCCGGCGCCAAGGGAGGTTCCGGCAAGACCACTGCAGCAAAGTTCCTCATCACCTATCTGCGGGAACACGGAGAGCGTCCTCTCCTGATGGACCTGGACGATGAGAACCACACCCTGGCCCGCTTCTTTCCCGACGCTTTACAGATTAACCTGCACCAGGAGTTCGCGCAGGATGTCGTGATTGAAAAGGCCTTGAGCGGTGACTATGAGTTTATTGTGGCGGATCTCAAGGCCGGAACCGGGCACGAGGTCCTAAGATGGTTCATGGCGCTCCCCTTCGAGGAACTGAAGGAGCGCGGAGTTCGATTGGTTTGTCTGGGCTCGGTCACCAGCGCACCTGACAGTGTGCAATCGTTTTTGAACTGGGCCGCCGCGCTTGCTCATCATGTTGATTACGTCGTCTTCCGCAACCTCAAGGACGGGGAGAACCTCTACGACTACGACCAGACCCGGCAGGCTCTGGAGTTCCGGGGCACTTACGATCCGGATCATGTCACCCTGGAGAAACTCTCTCCCCTATACCAGACGGAACTCGAGATTCGCAAACTCACAATCACCGAAGTCCTGGGACTCACCGATCACACTTCCAGCGAGGAACGGATCGGACCAATCTTGTCCCCGCTGCTGGCCCGCGCTCGCTTGCGAAACTATCAGCGTCATATCTACGAGCAGCTCGACCATGTGGTTCAATGCCATTTCCACACTGAAGCTCGCTGACAAATCCTCGGGGAGACATCGGAGAAGGCCGTGATCAAAAGACCTATTGGCATACTCGAACGAGAAGGCGATGCAGCCACAGTCGTTGTCCGTGCGCAGCCTCGACTATCGGATTGAAAAGGGCCATCTCCGCGCGATGAGCGGCCCGATCAAGTCCGCGTTTGCTGTGCATCCTCAGAAATCTTAACAAGACCAGGGAATCGTCACATGACCGACCTGTTGACAGTCCAGCAAGTCGCTGAGCGACTCGGCCAGACGGCTAAGTGGGTCCATCGTCAGGCCTATGAAAAAAAAATTGCGTATCAGAAATTCGGTAGGGTTAAGATGTTCCGCCCCGAGGACATCGAAACCTATTTAGAGCGAACCAGAGTGGAGGCCAAATGGTCTACCGACGCAAAGACGCCACCGGATGGTGGTTCCGAGGAGTCAAAGATCCCGTCGCCGGCAAACGGCCGCAAGTCAGGGCTCACGCTACCAAAAAAGGAGACGCGGCGATTGAGCAAGCAAGATTTCGGGCTGATCAACTAAGCAAAGTTCCGGCTGAAGACGATCTCTTCAACTTTATCCAACAGGTATTTGCACCAGAGCAGCGTAGTAACTTAAGCTACCGCAGCAAGGTACGCGAGTTGGGTATCATTAACGATCACCTGGTGCCCGAGTTTGGCGGACCCATGAGTGCAATCACGGCAGAGAAAATTATCTGCTACAAGAACGCACGGCTCGAGAAGGCGAAACCCGATACAGTTAGGAAGGAACTCCAGGTCCTGAAACACATTCTGAATCTAGCCCAGCGGTTCAAAAGAATCACCCACGTTCCTTTCGCCGATATCAAGCTTCCCAGAGCTGCGCCTGGAAGGGTCCGCTGGATTCAACCGCAGGACTTCACCAAGATTCTGTCGAAGTTGGATGAGCGCTACCGACTCGCGGTGGTGTTCCTGATCAACACCGGTTGCCGTAGATCCGAGATGCTCAACCTCTGCTGGAGCGATCTCGATTTTGCAAAGGGGATTGCGATAATTCGGAAGAGCAAAACCAACACAGTTCGCTATGTGCGGATGAATGAAGAAGTGAAAACTGTTATCAAAGCTTGCATCCGAAAGGTGGGTGAAGAGCGGATTTTTTGGTTTACAACGCCTGATGGCCTTTCATGGGCGTTCCGGCAGGCCGTCAGCCGTGCTGGCATCAAGGATTTTCGGCTGCATGATCTGCGCCATACATTTGCTTCATTCATCAAGATGAGCGGTCAGGACATCGATACCATCGCACGTCTGTTGGGTCATGCTGACCTGCGGATGAGCCAGCGATACACTCATCTATCGCCAGAGTTTTTGAGAAAGGCGACCGAGGGAATTGACGGTATGTTTGGACAGATCGACTCGGCAAAACCGGAAGAGGAGAGGGTCAACTGAAAAATTCCTGTCCCAATTTTGTCCCAACGCTGTCCATTCGTTTGTAAGTTATTGATAATGGTAGCGCTAACGGGGATCGAACCCGTACTCTTCGCCTTGAGAGGGCGACGTGTTAACCAATTACACCAAAGCGCCTACGATGTTGAGAGATATAGCGCGTGACCAGCACCTGCCGGTGGACCGACGAGGGGAATCTAACAAAATCCTCCAGCATCGACAACCGCCAAATTGGTTCGGTGATTCTTTGTAGCTCGACGCTCAAGTCTTGCGGGCTCTTGCTTTCACCGCCTTGAGTTGTTCCGCTGCCTCGCTCTCTTTGTAGTAGTCATCGAGTGGATAACAGCCCGAAGGCAATCCGTTGCGCGGCGCGGTCGTGCAGTCACTGAATGTGCGGCATACCAGTTTGTGTTTAGGGGGCCGCCCTGCTATCGCGTCCCACAACACTTCCGGGTAGCTCAGCACGACTCGCCCTAGACCCACCGAGTCCACCCAGCCCTCGCGCAGCGCCCCCTGCGCAACGTGTGGTAGAAAGTCTTGCAAATAGGTGTAAGCGCTCCCGACAATAATAAGATTGGGAAATCGCTGCTTGAGATCGCGCACCATTTCCATTTGCCGAGCAACCCCTGCCAACGGGTCTTCGGGAGGCTGATATCCATCGGAAGGGGGAAACAGTGCGGGGCGTTGGATATGGGGATTGTAGTACGGACTGCCAGCCGTCAGGTTCACCAGTCGAATGTCCAAATCCTCCAGCAGGCGCAGAAAGCGTATGGGCTCGGTCAGGTCGGCTCGCGTCGGGTTCTGGGGATTCACGCCAAATCCCCAACGGTATGGAAGGCACTCTTGATAGGGCTCGGGAACACCCGGTCCCAGTTTGCCTGGTGTGGATCGTTCTGGGTCGGGGTGAAACGGTACCGCATCAAATGCCGAAAGGCGTACGCCAATCTGCAAGCCCGGAGCCGCCGAGCGGATTCCGACCGCCACCTCCCGTAGGAATCGCGTTCGATTTTCAAAACTGCCGCCATAACGCCCTTCACGCGTGTGGGCGCTCAAGAATTCGTGTCCCAAATATCCGTGACAGTGCTTCACATCCACAAAATCAAATCCCAGCTCTTGCGCTAAACGCCCGGCCCGGTGGAAGTCTTCGATGATTCCTTCGATTTCGCCATCGGTCAGGACCGGATAGTCCGGTGCCAATCCCAAGCGCTTGTCCAGGATCGGGTGTCGATACAAGATGCATGACTCAAGCTTTGCGTTGGGCCTGCAGTAGCGCCCCGAGTGGGTCAGTTGCAAGCCAATCAGCAGTCCCTCCTGCGAGCTCGTTGTTTGCACGTGGGCGTCAATCAGGACTGTTCGCAGATGCGCCAAGCCCTTTAGAGTATGGTCGGCAATGAGCAGTTGGTTTGGATTCGCGCGCCCTTCATGCCGCACGGCGACTGCTTCCCCACCCCAGATGAGCTTGGCTCCGCTTTGACCAAACCGTTGCCAACGTCGGATAGTGCTCTCGCTCGGGTTACCGTCGGCTGTGCCATCCCAACCTTCCATGGGATGAATCGCAATGCGGTTACCAATTCTGAAGCCGCTCCGTAGTAATGGTGGCGCCAGGGGCGATGCTGGTCCAACTGTCAACTCTGGATCACAAGGAATGGTGAGCCCCAGGGACTGCAGGTGCTGCTGAAAGCGCTGCACGGTGCGTAGGCTCGCGACGCGCGGGATTTCCGGTCTAGGCTCAAAGGTCATTCTTGGCTCCTAAGAATCACTCTCCTCAATGCACCGAGAAGGAACGAGGAAAGGGTGCGATGGAGACACCGCAGCCTCAAAACTCCCTTGGAGTCCCTGCCTTGTCCAAGGGGGGACGATTGTTTCCTGGCGGCGCTGCGCACGGGATAAAACATTCTTCATTGAAAGGGGAACGGCTTTCAGTTCCAGCGAGTCCCCAATGACGAAAACGGTTGTAAGCCTGACGTTATCAATGACCGGGAAGCTCTTGTCAAGGCGCGCTACGCGAACTGATCTCGGCAGCTTGGTTCATGAAGCCGGCTTCGGTGACCAAAAGGGTTCGCCCCCAGGCAGGTACTCGATCGCCACCTCGGAAATGAATGTCTTCAGCCACTGGGCGCATTCCTTCATCCCACGTTCTTCCGAAGGAACATGGCCGAGGATGATCAAAGCCTTCTTCCGGCCAGCGGCCACGGCGTCGCGAGCGTACTCAACACCCTCCCATTCCCGCGTTTCCCCAATGGTGAGTACGTCGATATCCGGATTGTCTAGCCAGCTCGTGACGCCAAGAAGATCGTTGTACCCCGGTGCCAGAGCAATGTGTCTGACATTCATTCGCGCATCTCCAATCACACGCAGCGAACGAATCTCCAACTGTTTCTGGATGCTCTTCGCCAGCGTCTCCAATGAGGAAACCGGCAGGTCGAAAACTTCGGAGTTCTTGTTGCTCGCATACTTTCCCCATCCCAGAGCAGCAACCATTCCAGCCAGGATTCCGTCAGGTTTGCGGGAGTGCCAATGATCGTGAAACCGCCAGACAACCAGATTGTTCTTCTCGATGAAGGTGCGTTTGACTTGATAGATTTCTGCGTTGAGATTCTTGGTTTCATCCAGATGATTGTAGAATGTGGGTTCGTGAACAATAATCAGGTTCTTTCCGGTCGCTGCGGCGCGCTCGCAAACGTCCAACGTGGCGCTGAAAGAAGTCGCAATACCCTTGACCAGTGTCTCCGGATGTCCGGCCTTGAAAGTGTCGACAGTTCGACTCTGCCACGGGACACCAACCTGTTTTTGGATGCGCTCAATGATCTGAGTCGCTGTCAGTCCTGACGGCTGCGATTGAAACCCTTCTGCTGTGGAGAGGACGGCGCCGCTGAGCAGCACGAATCGTCTTCTGGAAAGATTTTTGCTGAGATGCATTGTCTGGTTCCTCATAACATCCGTGTAGGGTGTGCTTCCCTTCAAGCCCGGCAATGTGGGAACACCCATCCGTTCGCCTCGAAAGCGCAGCGCACCCTACACTATCTCAGAGAGGATTTAGCATCCACTTGCGAATCAAAATACTAGAGCGCGCGATCGCACCTTGTCTCATTTTTTTCTGTCTGTCCGGGGAGATTCATTTTCCCAGCGGCCAGAATGGCGATACTGGTAAAGCGGCAGAGATCAGGGCCGTGGAGTTTCTCAAGCGCGAGGTTCCAGCTTGGTCGAAGAACAATGGTTGCTACTCCTGCCATAATAATGGTGACGCCGCTAGGGCGCTTTACAAGGCCAGCCAGAAAGGCCATCGGATGTCGACAGAGATCTTGGCAACTACGACTGCGTGGCTTGCCGAACCACAACTCTGGGACAAGAACAAAGGAGAGCCTGGATTCAGCGACCGGCGTCTCGCCAACCTCCAGTTTGCTCTGGCATTGCTGACCGCCTTCGAAACCGGTCACTTCGCTGACAAGAAACCCGTGCACACCGCGGCCCGAAAGGTCGCAGCCGATCAGCACTCGTCTGGCGCTTGGCTGATCGACTCCGGCACAGCGGTGGGCTCCCCGGCTACTTATGGAAGCACCCTGGCAACGACGCTGGCCTGTCGAGTGCTAAGAGTAACCGGCCTCGAGGCGCATAGGAATGCGACGAAAGCCGCGGAACGGTGGTTGCTTCGGGTATCCATCAATTCTGTTTCGGCGGCGTCAGCCTTGCTGTTGGCAGCAACTGACAATCACGGTCCGGCGGCCAGTTCCCGCCGGGATGAATGCCTGACGATCGTTGAGCGTGCCCAGACCCAGGATGGTGGTTGGGGGCCCTACGCAGATTCACCACCAGAGGTGTTCGATACTGCGATCGTGCTACTGGCGTTGGCAGCGACAGCAAAACAGCCAGGCGTGAAGGACCGTATTCATCGGGGCCGAAACTTCCTGGCGGCGCAACAAGATCCGGATGGGGGCTGGCCTGCCACCACGCGCCCGTCCGGTGGCGAGAGCTACGCTCAGCGTCTCTCAACAACCGGCTGGGCAACACTTGCTTTGCTGGCAACTCGGGAGTAAAGCGAAGGCTCAGCGCAACCTCTCTGGGGCTATATGCTAGCGAACTTCGAAACGTAGTTTCACGGTCGGAGTTGTCAGGCGCCGTTGTACACCTTCGAACAGGTCGACTTCAAACGGCTTACCAATGTTGTTGCCTGCCAGGTCTTCGAGCGTGGTGGGAACCACGAGCTGATGAGTGCCTGATTGCCACGAAGCGGTTGGCACAAACAGCCACTGTCGCTCTTGGTCTGCTAAAGTGACCTCTCCGGGAAGGACCTCTCCCGCTTCCGTCACGATGTGGATGACGCGCTGCGCCAAAGCGTGATCCATGGATTCCGGGAACGCAACCACTAAAGGCGCCCGCGTACCCGGCCTTGGAGCCTGAATTTTCCAACCTGCTGGATTGGGCGGATCGCGGTCGGGCGGTACAACCTTAAAGCGCTTTTCGAAACTTGCCTGAAGCGTTTTCCCAACTCCATCTTTCCAGGCTGAATCGATCACCAATGAATAGTTCTTCCCATTCTCTAGGGCCGGACCGATCTCCTCCAGTGGCAGCACGCCACGCTTGATTCTGCCTGGGTCAATAAACAGCGTCAGTCGGGTCATCGTTGGATCCCAGAGTTCTTCGTCAATCTCCAAGAAGGGTAATTCAATTTCTTTGCCCAACGCGTCGCGAAGGTGGATGTGCTCATAGATTCGCCCGCGGCTCATCGGGGCTGAGAAGTGAACATAGAACTTGAGCAGGTTTTCAGGGAGGTTCGCAGAAGAGGGAAAGACCTGCTGCACCACGGTGCGAGGCCCTTCACGGATTGACGGAAGCTTGAACACTGCAACAATGGGAGCGGACTGCCCACTGTGAGCCCCCGGCAATTGGTCTGGACGAAACTCTGCCCGGTAAGCGACGCCAGGATCTAAAGGAAACTGCGGTTCGAAGCTGAGAAAACCCTCGTGAATGCGATAGCGACCTACCATCGGAGGCAGATCTGTGGAGTTTCCTTGCCCGGCATACACTGCCAGCACGCGGTTCCAGTTCACCGCCCTCCAGGCGGGACTCTGCAATGCTCCTAGGGCCACCAAGCTCAGTCCAGAAACCTGGACCGTGGCGCTGCGACCTTCTGGAGGGCCTGGCAACCAGCGGACGGAGTATCCCTTTGGCTGAGGGGATGACGAGAGGCCTTGGCTGATGGCAGCTGCCTGACGGAGAAAAAGCGCGGGAGGGACTCGGACAGGCAAAGAGGAGGGTGGTGGCAGGTGGACGGCGACCACCGCGAGGAGGGTCGCCGTCCGATGCAACCTGCGGAACGTCTCGGTCACGGTAGAGGCAACGCTTCTAGGTTCAGTGAACCTCCTTCCGCGCAGCGCACCACGAGGGCATACTGGGAGTCGAGCCGATCCAACTGGTCGATTCCGGTCCAACTCTCCACCGTCTCGTAAGGCAGCCCCTTCTTGTTGCCATCCGGGACAGGCGCCTCGATCTTTTCGACACTGTCAATCTGATCGGTACTGATCTTCATAACTCCCCGACTACTGTTAGCCAGCAGGAGGTAATCCTTGCCACCCTTCTGATAAACGATCATGTCGAGGGGCCGGTTGCGGTTTCCCAATTCGGCAACGGTCTTGCCCATAATCTTGGCATCAGGTTTCAACGCATCGATCGGAAACTGCACGAGCGGCGTGCAGGTGTAGGCCGCCAGCAGATGCGGCTGCTTGGCCACAGTGAAGGGAACAAACGTACGGACAGGCGAGCGAGTTTCAAACCTTCCATGCGCTCCGTGGTAGATTTCGGCGCTGGTGCCATTGATGACGGTCTTAAACGGAAATGGAATAGCTCGCAACGTTGAAGAAAATTCTTCATTCGACAGGCCGGCAATCAGGACTCGGTCCTCCAGAAACCCAATGTCGGTGATCGATTCACGCCGCGGGTTGTTTTGGCGGTTGCCCTGCGTCACAACACCGTCCACGGGCGCATCAGGCAACTCGGCGCGGGAAAATTTCACTTTGTCCAAGGACACGACTTCGGGCTGGCTGTCCGCTTTCACTCGCACCAAAACCGGAACGGCATCTGGACCACGCCCCCGGGAAACGGCCAGATAGGCATTCCGCGAGATTGGATTGACAACCATATCTTCGATCAGCACTTGGTCCGCAGTGGTTCCAAGCAGTGCAGCAATCTTCTGGTTAACGCCATCGACCTTCAGCAGTTTGGCGCCTTTTGCTGGTGTGGTATCACCGGTAGCGATGGCAGTGATCGCCGCTCCTTTGGTGTCGGCAACAAAGAGAATACCCTCTGGACCGAAGGCAAGGGGACCCATCGATTGAAATGCCGGCTTACCCTCCTTCATGTCTGCGGTCAACTTGCCCGCATGAGCACCTTGAACGAACAGGCCAAGCACCAAGAGAGCCAGCAGACTGCGAGTTGCGATTTGCTTCATAGCGCGCTCCTTTCCAATAAGGTCATTTGGATCAATCAGACGCCAGACCGATCCACTGGGTTACAGAATTTGATTGGTAAGCATCATCTTGCGGGCAAACAGTTCTGTCAAGTGTGAACGAACCATCCCGCCTGCAATGGGCTCCTATTTCGATAGACCTGGAAGGGGACGAACGAAATCCTTGTGAAGGGAGGCTTCCAAAAATAAGATCGCGTAGCGCACCTCCTCCTTCTCAAGAGGTCTGCGCCGCTCGGCCGATTCGGAGCCAAGAGAAGCCGCAGAAAGCAGGATCTGCGTTACAGGCGACAGTCTCCTCTCTCATGGTTGAGATCGCAGCCACCGTTTGGCTGCTGACTGATTCAACTCCATTAGGGTGTCTGAAAACTTGCTGGGCTGCCGTGGGTTCACGCTGCGCTTGGCCGGTATGACGAGGTGTTCTGCCGAAGCTCAACCACGCCCGCCCGCTAGGTAATGAGACGCACGGACCTTAAGAAGGTGAGACCCATGCTCAACGGACTTCAACGAGCCTTTTTTGCAATCCCGCTGCTATTCTGCGCTGACGCCATCGCCCAAGTCGTCCCTCTCGATATTTCTGGTGTTCGTCCCGGTCCGATAGCCGCGGAACGGAAAGGCGACACTTTGATTGTCCTCTGGCCCGACGAAGCATCTCGTCTGTGGACGGCAGAGTTCTCGCTTCATCCGGCCAAACCACTGATCACAGCAATACGCGTGGGTGACAAGGCGATTGTGGAGCGGGCGCGTCCGCTCTATTGGTGTGAAACCGGCAAACGGAGTGGTGGTTGGGACGCCTTTTTCGATCGCCCGTTTGCCCATCCAGAAGGCACCCGACGCTTTGTCGGCGAGTTTCAGCTTCGGTCGGCCAAAGCCCGCTCCATCGGAGATCGACTTGAAGTTTTCTTCGATGGTTTGCGACTGGGACCTTTCCAGGGTGGCATTGTTTTCACGTTCTTTCCGGGCAGCCGGTTGCTTCAGCAGGAGGCGGTGGCTGCCACGAACGAACCCGACACGGCTTACTTCTACGAAGCTGGCCTGCGTCTGGCTGCCGAAGCTGACCGCTTGGCCGGCTGGAACATGCAATCGGAGGTGGCCTACTTCGATCTGGCAGGTGCGCTTCGTGTTGACCGCTCTGAGTTTGAGCGGACACCGGTGAAGGCGCGGCATCGGGCCATCGCTTTGCGCACGGCTAGGGGCAGCATCGTCGCTTTCCCTGCGCCTCACCAGTATTTCTTCGCTCGTGATACGACGCAGAATCTCGGCTATCCCTGGCATAGTTCTTATCGTGGCGAAGCTTCGATCGGAATCAGGCAGCTACCTGATGACAATCTTCCGTTCTATCCGTGGATGAATGCTCCTCCGCAATCACAGCAGCGGATGAGCATTTTCTATTTGTTAGGCGACCAGGAACCATCAGCACTGCTGCGGCAAACTTTGCGATATACCAACCAGGATCGATTTCCAGACCTTGCCGGTTACAAGAAACTCGCGACGCACTGGCATTTCGCGTTCACGGTGCAGGCGATGCTGAAAGGGCAGGAATGGACTCCACCGTTCAGGCAGGTGCTCAAAGGAATGGGCGTAGATGCTGCCATGATCATGGACTTCCATGGAGATGGTCACCCACAGGATCTGACGTCGGTGCGACTGAAGGAGCTAGCCGGTTACTACCAAGCTGCGCGGACGCAGTCAGACCGGGACTTTCTGATCATTCCGGCCGAGGAAGCCAACGCACATCTCGGCGGGCACTGGGGATTGGTCTTCCCCAAACCCGTTTTCTGGTTTATGAAGCGGCCTGCTGACAAACCCTTTGAGAGCAAAGATCCGACCTATGGCACTGTCTATCACGTGGGAAACGAGCAGGAGATGCTAGACCTGATGCGCCGCGAGGATGGCTATGCTTATCAGTCGCATCCAAGGACAAAGGGATCCACGGGTTTCCCTGACAAGATAAAAGAAACAGCACACTTCCGCGATTCCCGCTATTGGGGTGCTGGCTGGAAGGCGATGCCTTCCGACCTGTCGACCTTGCGCCAGGGCTTGCGTGCTCTGAATCTGCTGGATGACATGAGCAATTGGGGATTGCCGAAGCGGCTGATCGGTGAGGTTGATGTCTTCCAAATTGATGCGACGCACGAGTTGTACGCTCACATGAACATCAACTATGTGCGGCTGGACCGCTTACCTGACTTCGACCACTACGGTCAACTGCTCGAAGCCATCAACCGGGGTGAGTATTTTGTTTCAACTGGAGAAGTGCTGCTCCCCAAAACAGAGATCAAGCAAGGATCTCGAGACCACATCATCGTTCGGGCAGAGCTGACTTGGACGTTTCCACTGCAGTTCGCGGAGGTCACCTGGGGAGATGGAGTGAAGACTCAGCACCAAACTTTTGCCTTAGACAAAACGCAAGAATTTGGATCAGCGAAGTTTGAGTGGAAGGTGGACGCGAAAGACTGGAAGTGGGCCCGCTTGGAAATCTGGGACGTCGCTGGCAACGGAGCTTTCGTCAATCCGGTTTGGAAGTAGACAAACAAACAGGCAGTTTCCTCTCGGCAACTTTCTCACGCTACCGCTGCAATTCACAGCGAGCGCCAGGAAGGTGGATGGGCGTTCTTCACGCTCGGTTACAGCCATACGAGGTGCGCTTGAGAAGCAGCGCACCCTACGTACATGGCCGAGGTCAATTCCTGAGCGACGCCCTGACGGGACCGCGCGGGCATCCAGAAGACCCCCAATTGTGAACGCCCATGCCTGCAATCCTCTCTGCTCTTAACTTGCTGGCTTGAAACAGCGAGCAGTGACGGAACTGGCGGCTAAGGAATGACCAACACCTGACCCGGAAAAATCTTGTCCGGGTCCTTTAGCTGGTCACGATTGGCCTCGAAGATCTTGGAGTACCGATTTGCGTCTCCGTATTGAGTCTTGGCAATCTTCGATAGCGTATCTCCCGCCTTGACCGTGTAGCTGCGCGTTTGTGTACCGCCGGAGGCTGCTGCCGCTGCTGCGGCAGCCAGATCATCTGTTACGTACGTGATCTCGGCCAACAAGTCTTGACCATAGTTCTGATTCACCAGTTTGATTTGATCCCAAATCTTATTGCTGATGCTCTTCGCTTGAGCCTGCCCGCGAATTACCAACTTGTTGTCCTGCACATGCACGTTTTGAAGCTGTACGCCAAGCTGACTCATGAGGTTCAAAACGGATTGATACTTGGCCTTGAGTTGATCCAGTTGTGGTTGAGACATGGTGTCGTCCTCGTAGATAGACGCTTACGATGGTTGAACTTCCGCCAGAAAGAACGCAACTGTTGTTGGTCTCTCTTACTTTGACCGCCCCGCATTCGCTCGCGATTCATTCCTTGCCGCTCTTGAACATCCGATAAATCATCAGAAGCAAGATGGCTCCTAGCGTGGATCCAATGAGCCCCGTCGAACTACCTGCTGTGTACCATCCCACGGCCTGTCCAAGGAAGGTCGCCAGGAAGGAGCCTGCAATCCCGAGGACGATGGTAATGACCAGGCCGCCAGGGTCTTTTCCCGGCATGATGAGTTTCGCCAAAGCTCCAGCGACCAGCCCGATGATGAGGGTCCAAACGAGTGACATGGCTCCTCCTGATTGTTGCCTGCGGACAGAGGCCCGATAAACGACGAGGACATCGCGATGGGCGGACCCTGCACCTTCGCTGAAAGTAAATCAGAGAACGGACGCAGAGAGACACAACCAGTCTAGCAGAACCCCCTCCGCATGGGGGTCAGATTCCCACGTGATGCGTTACATGCCGACGAGCTCAGAGCGAAAGCAGGAATGCAAGAAGAGCTGCTTGCTCGAATTCAGAAAGTTTTTCAAACAGAGTTCGGCTGCGTACCGACTCACCTGAATGCAGTTCGATGGCCTGTCGTAACGTTGAAGCTCTTCCATCGTGCAGAAAAGGGGCTCTCAAACGAACACCCCACAAAGGAGGGGTTCGAATTTCTTCCGGCCGCGCGTCGCCTTGACCGATGCCGTCTCCAGTGCCAACGTCGTGCAGGAGGAAGTCACTGTATGGGAAAAATCGCTTCGAGCCGAGTGCTTTGACCGGACCTTCACCGGTGATAAACGCCTGCATGTGACAAGCTGTACAACCGACCCCTTGGAACAGCCGTTCTCCTTCCAGGGCTTCGTCAGTAATTGGCCCGCGTGGCGGTGGTCCCAGTAGCCTCATAAAGTTTTCGAAGTTGTCGATACCCCTCTGGCCGGTGTTCGGGTCCAGGGCATCTTGCAACCCCGGTACAGGGTTGAAGAAGGCAATCTTCTCGCAATCGCCGCCGGGACAGGCTTCGTCCGGAAAGAGATCGTTGGTAATCCCCATCTCATCGCGGTACGCCTCGGCCCCAAATACCAGAAGCGTGGCCTGTTGAGCCTTCCACCCGAATCGCCCAATCCGTGCCTTGTCCGATGCTTTGTCGTGAACCCGGTGTGCCCGGCCGCTGACACCATCAGCGTCCCGGTCCTCCGGATCCTCGAGCGCAATCAAAACTGCATCCGGTATGGCTTCCACCAAGCCGTTTCCAAACAGCGCCAGCGATTTCCGCCGCGCGATGACGTTGATTTCGGGCGGCATTGCGATTTGAGTTTCATGCGGCGGGATGGAGAACATCTGCATCACTGAGCCGCCCGGATACTCTTCAAAGGACCCATCATCCTTGCGAATGCCTGCGCGTACTTCCGTGATGGTGCTGGACCCGCCAATCCGCGGTATGCTGTGGCACTCCGCGCACGAGCGGCCATTGAACACAGGCCCCAAGCCTTCGTCCGGGTTCTCGACCTCGGTAAAATCCTCAAGACCCAAACGAAAAAGCTCAAACTCCCTTGGAGTGATCCCCTGAGCCGGATCTCCAAACTCAGTCCCGACAACGATACCTTCCTGTTGAGCGCCAAGTCTTCCGGTTCGGATGAAGTACAGCACGGAAACGACAACTGTGACGACGAAGAACCAAACAGCTCGTCTGCAAGACATAAGCCTCCTTACTCTACGACGATGACGCCGCGCATCATCGTGTGGCCGGCGCCGCAGGGGCGGGAGCATTCGAAAGCAAAAGATCCTTTCTGTTTGGCGTCGAAGAGAACCTTCACGCTTCCCCGCCCTCGCGCTGGAATCACCTGGTTGATCTGCATCGAAGCGATGCGAAAGCCATGAAACGTGTCATCACTGGTGAGAGTGATCTCTAACAAAGTGCCTTGTTGAACTTTGATCTTCGAGGGAGTGAAGTTGAATCGCTCAGCCACAACATTCACTTTCTGAACCTTGCGTCCCTTGCCCCTGTTGGCATCCAATTTGGAAGAAGGCTCTTCCTGCCCCCACAAGATGGGGACGAATACAACTAGAGTCGCGAGAGCTAGACGAAATC
>Ga0187893_10010332_pt1 | contig 13969 bp, 9 predicted proteins | sample MA1701074metaG_FD_139574 | JGI IMG/M metagenome (GOLD analysis project Ga0187893, IMG submission 139574) | White microbial mat communities from a basaltic lava cave in the Kipuka Kanohina Cave System on the Island of Hawaii, USA - MA170107-4 metaG ...
CGGCTAGTCATCTATGCTCAAGGCGAAATGACCAAAGGCAAGGCCAAAACAGCCGAGGGCGTCCTGCGCTATGCCAAAAATCCGGTGGTAGCCGTCATAGATAGCCTGGAAGCAGGCAAGAAGGTCGGCGATATAACCTGGATATCCGATTCTCAGGTGCCCATAGTCGGCTCTGTAAAAGAATCGCTCGCTTACAAACCTGATGCACTGCTTATTGGCGTTGCCTGGTCGGGCGGCAAATTGCCTTCCGAATGGCGTGCTGACATCATGGAAGCCATTTCCTCAGGCATGGACATTATCAATGGACTGCATGATTTCCTCTCCGAAGACGAAGAAATTGCCGAACTTGCTAAAAAGCACGGTAAGAAATTAATTGATGTTCGCCGTCCACCAGAAAATCTGCCCATAGGCAAAGGCTTGGCCATAGACACCAAAGCCTATACCGTTTTGACGGTTGGATCAGACTGTGCCACCGGAAAAATGACGGTTTCTCTAGAACTTGATGCACTGGCAAAAGCAAAAGGATACAGGTCGGAATTTGTCGCCACCGGTCAAACAGGAATTATGATTCATGGACGCGGTATTCCTTTAGACAGGGTAATTGGTGACTTCATGTCAGGCGCCATTGAAGAGCTTGTCGTCGACGCGGGTAAAGACAGTGACTTTGTCTTCATTGAAGGTCAAGGTTCAATTGTAAACGCAAGTTTTTCCGGCGTCACGCTTTCCTTGCTACATGGCTCTTGTCCCAAAGCAATGATTCTCTGCCATAAGCCAACCCGGTTAGAAGACACGGCTGGATTCAAACTTTGGACTTTGTCCAAGCTGATACCACTATATGAACAAATGGCCGCTTGCATGAGACCATCGAAGGTTGTGGGCATTGCCTTAAACACATATGGCATGGACGACAAAGAAGCTAAAAAAGCAATTGCCGATGCAGAAGCAGAAACAAAATTGCCTGCAACTGATCCTGTGCGATTCGGCAGCGAAAAGTTACTTGATGCACTTGTAAAACACCGGGAGAAAATATCGTGAAGACTATGGTTTCCAGCATTCAACTAAAATTTGAGCCCTTAATTCTTACAACTGCTCACCCGTTCGGTATTTCATACGGCACATCAAAAACCACCGAAAACGTTCTTGTTCGTCTGCAGTGGAATGAATTTGAAGGTCTAGGCGAAGCAGCACCAGCCATGTACCACAACGAAAATTTGGCCACAGTCAATGCTGTACTAAAAACCTGGCAAGAGGCAAATATCCTAGGTGATGATCCATTTGCCATTGTAGAAATTGCAAAGCGCCTTGATAAATCAATTGCCGGCAATGCCTCGGCAAAGGCAGCGGTGGAAATGGCTATGCATGATTTAGCAGGCAAAATTGCCGGACAACCAACTTACAAGATGTTGGGTCTGTCCAATCTCAAAGCACCAATGACCGATTTCACCATTGGCATTGACAGCTTGGATATGGTGGAAAAGAAAACCGCCGAAGCAATTGAAGCCGGCTACAAGATGCTGAAGGTGAAGCAAGGTACTGAGTACGACAAAGAAATCATCAAACGTGTCCGCAAATTAGCGCCAAATTTGCCTCTAAAGGTAGATGCTAATGGTGCCTGGACAGTAAAGCAGGCAATTCACATGTCGCACTTTCTTGCCGAGCACAATATTCAGTTTATTGAACAACCCCTACCTAAATATGCACCAGTTGAAGAGTTTCGTTTGGTAAGAGAAAACTCGCCAGTGCCAATCTTTTCTGACGAAAGCATTTGCCGCGCCAATGACGTAGCACGATTTGCCGGCGCTGTTGATGGCATTGTTGTTAAACTTGCCAAAACCGGCGGTCTTTTGGAAGCCTTGAAAGTAATTCACACCGCACGGGCTCACTCAATGCAAATAATGTTCGGCTGCATGATTGAATCGTCTATTGGTGTAACGGCTGCTGTGCATTTGTCAGGTTTAGTTGACTATCTTGATCTTGATGGAGCCCTACTCTTGGCACAGGATCCATATCTTGGTGCAGAATACAACGACGGTTATCTCAATTTGTCCAACCGACCCGGATTGGGTGTCATTCCCCGCTAAAGCAAAGGAAAATCATGTCCAAAAAAGCAGCTATTGTAGTAGGCGTACTTTGTATTGCCTTGGGAATAGTCGGTGTTGTAATCCAAATATCTGGAGATTCGGGGCAAGGTCCGGAAGCTGGACACGATAGCGCCGAAAGACCAGAGCTTGTTCAATGGCAAACTCCCGAATCCTACGCTCAGCTAACCAATGAGCCAACAAAACCAATTCTGTTTGATTTTTCCGCCGTCTGGTGCGGTCCATGCAAGCGGTTGGCCAAAGATGTATTTGCCGATCAAGAATCAGCTTCATATATCAACGAGAATTTCACTCCCGTTCAGGTAATGGAACCGAATGGTGAAGCGCCACAATCCGTACAAGACCTGCAAAACAAGTTCGGCGTCAAGGGATTTCCAACACTTATCGTTAAAGGCAAAGCAGATGGACAACTAAGATCCATCGTTGGCTATCCCGGCAAGGACGCAACCATGGACTTCCTCAAGCAGTCATTAACCGAAGTCAGCAATTAATTACTTGGTGCAGTTGAAGTTTCTGGATTGGTATTAGAACCTGAAAGAGGCGCTGCTGGTTTTTCGCCTGGTTTTGCTCCGGGAGGCAATGCTCCCAATTTGGTTTGATCGCCAAGCATGGCGGCAAATTCCGGCGCAAAGTCAATTTTGGCAACTTTACGCTGAGTCTCAAGCCATTTGGTTACATACTCGCCACCCTTGGCCATGACAATATTTGCTTTCAAATAATCACGCACATCGGCCATTGGTGCAGGTCCAGCCGGATCATGGGCCGTTACTTTCATGATGTGAAAGCCTAATGGGTCCTGCAGCAATTGCTGCATAACATCACCCGGCTTCATCTTCCACAGCATGTCGGCAATTTCTTTTGGTAGCTGTGACTTTTGACGATAACCAATATCACCACCGGATCTTGTCTTTTGAGCACGGGGATCATTTTGATTAGCCAGCTGAGAAAAGTTTCCTCCAGTTCTTGCCTGTACTAAAACTGTTTCTGCCTTTGATTTTTGCTGCTGCAAAACTTGAGCTGTCCCTTGCTCTACCTGAGCTTCCGTCCAAGTTGGCTGTGCACGCTTAACCTGTGTCTTTAAGCTCATGATTGGACCATTATCCTGCATTGGCGCCGGGATAATAATCTCGCTCAAGCGAATACGTTCCGGCAATTGCAGAGCCTTCAGGTTTTTGTTATACAACTCACGAATTTCTGCATTTGTAACAGGAGCCTTTTGGCGCAAGCGATCGATAAACAAAGTAATTACTTCTTGCCGCATAAGCTCTTGCTTCAATTCATCTTTTGTAAACCCAGTCAACTGCAATATCTGATTGTAGTTTGGTGTTTTCTTGAATTCGTTATATCGACTAACAGCCTTACGATTTAGTCCGGCATTGCGTCCGGCATCATAAAGCATCTGCCGATTTACCAGTTCGTTGAAGAACGTTTGCTGCAATACAATCTCTGCCGCCTTAAAAGCAAGACCAACATCAAGAATTTGCTTATCAAAATCAGCCTGCGTCAATTTGTTTTCACGCAAATAACGTTCAAAAGCTTTGCCATCAGCGGCTTTGTTTTGTCTAGCCAAGGAAATAAGACGTGTCTTTTCTCCATCAGTTAGAGTAAGTCCATTTTTCTTAGCACTATCTAGAAGACTGGCACGCATTTCCGGGTTAGAGGAAACTGCCGCCTGCAATTGAATCTCTTCCAGCTTGAAGCCGCGCCTATAATCAGCAACTGTAATAGGCGATCCTGATACTTTGCAAATTACAGTCTCTCCAGACATCTTAGCAAGATCTACTTTTGGTGCAGTCGGTTTGGCCGCACTCTTATCTTCTGCCGGCTTGGCTGTCTTTTCAGGGGCCTTCGCGCAGTTGGTCAAAGCAAATACTAGACACAAAGAAGTGGCTAACCAAGCTAACTGTCGTTTCATTCCAATATCCCGCAATAGTAATGCATTTATGCCGCCGTCGGCGCGCTATGTCCAACCATAGCACTTAATAGTTCTTCTAGCAAATCTAATTGTTCAGGCGGCGTCAGTCCTTGCGTACGCACCAAAATGTAGGGCGAAGATCCGTGACCACCAGCTGATCCTGGTTTATAAGTGGTTCGTGTTGCCAGGTGTTTGGGCAAGCGATTTTGTATTGGTAGCCACGCTTGCAAGCGGAAATCAACTGCTAGACGCGAACCCATACCCATAGGATCAGGCTTAATTGAACTGACATTTGCCTTGGCGGCAATCAAACGAAGCCTGACAACTGCCACCAATTGTTGCGTCTCGACTGGCAATTGTCCAAATCTGTCTCGCCACTCTTCAGTCAAAATTACAAGCTCACGTTCCGAGCGAACATCGGCCAGTCTCTTGTATTCAATAATTTTTTGATCCGCATCCGCCATATAGGTTTCAGGAATAAACGCTGTGACGTTGATATCAATCTGTGTATCCAGATCGCCTGCGGTTTCTTCACCCTTCAATTCAGCAACTGACTCTTCAAGCATTTTGCAATAAAGATCAAAACCAATTGCCACCATATGCCCGTGCTGTTCTGCACCGAGAATATTACCAACACCACGAATTTCCATGTCCCGCAAAGCAATTTGATATCCGGAACCCAAATGCGTCAGTTCACGAATTGCCTTCAGCCTGCTTTGCGCAGTTTCCGACAACACCTTATTGCCGCGGAAAAGACAATAGGCATATGCCTGCACATCCGAGCGGCCAACGCGACCGCGTAATTGATACATCTGAGCAAGTCCAAGTCGGTCTGCTTCATCCACAATGATTGTATTAACATTGGGAATATCCAGTCCTGATTCAATAATTGTCGTACAAACTAAAATATCCGTTTGGTGAGCATAGAAATCAAGCATAACAGCTTCCAGATCGCGCTCATTCATTTGCCCGTGTCCAATAGCAATACGTGCTTCAGGCACCAGCTCTTTAACTTCCAGGGCAACATTTTCAATGGTTTCAACTCTATTGTGCACTACATAAATCTGGCCGCCTCTTTCCAATTCGTGCAGGATGGCTGTGCGTAAAAGTGCCGGTTTATACTCACCAACAAAGGTTTTAATCGGCGCTCTGTTTACAGGCGGCGTATTAATGAGCGACATATCGCGTGCACCTGATAATGCCATATAAAGTGTCCGTGGAATTGGCGTGGCCGACATGGTCAGAACATCCACCATAACGCGCAAATGCTTGAGCTTCTCTTTGTGTGCCACACCAAAACGTTGTTCTTCGTCAATGACTACAAGACCAAGATCTTTGAAGGCAATATCTTTCTGCAATAGTCGATGAGTGCCGACAACCACATCGCATTCACCAAGCGCCAAACGCTGAGTAACTTCACGCTGCTCTTTGGCCGTTCTAAATCTACTCAAAAGACCTACTTTTATTGGATACGCCGCAAAACGTTCAACCAAAGTATTGAAATGTTGTTGAGCAAGAATTGTTGTCGGTACAAGCACAGCTGCTTGCTTACCGGACATGACCATTTTGAAAATTGCTCTAACGGCAACTTCTGTCTTACCAAAGCCAACATCGCCGCAAATTAAGCGATCCATTGGTTTATTGGATTCAAGATCTTTCTTGGTGTCAACAATTGCCTGCCATTGATCAGGTGTTTCTTCAAAAGGAAATGCTTCTTCCATTTCATACTGCCAAGGTGCATCGGCAGGACAAGCAAATCCTTCTTGCTTTGCACGCACCGCATATAAATTGGTTAAATCCTCTGCAACTTGCTTAATTGAGCGTTTGACTCGCCTTTTGGTCGACTCCCACTCCGCTCCGCCCATACGCGACAAGCGAGGGGTAATACCACCTGCTCCCCGATAGCGCGACAATAAATTGACTTGATCAACGGGCACATAAAGCCTGTCATCACCGGCATATTGAATAGAAAGAAATTCACGCTCTTGCCCATCGAGAGCAACTCTTTCAATGCCTATGAATTCGCCAATGCCTTGCTTAGCATGCACGACAAAGTCACCAATCTTCAAATCGGAAACAGAGTAAAAGCGTTCATATGTCTTATCAGCAACAGGGCGTCTATAAGTTGCTGGTTTGCGCTTGACGCCAAACAACTCCGCCTCCGTTACGGAAATAATCTTCACATCGTCAAGGCGGAAAGCACCAACAAAGCCTTGCCTTGTTACCCAGACCTCATTTTGATCTATTACATAAGGCGTGCCTAGATTATCCACTTTTGCATCTTGTGGTGCAGCTGGCTTTCCATTGCCATCATCGGATTCAAAAGCAGATTTGCCATCATGACTTAAGTCATGTCCTGCAACATACGATGCTGGACAATCCCACTCTTTCAATAGTCCTATTACACGCTGAGCTTGTTCCGACGTCACAATTACGCGATAACCTTCGCGGCGCCACTGGCGCACTTTTTCTACAAATTGTGGAATTTGCCCATTGAAACGCTCAATGCCATGGCAGGCAAAATTGACCGAATCAACTTGTTCTCCATCTTCACCGAAGGTAGGCATAGAACATATAAATGCACGTTGCTTGACCTTCAGGGTTTCCACTATTTCATCAACCCTAGGATGCAGATTTCTAGGCAGTGGCAAGAGCCTTCCGGCAGCCAGTCCTTCAACAAGAGTATCTTCCAACTTTTGCTGATAGCTCAGCAATGACTGAGATACGGTTTCCCATTCATCAGTAAAAATCAGGGCATCATCGGGAACATAATCAAGAATGGTGGCAAATTGTTCATGTATGAAGGGAGCATAGTATTCCGTCCCTTCCGTATACTGACCGGCTTCAATTGCTAAGACATCGTTTTCAACAACCGTCCGCAACGTATCAAAAGCTTCGTCGGATAAAGTTTGACCAGCATTGTCCATTGCCTGACGCAATGTTGCCGCTATTTTTTCATTGCCCGACAATACAACCCACCACCGTGGTGGCACCAATACCGATTGCATTTCATCAAGTGAACGTTGACTCTCCACGTTAAAGGTACGCATGGATTCAATCTCGTCACCAAATAGCTCCAAACGTACCGGCGGTCCAAAGGAAGGAAAAATATCGATGATATCGCCACGTACACTAAACTCACCGCGCACGCTGACCAAATGTTCTCTCGTATAGCCTAACTTAACAAGACTCTCCGCTAATTGCTTGCCTTCAATACTTTGTCCGACATTAAAAGGCAAAGTCTCACGCTTCAATGTTTCCGCATCCAACACACGCTGCATAAGGGCTCTAGCAGGCAAGACAACAAATGAAGTCCTGTCGGTATTGCGCTGCATGTATTGCAGTACTTCCATTTGCTGAGCAGTTGTATCCGGACTGCTTGCTACTTGTTCATAGGGAGAAATTTCTGATGCTGGATAGAAAAACACCTGATAACGACTGAAATTTAAAAGCTCTTGATAATAACGAGCTGCCTCATGATTGTCCGAAGTTATAAGGAAAAATGGTCGCTTAATCTGATTGTGCAGCAAAGCAAGAACCAAAGACTTTGCCGAATCCGTAAGTCCGGTAATTGTAAGTTCAGCAGAAGCCTTCCTTGCCGTGCGCGCTATTAGTCGCGCATACTGACTGGAATCAGTAAAACGCTGGCGCAATGAGTTGGAGAGGAGGCTTTCTGTCATATATTTCTTTGAGGATTTCTTTGAAAAGACACAAATCTCCCACCTCGGATGGACCGAGCCGGTTGTGTCGTAGGTTTTGCCCGAAAATTCGGGATCTTATGATCCTAGCACAGGACAATAGCCCTCTTCCACAGCTGTTAAGTAAGCTGTTAAGATAGGACCGTGAGTAAATTACTATTACGATTTGGCCCAATTGCCGGTTTTGTCCTCTTGAGCTTGTCCATTTCTCTCGACGGGCAGGCATCTGACTATTCGCCACAGGTAGTTCACTTCCTAAACGAAGGTGATGTCTTATTAAGACAAGGAAAAATTGGCGCAGCCCGTCAAGATTTTGAGGACGCGCTCAAAGTTAACCCAAATTGCGCGGAAGCTCACGACGGCATTGGGCGCTGCTTCTTAAAAGACGGCACCCTGGAAAGGGCAGCTGACGAGTTTCGTGCGGCATTGAAAATTGATCCATTAAATGTCCCCAGCTTAAACAACCTGGCCAATGTCCTCTATCACCAAGCCAAATATGACGAAGCAATTGTCTTCTATCAGCAGGCCCTCAAGATTTGCCACAATAATGATCCGGAAATTTTGACCAATCTAGCTAATGCTCAGCGTTCAAAAGGAGCCAATACCGAAGCTGTAAGCAATTACAAATTAGCAATCAAGAAAAGACCGGACTTTCTCGATGCCTACAATAACCTTGCCCTGTCTTTGTATGAGGAAGGCAAATTTGGGGAGGCTTTAGCGGCAATTCACCAGGCTCTGAAAATTGACAGCCATTCTTCGGATGCGTATTACAATCTGGCCCTTATTCACAGGGCAGCGCTCAATTTCAGCGCAGCCAGACAAGCAGCTAATGAATCCTTGAAATACGAGAAAAATCAAGACTTTGCCGAAAGCACAAAGCAGTTAATTGATAAATTAAGCCAGGTTGAATCTGCCTATGGCAATCTGGAAAATGGCACTGCTCTTTTACGCCAAGGAAAATGGCGACAAGCAGAAGACCAGCTTAAAACAGCTTCGCCATTGCCGGAAAAACAAAAGGCAATTGCCACCAACAACTTAGGTATTGCCCTCTATCGACAACATTTGTACAACGATGCCGAACAAACCTTTCAGCGTGCACTAGCTGCTGGAAAAGGCAATCGCGCACAAGCTAATTTCAATCTCGGTCAAAGTCGATTATTTGCCGGCAACAAAGAAGGAGCAAAAGCTGCCTTCAGACAGGCAATTGCCGAATCCAAGGGCAAGCATGCGCTGGCACACAATGCTCTCGGTATTATGTACAAGCATGAGAACAACCTGCAAGCGGCTATAAAAGAATACGAAATAGCTCTGACAGTGTCTGGCGCACCGCCGGTGGTGCACTACAATTTGGCATTGGCGCTGCAACAAGCAGGCGTCTATGGACAAGCTGTAGAACACTACAAAGCCTACTTAAGGCAATCGCCTCAGGGAATAAATGCCGCCTCTGCTAAGCAAGAAATTCAAATTATTCAATCTCAATAAAACCCATTAGCCCTCTTGTGCCGTGCTATGATATTTCCCTTGATAACCTCCCGTTCATTTAACGGGGAGCCAAACATGGAAACAAAACCCGAAATAGCTGAAATCCTTGAAGAGTACTGCCAGGTTGCTAAAACAAAGCAACCCTCCAAGCCTCTGCCGGGCAAAAAACGGGTAGCAGTCTGCATGTCCGGCGGCGTAGACTCGTCGACAACAGCACTTCTACTACAGCAAGAAGGCTATGACGTGGTCGGCATAACTGGCTGGCTTATCAAATCGGGCAGCCGTTGTTGCGATACGGGCATGATCGATGCCGCCAGAGTCTGCGAACAGATTGGCGTGGAACACCATGCAGTAGACCTGCGTGAATTATTCAAGTCTCAAATTCTCGATGAATTTCCCAAGTCCTACGCTGAAGGACGCACTCCTCTGCCCTGCAGCGTCTGCAATACGGTAATTAAGTGGGGCGCACTCTATAACTATGGCAAAAAAATCTTGGGGGCAGATTTCATTGCCACCGGACACTATGCCAGGATTATGCAAACTGAAAGTGGTCCAGCTTTAGCACGCGCCAAAGACCCAAGCAAAGACCAGTCTTACGTCCTCTGGGAACTGACGCCTGAGCAATTAGCAAGCACGCTTTTACCTCTGGGTGAATATACAAAGGAAGAGATTAGGCAAATTGCCCAAGGCTATGGGCTGGCTTCCGCCAATCGTCCCGACAGCCAGGATCTTTGTTTTATCCCAGTTAATTCAACCATTCAGGAATACCTAAGCAATTTCCTACCCGAGTCTGCCGGTCCAATTGTGCACGCTGTAAGCGGAGCCAAGCTCGGAGAGCACAAGGGCACGCACAATTACACAATTGGTCAGCGGCGTGGCTTGGGAATTTCAACGCCCGAACCTATGTACGTAACCAAAGTAGATCCAGCAAACAAAACCGTCTTCGTTGGTCCAAAAGATTGTCTACTTGATGCCGAGCTAACAGCATCAAAAGTAAATTGGATTGGCAAGACGCCCACTGAGCCGTTTGAGGCTTTAGCCAAAATCCGCTACAACAGCCCAACCATCAAAGCAACAATTTACCCCTTGACTTCTAATCAGGTGAAGGTTGTCTTTGCCGAACCACAACCGGCTGTGACACCGGGACAGGTTTTAGGCATTTACGACCAAACCGACACCTATGTATTGGGCGGTGGCTGGATAGATTGAGCAGGCAAATTGCCTGAATATAGATCCGATATGCCGTTCATTAGATAAGACGGTTGTAAAGTTGCCCGCGTGGTATTAAGCCGATATAATCGAAATTAGGACATTGTTGAGGCTGTCACTGTAAATGGGTATCAAACAACCGATGGTTATCTTTCTATCGATAACGATGGTTGTTCTTGCCTGTTTTTACCCAGATGAACCAGCCTACGCTCGTGCAAGTCAGAGCAAGTCGAAATCCGCCAAAAGTTCAAAGAAACATACAGTTACTGTTTACAGCGGCAAAAACAAGCGCACAGTGTCAGTTGCCGGCAGTCATTCGCGCGGCAAAGGCAAGCGTGGTCGTAGGCGTCCTGTAATTGCCACACCAAAAACCCGTTATGCATACCCATTAACCATGTTTATGTGGAGCGCTCCGCATTTCGATCACACTCCTTTAGATGATGCGCTCAAACAAAAAATTCGTTACGCATTTTTGGCAGGCACAGCCGAGAAGTTTCCGGCACGTAGTCTTGTCAGGGCCGAACTGGTGCAACATTATCCACTTAGGGGCGGCATCTTCTATAGACGTGAAGCAGTTAAATATGTAGTTGTTCACTCTACAGAAACAGGCATTCCCATGGACGGCAAACGCGTCATTGATAGCTGGAGTTCGGTTGGTCGCAGACATGCTGGTGCACAGTACGTAGTAGATCGCGACGGCATGATCTATCAATCGGTTGATCCGGATTTAGCAACCGTGCACGTAAATATTTTTAAAACCCTACCAGGGATTAATAACGACAATAGCATTGGTATTGAGATGGTGCACACAGGCTCGCAAACATATACTCCCGAACAAAAAGCATCTGTAATTAGGCTTGTTTCCTACCTGCAAGACAGATATAAGGTAAGCGACGAGAACGTTATTACGCACCGCTACGCACAACAAGGAGACCACACAGATCCAGTAGCATTTGACTGGGATCGTTTCCTAAAGGACAAAGCAGGTTTTAGACGTCAGGCAATTGTTGCGAAGATGAATGACATGGTTGATGAAGCCGGCAAGTGGTGGAATCAGAACATTCCTGGAGCACCAATTTACCAACACTTAGAAAAAATGTTGCCAATTCCAACGAGCAAAGAAATACATAAGCCTACAGTTGTAACGCCGCCTCTTTTACCGCCTGTATCAGCATCCAGCTTACGTGGTCCAATTGAAGAGGATCCTGAACTGCTCAATAAAGAAGGCGAAATAATTGAACAGTGCGCAACAGGCATGGACGCCGACGGCAGTGGTGCTAGCGGCAAGCCAACCATGCAAAATGTGCCTCCTGCCCCTAATCAACAAAGCCCCGCTTCTCAGCAAGCACCCACGCCAGGGCACGCGCTTTTTTCAATGCCCTGAGGTAATAAGACTTGATTGAAAAAATCATTTCCGGCGGCCAAACTGGAGTGGATCGCGCGGCCTTAGATGCGGCAATTGAATTCAACTATCCAATAGGAGGATGGTGTCCTAAAAATCGCCTGGCAGAGGACGGGGAAATACCACATTCGTATCCGCTAATGGAGACACCTTCGCAAGATTACCTGCAAAGAACAGAATGGAACGTCCGCGATAGCCAAGGCACGCTCATAATTGCTTACGCCAATCTATCAGGCGGCACTGCTGCAACCAAAGAATTTGCCATCCAATACAGACGCCCTGTCTTGATAGTCAATCTGAATGAGGAACCACATATTCAAGAAATGAAAGATTGGCTTGAAGCAAATAAGATAAAAATCCTCAACATTGCCGGTCCCAGAGAAAGTACACCACCTGGTATTTACCAGCAGGCCAAAGTCATTTTAGAACTGTTATTTCAGTCAATGCAGGTCTAAGGAAAACAGCGTCTGGTATTCATCTGCTTGTTTGCCCAATTCACTTTGAATTAGCTCGATTCTGGCAATTTGATGAGTAATTGGCAGACAACAATCGTGCATGAACCAGTCAGGAATCTTGAGTGAAGCAGCCTCGAAGTCTTCCCTTTGCAGACGAGCTAATGTTATATGCGGATGGTACTCACGATGTCCAATTTTTTTGACGCAAGGTGCCAATTCGCTGAAAATTGCGGCAGCTAGATTATGTACTTCCGCCGGTACTTTCTCAGGCGTCAGAACAATCATCCGTGCTTTCTTGACAGATGGCCACAACTGCATTTGTTTGTAAATCAAAGACATTTCTTTTGTCGAAAGAAGAACAGTCTTAAGCTTCTGGCAAATCTCCGGCACTCTTTGAGCCTCAACATCACCAAGAAACAGCCAAGTCAAATGCAACTTGTGCTGCTTTACCAGGCGCACCCTGCAGTTAAGGTCTTTTTCCAGTTCTAATTTTCGCTCAGACAATGTTCCAAGCGACTCTTGTTGTTGTGGACTTAAATATGTTCCGACAAATAAGCGCTTTACTTGCCCGTCAGGACTCATCGCCACCGACTCGACCATAGAAACCGCGTTCTTCTGCTACTAGCTTATGAATGTAATCACTGACGGAACGCTTACCAAAACTATTTTGATAAATAACTTGCAGGCGATCTCTTATATAGGGCAATCCAACTTTGTCGGCATAGCGCAAAAGCCCACCGCGAAATGGCGGGAAGCCCAAGCCAAATACAGTCGCCACATCAACTTCGCGTGCCCTTAAGACAATCTTCTCTTCCAAACAACGAGCCGCTTCGTCAATCATTGGAAATACAAGGCGCTCTTGGAGCTCTATTGAATATGCCGGATCAACTTTGTCTTTGGCTATAGTCACCTTAAAGTTTCGTTCTAAGTCCGGATTGTAGCCTTTCTTACGTCCCGATTCGTCCCAAAGGAAAATTCCTATGCCATCTTTCTTGCTGCGCAAGCCGGCCGTTACCGAATCGTACATCTTCGGTGGTGGACACATGCGTTCGCCAAGTCCAACATGCAACGCATCCGCTATAGCTATCACTAGATACCAACCAATTTCATCAAGCAATTCAAATGGGGCAATGGGCATACCAAATGAAAGCGCCGCTTCATCTATCCAATTGAGCGGAACATTTTCTTGCGTGAAACGTGCAACTTCCTCCAAATAGGTACCCAAGATTCTGTTAGCTAGAAATCCTGGCGTATCCTTAACAGATAAGGGAATCTTGCCCAATCCGGCAACGAAAGTAGAAGCAGCACTTACTGCCTCACGGTTTGACTGTGCATGGGAAACAACTTCAACAAGCTGCATGCGATCGACAGGTTGGAAAAAATGCAGTCCTATGAATCGGCTACTATCAGCACCTTCTGGAATTGTCGAAGATACAGAAAGTGCTGATGTATTGGTTGCCAAAACACATTTGTCGGAAACAACCTTTAGGATATCCTGAAAAACCGACTTTTTAACTTCAACATCTTCCAAGCTGGCTTCAATAATCAAGTCGCAGTCTCTTAATTCCTTCGAATCGATAGTGCCGCGCAAAATACCCTCTTTGGCACTTGTATTTGTAGCGCGTTCTCTCTTACGAGCTTGCGAGTCCCGTATCTTCTCGACGGATTCCGCAACACGATTGGCATCACGACCTTTGAGATAGACTTCA
>Ga0187893_10010333_pt1 | contig 13969 bp, 15 predicted proteins | sample MA1701074metaG_FD_139574 | JGI IMG/M metagenome (GOLD analysis project Ga0187893, IMG submission 139574) | White microbial mat communities from a basaltic lava cave in the Kipuka Kanohina Cave System on the Island of Hawaii, USA - MA170107-4 metaG ...
GCCCGCCACGAACGGCGGCGCCGTCGCGTACAGCACCGGCGACCAGCCCCCGGCCGGCGCGCACACCTCCCCCCTCCTCCCAGCTTCCAGCGGCATCATCCTCGGCTGCTCAGCAGGCACGGCGCAGGCGGATCCTCAGCTCATGTCCGAGAGGTTGCAGGTAAAACCCCACAAGTGTCAAAGGCCGTTTGAGAAATCTGAAGTCACTGAGGCCATCCCCTGGGGGAATCAGATCATTGAAACGGCCCACCGGGGGTCTGGCGTCGTATGCTGGTGAGGACGCACGGGGGAAAGCGCCCACCATGCAGGGACCGAGCGCCGGCCCCGTCGATCCTGCGGCGGGCCGCACGGACATCGAGCGACGCTGGCTCCGGGGGGACCCCGAGGCCCTCGCCGAAGCCCACCGCCGCTACCGCGTCCGCCTCGAGGGCGTCGCCTTCCACATCGTGGGGAGCCGCGCCGACGCCGAGGACGTCGTGCAGCGCGTGTTCCAGGTGCTCCCACGCGCGAGCTACCGCGGGACGGCGAGCCTCTGGAGCTACCTCTACCGCGCCGCGGTGAACGGCTCGGTGAACCTCCTCCGCGCGCGCCGGCGTCGCGACCGGCTCAGCGTCGACCTCGCACAGGAGACTGCGCTCGCCGCGTCCGCGGCGAGCGATCCCGAGAGCCGCGTGCTCGAGGGCGAGCTCCTCGCCTGCGTGGCCCGCGCGCTCCTCCGCGTGAAGCCGCGCCACCGCCGCGTGCTCGTGCTGCGCGTGAAGCACGGCCTCAGCAACGTCGAGATCTCCCGCCACGAGGGGATCCCGCCCGCCACGGTGGCGACCTGGCTGCGGCGCGGACGCGAGGAGCTCCGCGCCGCGCTCGGGCCGACCCTTCGCGACCTGGAGGGACGGCGATGAGGCACCGCGCTGCGCGAAGGCGCCTCTCCCAGCTGCTCGACGGCACGCTGCCCGCCCCCGAGGAGCGGGCGGTGCGCGCGCACGTCGTGCGCTGCGCCGCCTGCCGCGGCCGGCTCGCCGAGTTCGAGGCCTGCGAGCGGCTCCTCGCGCGGCTCCCGGGCGGCGTCCTCCCGTTCGCAGCATCGGCAGCGGGCGAGCAGCGGCTCGCCGGCCTCGCGCGCTGGAGCTTCGAGCGCCCGGCGCGGGTGCGCGCCGGCCCGGGCGTCGCGGCGCTCGCCGCGGCGGCGGCTGCCGTCGCCTGCGTGGTGGCGATCGCGGGCACCTCGAGCTGGGTCCCGCACGCGGAGCACGCGGCCGGGACCGCCACCCAGGTGGCCTACGTCCTCCCCGGCGGCTTCCGCGCGCGCTAGCCGCTCGCGGCCCGCCACCGTCGGAGAAAACGGCTCGGTGGTGTAGGGATCGGCCGGCTTTGCCGGTCGGCCCGTGGCGCTAGTATCGGGCGTCTCCTCCTGCTCGAGGCGCCCCAATGAACCGCATCCGAGCCGCTCGGCAGGCACGCGGCTGGACCCAGGCCGAGCTGGCCGTCCGGGCGCGCGTCTCGCCGCGAACCGTGCACGCGGTCGAGAAGGGGCAGGACTGCCGGCAGGCCACGAAGCGGAAGATCCTGATCGCGCTCGGGGTCCCCTGGCACTCCCGGGAGGAGTTCTTCCCGAAGCTCCGGCGGGTCCGGCCCGTCGCCGCCGCGGCGGTGCGCGAGAGCGCCTGAGCGGCCCCCGGGGCGGCGTCCGGCGCCGTCACCAAGCGCGCTCCGCCCCCCACTCCCCCCTGGAGAGGGCCCTGCGCGGAGCCCGGGCGAGGCGTGGCGTGAACAAGATCGTCGAGACCTATTCCCAGAAGGCGGCCGAGTACGACGACCCCCGGAACCTCGACTCCTGCTGGGGTCGGATCGCGAAGCTCTCCCTCGACTTCGTGAGGCTCCGCCCTTACCACAAGCGCGTGGCCGACGTGGGCTGCGGCTCGGGCCGCGAGCTCGCGAACCTCGCGAAGAGGAGCGCGCCGGACGCCCGCTTCATCGGCATCGAGCCTGCCGCGGGGCTCCGCGAGATCGCCGCGGCCCGCGCGACCGAGCTCCCGAACGTCCAGATCCTCGACGGCCGCTTCGAGGCCCTCCCGCTCGAGAGCGCCTCGCTCGACTACCTCTACAGCGTCCTCGCCTTCCACTGGACCACCGACCTCAAGGCGTCGGTTGCCGAGCTAGCCCGCGTGCTCGGGAAGAAGGGCGAGATGAACCTCACCTTCATCGGCAAGCACAACGGCCGCGAGTTCATCAAGAAGACCTCGCCCGTCTTCTTCCGCTACCTGAAGCCGGCGCGCCTGATCGAGGCGGCGGCGCTCCGGAAGCAGCTCAGCGTCGAGGAGGCGACCGCGCTCTTCCGCGAGACCTTCGACGAGCCCGGGCTCACGGTCGAGGAGTCGTACCACACGTACTACGACACCCTCGACGGCCACTGGGCGTGGTGGGTGCGCATCGAGGGCCAGCTCGTGGACGTCGCGCCCGAGAAGAAGGCCGAGTGCGACGCCGCCGCGCGCGCCGCGCTCGCCACGCTCGACGTCGGCCAGGGCATCCCATACACGGTGCACCTGCTGCACGTGCGCCTGCGCCGCTAGCGCGCCGGCGGCGACGCAGACCGAGCGTCCCTGGCCTGCCGTACTTATGGCTGGCTGGTACGGTTCAGCCATCCGTGAAGACCACCTTGAGCATCGACGACGCCTTGGTGCAGCGGCTCAAGCGGGAGGCCGCGAAACAGGGCCATGTCCCAGCTGGTCGAGTCCGCCCTGCGTCTGCTCTTCCAACAGGGCCGCCGTGAGCCCGCAGAGCTTCCGCCTCTGCCTTCCTTCTCGAGCGGAGGTGCCCTCGTGGACGTCGCGAATCGCGAGGCGCTCCACGACGCGATGGAAGGCCGCTAGCTGTTCGTCGCCGACACCAACCTGCTGGTGTACGCCGCAGATCGTGATGCACCGGAGCACGCGCGCTGCCGCGAACTCCTGCTGGAGTGGCGGTCGCAGCCGACACCCTGGCATCTGACCTGGGGCATCGCCTACGAGTTCCTGCGCGTGACGACGCACGCGCGCGTGCTGCGACGCCCGTGGTCGCCGCAGGCCGCTTGGGAGTTCGTGCAGGCACTCCTCGCAGCTCCCTCGCTCTCCCTGCTCGGAGAAACCGATCGGCACGGCTCCGTGTTGCACGATCTGATCGAGCGCGTGCCGCGACTCGCTGGCAACCTGCTGCACGATGCGCACACAGCCGCTCTCATGCTCGAGCACGGCGTCCGCGTGATCTACACACGCAACGCGGACTTCCACCGCTTTCCCGGCATCGAGGTGCGCGACCCTGGCGAGCGCGCACTGACCCTTGCATCGCGCCGACAGCGCCCGCGCCGTCGGCTATCGTGCCCAGACCCGCGCCGGTAGCTCAGCTGGATAGAGCATCAGGCTTCGAACCTGAGGGTCGGGGGTTCGAATCCCTCCCGGCGCGCCAGGCTCCTCGTCGATTCGCGCGAACGCGCCCGCGCCGCTCGGCTAGCCCCAGAAGCCGAGCGTGCGCTCGATCAGCCAGAAGGCCGCGAGCGGGCCGATCGCGTAGGCCGAGGGCCGGGCCAGCCCGGTCGCAAGTCGGGAGCGCTGCCCGCGGCCCCTGCTATGAACGAGCGCCGATGCCCCGAGACATCACGCCGTTCCTCTGGCTCCCGAAGCTCGGCGCGCTCGTCAGCCTCTACTTCCTCGCGAGCACGGCCGCCGCCGAGCCGACTCCGCAGTGTCCCACCGCTGGTGCCGTGGTCCGCGCCGTCTCCGCCGACGAGATCCCCGTCGCCCACACGCCGCCCGGTGGCTACGGCGCGAAGTTCCCGGCGCCGGTGCTCGCCGCGTGCACCGAGCCGCTCGTGGCCGGCGCGCCCGACCTGCGCGGGCTCTGGCGGACGCTCCGCGCCGAGCAGGCGGAGGACTACTCGTCCCGCGCGCTCTCGGTCGTGTGGTTCCTCCTCTGGCAGGCGCTCGGCGTCGAGCGGGAGCGCAAGCCGGTGCCGGCGGGCGATCCGATCCATGTCTACGTGGAGCGCATCGAGCAGTGCGGCAACCGCATCGTCGACATCGGCGGCGGAACGATCGCGGACGCGCGCGCCGACGGGACGGAGGAGAACGCGGTCCACGACGTGTCGGCCTTCGACTTCGAGACCCCGATCACCGTGATCGCGAGCTACGAGGACGGCGTGTTCGCGCTCCGGCCGCCGCGCATTCCCATCGCGATCACGCGCCGGCTCGACGCGGACGGCCACCTGGTGTGGCACCGGCCGGATCTCGGCGATCGCATCGTGACGCTCGAGCGCATCGGCGGCCCATGCGATCTGCCGCCCGGTACGGCCTGGGCCCGCTAGCGCGCGCCCGCTACTTCACGTGAGCGGGCCTGGCGTCGAGCAGCAGCGTCTTCGTCTCGAGGAACGGGTAGAGGCCTTCGACGCCGCCCTCGCGACCGATGCCCGACTGCTTGAAGCCGCCGAAGGCGATGTGGAAGTCGGTGCGGAAGGAGTTGTGCCCCACCGTGCCCGAGCGCAGCTCGCGCGCGGTCGCGTAGGCGCGCTCGACGTCGTTCGTGAAGACCGATGCGTTCAGCCCGTAGATCGAATCGTTCGCGATCTCGACCGCGGCGGCCTCGTTCTCCGCCGGGATCACGCTCAGCACCGGCCCGAAGATCTCCTCGCGCGCGATGGTCGAGTGGTTGTCTACGTTGCCGAACACGGTGGGCTCGATGAACCAGCCCTTCGCCAGGTGCTTCGGGCGTTTCCCGCCGGTCGCGAGCTTCGCGCCCTCCGCCTTGCCCTTCTCGATGTAGCTCTCGACGCGGTCGCGCTGGCGGCTCATCGCGAGCGGGCCCATCCCCGTCGTGGCGTCGTAGGGATCGCCCACCCTCACCTGGCCGAAACAGGCGCTGAGCGCCTCGACCAGCGCGTCGTGGCGCTGCTTCGTGACCACGATGCGCGTGAGCGACGAGCAGACCTGGCCGGTCAGGAAGCCCGCGTAGCCCGCGATCGTCGCCGCCGCCCGGCCGATGTCGAAGTCGTCGAGGATCACCGCCGCCGACTTGCCGCCGAGCTCGAGCGTGCAGCGCGCGATGCGCTCGCCGCAGATCGAGGCGATCTTCCGCCCCGCGGCCGTCGAGCCGGTGAAGGTCACCTTGTCGACGTCGGGGTGCCGGACGAGCAGCTCCGAGACCTCGCGATTCGCGGTGAGGATGTTGAGCACACCCGGCGGCAGGCCGATCGCCTCGCAGACCTCGGCGAGGATGTAGGCCGCGCCTGGCGCCTCGGGCGAGGCCTTGAGGATCACCGTGCAGCCCGCGAGCAGTGCGGGCGCGCACTTGTACGCGATCAGCGAGGCGGGCGCGTTCCACGGGATGATCGCAGCGACGACGCCCACCGGCTCGCGCACGACGAGCCCCACGTTGCCACTGGCGGGTCCGGGCTGCCGCTGCTCCTCGAACGGGAAGGTCTCGGCGAGGCCCGCGTAGTACTCGTAGACACCGCCGAGGCCCATCGAGCCGCCCTTCGCGATGCCGTGGATGACGCCCGACTCGGTCGTCCAGATCTGCGCCAGATCGTCCAGGCGCTTCGGGAGCTCGCGCGCGATGGCGCGGAGGTACTTCGCGCGCTCCGCGTGAGAGAGCCGCGGCCACGGCCCGCGGTCGAAGGCCTTCCGCGCCGCGGCGACGGCGCGATCCACGTCGGCCTTCTGCGCCTCGGCGACGCGGACGAAGAGCTCCTCGGTGGCGCTGTTGATCACGTCGATCTTCGCCGTGCTGGACGGCGCCGCCCAGCTTCCGTCGATGAAGAAGCGGTCGGGATGCTTGATCGGCGCGGACGCGGTGGGCTCGCTCATCGGCGGTCTCCTTGAAGGCTGAGGCCGGCAGCGTAAAGCGGTGGCGGCGGCCCGTCGAGACCGGCGCGGCTCAGCGCGGGAGCCGCGGCCGCACGTCCTCCGCGAGGAAGCGGATCACGGCGCTCGTGAAGGCGTCGTTCTGGTCGCCCGCGACCATGTGCGCGGCGTCGGAGACGTCGGCGAGCTTCGCGTGGCGGATCTTCGCGAGGAAGTCGTTCACGCCTTCGTCGGTGACGACGTCCGACAACTTGCCGCGCACGAGCAGCGTCGGCACGTCGATGTTCGCGAGCGCCGCCTCGAAGAGCCCCTGGAAGTCGGGCGCCGGCACCTCGACGCCGCCGCGGCGCGACATGAACGCCGGATCCCAGTGCCAGTGCCAGCGGCCGTCGGCCTTCTGGCGCAGCACCTTGCGGAGCCCTTCGGGGTTCACCGTGCGCTTCCGGTGTGGGGTGTACGCGGCGATCGCCGCCGCGGCGTCCTCGAGCGTGGCGAAGCCGCCGAGCCCCGACGCCATGAAGTCCTTGATGCGCTGGATGCCGTCGGGGTTGTTGCGGTGGGTCACGTCCACGATCACGAGCGCGCTCGACACCACGCGGTCGCTGCTGCCCTCGGCGAGAATCGCGGAGATGCCGCCGAGCGAAGCGCCCACCAGCACCGGCGGCCGGCCGAGCTGATCGCACACCGCGATGCAGTCGGCGCCGAAGCTCGTGAACGAGTAGTCGCCGTTCGGCGCCCAGCCGCTGTCGCCGTGGCCGCGAAGATCGAGCGACACCGCGCGCCAGCCCGCGCGAGCGAGCGCCGCGGCGGTGTCGCCCCAGGCAAAGCGCGTCTGCCCGCCGCCGTGCATCAGGAGGACGGGCCACGCCTCGCGCGGACCGTACGCGTCGGCGACGAGCGGGACCCCCTCGAAGCCGGAGAGCGCGAGCGCTTCGTGTTGCACGGCCCGCCTAGTCGTTGAAGAAGGGGCTGTCGCCGGGGAGGCCGAGCAGCACGCGCCCGGCGGTCTCCCTCCACTGCGGCGAGACCATGATGTGCTGGGGGACGACGCGCACGTCGCGCAGGCAGCGCTCGAGCGGGCAGCTCGTGAAGTTCGCCGTCGTGCCCGCGGCGGAGTGGAGCAGCTCGACGGTGTGGATCGCCGCGGTGCAGGCTTCCGTGCAGGCCAGGTGCACGTGCATGCGCTGCTCGGCACTCGCGGGGGCGCCGGCCTCCACCATCCGCCACACCTCCTCGACCGCCTCGAAGGCGTAGGCGCGCGCCGCGCGGAGACGCGCCGTGGCCTCGGCATAGACGAGGTGGACCGAGACCTTCTCGCGCAGCAGCTTCCGCGATCCGCGCGGCTGCTTCTCGGTCGCGAGCTTCTTGAAGTGCTCGAGCGCCGCCTGTGCGATGCCCGTGGCGACGCCGATCTTGTTGTACGCGAGGCGGTTGAAGGGCGGGTAGCGGTAGAGCGTGCCCGTCTCGCGCAGCTGCATGCCGCCCTCGAGCACGGCGGTGACGTGCTCGTCGGGCACGAAGACGTCGCGCGCGGCGACGTCGTGGCTGCCCGAGCCGCGGAGCCCCGAGACGTGCCAGGTGTCGACGATCTCGAACTCCGTGCTCGGGATCAGCGCCTCGCGCAGCACCGCGCCGCCGCTCGGCGACTTCGCGAGCCCGTCGCCGTCCGTCACCAGACACTGTCCCCAGAACCAGCCCGCGTTGTGGCAGCCGCTCGCGAAGGGCCACTGGCCGGTCACGCGGTAGCCGCCGGAAACGGGGGTGGCGCGGCCCAGCGGGTTGAGGGCGCCCGCCACGATCAGGCCGGGGTCGGCATAGAGCTTCCGTGCCGTCTCGAGGGGCAGGGCCGCGCCCAGGAATCCCATATTCTCGATGCCGATCATCAGGTTCCAGCCCGCCGCGCCGTCGGCGGCGGAGACGATCTCGATCGTCTCGATCTGCGTGCGCGGATCGCACTCGCCGCCGCCGATCGAGCGCGGCGCGGCGATGCGGTAGAGGCCGGCGGCGGCCATGGCCCGGGCCGCGCGCTCCGGCAGCCTGCGCTCGCGCTCGGCCTCGTCCGCGCACTCCCGGATCAGGGGCATGAGCGCCCGCCCCCGCTCGCGCGGGTCGGCTGCCTCGGCTCCCGGGTCGGCGCGGCGTGCCATGGGGCTGCTCCGGCCCCCACGGTACTCCGCCTCAGGCGCTCGCGCCGAGCACGGCGAAGCGCTCGAGCATCGCCTCGCGCGGCGGGCCGAGCTCGACCTTCTCGCGCTGGTCGCGCTTCGCGTACGAGGCCAGCAGGCTCTGCATCACGACCGGGTTCTTGAGCAGGTCGCGCGGGCTGTCGAGCAGATTCACCGCGCGAATGAAGATGCGGAGCAGCACGAGGTCCTCGGCGAGGGCTGGCACGAGCCCTTCGCGGAGCAGCGAGCGGATGAACGCCTTCGGGTTCTGCGTGCCGTCGGGATTCGCGATCCGGTAGGGATCCTCGCCGCGCTGCTGCGCCTCGGCGACCGCGATGGCGTCGGCGTCCTGCACGAGCTGCATCTCGTACCAGGGCACGACGTTCCGCTCGACCGCGGCGTCGTACGCGAGCGCGAGCGCGCGGAGGTCGTCACCGTGCTCGGCGAGGCACTCGGCGAGGTCGAACGCACTCGTCCACGCGAGCGAGCAGCCGCGGCCGACGATCGGGTTCGTGTGGACCTGTGCGTCGCCGACGGCGACGAAGCCGAGCGCGAGCGGCTCGCCATCCTCGACCAGCCAGCGGCGCGTGTTCTTCAGGTTCGCCATCCCGTGCACGTCGGAGACCGGCTCGGAGAGCGTGGGCGAGGTCCACGTCGCGGCGAGCGGGATCGCGGCCACCGCGGCGTCGAAGCCCGGCTGGCGCAGCACGCGCCGCATCTCGGCGTCGCTCGGCGAGGCGGCGAGCGTGATCGAGAAGACGCGCGAGTCGCCGGCGAAGATGCCGACCTTGAGATAGCCGAGATCGACGCCGATGATGCCGCCGTCGAGCGGCGGCGGCGTGGCGCCGTCGAGCAAGCGGTAGAAGCGCGAGGTGTAGAAGATCCCGCACGGGCTCGAGGCCTCGCGCACCGGCTTCGTCCCGATGGCGGGGAGCCAGCTCTCGAGCTTCGAGCGGCGGCCGGACGCGTCCACCACGAGGTCGCCGGCGACGAGCGCCTCGCCGCCGCCCCGCGCCTTCGCGTAGACGCCCGTCACGCGGGGCAGCCCGGTCGCCGCGTCGCGCTCGGCCGCGAGGCGCGTCACCTCGACGCCGTCCTCGAAGTCCACGAGCCCGGTGTCGAGCACGTGGCGGCGCAGCACCCACTCGAAGGTGATGCGCCGGCAGGCGAGGGAGACGACGTCCTCGTCGCCCGGCTCGAGGACCGGATCCGGGAAGAGCTGCCGCGCTCGGTCCGTGAAGCGGAGCTCCTCCGCGCCGCAGGCGAGGAGCTTCTCGAGCAGGTCCGGCGCGTGGTCGCGGATCAGGTTGCGGAGCCGCGCGAGGAGCGCGTGCGAGTGGCGCGCCTGCGGCGAGCCGCGGCGCTCCCAGCGCTCGAAGGCGTCCTGGTGGCTCGCGGGGAGCGGCGTCGCGTCCGCCTCGAGGATCGTCACGCGCTGGCCCCGCCCCGCGAGCGCGAGCGCTACGCCGAGGCCCGCGACCGAGCCGCCGATCACGACGACGTGCTTCACCGCCAACGTTTCGTCAGTCCGGCGCGAGGCCTGAGAACGTGATCCGCAGGAACTGGCGGTTGATCTCCTCGGGCGAGACGTCGCCGTCGCGGAACACCTGGCCGCTGATGATCGCCGCGGCCGTCGCGAAGAAGGACGCCGCTGCGAGCCGCGCGTCGATCCTGCGCGTGAACTCGCCGCGCGCCTGGCCGCGCTGGATGATCTCGGTGACCAGACTGGGGAGCGCGTCTTCGCCCGAGTAGGCAGCGAGTGTCTCCGGGCTCGCGAAGAACTCCGCGAGCATCGCGGTCATGATCTCGGCCTGCGCGACCAGCTCGACCGACATGCGCTCGACGAGCGCGGTGAGCTCCGCGCGCGCCGGTGCGCGCGGCTCGACGAGCGAGGCGCGGAAGTCCTCGGCAACGCGCTGGTTGAACTCGTAGAGGAGCGCGGCCTTGCTCGGGAAGTGGAGGAAGAAGGTGCCGCGCCCGACGTCCGCGGCCTCGCAGATCTCCGCGAGGGTCACGGCGCCGAAGCCGGAGCGCGCGAAGAGGCGCATGGCGGCCTCGTAGATCTCGCGGCGCGTGCGCTCCTTCTTGCGGTCGCGGCGCGTCGGGCTCGGGAGCGGCTCGCTCGTGGCCATGGCGGACGCGATCCTAATCCATGACTGGACTCCTGTCCATCGATGTAATACGATCCGCGTCGCCTGCCCGTCCCAGGCCGGAGGAAGGCATGAGCGACCCCGCTATCCGCCACCGCCAGGTGCAGGTCGGCGCCCTGTCCATGCACCTCGCCGAGGCGGGCGCCGGTCCGCTCGTGCTCCTCTGCCACGGCTTCCCCGAGTGCTGGTACTCGTGGCGGCACCAGCTCGGCGCGCTCGCCGCGGCCGGCTACCACGCGGTCGCGCCCGACCTTCGGGGCTACGGCCGCACGTCTGCTCCCGCGCCCGTCGAGGCCTACTCGATCCTTCACCTGGTCGGCGACCTGACCGGGCTCCTCGACGTGCTCGGCCAGAAGCAGGCGGTCGTGGTCGGCCACGACTGGGGGTCGCTCCTCGCGTGGAACGCGGCGCTGCTCCGGCCGGACCGCTTCCGCGCGGTCGTGGGGATGAGCGTGCCGTTCATCCCCCGTCTGCCGATCCGGCCGACCGAGATGATGAAGGCGATGGCCGGCGACCGCTTCTTCTACATCCTCTACTTCCAGGAGCCCGGCAAGGCGGAGGCGGAGCTCGACCCGCGCGCGCGGGAGATGCTGCGCGGCATGCTCTACACCGCGTCCGGCTCGATCGACCCGGGCCGTCTGCGCCGCGCCGCGGAGCTCCCGAAGACGGCGCGCTTCCTCGACGCCATGACGCAGCCCGAGAAGCTCCCCGACTGGCTCAGCGAGGAGGACCTCGCGGTTTACGTGACGGAGTTCGAGCGCACGGGCTTCCGCGGCGGGCTCAACTGGTACCGGAACTTCGACCGCAACTGGGAGCTCCTCGCGCCGTTCGCCGACCTGCGCGTCCAGGTGCCCGCCCTCTTCGTCGGCGGCCTCCGCGACGCGGTGGTGACCGGGCCCGAGCTCGCGGGTGAGGGGCCGGCCGTCCAGATGCTCCCCTCCTTCTGCGACGATCTCCGGGGCAAGGTGCTGATCGAGGGTGCCGGCCACTGGAACCAGCAGGAGGCCCCGGAGCGGACGAACGCGGCGCTGCTCGACTTCCTCGCGGGCCTCGTACACTAGGACTGGAACGGGAGCGAGCCATGGCACTTTCCCGACAGCGCCGCTTCGTCGTGCCCGAGCCCGGCGAGGACTGGCCCGCGCTGGCCAGGCGCGCGCTCCCGCAGGAGCCCGCCGCCGCCGCGATCGAGAAGCTCAAGAGCTGGAACCTCCAGCTCTTCGCGCGCATCCCGCCGGGCGAGTTCCTCGGCAGCGACGTGATCTTCGTCGAGCCGCCGCTCGAGAGCCGGGCGGGAGGTGGCTGACCCCGTGATCGACGAAGCCATCGTGTCACCGGGTCACGACGGGCAGGCCGTGCTCGTAGTGAGGCTGCGCTACGCGAACGGCGCCACCGACACGGTCACGCTCGCGGCCGAGCAGGCCCGGAAGCTGATGGACGACTGCGCGGCCGAGAGCGTCGCGGAGCTTCGCGGACAACCCTGGCAGCGGCTCCTCCACGTGCTGGAGCCGTAGGAGCAACCATGCTGGACATCCTCGTCAAGAACGGACGGATCGTGGACGGAAGCGGACTCCCCGCCTTCTCGGGCGACGTCGCCATCGCGGGCGGCCGCCTCGTGCAGGTCGGCGGCCAGCTCTCCGCCGAGGCGCGGACCGAGATCGACGCCGCGGGCCGCGTCGTCGCGCCCGGCTTCATCGATCCGCACACGCACTTCGACGCGCAGCTCCTCTGGGACGGGCAGGCGCGCCCCGCGCTCGAGCACGGCGTCACCACGGTCGTGCACGGCAACTGCTCACTCTCGCTCGCGCCGCTCAAGGTCGAGCACCGCGCGAGGCTGGTGAAGATGTTCCAGCAGATCGAGGAGATGCCGGACGCCGCCTTCCAGGGCGCCTTCGAGTGGACGTGGGAGAGCTTCGGCGACTACGTGGCGGCGCTCCGGGGAAGGGTCGCGCTGAACGTCGCGCCGCTCGCCGGCCACACCCCGATCCGCATGTGGGTGATGGGTGCCGACGCGCAGAAGCGCGCCGCGAAGCCCGACGAGATCCGCGACATGCAGGACCTGCTGCGCGAGTGCCTGGAGGCCGGCGCCGTGGGCCTCTCCACGAGCTACGTCGACATGGACGAGAACTTTGCGCCGGTGCCGAGCCGCCACGCCCACTACGACGAGCTCGACGCGCTGTCCGCCGTGCTCGGCGAGTACGGCCGCATGCTCCAGGTGGTGCCGGAGTTCTACAACACGGACGTCACGGTCGCGCGCGTCGATCAGCTCGCCGAGCTGTCGCTCGCGCACGGGATCCCCACCACGTTCTCGCCGCTCTTCGATTCCAGCGTGGTGCCCGACAACGTGCCGCGCGTGCTCGAGCGCGTGGCCGAGCAGTTCGCGCGCGGCGCGCGCGTGTGGCCGCAGGTGCAGACGCGCCCGATCGACATCAGCTTCAGCCTCGACATGGCGAGCCTCTACTTCATCCAGCTCCCCATGTGGTACATGCTGCTCCGCATGCCGCGCGCGCAGAAGCTCGCGCTGCTCGGGAACGAAGGCACGCGCAAGGGGCTGATCGACGCGGCGGAGCCGGGCGGCGACACGCAGCGCTTCGCGGGCCTCCGCGTGCGCGACAGCCAGGACGCGAGCCTCATCGGCCGCACGCTCGGCGAGATCGCGAAGGAGCGCGGCACGACGCCGGCGGGCGCGCTGCTCGACCTCTCGCTCGCGGAGGACCTCGGGGTCCACTTCCTCGCGGCGCGCATGGGTCACGAGGACCCGCGCCGGATCGGCCCGATCCTCGCGAACGACCTCGTGCACGTCGGCGCGAGCGATGGCGGCGCGCACATCCAGTCCTTCGCGACCTACGGCGACACCGGCTACCTGTTCAGCGAGTTCGTGCGGAAGGGCCGGCATCTCTCCCTCGAGCACGCGGTCCGGAAGATCACGGGCGACACCGCGCAGATCTGGGGCATCGGCAACCGCGGCCTTCTGCGGCCCGGCCTCGCGGCCGACGTCGTGATCTTCGACCCCGACACGATCGGGCGCGCTGACGAGCTCCCCGCGCGCGACATGCCCGAGGGCGGCATGCGCTACGTGCGCGGCGCGCGCGGCGTCGGCGCCGTGATCGTGAACGGCGAGGTCACCTGGACGGCGGAGGGCGGCTACACCGACGCACGGCCGGGCGTCGTCGCGCACGCCTGATGCTCACCATCCACCACCTGGGCGTCTCCCAGTCCGACCGCATCGTCTGGCTGATGGAGGAGCTCTCGCTCCCGTACCGGCTCCAGTGGTACGACCGCAAGGACGGCCTCGCTCCGCCGGAGTATCTGGCGCTTCATCCCGCCGCCACCGCGCCGGTGATCACGGACGGGGATCTCGTGCTCGCCGAGTCAGCCGTCATCGTCGAGTACATCAGCCACACCTACGGCGGTGGCCGGCTGTCGGTCCTGCCCGGCCAGCCGAACTACTTCGAGTACCTGTACTGGATGCACTTCAACAACAACGTCCAGGGGCTCTTCTTCGCCAAGCTCGCGCTGGGCGGCAAGAGCGATGGCGACGCGGCCCGCGTGGCCGGCTTCGTGAAGCGCCGCGAGGACGGCTATTACCGCTTCCTGGATCAGCGGCTCGCGAAGTCTTCCTATCTCGCCGGCCCCGAGTTCACCTGCGCCGACATCATGGTCGCATTCAACCTGACCTCGCTCTCGCTGTTCGGCGGCCGGAAGATCGACGACCTGCCGAACGTGGGGCTGTACGTCGCGCGGATCACCGCGCGGCCGGCGTACGCGAAGGCGATGGCGATCGCCGGGCCCGGTGCGCAGCGGCCGGGCTCCTAGCTGTCGAGTCCAC
>Ga0187893_10010335_pt1 | contig 13968 bp, 21 predicted proteins | sample MA1701074metaG_FD_139574 | JGI IMG/M metagenome (GOLD analysis project Ga0187893, IMG submission 139574) | White microbial mat communities from a basaltic lava cave in the Kipuka Kanohina Cave System on the Island of Hawaii, USA - MA170107-4 metaG ...
ACTTTGATGCTCCTGCTCGGTGTCCTCGTGGCGCTGGTGCTCATCACAGTGGTGACGGTGCTGGTGAAAAATTAGTCAACGAATTTTTTAGCTGCAAGTTTTGTAGGTGAGAATTGGCCGCAGAACTCTTCGACGCGGATGTGGTGCGCGATCTCGACGATGCGCGCCGAAAAAGTTTTGGAAAAGGGCCGCCTCCGTTCTTTGCAGAGCCGCCGTTCGATTCCGGCGGCAATGGCCGGGGGGACGGCGCGCGCGCGCCGGTGGGAAATGTCTACCTGGCGATGCTGTTGTTCATCGGCGCCGATGTGATGTTCTTCGCCGGCCTCATCGGCGCGTTCATTGTCTTCCGCTTCGGCGCCACGAATTGGCCGCCGCTCGGACAGCCGCGCCTGCCGGTTGCCGTAACCGGCGTCAACACGCTCGTACTGCTGGCGAGCGGCTTCATGATGATCCGCACCTGGCGCCGGCTCGACGATTGGAATCGCCTGCGGATCGCCAACGGCTTGCAACTGACGGCCTCGCTCGGCGCGATTTTTTTGCTGGTGCAAGGTTACGAGTGGACGAAACTGATCGGCTTCGGCCTCACGATGCAGTCGAGCGCGTACGGTGCGATTTTTTATACGCTCATCGGCTGTCACGCCCTGCACGTCCTCGGTGCGGTGATGTGGTTGCTCATCGTGTTGATGAAGTTAAATCAAAATCGGTTCACGGCAAAAAAGCATGCCGGCATCAAGCTCGCGGGAATGTACTGGTTTTTGGTGGTGGCGCTGTGGCCGGTGTTGTATGGGCTGGTATATTTGAAGTGAAGGAGATGTATCCATGCAAGCAATCACAATTCCACAAATTGTCAACCGCCTGCAAAAACTGCCAGTGGAAAAACTCCCGGTTGTTTTTGATTTCGTTTCTTTTCTAATGGAAAGAGACAATGGACACGAGTTGATCGCCACAGATTCGGATGCCTTTCAAACGATGCTTGCATCGGAAGCAGTGCTTAGGCGTGATTGGGATCGACCGGAGGAAGATGAGGCATGGGCAGATTTGTGAAGGGCGATGTCGTAGTCGCCCCTTTCCATTTTCAGATTTGAGTGCTGCTAAGAAACGACCTGCACTCGTTGTTGCTGCACTTACGGGTGATGATGTGCTACTTTGCCAAATTACCAGTCAAGCGACATCGGATAGTTATACAATACCTTTATTAAAGGCTGATTTTGCAAATGGCAAACTTAACAATGATAGCAACATTCGCCCCAATCGTCTTTTCACGGCTGATTCAAATATCATATTGTATCGAGCCGGGACTAAGCGCCGTAAAGATGACGGAAGTGGTCACAAAACTCATCTCAATCATTACCGCATAAATGGCAATCAAGATTAAAATAATAGTCGGCATTTTTTTAGCTTTTGTTATCACGTTTTCCACACCAATATTGTTGAACGCCTGCCCGGGCTGAAACGCGACGTTGAACGACTCGTTGGGTCGTGCCTTCAATCCGAGCGTGCTGTTCATGATGGCAATGCCGTTCGCCGTTGCCGGCGCGATTGCCGGCGGCATCGCTTACACTTATTGGCGCGCGCAGAAAAAAGCCAACCGGCAAGGCCACGAAACGGATGATTCGCCATCGCTGGAAAAAGAATGACTGGGCAAAAAACTATTTTTTCAATAACCTTGACGCAGTTCCGTGAATCGTAACGCATTTAATCTGAAGGAGGAAAAAATTGAGCCACGCCACGACCCATGCTATCGAACCTGCTGAATCGCCCTTGACCCCCGAAAGCTGGGGAAAGCTCGGCATGTGGGTTTTCCTCGCCGGCGACGCCATGACCTTCGGCTCGTTGCTCGCCGGCTACGGCGCCCTGCGCGCCGGCAGCTTGGATTGGCCTGATCCGACGCACGTGCTCGGCATCAAGCTCACGGCTTTCATGACCTTCCTGCTCATTTGCAGCAGCGTCACGATGGTCAAAGGTTTGTCGGCGATCAAGCGCGGCGATCAAAAGGGCTTGCGCAATTATCTGTTGCTCACGGCGCTCGGCGGCGCCATCTTCTTAGGCTTGCAAGCGTATGAATGGACGCATCTCATCACCGGCGAGCATAAAGTTCTGTTCACGACGTTTGGCGGCCAGAAAAGTTTGTTCGGCGCGACCTTTTATGCCATCACCGGCTTTCACGGCGCGCACGTCACCGGCGGCGTGATTTATCTGCTCATCGTGGTAATACGAGGCCTGCGCGGCAAATATTCAGCGGAGAACTTTAACGGCGTCGAGATCGTCGGCCTCTACTGGCACTTTGTCGATTTGATCTGGATTTTAGTGTTCACGTTTATCTATTTGATTCCGAATCCATCGTAACGCGTAATTCGTAAAAAGTAAATTTGCGTTCGGCAGTGAGGCAGAAAGCTCCCTCATATTTTGCAACAAGCGGCCGGACGCTGAAATAATATATCAGGAGAAAGATCTATGTCGGGAACACATCAAGAGCCAAATTACATGGGCGTGTTCTATTCCCTGGCCGTATTGACGGCCCTTGAAATTGGCGTCGCATATATGAGGTTTTTGCCCTTATTGGTCATGGGACTTGCTTTGATCATCCTCGCGCTGGTTAAAGCTTTTCTCGTCGGCATGTATTTCATGCATTTGAAATTCGAGAAGCGCGCGCTCGGCATCATCGCGTTGACCCCGCTGATTTTGTGCACACTGTTGATCATTGCGCTGCTGCCGGATTTGACCGGCACCAAGCGCAAATCCACCGTCGTCGCGACGCAGGCGCAAGCTGAAGAAGCCTCACCCTCGGTGGAAGGCCATTGAAATCGGATTTTGCCATTGCTTCATAACACTCACGTTTTACGCCTTTACGTTTTACCTCTTACGTTTTAGCTTTTTCAGTTGTCAATAATGAGCAATACAAGTCATAATGCCTGGCTCCACCGCTTTGCGAAACTCGTGGTTGGAGCCACATTTATTTTGATTTTTGTCGGCGGCTTGGTGACCAGCACCGACTCCGGCCTCGCCGTGCCGGATTGGCCGACCACCTACGGCCAATTCATGTTCTCGTTTCCTTTGTCGCAAATGGCCGGCGGCATTTTTTACGAGCATGGCCATCGTTTGGTCGCGAGCATTGTCGGTATGTTGATGGTCATTTTAGCCTTTTGGCTTTGGCGCAAGGAACCGCGCCCATGGGTAAAACGGCTCGGCTGGTTGGCCCTGCTGGCGGTCATCGCACAGGGCGTGCTCGGCGGCCTCACGGTTATATTTTTGTTGCCAACGGCCATTTCCGTCAGCCACGGCGCGCTCGCGCAAATATTTTTTTGTTTGACGATTTGTTTGGCGCTGTTCACCTCAAAAGAGTGGCACCAAGCTCCCAATAAAATCGCCGACCCGCATCGGCCGCCGTTGCAGACTCTGACACTAATGACGACGGCCGCGGTGTTCATCCAGCTCATTCTCGGCGCTGTCATGCGCCACACCAAATCCGGCTTGGCGATTCCGGATTTTCCGCTGGCGTTCGGCAAAATTATTCCGCCATTTGATTCCGTCAAAATTGCGATTCATTTTTCGCATCGCCTCGGCGCATTAGTGGTTTCGGCGCTAATCATCTGGACGGCGGCGCGGATAATTAAAAATTATCGCGGCGAGAAAAAACTTTTCCGGCCCGCCGTCGTTTTGCTCTGCGCCCTGGCCGCGCAACTGACGCTCGGCGCCTTCACGGTTTGGACGCAAAAAGACGTTTTGATCACCACCGCGCACGTCGCCACCGGCGCGCTGATTTTGGGAACGAGCTTGTTTTTGGCGTTGCAAACACGTAAATTATTCGTGGCGCAGCCGGCTCATATTGCCGGAATGTTAGGTGAAACTGCTCATGAAATGCGTTAAATTCACGGGCTTGTTGCATAAGCAGGACAAGCTCAAAATCTTGGATTAACCCTCGAGATGGGGAAAGTGATGCCACTCAAAACCCAGCAATTTGTTCTGTTGCCGACGCGTGGTTTGCGCGCAGCAGCCTCCAACTCAACATTTGCGCTCCGAGAGTTTTTGGGCGGTGTAGGAACAAGCGCCACCAGAGGAGGTGCACTGGGTATGGAAGTGGCTGAAACCATGCCGGTTCAAATGCGCGTTCTTGATTCTATCCATTCCGATGGACCTAAATTGGTTGAAATGGCGCCGGATTCGACATCAGCACTGCGCGCTAATCAACCCGGCATCCGAATCGCACCCGTCGTTTATTATCGTCCGGCCTTGGCGCCGCGTTTCGAAATTAAATCGGCGCCAAAAGCGGCCAAAGCCGCTGTTAGATTGAAATTGCAAATCGTTTCCAAGCATGATGGCCGTCCGGTGGTCGGCGCTTTCGTCGTTGCCTTCACTGATTTTGCTAACCGGCTCGGTGCACAAACAACGACCAACAAAAAAGGCGAAGCCAGTTTAACCTTGGGCGGTTCAAGCAAGAAGGTGGAGCGGCTTTACGTTTACCCCAGCAGCGGATTCTGGAGCGCATTCAAAAAGAATCTCACGCTGATTTCGGGCATGAAGATTGGGCTCGAACCGGTCACGCTCAACTTCACCGATGTGCTCCGCTATTTTTATGGTCGGGCCACGGAAAACGCTGGCGCCGGAGTGAAAGTCGGTGTAATCGACGCCGGCATTGATACCAAACATCCTGACCTCAATGTAAACGGTGGTGCGAATACGGTGGTTGGCGAAAATCCCAACGAGTATGGCGACAATGGCAAGCATCATGGCACGCATGTGGCCGGCATCATTGCAGCACGAGGTTTGCCGCCAACGGGCTTGCGGGGATTAGCGCCGGCCGTAACTCTGTATAGCTATCGGGTGTTTGGAAAAAATCAGGGTGAGGCCTCAAATTACGCGATTGTCAAAGCGATTGATCGGGCGATTTTAGATGGTTGCGATTTGATCAATATGAGTCTGGGCGGCGGTCCACTCGATATCGCCATCCAAGATGCGATTGAGTACGCCCGCGCTCAAGGCTGTTTGGTCATTGTGGCGGCCGGGAACGATGATCGTTCCCCCGTTAGTTTTCCGGCTTCGGATTCTCTAGCCATCGCCGTCTCCGCGATGGGACGCAAAAAAACTTTTCCGAGCGGCACCGCCGACGCGGGTGATGTCGCCAGTCCGTACGGAAAAGATAAAAAAAATTTTGTTGCAGCGTTTTCCAACATCGGTCCGGAAATCGATTTGACCGGCCCTGGCGTCGCTATTCTTTCTACTGTTCCCGGCGGCTACACGCCGATGAGCGGCACTTCAATGGCCTGTCCGGCAATCACCGGTTTTGCCGCAAAACTGCTTTCGACGCGGGCGGACATTTTAGGAATGCCGCGTAGTCCAGCGCGTTCCGAAGCGATAACGCAAGCTTTGTTGCAGGCAGCCAAACCGCTTGGATTCGGGCCGCGTTATGAAGGGCAAGGACTTCCGAGGTGAGAGGTCAGTATGGCAAAAAACCGTTTTATCTTGCGATTCCGCGGTACGGGCGCACCATCGGCAAAAGCTATCGAACGCGTGCGCGCGTTGCGCCATGCCGCCGTGCTGGATGATTCGTCGCCGCGCATGCTTTTAGTTGAAGGTTCGGAAACGGAATTAAAAAACTTGCTTGCAACGATGCCGGGATGGATCATGACGCCCGAACGAATGATCCCGCTTCCTGATCCACGCCCCAGGCCGCGGCGCGCTAACCGGAAGCAGGATGGAATTGTTTTGAAAACCGATTAGTATTATCGCAACGAGAAAAACTGCTTCGCTCCGCCTGATTGTTAATTTGCGCCTTGCTCGCACAACTGGCGCTCGGCGCTTTCACCGTTTGGACCCAAAAAGATGTGCTCATCACCACAACCCACGTGGCCACCGGCGCGCTGATTTTGGGAACGAGCTTGTTTTTGGCGCTGCGAACGCTTCGCTTGCTGGCCGCCTCTGAGCGGGTTTCTGTGAAAGGGAGAATTGGCGAGGTGATTTAAGACTGAGATAATTTGAAGATATCAAAATGAAAAAGTTACATCTGCCCATCATCCTTGAATTGGACGAAGATGGATACTATATCGTAAGCTGCCCGATGTTCAAAGGGTGTCATTCTTATGGTGAAACGATTGATGAGGCACTAAAAAATATACGAGAAGTTATCGCGATGTGCCTCGAAGAGACAAAAGTCGAGGAACTCAATAAGTTCGTAGGATTTAGAGAACTGGAAGTAGCTCAACATGTCTAAGCTTCCTAATATTCAAAATATCAACGAAAATGAATGTCGCAAAATCCGTCCGCGGCCAAAGCCGCGCCGGATGACAAAAGTCAACAAATAAAGTTATCGGGAGAAAATCACATGGCAAGCGATACGACGCAGATGTTGAGGCTTCGCCGGCAACCGCCGCCCAAAAAACTGCAGATTTATCATCACCCCAAAGTGGAAGGCTCGAGCGCGCTCGCCAATGATATCGCCCGCCACTTGCGCAGCCTGGGCGTCGAGGCCGAGTCCGTCTCGATCGCGGATGAGACCGCGAAAGCACGCATTCCGAATCAGGACATGATCGCGGTGCTTGGCGGCGACGGCACGATGCTGCGCGGCGGCTGCATGGCCGCCCAATATAAAATGCCCGTGATCGGCGTCAACCTTGGCCGCCTGGGATTTTTGGCCGAAGTGCAGCCCAATGAGTGGAAAGGCGTGTTCGCCCGAATTCTCGTCGGCGATTACTGGCTTGAAGAGCGAACGATGCTGCACGTCGAGCATTGCCGCGGCGACGAAGTCCTGAACAGCGCCGAAGTGCTCAATGAAGCCGTTGTCAGCCGCGGCGCCCTCGCTCGCCCGATTCGATTGAAAACCTGGGCCGATGGCGATGAGTTGACAACTTATGTCTGCGATGGGCTTATCGTGTCAACGGCGACCGGCTCGACCGCTTATGCCCTTGCCGCCGGCGGCCCGATTTTGCCGCCGGAGCTGAAAGATATTCTCATTATTCCGATCGCGCCGCATCTCTGCATCGATCGCGCCATCGTGCTCTCTCACAGCTCGACGCTAAGAATCCTTGTGCGCACCGAGCATCAAGCCATCGTCAGCGCCGACGGGCAATTGGAAGTGTCCGTGCAGGACGGCGATCATGTCATTGTGCAAAAAAGCGACTACGTCACCCGCTTCGTGCGCGTGCAGGAGCCGACGTATTTTTATCGCAATCTCAATTCGCGCATGAGCCAGAACCCCTCGGCGGATAAGGCAAAGTAAAATGAAAAAGACAAAATCCAAATTTCGCACCTTCACCGTTCTCATCGAACAGGATGAGGATGGTTACTATGTCGCTACCGTGCCGGCCTTGAAGAGTTGTTATACCCAGGCAAAGACGCTAAATGCGCTTTATCCAAGAATTCAAGAAATCATTCAACTTTGCCTGGAAGAAGAAAAACCGACGCCGTTGAAATTTATCGCCGTTCAACAGTTTGAAGTCGGAGCCTGAAATTCAATATGGCAAGGATGCCGACAATTACGGCAAGACTCATGATTCAATTCCTTGAGAGTTTGGGATTTATCATGACGCGACAGAAAGGCAGTCATAAGTTTTTCAGGCACCCTGATGGACGCACAGCGACTGTTCCCGATCACAAGGGGGAAGATTTGGGGCGTGGCATTACTAACAAAATTTTGAAAGACGCTGAAGCCACAAGAGAAGACTTTCTTGAATGGTATTTTAAAAATTAGAGGGGAGCGTTGAGTGAAGCAGAAAATTTTGGAGAGAATACGGAACTGTATTCGTACCGGTCGTTATGAATTGACCATGCATGCCAATGATGAGATGGTTGATGATGATTTGGACATTTTGGATATTGAGTATTCAATTTTATCCGGTCAGCTCGTTAAGATTGAAAGAGATGATTTACAGGGCACCAAATATACCATTTACGGAATCGGCAGGATTAGCGAAACTCCCATTGGCACTGTAGGCAGATTTACAACAAGTGGAAAATACCGAATCATTACAACCTATGCAATCTAAAGAAAAAAAATCTATTCGCGGCAATGCCTGCGAATACTGCAATGGCATCGTCCGGCAAAATGTTGTGGAACGGGAAGTGTTCAGGCATAGAAAAGGCATGGTTATTCTTGAACACGTGCCTGTCGGCGTATGTGATCAATGCGGTGAGCGTTATTACAATGCCGAAGTTCTGCACAAGGTTCATAACATTGCAACAGGAAGAACAAAGCCGCTGCGAAAGGTATCCGTCCCCATCGCCAAATATGCTTGACCCTTTTCGCGACGACGAGTAAATTTTTAGACAACGAATTTCAATGAATCAAAACAAATTCTCCGATTATCTCGAACTCACCAAGCCGCGCGTGACGCTGATGGTCGTCATCACGATGGCGTTTGGCTTCTATCTCGGCTCGCGCGGCGCGATGGATTGGGTGATGCTCGTACACGCGCTCATCGGCACGGCATTAGTAGCCGGCGGCACCAGCGCGTGGAATCAATATCTCGAGCGCGACATCGATGCGAAAATGCTGCGGACAAAAAGCCGGCCGCTGCCAACTGGACGATTGCAGCCCAGTGAAGCCTTGATCTTTAGCGTTACCATTTCGATAGCCGGACTCGTGCATTTGCTGGTTATGGTCAATGCGTTGACTGCGCTTTTGGCGGCAGCGACGCTGATCAGTTACGTCTTTCTCTACACCCCGCTGAAACAAAAAAATTCGCTTTCCACCATCGTCGGCGCCATTCCCGGCGCGCTGCCGCCGCTGGGCGGCTGGACTGCCGCGCGCAATGAATTGAGCGTCGAAGGCTGGATTCTCTTTGCGATTCTTTTTATCTGGCAGCTTCCCCATTTTCTGGCCATCGCCTGGATTTACCGCGAAGATTATCTGCGCGGCGGCCTGCCGATGCTAACTGTCGTTGACCCCGACGGCGACAGCGCCGGCCGGCAAATCATCAGCAATTGCCTGGCGCTTTTGCCCGTGAGCTTGCTGCCAACGATTGTGGGCATGGCCGGAAGATTTTATTTCATTGGCGCGCTGGCCTTGAGCTTATTTTTTCTCGGTTGCGGCATCGCCGTCATGCGCCATCGCTCCAATGCTACGGTCAGACGCTTGCTTCGCGCTTCGTTGTTGTATTTGCCTATCTTGCTCGCGTTGATGGCGCTGGATAAAACGACGTTCTGAAGCGCTAAACGATAGATGGCCTCCGCTATTTTCAAAAGTTGATTTGGGACAATTCCCAAGCAGGGTACTTGCATTACTCGCAAAAATTGCATATTTTTATTTAATGCAATTTCAACGAAAAGGAAAAACTATGGGACTTACATTCGTAGCGGTTAAAGTTGCGAATCCGGCTGATCCCGCCCGATCTTTGGAAGAACACTTTATGGTCGATTCGGGAGCGGTTTACTCCCTCGTTCCTCGCCGCGAGTTGGATCGGATCGGCGTGGTGCCGCATTCGAAACGAACGTTCATTCTTGCCAATGGAGAAAAAGTTGAGCGCGACGTGGGCACGGCTATTTTTGAATATCAAGGGCAACGCGGAGATTCGTTGGTCATATTTGGCGAAGAAGGTGACAGCCCACTGCTGGGCGCGACGACACTTGAAGGTTTCGGCTTGATCCTCGATCCTTTCCGCCGCGAGTTGAAACCATTGCCGATGCTTTTACAGTAGGCGCCTCCGGTTTCTTTTACTGCAAAATTCATGAACAAAAATCAAACCTGTTTTCAAAATAGATTGCGCCCTTTGCAAAAACTGCTTATCACCCTCATTTTAGTTGCAGTTTGGAATTGTTCCGCCATTAAAGAAGAACCCCTCCTCGTCCTCGGCGCCGTGCCGGAATTTTCCCTTACCGAACGCAACGGCCAACCCTTCGGGCTGCAAGATTTGCGCGGCAAAATCTGGGTGGCGGATTTTATTTTCACCAACTGCGCCGGCACCTGCCCGATCATGACGACCGCAATGACGGACATTCAGCAAATGGCGCTTGCTGAAAATCTCGATGAGGTCAGGCTTGTCTCTATCACCGTCGACCCTGAGCGCGACTCGCTCGCGGTCTTGCAGCGTTTCGCCGACGGTTACGGCGCGCTAAAAGATCGCTGGTATTTTCTCACCGGCGACGGCGCGGCGATTCAGCAGTTGGCGAACAAGGGCTTTCTCTTAAGCGCCGCAGCAAGCACGGGCGCCGCCGCGGAAGAGCCGATCATTCACAGCAATCGCTTTGTGCTGGTCGATCGGCAAGGACGCATCCGCGGCTATTACGATGGCACGGATGAAGAGAGCGTGAAGTTGTTGTTGCACGATTTGCGAACACTTTATCGCGAAAAAACCTCGTAACACCGGCCGCCGTTTGCGCCGTGAATTGCCACCAATAAAGACAATTTCGAGAATGCAGATATCTGATTTGCCCGCGGTTAATGCGATACTGAATTTTCTCAGCTCGATCTGGCTAATCCTTGGTTACATTTTTATCCGGCAAAAAAAAATATCCGCCCATCGCTTTTGCATGCTTGGCGCGTTGACCACTTCCGCGCTTTTTTTAATTTCATACTTGACTTATCATTATCATGCCGGCTCGAAACCTTTTACCGGACAAGGGGCCATTCGTGCGGTTTATTTCACGATTTTGTTGACGCACACGGTTTTAGCGGCCGTGATCGTGCCGATGGCGCTCATCACGTTGTCGCGCGCACTCAAAAAACGCTTCGCTCAACACAAACGCATTGCCCGCTGGACGCTGCCGCTGTGGTTTTATGTTTCGGTGACGGGCGTGATTATTTATTTGATGCTATATCAAATGTAGTTCGACGGTTTGCCGGTTAGCCGGTTTATCGATAACTGGCAAACCGGCCAACCAGCTAACTGGCTAACCGTGAAAGCACATGAATCTGGAAACTCTGAAAACCGAAATATCCGAATATTGTCAAACGCACCATCTCACCAAATTTGCGCCCGAAGAAATTTTTGAACTGCTGCAAGACGGCGAGAAAGTCGAATGGGTCATGTCCATGCTTGTGCCGGCCGAGCAGCAGAGCCAGCACGAGCGCTTGGCTGAATTGTTGGCCGGCATTCGCCAGCAAGTTTATCAGGAGCGTGAGCCGGCGCCAACTCCGGAAACAATTGCCGCAAGTGAAGCGGTTGCGCTTGAGACGGCAGCACCCGTTGAGCCGGAGATGGATGAAGCCGAGCTTGAAAAAATGGCGATGTCGATGCTGCCGCCCGGCGTCGATCCACGGCAATTTAAAAAGTTTTTAAATTCGCAACAGGGTTCGTTGATGGCGGATTTCGCCGCCTTCTGCCAGGAAAAAGGCGTAGATATCCAGGATGTCAAAGGCGGAAAAATTCCGGATGAGCTGCGCGCTTTGCAGGATGAATGGATGCAAACGCCACGGCCGGCCCTGGAAGGCAAAACTCCGAATGAAGTGTCGGGAGGCCGTTCGATCATTCCCCAGAAAGTTGAAACCGTCCGCCGCACCGAACCGAAGGTGGGACGCAATGATCCGTGTCCCTGCGGCAGCGGAAAAAAATATAAAAAATGTCATGGCGTGGGCGAAGGCTGAGAATGCGGAAAATTTCTGGCGCATAGCAACCTTGCCTCTTTTTGCTCGTATGAAAATACATCTCGATCTCGTCCATTCCGTCCGAATAGCGCGATTATTTTCAAAGCGATTTGCCCCAATATGGCGGCGAATGGGTTCGTTGACCGGAACATAGAACTTTTTCGACTGCAGCGTCGTCTTTATTTGCAATTGATGCTTGCCGTAAAATCGCCGATCTAATTTTAGGAGTTTACTTTATGAAGGAGCTGCAACCGTTGGAAGGAAGTCCTCGCCGTTTACGCTTAAATAAAAACGAAATTGCTGCCGTCATCGAAACCTTAAAAAACCACTTGCACGATAGAAGCAACAAGATTCGCCGGTTTGCCCTCCAGTCGCTGGCTAATTTGGCTTTGGATGATGCCAGGCTTCGTCCGCAAGTCATCGCCGTTCTGGATGAGGTGGCCCGAACCGGCAGCCCAACCATGAAAACGGAAGGGCGAAAGCTTCTCTCCAGTTTACGCAAATTGTAGCGATCCATGCCGGAATTTTTGCCCGCCGATCCCTTGTTCGAGTCGCGCGTCCGCGCCAGTTTCACCAGCCAGCAAGTGATGCAAACCATCGGCGCGTCGTTAATTGCCGTTCAGCCTGGCGCGGTGGAAATCGTGTTGCCGTTTCGCGCGGAGCTGACGCAACAACACGGTTTTCTCCACGCCGGTATTGTCGCCACGATTCTGGATAGCGCGTGCGGCTACGCTGCTTTCAGTTTGATGCCGGCGAATATGGCGGTGTTGGCGGTTGAATTTAAAATCAACTTGCTCTCGCCCGCAAAAGGGAGGCAGATCGTGGCGAAGGCGCAGGTGAAAAGAGCCGGCCGCACGTTGACGGTTTGCACCGCCGATGCTTACGCGCATGGCGAGGGAGAACCCAAAGTCGTGGCAACGATGTTATCGACAATCATGGCGGTTCCGGAGCGCGACGGCCTGCGCGAGCAGCGGTTGTAACGCCGCGGTTGCCTTCTCATAATGGCGCGCGATAATCTTCTAACCGCGAAACTGGCTTTTGAGGTGGAAGATGAAACCGGGTTTTAGCCATTCTGCGTTGATCACCGCTTCTCCGCTTCTTCGGCGGTGACAGTCAACGTTTCATACAAAAAAATTCCCATTGCGACCAGGAAGGCGGACCACACCAGATATAAAATCAAAGTCAACAATTGCAATGAGAACGGCACGCCGGCGCCGGGTTCACCATCCTCGCCGGCGCTATCGGTTGCGGTAGAATCGGCGGGGTCTTTGGCGGCTTTCGGTTTGGCCACAGTTTTGGTTTTTGAATTCACCGCGGCCGCTTTGCCATCACTGCCCACCACAGTGGTTTTGACGTTCAAACCTTTTTCGACGAGACTAAAAAGCCGCATCGGCGCGGGCAAAGAAAGCGTTCCGAGTATGGTGACCAGAAGCACACACATCCCAATTCGCCCCATTGCCAGTTTGCCGCCAGCAAAATAGCCGATAACAAACAACAGCAACCCCACGGTTAAAGCAATCCACATAATGGTCGGATTGAGACGCGCGATAAATGGGAGCAGATTCTCGTCGAACATGTTATAAAGTTAACAAAAAATAACGAAAAGTCAATGTTGTATTGTCAAAAATTTAATATTTTTGTCGGTGCAGCGGTTTGGTGAAAATTGGGTTGAAATTACTTTATTTTTTCCACATTGACACTTTATGATAATCCCGACGGCCAGAGCGCCAGCTTGTGCGTCTCTTTTTCAAAACCATGTTGTTGTAACCATGCTGCCGCCGGGGTATCGACAATCGGCGCGTCATTCCAGGTTTCAACTTCAATACGTCTGCGCGGTCGTAAAGGTTCGGGCAGCAGCAAAAATTGTCGCAGACAACCGAGGCCGGCAGCAAGCTGCTCGTCAGGGGCGCCGGCGAGACTCCGCAGGCGCGCGCCGTAATTCTCGGCGTAAATAATCGGCCGCGCCTCCATGAAAATAAGATGATTGCCTGCCTGCCGCATAAGCGCCAGTGAGTGGCCGGCGAAATCCCGTAACGGTAAATTCACTCCGCTGCCAAAAGGCACGGCCGGATCGAGTGCGCTCAACATCACCGGCGCGGAAAAATTTTGTGCTGCATTGTTTGTAGCAAACATCTCCAGCGCGTGCGGAAGAGCAAACTGCACGCCGGAAAGGCCCTCGACGAAATAACCTCGCCGCACTTCGCCGCGCCACTCCATTTGTTTGAGCGCCTGAAAAATCGCATACCACGGCAACAAGCCCACTTCACGGCGATACCATTCTTTCACCAAAATACCGTAACGTTCCAATAGCAACATGGCTTGCCGTTGCGCAAGATGACGTTCGGCGGAATCCGGCTTGCCGAAGATCGCGAACGATTCCGCGAGCGACCAGCGGCCCTCGCTGAGTGGCGGCAATGGTTTCAAGTCGCGGCGATATTCTTCGCGGCGGCGTG
>Ga0187893_10010336_pt1 | contig 13967 bp, 9 predicted proteins | sample MA1701074metaG_FD_139574 | JGI IMG/M metagenome (GOLD analysis project Ga0187893, IMG submission 139574) | White microbial mat communities from a basaltic lava cave in the Kipuka Kanohina Cave System on the Island of Hawaii, USA - MA170107-4 metaG ...
ACGAGTGGCTCATCGAGCGCCACGGCCATCGAACCCCGCGGGAGGCATACCTGGCGGCGATGGGAGCAGCTGCGGCATGATGGACAAGGTCAGCAACGTGTCCAAAGAACCGGGACCGGTTCAAGGCTGCTGTGCCGCGCCACATCTTCTGGTCGGGCGGCTGCCTTGCCCTGCTCTTCATCGTCGGGAGCATCGCCCCGCTCTTCGCTCTCGGGGATCCATCGAATGGGACGAAGTCGTGGTTCCTTCTCCCGGTCACCGCACTCGTTCTGGCCTTCGTCGTGATCGCGTACCTGCGTTCGCGAGACACGTTGGCGCGACTCAAGACCTTTGCGCTCTGGCCTCGTGTCGACGCCGAGTACAGCGAGTGGGAGATGCAGAATCTGGCGTGGGAAGCGCGGAAGGAGTGGGAGGAAGAGGAGCGCCGAAAGCGTCCAGCCGTTACCTCTGCCGATGAAGAATCGGATCCAGAACCGACCGATCCGGACGCAGGGCGCGCCGATGCGTAATTGATCGTGGCCTGCCTCTCAGATGAGCGACCGGGCCACGGATCGACAGGCCATTGTGTTGGTTGGGGTCGTTCGGCGTCACAAGCCATCTTGGCGATTTCCTACAGAGCGCTCGCATCCCGTCGCGTATCGAGAGCACTTCCAGGTAACTCTCGACGCGCCGGTTACCTCCGATACACTCTCTGGTTTCTTGACCGAAGCTGAGGTACGTGTGCCACGAGTACTGCTCATCGGATGGGACGGCGCCGACTGGCGCATCCTCGACCCACTCCTCGAGCGGGGTCACCTGCCGAACCTGCAGGCCCTGATCGATCGGGGGCAGAGGGCGGTCCTGCGCTCGACCGTCCCGACGCATTCGTGGGCGGCGTGGCCGTCGTTCCTGACCGGCGTCGACCCGGCCGATCACGGGGTCTACGACATCCTCGAGACCGTTCCGGGGACACACAAGCAGTACCCGGTTACGTACAAGTCGATCAAGGAGCGGACGTTCGTCGAGGACCTCTCGGCGGCTGGCAAGGTCGGCGTGTACGCCGACGTGCCGCTGCTGTTCCCGCCGCCCGACATCGACGGGAAGATCCTCGCGGGCGGGGTGCTGCCGAAGGGGCGCACGTACTCTCAGCCTGCGGACCTGCCCGAGCAGCTCGAGAAGGCCGGCGTGCCGTGGGTGATCAACGGCATGTCCTGGACCACCTACCGCAACCGGCCCGAGCAGTACCTGGACGAGGCGCTCGAGATCACCGGCAAGCGGATCCGCGCGACCGAGTGGCTGATGGACAACTCGGACTGGGACCTGATGGCGAGCGTGTGGGTCTCGGTCGACCGGACGCAGCACGCGCTCTCGAACTACGTCGCGCCCGACCACCCCGACGCCGCTTCGAACCGGGAGACCCCCATCGGCTGGAAGGTGCGCGACGTCTACGCGCAGCTCGACGACGCGATCGGCTCGTTCGTCTCGCGCACGCGCCCCGACGACTTCGTCCTGTTCATCTCGGACCACGGGTTCCAGTCGGTCACGCGCACGATCCACATGGATCACCTGCTGAAGAAGCTCGGCTTCCTCGAGTTCAGCGCGTCGAACGTGGTCTTCGGGCCGATGCAGTGGGGGCCGGTGCGGAAGGTCGCGCGCAAGGCCTACGACAAGCTCGGCCTGCACGGGAAGGTCTCGCTGCCGCAGTCGGTGAACTGGTCCAAGACCAGGGCGTTCACGACGATCCGCTCCACCGGCGAGGGCGTCTCGATCAACCAGGCAGGGCGCGAGCCCGACGGCATCGTCGACCCGGCCGACTTCGAGAAGGTGCGCGACGAGGTGATGGACGCGCTGTCCTCGTTCGTCGATCCGAAGACCGGCCGCAAGCCCGTCAAGGCGATCTACCGGCGCGAGGAGATCTTCAAGGGCCGCCACGCCGAGCAGGCGCCCGACATCTTGATGGAGCCGGCCGAGACCTACTCGCTCACGCACGCGAAGTCCGCGCTCGAGGACGCCGACTGGATCTCGGGCGACCACCGGCCCGAGGGCGTGATCGTGGCGGCCGGACCCGGCGTGAAGCCGTTCGAGCAGCCGCCGCTGCTGATCGACATGGCCCCGACGATCCTGGCGGCGCTCGGCGCTCCCCCCTCGATCGAGCACACGGGCCGCGTGCTGCACGAGGTGGTGGGCTCGGAGGCGAGTGTCACCAAGAAGGAGCCCGCGGTCGCGATCCCCGGCATGCCGACCGGCGATGAGACCTCGAGCGTCAGCGACACCGAGGCCGACGAGATGGAGGAGCACCTCCGCGGCCTCGGCTATCTCGAATAGCTCCCGCCGGCCATGCTCGGGTCAGCTCTCGATCCGTGCCGTGCTGTCCTCGCTGGCCGTTCGCGGTCGAGGCGCTCGACATGCCGGCTCCCCGATTTGCCTCGGAAGAGATGGGGCGGTAGAACGCGTAGGAGGATCGGGCGAAGCGCTCGCGTGGGCGCGGCCGGTCTGCTTTGAAGGCGTAACGGCCTTAGTGGAGGAGGGTGCCGTGAGAGCTCGGACAGGGGTGCTCGCGCTCGTCGGTTCGCTGCTGCTGGTGGGTCCGGTGCCTGCGCCCGCAGTCGTTCAAGCGGAAGATCCGGACCGACCCTCGAGGGTCATCATCATCGTGCTCGACCAGACGCGCAAGGACACGATCGCGCGCTACGACATGCAGCACGTCGAGGATCTGACGAACCAGGGCGTCAGCTTCCCGAACGCCTACCTCGGCCACATGGCCGCCGAGACGGTAATCAGCCACAACGTGATCACGAGCGGCCTCCTCCCGAAGAACATGGGGTGGTCGAACGAGGTGTACCGCGACGTCGGCAACGTCCTCACGCTCAACGAGGGCGCCTACCACGTGACCTCGAGCATGTCCTGTTCACAGTTCAACGCCCTGATCGACGCCGGCGGCTACCCGAAACTGCCGGACTACCTCGACGGGCGATTCGGCGAGGACTCCACGTTCGCGAGCATCGCGGAGAAGCGCACGGCGGCGTGCACGGCCGGCCAGACGGCCGGGCCGAGCGATCCCGAACAGTTCATCCTCCAGATCCGGGGCAGCTCGACGTCGTTCGACTGCAACGGGGACACGATCCCCGAGACGTGGCGGATGCCCGAGGACGGGAACGGAACCGCGCCCGCGTACCTCGGCCTCGCGACGCCGTGCAACCGCTTCTGGACGCAGCAGACCGACAGCTACGGGACGTCGAGCCTGCCTCCAGCGTGGATGTATCCGCTCGAGGGGAACCGATTCGCACCCGGCTTCGACCCGGCGCACCTGGGCGGGGACATCTGGTCGGCGGACGTCGCGATCGAGGTCATCGAGAACGATCCGGACTGGCGCGGCATGTTCGTCAGCCTGAGTGCGATCGACAAGATGGGCCACATGTGGGGGACGAACGATACGGGCGAGCCCGGCGCCCTGCCCGGATCGGTCGAGGAGATGCGGCGGCTTCCGTTCATCGCGAAGACGGCCGACGAGCAGGTCGGGCGCATCGTCGAGGCCCTCGAGGCGGCGGGGACCCTCGACGAGACGCTCATCGTGGTCACTGCCGACCACGGAGGTCAGACCGGCAGCCACTTCCACGGCATCAACCAGCCTGGTCGCTCGGACTTCAACTGGTACTACGGCATCGAGACCACCTCGGGGTCCAACGAGGATTACCGGATGGCCAGCCCCGCCATCCAGCAGCTGGTCGACGCCCTCGGTACCGACCTCGGGTTCTCGTACCAGGACTCGCACATCGCGGTCTGGCTGAACGACACCTCGCTCGCGAGCCTGCAGGAGGCCGCGCTCGCCGTTCGAGCTCTTCCCGACATCGTCGCCGCCTACTACCGCGACGGGGACCACTACGTTCGGTTCGGGAGCCTCGGACGCATGTCCCGAGGTGAGCGCGCCTGGTTCAACCGGCATGCACAGGAGCTCGTCGACACGATGGCCGCGCCCTTCGGGCCCGACGTCGTGGGGCTCCTTCGTAACGACGTGACGTACGGCGTCTTCGGTGATCACGGCGGGCATCAGGAGCAGGTGCAGGACATCCCGATCATCTTCTCCTGGTCGGGGCTGCACGCCGGAGCGACGCCGCGCGATCCGATCCGATCCGTAGACATCCTGCCGACGATCCTGACCTTGATGGGCATCTCGTTCGAGGCGAGTTCGATGGATGGAACGGCGGTGACGATCCCGCTCGAGTAGCGCTCCCGCGGGCTCACCGGTCACTCGTCGGCTCGTTCGTTTCGCGCGCGGGAAGGTCTCGCTGCCGCAGTCGCGATCGAGATGGACGCCGCGACCTGGACCGCGATCGGCCTGCTCGCCGCCACGTCGTTGGGGAGCCTCTTCTATCTCGGCTCTCGGATCGATGGTCTCGGAACGCGGATCGACGGACTCGGCAACCGCATCGACGCGTTAGGCGCACGTCTGGACACGAGACTCGATGCGATGGAGTCTCGCATCGACGCGCACCTCGAACGTCACGCCGCCGGATAGCGCGACCCGCCGCCTTGGCTGGCGTCGGGCCAGCGATGGAAGGCTCGAGGCAACCTGGCTGGTGGATCGGGTCCGGCGGCTGAGGTTCTCGAGATGCGTCGATACCTTTTTCGGTATCGCCTCGCTTGCGAAGGGCTGGGCTCCGAGGACCATCGTCCCCAGAGCCCAGCTGGCCGTCAGCTACGGAAACAGGTTGAGGGAGTAGGTCCCTTCCTCATCCCAAGTCGCGAACCCACGAACGTTTGCGTAGGCTCCGGTACCGCCGGTGATCGCGAAGTCCGCGGCGATAACCGGGTCGAACGACCAGGTACCGTTGGTCACCACGGTCCCTCGCTCCGTGTGCGGACCAGCCTTGAGCTTGTGGATCAGGGTGCAGATCCACGGTCCGGTTTCGGAGTTCACGCAGGACTCATGGATGGTTCCCACACGATTCCCGTCGACGTCGAACAGCGTGAACTTGCCCAGCGTGATCTGAGCAGCTGGGCCCCCGCCGGATGCCGACAACGGATAGGAGCGGCAGGAGGGTTCGCAGAAGCCGAACGAGAGCTCGATCACCTCCGGCTCGGTGATCCCACCTCCTTGTCCGTACGAGACCCCGACCAGCCCCCCCGACACCAGGAGCGACGCCGCGATCACTCCGACCATCAGTTTCCTCGTCATATCCGCCCCTTCCTCACTCGTCCGCGCCGCCCCAGCTGTAGGCGGCGCGGTCCTCCTCTTAGCCGACATCGATGAGCAGCGTGTCGTCGTCGAGCCACACGCCGATCAGTGAGCCGGGAGCACGGACGGCGAACGTGGGCGTGCCGCTGGCCACGTCGACGACCGCGACCAGGCTCCTCCCGTCGCCCGGGTGCTTCGTGAACACGATCCGCGTGCCGTCCGGAGACCAGCTCGGGGTGAAGCCGAACGGCCCGTCGTTGGGGACGAGCGGGCGTCGACCGCTCCCGTCCGCGTCGGCGAGCCAGATATCCATCCCCCCGGTGTTGCCGACCGCGACCATCCTTTCGTAGACGATCGTGCGGCCGTCGGGGGAGAAGGTCGCGTTCCAGCGGTCCTCGAACAGGAGGGTGGCCTCCCCACCGCCGACGGGGATCGCGTAGACGTCGGAACCTTCGTCTTCCGGGTACGGGGCCTCGAGCTCGTGGTACTTCTGGAATCGCGAGAAGAGGATCATCCGGCCGTCGGAGCTGAACTGCGGCGAGTCGAAGTCGCGTCCGCGGTCGGTGGCGAGGACAGTCGTCTCGGCCGTCGCGACATCGATGAGGACGAGATCCGCATCGCCATGCCCGGCAGCGCGGTCGAGGACGGCCACGATCTTCGTCCCATCGGGGGACCAGCCGCCGGCGAACGCGCCGGATCCGGGCGCATCGGTCAGCTGTCGCAGGTTGGTGCCGTCGACGTTCACGACGAAGATCTGGCTGCTCTTCTTCCTACCCGGACTCGCCTGGAAGACCAGGACGTCTCCCCCCGGAGCGACCGCATAGAACCGAAGACCGCGGGACGATGGCAAGCCGGCCGGCAGCTCACGAACCTCGCCGGTCCGGATGTCCACGATCGCGTCACTGTCGATGCTGACCCCGGGGACGCTCTCCCAGTCGACGGCTGCCCGTGGAGCCGGCTCCGCGACGTCCCCGCTCGGGCCGTCCCCTATCGGCTGGACGGACGACGTGGTGACTGGCGTGTCGTTTCCCGGGCCCGTCTCTCCCGGGGTCGAGCGCGGCGCCGCCTCCGCGGTGCACGCACCGACGAGGAGGCCCAGGGCGAGCACGGCTGCTCCAGATCGGGTGATCGAACGCATGGTCGGAGGATCGACCACATCCCTTTCAACCGGCTTTCGGCTGCTTGCGGGCCGCTTTCAAGGACCGGCGCCCGAGGAAGCCGGCTCGGGTGAAAGCGGGTTGAAAGCGCCGCGGCTCACCCTGCCCACGTGGAACCGGGGAAGCTGGATGAGCTGGGGGTCGCGCGCGCGTCGGGACAGCGGTACCGTCGGCCGGTGCGTTTCGGAGTCCTCGGTCCGCTCGAGGTCTCCGACGGGGACGGCCCGCTCCCGCTCGGGGGCCCCAAGCAACGGCTGGTGCTCGCCCACCTGGTGCTGTCGGCGAATCAGGTGGTCCCGGCCGACCACCTGATCGACGCGGTCTGGGGCGAGGAGCTCCCCGAAACGCCCAAGGCCGCGCTCCAGGTCATCGTCTCGCGGCTTCGGTCGGCGCTCGGGACCGACGCGATCGAGGGCCGCCCGCCCGGCTACCTCCTGCGAGCCGATCCGGACGAGGTGGACTCACTCCGCTTCGAGCGGCTCCTGAGCGATGTCAGACGCGGGACGTTCGAACCGAGAACCGGCGTACGAACCCTCGCCGAGGCGCTCGAGCTCTGGCGCGGTCCGGCGCTGGCCGACCTCGCCGCCGAAGCCTCGCTGACGGGAGAGATCGCGCGGCTCGAGGAGCTCCGGCTCCAGGCGACCGAGGAGAAGATCGAGGGCGAGCTCGAGCTCGGGCGTCACGGCGACGTCGTCGGTGGGCTCGAAGCGCTCGCGGCCGCCCACCCGCTCCGCGAGCGCGTGTGGGGGCACCTGATGCTCGCGCTCTACCGCTCGGGGCGACAGGCCGACGCGCTGAAGGCGTTCCAACGTGCTCGAGAGGTGCTGGCCGACGAGCTCGGGATCGATCCGACCGCAGAGCTCCAGACCCTGCACCAGCGGATCCTTCGCCACGACCCGGAGCTCGATCTGCAGGGCGAACCACTCCGCGGGTACCGCCTCCTCGAGCGGATCGGCGAGGGCTCCTTCGGCGTCGTGCATCGCGCGATCCAGCCGCACGTCGGCCGCGAGGTCGCGGTTAAGGCGATCAACCCCGAGCTCGCGAACGACCCCGAGTTCGTCCGGCGCTTCGAGGCCGAGGCGCAGATCGTCGCGCGCCTGGAGCATCCGCACATCGTCCCTCTCTACGACTACTGGCGGGACCCCGACGGTGCCTACCTCGTGATGCGTTACCTCAGCCATGGGAGCCTTCGGCAGCGTCTGGAGGGCGGCCGTGCGATCGCGCCCGAGGAGCTCGCGGACCTCGTCGATCAGGTCTCGCAGGCGCTGGCAGCCGCGCACCGCCAGGGGATCGTCCATCGCGACGTCAAGCCCGAGAACGTGCTGCTCGACGAGGACGGCAACGCGTACCTCACCGACTTCGGCATCGCCAAGGACATCTCCGATCCACGGAAGACGCGGACCGGTCCGCTCGGCACGCCGGCCTACACCTCCCCGGAACAGATCCGCGGTGAGACCGTCTCGCCACGAACGGACGTGTATGCCCTCGGGGTCATGGTGTTCGAGGGACTCACCGGCCGACATCCGTTCCCCGACGGATCGATCGCCACCCTGCTCGAGCGGACCATGCACGAGCCGCTTCCGTCGGTGCGTGCCGACGGTCGCACGCTCCCCGCCGCCGTCGACGACGTTATCGCACAGGCCACGGCGAAGGACCCGGCCCTTCGATTCCCGGACGCTCCGGCGCTCGCGGTCGCGCTCCGGACGTCCCTCGGGCCGGATCTGGACCGGGTCGCAGCCACCGAAGGCGCGACCAACCCATTCAAGGGACTCCGCCCGTTCGTGGAGGCCGACGCCGTCGATTTCTTCGGGCGCGAGGCGCTGGTCGATCGGCTCGTTGCCCGGCTGCGTGAAGACGTCGAGGGCTCCCGCTTCCTCGCGGTCGTCGGCCCGTCTGGCAGCGGCAAGTCGTCGGTCGTCCGAGCGGGTCTCGTCCCCGCGTTGCGCGGGGGCGCGGTCGATGGTTCGGCGGGATGGTTCTTCGTCGAGATGGCGCCGGGGCCGCACCCGCTCGAGGAGCTCGAGGCGGCGATCTTCCGGGTCGCCGTCAAGACCCCCCCGTCGCTGCTCGAGCTGCTCGAAGGCGACGAACACGGTCTCCACCGCGCGGTCCAGCAGGCGCTTCCCGCCGACGACTCTCAGCTGGTCCTGGTCTTGGACCAGCTCGAGGAGGTGTTCACGCTCGTGGAGGACGAGCGTGAACGGCGTCGGTTCCTGGACGGCGTGCGATCGGCCGTCGCCGATCCAGACTCTCGGCTCGTTGCCGTCGCCACCCTTCGGGCCGATTTCTACGACCGGCCGCTCGCGTACAGTGGCTTCGCCGAGCTGATGCGCGGGCGCACCGAACCGGTCGTACCGCTGTTGCCGCAGGAGCTCGAACGCGCGATCGCCGGGCCGGCCGAGAACGTCGGGGTGACGGTCGAACCGGCCCTCGTCGCCCAGGTCGTCGCCGACGTCGCCGAGCAGCCTGGCGCCCTGCCGCTCCTGCAGTACGCGATGACCGAGGTGTTCGATGGCCGCGGCAACGCGACCTTGTCGGCCCAGGCGTACAGGGAGATCGGCGGGGTCTCGGGCGCGCTCGCCCGCCGCGCCGAGCAGCTGTACGAGGGGATGAACACGCCGGGCAAGCAGGCCGCGGAGCAGTTGTTCCTGCGCCTGGTCGCGCTCGGTGAGGGGAGCGAGGATACGCGGCGACGGGTGGCCCGTTCCGAGCTCGACCGACTCGGGGTCGACGGGCGCGCGCTGAACGGCGTGATCGAGGCGTACGGCAGGCACCGGCTCCTGTCCCTCGACCGCGATCCGGATTCGCGAGAGCCCACCGTCGAGGTCGCCCACGAGGTGCTGCTTCGCGAGTGGGGGCGGCTCCGCGACTGGATCAACTCGGCCAGGGACGATCTGCGCACGGAGCGTCGACTGGCCGCCGCGGCGGCCGAATGGGAGGCGGCCGGCCGCGACCCGAGCTTCCTGCTCCGGGGCTCAAGACTGGAACAGCTTTCCACGTGGGGTGCGACGACCACGCTCTCGCTCGCCCAGTCCGAGCGAGAGTTCCTCGACACAAGCCTCCAGCTCGCCGAGGCGGAACGAGCCACCGAAGCCGAACGCGTCGCACGCGAGCAAACCCTCGAACGGCGCTCGCTCCGGCGGCTCCGGACCGCCGTCGCGGTGTTCGCGGTCGCCGCGCTCGTCGCAGCCGGCCTCACCGTGGTCGCGACCAACCAGAGCGAACGCGCAGAGACGGAGTCGAGGATCGCAAGCGCCAGGGAGCTCGCGGCCGCTTCGATCGCCAACCTCGAGATCGATCCCCAGCGGAGCATCCTGCTCGCGATCGAGGCCGTCGAGCTGACGCGCTCCGTCGACGGCTCCGTGCTGCGCGAAGCCGAGGAGGCACTCCATCGGGCCGTGGTCGCCTCACGGATCGTCACGTCGATCCCAGGCGTGAGCGAGTATCGCATCGGCTTCCCCTTCGATCACGCGCTCGATTGGGGTCCGTCGGGACTCTTCGTGACGACGCAGACATTCGCGGCGGAGGGGCGGCGGCCCCGAGGCGTCATCGACCTCCGGGACCCCGAGACGGGATCGATCGTGCGGACGCTCCCGGGGCACGACGGGGAGCTCACGGGAGCCGCCTTCAGTGCCGACGGGTCGATGCTCGCCACGACGGGGACGGACGGGCTCAAGGTCTGGGATCTGCGGAGTGGAACGCTCCTCGAGAACGTGGAGGGGGGCGAGCGATGGGTCCCCTCGTTCAGTGCGGACGGCTCGCTCGTGGCAGCCGTCTCGGGGTGGAACGCACGATCGAGGGAAACGGTCGAGGTCGTGGATCTGCGCGACGGCACGAGGCTATCGCTCCCCGCGCCACGGATCGCGACCGGTGCCGAGCTCAGCCCAGACGGGCGGACGATCGCGGCGGTCGGCAAGGACGCGCGCGGCGACCTGTCCCTGATCGACATCGAGAACGGGACGATCGTCCGGTCGAGTGGGCCCGGCCGGAACGGGTTGACCGCGGTCTCTTGGAGCCCGGACGGTCGATACGTCGCCGCCGGGGGATGGGATCCCTCCGTCCCGGTTTGGGACGCGACAGGGACGCTGCGCTTCGTGCTTCCGATGCCCAGCGGGTTCACGCATCGGCTCGACTGGAGCCCCGACTCCTCTCGGCTCGTGACGGGAGGCAGCGACGGCACCGCTCGGGTCTGGGAGATCACCGACGTGGGGCCTGCCTTGTCGCAGGAGCTGTCGACGGACGAAGGAGTGATCTCCGGGGTTGCCTTCTCTCCAGACGGGAACCGGGTGTTGACGGGTACGGGGGGCAGCGCCGCCATCGTCTTCGACGTCGGTCCGGCCGGGGACGCGGAGGTAGCGAACATCCCCAACGCGGCAGGCGATGTGATGTTCTCCCCGGCGGGGCGGGTCGTCATCGCGAGCGGGCTGGACGGCACGCTGACCGAGCTGGATGTGGACACGCGGGAGCAGACCCGCAGTCATGGATCGTTCGGCCCGACGGATCCGCTCGTATCGAGCCACGAGCTGAGTCCGGATGGAGCAGCGATCGTCATCGAGGAGGATATCGACGGCGAGTTCGGCCCCACGCCCGCTTCGCTCGTCATCCGAGACGTCGCGACGGGGAGCGAGCTCTTCGCGATCACCGGCGATGCGGCTTCGAGCGACTGGAGCCCGGACGGCGGGTTCATCGCCGTTGCGACATCCGGATGGGTCGAGATCCTCGATCGCACCTGGCGACGCGTCGCTCGGTTCGGAGAGGAAGGATCCGAGATCCTCAGCGTCGGGTTCGGACCGGACGGGCTCGTCGCGATCAACGATCAAGAGGGGGAAACCGAGCCCAACATGAAGATCTGGGACTGGAGGCGAGATGAGATCATCACCGAGATCGAGAACGCATTCGCTGACGGCGTGATCAATTGGGATCGGAGCGGGTCGCGGATCGCGATCGGAGGTGACATCTGGGACGCGGAGACCGGTGACCTCATCGTGTCGGTCCCCTTCGGCGGGGAGGACATCGCGTTCAGCCCCGATGGGTCCCGCTTCGCTACCGGCGGTGACGACGGGGTCATCCAATTGTTCGATGCCTCTGGCGAGCAGCTCGTGGCTCTCCATGGGCACGACGCCGTCGGCAACTTGGTCTTCAGTCCGGACGGCACGATGCTCGCGTCCGAGGGCGACGGCATCGTGCGGATCTGGGCGCTCGAGATCGCCGATCTGCTCGAGATCGCCCGCGCGGAGCTCACGAGAACGCTCACCGACGAGGAATGTCGTCAGTACCTGCACGTCGAGACCTGCCCCGCGGCCTCTTCCACATAGCGCGGCGTCTAGGCCCAGCTCGCGGGAAGCCTCCCGCTGCGAGTTAGAGGAAGCGCTCGGGCGGTGGTGGCGGCGGCGCCGAGAAGTCCATCGGGTGGATGTCCTCGACGTTCGAGCGGAACCACGTGTCGAACTCGTGATCCGAGGTCGCCAGCTTGCCAAGGAACCCGGCCGCTCCGGGGCCGTCGATGACCACGACCGCGAGCTCGCTGCCGTCCGGGTTCGACTGGAGCCATGCAGCATGCGTCGTCAGGCCGTGGCGCTCGTTCATCTCCTCGAGCTCCGCCTTCCGTGAGCCGGTCAGCTCACCGGTCCAGGACTTCCATGTCTCGGTCTTCCCCGGCTTGATCGGTACCGCGAACGCCTCCATGATCCGCTCCCTTCCCCGCGTCGGCGACGACCCGCGGAGCATATGTCAACGGGCCACGGCCCGCGCGTCGTGCGACCGGGCTCCTCTGGCCGTCCCGACCACGCCGGTGAACGCCGCCGTCGAGAGCGCGAGCACGTAGCAGACGGTCGAGAGCCCCCCGCGGAGCTCGTCCCCGTACCTGAGGATCGAGAGGCCGAGGAGCGCGGCGAGCAGCGCGTACGCGGGCGTCGCCACGTGGATCCGCCCCCAGTCGTTCTCCACGGTCGCCGTGAAGAGCACGACCGACAGACCGAGCATCCACGCCGCCATCGCGCGCCCGACGAGCGGGGTGAGCTCCCACGGCCACCACGTCGCCGTCGTCGGGGCGACGAAGAGCCAGACCCCGACGACGAGCAGCACCAGCCCCTGCGCGAGGAGGATCGCGCGGAACCAAGCCGGCAGGAGCTCGGTCCGGGCGGGGTCGCGTCCCGGTGCCCGATGCTGGAGGACGAGCGCTGTCACGACCCCCACCGGCGCCACCACGTAGACGAACACCCAGGCCCACCCGGAGACGAGGGCCGTCGCGGTGCCCTCGGTCAAGTGGAACAGATCCAGATGCATCAGCGTCGCGACGAGCGTGAGCGTGACGAACAGCGCCACGCCGTAGACGCCGACCCGCGCACGAGCCCAGGCGGCCTCCTTCCGGCTCCGGATCGCGACCGTGAGCGCCATGAAGTAGAAGGCCCCGAGGAACGTCGACGACATGCCCGAGCCGATCGTCCACGCGAAGAGCCGTTCGGTGTGATCGGTCAGGACGGAGAGCTGGATGCCCGCGGCGGTGACGAGGAGCGAGCCGATCGAGAACACGGCTCGCATCGCGGGGACCACCCGCCGGACCTCGGTCTGCACGAGGCGGGAGCGTAGCCGACCCGAACCGGCATAGAGTCCTCGACGCACCGGCGCAGGGGAGGCCGTGTCCGAACAGCGACGATCGCGAGGGTTGCCGGTCCAGGTCGCGACCGGCCTGGTCATCGGCGCGGTCGAAGCGCTCGTCGCGGTCGCGCTCGCGGCGTTCGTGTTCGGAGGCCGGATCGTCGGCAACATGCCCGAGGGTCTCAGCCTCTACCTGGGAGCAGCTGCGCTGACGCTCGCGATGTTCGCGTGGACGGCGGGGCCTCGCGGCATGATCGGCGGTCTGCAAGCGGCGGCCGCCGCGGTGCTCTCGGTTGTCGCCAACACGACGGCCCTGACCGCCTTCGGAAGCGTCGATCGCGCCACGCTCACCGTCGTCGCCCTCACCCTGGTGGTGACGCTCCTGTGCGGCGGCACGCTCCTCGTGCTCGGGGTCCTGCGGCGGGGCGATCTGCTCAGGTTCATCCCCTACCCGGTGGTCGGTGGGTTCCTGGCCGGCGCCGGATGGCTGCTCCTGAAAGGCGGCATCTACCTCTCGTCGGGCGAACCGGCGGAGATCACCCCGATCGGGGACCTGCTGCAGGGCGAGGTGCTGAAGCTCTGGCTGCCCGCGCTCGCGTTCGGGGTGGTCCTGCTCGTCGCGACGCGGCTCGTGAAACACCCGCTCGTCCTCCCGGTGGTGCTCGGCCTCGGGGTCGTCGCGTTCGCGATCGGGATGTTTGTCACGGGGTCGGCGATCGAGACGGCGAGGTCGGGCGGATGGCTGCTGATCGGACCGTTCGACGAGGTTCAGGCTTGGGAGCCATTGACCCTTCGCGCGCTCTCTGGCGCGGACTGGTCGGCGGTGCTCATCCAGGTGGTGGGGATCGTCGCGGCTGTCTTCGTGACCGTGGTCGTGGTCCTGTTCACCATCGGCGAGTCCGAACGCGTGCTGGGGCGCGACGTGGACACGAACCGGGAGCTGCGAGACGCCGGGATCCTCAACGTCCTCTCCGGGGCGGCCGGCGGCATCCCCGGCTACCACGCGCTCAGACTGACCGCGCTCGCCGAACGCATGAAGGTGAACGCGCGGACCGCCG
>Ga0187893_10010337_pt1 | contig 13967 bp, 13 predicted proteins | sample MA1701074metaG_FD_139574 | JGI IMG/M metagenome (GOLD analysis project Ga0187893, IMG submission 139574) | White microbial mat communities from a basaltic lava cave in the Kipuka Kanohina Cave System on the Island of Hawaii, USA - MA170107-4 metaG ...
AGGAGGGACTTGCCGGGCTCGTTAGTTAAGAAGGTTAGATCAGAGGACATCGAAGCAAATCTTACTTACAAAGGCCTGAATCATCAACGCCATGGCCCTGCGATGGTCCAGCAATTAGCGGCGTCTCGACAGAAGTTCCTCGACGATTCTGTCCGATTTTTGGTCAGCCTGGGTGGTGAGCTTTTTCCACGTGGCGGCTGTTTCTTCGTTGTGACTCAGCAGCAGCTTGAAGCCGTGTCCGACAAGGAACCGCAGCAAAGCAATCTCCTGATAAAGCAACCGTTCGTTCTTGGTAAAGGTATGACCTTCGCTCAGTTGGTTGACGGCTGCTTTGCGACACCAGTTGTTCGGGTCGTCGCCGGCTGCTGTCGCCGCTTTCTCGATTCGTGCATAGTCCTCATCAGTCACCCGAAATGCAATGTTCTTAGTTCTCTTGGTTTCGCTCATTCCTTATCCTCCTACCTACTTAGTCAAACTGGTGATTCCCGCTTGTTAACAAAGTTAACGGGAAGGCTCAGACCATAATAAAGACGGGCGTTAACAAAGTTAATGTGGCGTTTACAACGTAAACGGCCCAGCCCCGAAATTCGGGGGTGGCGTGTCCCATTTTTCGGGTGCGCAGCACCTACCATGCAGTTGGGTCTACTTGGTTGGTCTTGAAACTTTTGCGGGCCAACGTATCTACGTTGGCACGGCTACCATGCTTTATTATTAAGGAAGTACTGGTGAGTCCGACTCTAGGCGGATACACTAACCGCACAGTTCGTCGATTACGTCGCTCAGGAGATAATCCATATGCCCGCTGAAGAAACTATAGGCACGTTGACGATAATTGCTGAGCGCGCCGGCACTGTTGCCGAAATCTCTCAGTTCCTCGGAGACCTGGAGGCTGCATACCTCCAAACGTACCGCTTTCAATACCTCTGGGCCTCTTCCTGGTCACGAAAACGCATACACCGAATGTCTGACCTATTCTTGGATTTTGGATTCGTTTATCCACTTATGGGATTGCCCAGCACTGAAGCTCTTGCTCCAGACACAGTACTGCCAGAGCACCGCCTCGTGGTAAAGCGCATTCGCATTGAGTCTCCTGGGTTATGGGAGTTCGCGGCATCACTTAATCCTCTACAGCAGATCCGCGAATACCTGAATGACAGGCACAAGAGACGACAGGACAAGGAGTTTCGTGAGGCTGCGGAGCGGGATAAGCTCGTTCTTGAAAACGAACTAATCCAGCGTCAGGTTTGGGAAAAGGACAACGCTGTATTTCGCGAACGAGTGCTAATGATGCGTGAACTCGGTTTCTCAGATGCGGAGATTCGACAATTTGTCTGGGCGGCGATCGGTAGATCGATGGCGCAACTCGGTCGCCACCAAGACACTGGACTCATTGAACGGGCTGAGTAGGCCTGCCCGCCGTTCCGAAGGCGACCCTAATGGGCCGCCCTCGGAACGGACCGCCCCGCTTGAAGTATTTGATCTGCGGCTCGGAATATCTTCTGTGCGCTCTTTTCGGGAATCGCGTTCGCGTTGAAACCGATGCCTTGATAGAGCCAGTTTTGCAAATACCCGCGACAGTAGTCTGCTCCTTCAAGACCCAACGCTTCACAGCACAAAAGCGCTACGGCTTCGGCCTCTACTTCCCGCAAGTTCCTTGGCGTCTTTTCGATGTCGGCGAAGTCGGATTCCAGAGTGTGGCCGATTGTGACGTGGGCCATCTCATGGAATAACGTCTTGTGCGGAAGTTGGGCCACAGGATTGATCGCAATGCTACGCTTGCGGGCGAAGCCCTGACAGTTCCCGTCAATGCTGTCGAATGGAATCATTTCAATGTCGAGCGCCCCTAACGCTCGCTTTGCGTCCCACTCTGGCGTTACTTGCTGCTGAAGGTCTTGACCTTCAGTCTGACTCAGCACAAACCATTGCGACTTGTAAACAAAGCTGGTGAATGTGCCTTCGCTGTCTGATTCGTCGTCGTCCGCGTAGTTCCTGCGCTTGCACGTGATCGGCATGCACAGAGTTAATGCTCGCTCGCCGCGCTTCACGTACCGTCCAAGATCTTTCCACTTCGGAAACGTATTGATTGGTCCAGGCTGCAACCCTCGCATCTGACATTGTCCGAGTGCGAGCAATTGATTTCCTAGCGAATACTGATGAAACGCGCTATAGGCCTTCATGATCAGTCCGGGCTTGTTGACCGCTTCCACGAGTAAAGCTGACCACTTCGGAATGTCTGCTGCTTGGGTTGGTTGTTTTTCTTTTTGCATTGTCGTTGCTCCTTCTTTGGTTTGGTGTTTTTGAGAGGGTGTTTCCCCCTCGCAGCGAAAGAAGGAACACGACGGGGCGGCCCACTCCGCACACCGCAGGGCGCAACGCAGTGGAGCACTCGAAGAGAATCGAAGAGTTGTGCGGATGGGCTAGTCGTTTACGATGAAGCGAGAGCGGGGATGATGGGATCGTAAATCTTTTTCTGAATTGTAGAACTTCTTTTTAGGGATATCGTTGTGGTACTTTCCGTACAGTTGTCCTCGCACAAGAGCCGAATTCGTGACTCGCCAGAATGGATTGCCACACAATCCTTTGATTCGTAGGATGACTTCTTCGGAGCACGATGCCTCGTCGATTACATCAAGGGCGCGGAGGATTTGAGGGCGTACTCAACAAGGTTGAGGCGCTCATTAATTCGCCCCTAGCTGAAATTGGGAGGTGGCTACAATCGACTGTTATTGATATCCGACAAGCAAATCGAGACGGTACCGCGAGCATCAACGAGTCCGAGTTGGCTCGAGACATCGACGCAATGCTTCACCTCTTGCCTAAATCGTTCGGTGATCGTTTTCGTTTCGACAGTGGCATGATCGCCGCAACCTGTGAGGCGTTCCAGAACATCGGGCTGCAGCTGAATCCTATGATTCTTCCGCTGCATGGGAGTACATGGGGCCACAATTCACTGCCGATGCCATGGAGTAAGGGCGATAAGATCAGCATGGTAGATTTCATTCGTCTGCCGGGTACAGACGAGCTTGACGATGTAAGTCTGCTAGCTTACCCACTTCTGCTTCATGAGATCGGACATAACATTCTATTTCGGTACGGAGCAGCATTTTCCGATCGGTTCCGCGCCGATTTGGAAACAATAACCAACCGGTTTCGTTTGTCCTCTATCGCTGATAGAGGACGTGCTCGAAGCAACTACCAAAACAGAATCGAGATGATCCGCCGCTATTGGACGCCTTCACCTAATCATAAGAATTGGGCCTCTGAGTCGGCGATCGACGTTATTGCTTTTTGGGTTTGTGGTCCCGCATATTTGGCAGCGCTGTGTGATGAGATGGACCAACGACACGTTCAACCCTATTTCCTAGAGCAAGAGCATCCTCCCAATTATGTGCGGATGTCAGCCTTGCGGTGCGTAGCGGTCAAGCTTGGCTGGATGAAACATTTAAGCGCAGTCGATCATTTATTGGATAGATGGAAACGAGCTTCTCCAGGCCCAACGTCCAGGTACAATGAATACGTTGCTTTGACTGATCCGCAGATCATCGATGCCTGTCTAGCGACTTCACTATCCGCTTGTAAAGAACTGCGGCTGCCATTGTGTGATCAAGAAACAATCAAGCGGATTCACCGAGACCTTTCTAACGGCGCTACGCCTGATCTAGGAATAGAAGTCCTCATCGGGGCGTGGTTGATGCACGAACAAAGCAACGAAGCCGGTTACGCACAGTGGGAGGCCGCCACCGTGCGAGACCTTTTAAATTATGTCACGCTGTAATCCCCGAAATCTTATAAGACCTCGACATTTGCAATGCGCCAGTATCAGCAACCTGTAAAACCCACGGTAGTCTTAAACCAGTGTCGGGCTTCGTGAACGCCATGTCCGCTCCCCAAGCGATATCGCGGATGGCCTCCGAGGGCACGGTGTTCCCGTATATTTCTATAACTCGAAGGAGGATGGGAGCAGCAGTACCCTGAGTAAGGTGCGGAGCACCCGTCGTGCAAATGAGAGCCTCATTGTCACTATCAAACAAAAAGACACATTTGCCCGAAGTCGCATTCTTGATTCCGCCGTTGTTTCGTAAGAGACGAAAATCCTCAGCTCGTTTAGACAGCTCTACGGCCGTCCAGATTGAGTTCTCCGATATCCAATTACGCTTTCGAAGTTCCTCATGCAACATGTGAAAAGCTTGTCTTTCGTTCCACTGATCTCCATATCCGAGCAACGAGCCATCGCGAATGAATAGAGAGCGTTCAAAATCAGGAACAATCCCCGCCGCTGTCAATTCTGAATGCATGTACTCGTAAAGGTTGAGAAGACCTCGACAGAGATACTCGGTAGGAATTGGTTCAGGCTGCTGGACATCCACGGGAATCTCCTCAGGTCTGAATAGCAGCCCATTTTGCGGCTGACGAAAACCATAGCCCAAACAAGCCATGACCTGAGTGTTGTGACGACCACCTACATCAAGTCCAATCTGGACGTTGTAGTGAAAAGGGTCTAAGGGAGCAAATGGTACCCAGCCATGTTTGACGAGTAAGTTCAACAGGCACAATTGGTAAGTTTGGCGTAATCGCCTCGCCAGTTTGGGCTTTTGTTTCTGAAATTCTCGGTAAGGCCGGCCCACCCATTCTTTCGGAAGTGTATTGTCGATATGTATGCACTGCGATGGTACTTCGATCCATTGCTTAATCTTCTCGTGCGTATCATTTGGCCGACTGCCACGCCAAGAAGTTTCAGGTAGAACTACCATGAGAGCGTCATATCCCTTATTCTCAATCTCACTTCTTATTTCATCCACACTCTTATATCGGAAGTGTTCAAAGCGGTAATCGATCCCCTGATGCTCCCAGATCCAATTTAGGGCTCTATTCATATCGACCGCGCCGCGTTCTGCGAATCGATAAGGATATGCGAGCAAGGGATTAATGCTACGCTGTTGAAGAAATCCATGCCGCCGCACACTGTCGGCCCGATCTCGCACGCGCGATTTAAGATCGGTCTCGAAGTCGCCGCCAGAAATCAATGCCGGGATGATTGTCTCAGTATTGTTCTCCCCTTTGACTCTGAGACTCGGCGGGGCGATTTCCAGACACGGTAAGGCACTTACATCAAATGGTATTTGAGACAGGGTTAAAGTGCGTCCGTAGATATCTGCGTTGCTCACAAAGTCACGCATCGCCTTTGCGAGCAGGTGGCGCTCTGGAGGATCGATAATCGTATCCGAATGATCCTCTCCGATAATCTGCGCATCTAGTATCAGCCTAATGTCCGACGCAGGAATACCGACAGGCTGCTGACGAAAGGCACAGCAAAACACTTCTTCAATCCGAAGCCCTCGCTGTTCCTGTGGCGATAGTCTGGCATGCTCAAAGATCAAATCCGGGTTCACTAACTCAAGAACGGTTGCGGCGGTGGTGTAATCTGAACTTTTGTCCTGCCACACTCTTATTGCCGGCGGCGTGTTCTTACGGGTTGATCGGTTATGGCGTTTTGCATCTATCATTTCAGCCAGCACTTCGACCTCGCCCAGCTTGTAATAATCAGCGAACGTGCGGCCATCAATCATTGCCGTTGTTATGACACACTTCATAACCCACCGCCCTCCGCGCACCCGCGTAAAAGCCGTTCCAAAACGTCGGCATAAGGTATATCCGCTCTCCGTGGTTTCATTAGGCATCCGACAAAAGCTGTTGAAGTCCTGCCACAGGACGCCTAGTTCATTTGAAACGGGATGGTCCTTGAAGTGTTTTTTCACTCCTTCTCGGATGATACCTGCGACAATGCCACTGTGATCGCGATCAGTGGCCTTGGCCAATACAGTGTGACTGAAGTTAACGTGAAACCCTTCGTGATCTCGCGTATCTGGGATTTTCCATTCCGCCGGTACGGCGACTGTTTGTTCGTCAATATCACAAACGAATCCGTACCCTTTACACCTACCTCGGTTCTTCATCCGCAGTTCAAATACCGCGTTCTTAATGAGCCTGCGATCCTCATGACTTTGCCTGGCGCCATCCGCGCGCCGAACTACATAAAGATTGACCGGCCAAACCAACGAAGAGACCTTCTCAATCTCATATGCGACTAAAAAGTCATCAGGAAGAACTGAGGCCTGATTCACGAAGCTCATTAACGGTTGAATTTCGGTAATTACTCTCATGATTTTGCCCTTGTGAAGTAGTACGTTGCTGCTGCGCTAGCAAGACTGGAAACAACTGGAAGCCAAGAGTGGTAGATCGATCCAAGTCTCTCAGCCGCACTGCCCATGCCGTAAAGTTCCAAAACAACTATTGCTAGGTAATGAGTGCCGATGCTGAAGGCCATAAGCCCGACAAATAGATAAGCTAGCCATCGCGCAGTGTGCGCACGATGTCTTTGTTCGTGAAACTCCAGCTCGACAAAGTTAGTAACTGAGCCGCCTTCTATGACCTGCTCTTCATGAAGTGTGCGGCTTCCCTTTAGGGGAACAGGTTCGTTCATGATGATGTCACCTCAAGAATGTAGCTTTGGAATGACGAGCACTTTTTCCTCGTTTGTGCTGGGGTTTCTCACCACGACTTCGGTGAACCCTTGTTCAGCTTGAACCTGCAACGCACGACTTATTTGTAGTGATTCTCGTACCGCGTTTGCCATGGACGGGAATCTGCCTTGCTCGGTGATCTGTTCTAAGCTGTCAAGACTTCGCTCGTCGAACGTGAACACGACGCGTCTGGTTTTGGGCATCGCTGGATCTCCTTTCTCTCAAGATCGATTTGAATTCCGTCAAGTCACAGATACGATATCATACTTGTCAAGTATCTGATGTCACACTTGAAATCAACGCCTTAATCGCGCCAATGTTTCGAGCTTTTTCTGGCGCGAATAGGTCGAATCGCGCCAAATATGTTAAAGTTTAGTGGCGCGATTACTCATGATCGCGTCAAATAGGCGAACTCTATTTGGCGCAAATGATTTCATTCGCGCCACAAAGAAATCGATTTATTGACGGGAATCAGGTTCTAGAGGTGGGAAGGATGCCGAAGAAGCTGCCTACAGACATTGATGAGCGATTGTTGAGTCATATCCTCAACAACCCTGATGGAGTAGGCATTGAGGAGCTATTTGGTCTCTTTGGTGGTGAGGTCAGCCGACGCACACTTCAACGACGCCTAGCGACGATCGTCGATTCCGGCAGAGTGATAACTAGAGGTGCCGGTCCGACAACGCGCTATGCCCCAACGGAAGATGGCGATCTTGGACAAGACTATGTTCGACTGTCCCCATCAGGTGCAGATGTTAGACGCTTAGTGCGAAAACCATTAACTGAGCGAACACCCATTGGTTACAACCGCGAGTTCCTCGATCAGTACAGGCCCAATAAGACCAGTTATTTGACGGCCGAGACAAAAAAGTATCTCGCTCGCGTCGGCACAACGGCTGACAACGAGCGGCCAGCGGGAACCTATGCGCGACATATTCTGAATAGGCTATTGGTGGACTTGTCCTGGGCGTCGTCTCGACTTGAAGGTAACACTTATTCCTTGCTGGATACCGAGCGGCTGATTGAATATGGAGAAGCGGCGGAAGGGAAAGATGCAATCGAGACTCAGATGATCTTGAATCACAAAGCCGCGATAGAGTTTATCGTGGACCAAGGTCATGACCTTGCCTTTAACCGTCAGACAGTTCTGAATCTTCATGCGTTACTCTCTGACAATCTACTGCCAGATCCGACCGCTGGTGGTCGACTCCGTCGAATTGGCGTAGGCATTCGTGAATCAGCGTATCATCCGCTCGAAGTACCGCAGTTAATCGAAGAAGCCTTTCAGCAAGTCGTGGATACAGCGGCAGCGATCCGACATCCATTCGAGCAGGCTTTCTTCGCGATGGTCCACCTGCCCTACCTCCAACCCTTCGAGGATGTTAATAAGCGAGTGTCTCGACTCGCGGCAAACATTCCGTTTGTACGTCAGAATCTGTCACCCCTTTCATTCATTGACGTTCCAGAACGCGCATATGTTGAAGGACTATTAGGTGTTTACGAACTTAACCGCGTTGATCTCCTGCGCGATGTCTTTGTATGGGCATACGAACGTTCGGCCAAGCGTTATGTAGCCGTGCGACAATCGCTAGGCGAACCAGACAAGTTCCGCTTGAAGTTTCGAAATGAACTCACCGAAGTGGTAGGCGACGTTGTTCGTGGACGTTTGGCCCCAACTGTTGAAGTAGTGACAGATGCCGCGCGCGGACGAGTGCCGGCCGACCATCTGGATGATTTTGTCAGGATGGCACTTAAAGACTTAGAGAACCTTCACGAAGGAAATTTCGCGCGCTTCCGGCTGCGGCCTTCGGAATTCCACGATTGGAAAGTTGGGCGGAACCGCAAGTAATCCGTTAACTTGTTACAGCAGGGGTAGAAGTATCCGCTTTCATATAAGCTAGCACCGCCTTCTTAAGACAATCAGACATGTTCCAGGTGCCCCCATGACCGCCTGCTTGTGTGATGAGAGCTTCAAACTCGTCCTTCGGAAGCCGAGAACAAGCGTAAAGAATCGCTCGCTGCTCCCAGTCCCGGCGGTCGTCGAGAGATGACTTAGCGTCAAGTAATGAAGAGCGATCTCCAATTTGACGCAGTCCCAAGATTGCTTGACGCCGGACGAAGCGATTCTTAGAGTCACGCGCCAACTTTCGAATTTCGATCAAGTTGTTCCAGTTGGTAGACTTTGTAAACGGATCAAGTAACCACATAGCCTGAAAGTCCGGAACAAAATCACCACCACCGATGTACTCAAGGATCCGTTTGCCGATGGTTGAATGACTCGCCTCTTCGGCATCATCAAGCGCATCGAAAAACTTGGCTACGCTGTCCCCAACCGGTAATAGTCGCGGAAGGTTATCTAATACTAGGTCCACTAGGTCAGGACGTCGAAAAGCAGAGAGAAAAGTAAGTATGAACTTTATCGCTTTCAGATCGACTAAGTCTCCTTCAAGCGCACCCTCAAGTGTAGAGCGCGCATCGAGCGCATCAATCGCTTTCTTTTGATCAGGGGTTAGAGAATCGTAGTCTACCTCCACATACGGTCCGTCCTCTTCGAGAACCACATCCATGATTTGAGATCTGAGATCCGCAACGGGATCATCCCGATGCAAAACGTGCTGCGTGAATTCAGCAGAAGTCCGAATTCTCGTTTTAGCCGGATTCAAACTCAGTCCTTGGGTTTGATTTAGCCGCTCGCCGAGCCGAAATAAACCCGAGACAACCTGAGGCTCAGAAGCTCCAAATATCCAATAATCATCAACCCATCGAACAAATTCTATGTCGCAACTCCCCAGGTATTCATCGACTTCAATCAACAAAGCCTCGGCGAGGAAATTTGAAGATCGAGGCCCAGTGGGTATTCCATAAGAAGTCCCGTGGGACCAAGTCTCAACGAATCGCATGAGAGCTTTGGTACCGAGCGGGTCTTTAGAAAGATCCGAGATGCTGTTCTCTAGCCTGTGAAGATAGACGCGAGGGAAAAAATCAACAATATCCGATGTGCCAACGTAGCTGTAGGCCGTCGACAACGTCTCAAGGCGTTCGGTTAGTTTCTCCCAGTCCGAAACAAATGTATCTCGTGTTCCGACTTCTGCAGGATTGAAATGCCACGAAAACACCTTCTCGCCCTGGTATTGAGTGCGTCTAGTTTCAATTGGGCCCGCTAGACGAAGAGTGAGTCCGGTGTATAGCAACCCGTCGAGCGGGTCAGGCAGGTGGACCGGCCGAACTAGACATCGTTGCTTAGGAGCCGTCATCTCGAAGCATTCCTTCGGTTCATAAGAGAGAAGTTCCACTCCTTCTAACGCAGGTCGCACGCGAGCCCACGAATTGCGGATCGCGGCAATCTCGAACGGCATTGGGAAAAAGTCTGACGCCCCGGTCGCCTCCGTATACGACAAGGCATTGTCGAGTTCGGTTGCAGATAATTTAACAGAAGGCATCTTGGTTCCTCGGCATCGTTATTCAATGAATAATGGTCGCCTAATCTTTAGCGGCCCGTTTGAAAGACTTCGAGTTTCACGATCAGATCTCCGCCAACTCACGAAAGAAGGGGTGCATCCACGTGGGTGCGAGCGGGAGGTCTTTGATCAATTGCTTACGCTCTTTTGCCGGCAACGTTCGTTTCAAATGGGCCAAGCGTTGCCGAGTAATGTGGTGTCGGCCTAGACTTCGAAACGCCTGCATCAGTAATCCACTCAATCTGCCGGCTGCTGCCATATTGCGAGGTGTAGTTCGGCGCAAATGGATTTCCTGACGTCCGATTTTCACCGTGCGTGATGGGCCATCTGTCAAAAACACTATCTTGGCTGGCACCTGTTCGGACAGTCCTAAAAGGTTCGCCGCATAAGCGCCTGCGGGTTGCAAACGAATCCGGTGCTTGCCCGCTAGTGCCTTCGCCACTTTTTCCAGATCTGGCGATAGAGTCCCTAATTCTGGATGTTCTCGCGGATACTCATAGAGTCCACGTGCGAGACGCCGAATGACGCCTCGGGCTGTAAGCCGCGACAATGCCTTGTCCACAGCGTCTCGACCACCAAGGTCTAAGAAGTCATTTGGGGTAAAGACCGCACCCCTACCATGCCCGTAAATGCGGCTTTTTAGCCTGCTGTCAATAGTTTGCACGTGATTGGCACTCCAAATCCTGTCAGAAAACCTGCCTATTATTTCTGACAGAATTCAGAGTTGAATGCAAGCATTTCTGGCGCGAATAGCTAGAATCGTCCACAAAACCCCGGCTAAGTGGCGCGAATCCAGAGAGTGGGTTGCGGACTCCCACGGCTCAAACACTGAGAGAGCGATTTGCCAACTCCCACGCTCAGAAATTTGTGGCCAATTTGTGGACAGAATTTACAGCATTCGACTGCTACGCGATGGGAGCGAATGTGAGGGAATGTAAAAACCCTAGGAAATACTTGGTGGCTGCAACTTTTGAAAGGTCAAAAACTTACGTTTTTGACGGGTTTCAGATTATGAATCCCACGCTCTAACCGCCTGAGCTACCCCGCCATGCCTTTATTATCAACTATTTACAGCTACCATCAAAGTGCCGGAATCCTCACTTGTGACGGTATTGTGACGGCGCTGATTTTTTAGCATGACTGCCTCACCTGCGCCAACTGGCAAATTGCGAACGTAACGCTGACTCGTTGAGATGTTCGCGTGGCCCATGAGCTTGGCTATGTCGTAGGCGTTGAATCCCGCCTCGCCTAACCGCGTGCCATAAGTGGCCCGCAGATCGTGCCAGACTAAACCCTCGATTCCCGCATCCTCGCAAGCACCGGTAAACGCTTTCTTGATGTCATCGAATGGCCTGCCAGTCTTTGGACTGAGCCAAACATAATCATCAGGTCGTTTACCTTTGCAGAGCGGCAATAGAATTTCTCTTACTTCGCTGTTAATTTCGACAAGTCGGGGTCTGTTACTTTTGGTCTTGTCGAAAACGATCAGGTTGCGAAAGAAATCACACTGCCGAACCCTGAGAGTTAGTTGTTCGCTCTTACGTGCGCCAGTACCGATCGCAAACGGAATCATCGTTGCCAAATACTTTCGTTTACCGGTGCATTGAGCCAACAACTGTGGTTCCTCATCGGGTAGCAAATACCGATAGCGCTGATTCTGCAACTTGAATTTGCTAACCCGACTGCAAGGATTTGAATCGGCCAGGCCCCAAGTCACGGCTAACGTGAAAATCCGCGACAATAGGTCGATCTCATGTTTGACGGATGCCGGGCTTCGTTTCGTTTTGCGCTTCGTAACACTGTGCAACCTTGCGCTTTTGAATTTCTCGATTGCACCTGGAGTGATTTCGCCTAAGGTCTTGCCGGCAAAAGCTCGTAGCAACGGACGCACTCGGAAGCGGTCATGTTTCCACGAGCGCTTGTTATTTTTGGCCCAATCAAGAAACGTGCCCTCACCAAATTGATCGTTTACCGCATCAGGATCACCCACAAACTTGGCTAGTGGCATCGTTCCGAATTGCTTGCCATACTTCCCATCAAACACGTCGCGCTTTAGCTTGATCTCAGCCTGTTCGGCTTCGTACTTAGTACGTGCTTCGGGAATTCGCCCACGATACTTGTGGTTCCCAAAGTCGTACCACCATGTCTTGCCTCTTTTCCTAACTGTCAAAGCACATCACCTCCGTTTCGGCGGTTGCAGCCACAGCAGAGGTGACAGCATGATAACGAAGTATTCGAACGCATTACAACGGTTTCGGTTTAGGCTTAGTCCATTCAATAATTTCATCACGATCAAACCGCAACAGGTGACCTACTTTGCGAAAAGGAATGCGCCCCTGAGATTTCATAACGTAGAGCGTGTTTACTTCTATATGAAGAAATTTGGCACACTCATCCGGCGTCATCAAATGAATTGGCCGGCCTTCTTGTTCCAGTTCGTACGATAAGCCCCCAGCTAACACAGCTCCCTTGACTTTAATTTCATCTCTCACTGCAATGTCCTTCCTTATACGCTCGCAAGCTTTCCGAGGATGTATCTCTTCTCCTTGCCTCCCAATAGAAGAAAAGTGCTGAAATGAAAGGGCAACAACAGTGCCACATCAAGCCTCGTTCATTTGTGTGACTAAAACAAATCCGACTCCGCCGCACAGGCTCATATGTGAACCCCCGGTTCACATTTGACCTTCGAGGTTCAAATACGAGCCATCGTTCGCGTGACGTGACTCGATTGCTTAGGAAAAGTTAGCTGGCATGAAGGTTGTATAAAGACCTCCATCGTAGACTTGCGTGAGAAATGACTTGCCTGATGACCTTCGCAGCGACCAAGGAAAACCAGCGAACGATCTTTAACTAGCTTCAGGAAATGGGAGGGCCGGGCTGTGAAATCTACTCAGAGAAGGACAGCTCAGTTTTACGACGCGCGATCCAGTGCAGTCATGCCGTTCCTTCCTGCCCATATACCGGATTCCCAGATGCCCGAGCTCGATGCAAAGCTAATCGGCCGCTCCGAGAGCATGCAGGCATTAAAGAAATCGATTCAAATTCTGGCGATCTCGTCAGAGACCATATTGATCACTGGAGAATCCGGAACGGGCAAGGAGTTGATAGCGCGTGCAGTCCATGAACTTAGTCCTCGTCGTAGTAAGCAGTTCCTGTCTGTCAATTGCGGCGCCTTAACGGAGTCATTGCTTGAGTCTGAGTTGTTTGGGCATGTGAAAGGCGCGTTCACCGAGGCAACGACTAACAAAAAGGGATTTTTTGAGGCCGCTAGTGGAGGAACAATCTTTTTGGATGAATTTGCCGAAATGTCATTAGCTACTCAACAGAGGTTGTTGCGCGTTCTCCAGGAAAGGACGGTTCGACCGGTAGGTAGTACAGACCCGCAGGAAATTGAGTTTGATACGAGAGTAGTTGTGGCTACAAATCATGACCTTAGTCACGACATTTCAGAAGGCAAATTCCGAAAGGATTTGTATTATCGAGTCAATGTGTTGCGAATCCACTCGCCTGCTTTGCGTGATAGGCGAGAGGATATATTGGCGCTGGCTCAGCATTTTATTCGGAAGCACAACGATAAGAACTCTACCAAAGTCTCAGAACGGCTCTCGCCTGAAGTGATGGCTGTTTTGGAGACCTACTCGTGGCCCGGTAATGTGCGCGAACTGGAGAACATTATTAAGCGCTTGGCTCTTACTGCTTCGAACGACGGTGTAATCACCGCCGCGGATTTGCACGGAGTTTCCGAGTTCGATCAATGCGGGAGTGCTGGCGCGGCCGTGAAACTAGGTTCGCTTCATCATCCGGTTTCCCGAAAACTTAACTGTGTCAGTGGGAGAAAAAAAGCGCTTAGTCATTGTCGCTGTAACGTGAACTTTCGGCAACATTGCGTAGAGTGGGTGCGGACGGGTAATTAAAGGGCCCCCCGAAGGACAGGCGAATGCAGAGCTCGGGGTTGCCCTCGATCTGGGCCCGGGGCCCGGCTGGCGGG
>Ga0187893_10010338_pt1 | contig 13965 bp, 12 predicted proteins | sample MA1701074metaG_FD_139574 | JGI IMG/M metagenome (GOLD analysis project Ga0187893, IMG submission 139574) | White microbial mat communities from a basaltic lava cave in the Kipuka Kanohina Cave System on the Island of Hawaii, USA - MA170107-4 metaG ...
CCGATCGTACCCATTGATGCAGGGTATGTCGATCGTCTTCGGTCAGAGTAATCTTCGTCACGGGTCGGCTCATGCAGACCATCATACATTATTACTCTAATTAATGAAACTAAGTACTAGTTCCTTCTACTTCGGGCAACCCTTGAGCTGTACCTCATCCCGTGGCACTTCTTGCACGCTGCCAGCGCCAGGCGGCATGTCAGCGCCCTTGGGCACGAGCCAGATCTCCACTCGACGGTTTTTCGCCTTTGCGTCTGTGCTCGAGACAACGTCAGACTTCTTTTCCGTTGTGCTTGCGTCGCAGAACGTCGACTTATATTCGTCTGTCTGCTGTGTTCCCACCCACGCCACTTTCACGCGGCTTAGCTCGATATCCTTGCAGGTGTCTCCCCTGCCGCTCAGGAAGGCGACGGCATTTAGCACACGCTCACGGTCCAAAGTAGTGTTCCGCTTGCCCCTGACGGTCGGCCTCTCGCTTGCATCGTGATGACCAATCAGCAGAACGTCATAGTCGCGATACCTGGCATCTGTCATTTGCGAATAGAGTTCATTGGCCAGCACCCGCTTGGCGCAGTTGTTGACACGAGTGCTGTTCGATCCGTAGTTGATATCTGACAGTTGAATCGCCGTCGGCGCTGGTTGCGGTTGAGGGGCCGTATAGCTAACTAGGATCTCCCGACTTGCCGTTGCCTTCCCACCCTTTTCATCGGTCACTTCCACCGTAGCCAAGACCTTCTTCTCCTGCCGCCCCTGCTGAGTTTCTGCGAAGCTCAAGCCCGAGGTATCAAGCTCTGAGGAGGCCTGGTTGCTGCCGCTGGTCAACCGGCCTTGATCCACTGTCCAGCGATAGGACAAGGAACCCGAGCATTCTGAACCGGTGGCGTTACTGCTCAGCCGCACGCGCTCTCCACGCTGCACGCTGGTGCGATCCGCGCTTGCGGTGACCTGTGGCGCTTTGTATTCTTTGGCCGTCAGCCGGATAGTTCGTTCAGCTGGCGTTCCCGGATTCTTCTTAACCGCTTTCAAACTTCTCTTGTCCAATCCGGCGGTGTCGTAGAACACTTTCACAGCCACGTCATACGTCCCAGCTTCTCCCGGAGCCGTAAATGTGTATTCCGGACTGCTTCCGACCGGCTGTCCCTTCACAGTCCAAGCGTAAGTCAGTTTGTTTTCTGGAATCGAATCTGAGGCACTTATTCGCAAGGTTGTGGTTTCTCCCGGGCACAGCGCGGTCTTCCCCGCTTCGATCGACGGGCCGGCACTGAATGTGTGCACGATGGGCGGTTTGGTTTCGCCGAACATAAACAACAATCCGCCTTGTACCTGGAGGTTGTGTAACCAGTCCCGATCCGTGGTTGGAGCATCGAACGCCGGCGACTTTTGGGTAAAGTCTCTGACACTGAAGTCCAGTCCGAAATGGTCCGTCAACTTGAACTTCAGTCCGCCTCCGAAGTTGTAGCCAAACTCGTTGGTTCCACCGATCGGCGTCCGAGTCGGCAATACCTGGCGCTTCGCCTCGTCGGTAGGGCTAAACATCGAAACGCCAATACCACCGCTGAAGTAGGGACGAACCCGCGACTCGTTGTCGTAGCCAATCAGGTTGGCATTAAAGTAGAACTGGCGCAGCCGCGTTCCCAGCAAAGCTCCCGGAAACGCTGCATTATTATTTCCCAGAAATGTAAATGATTGCTCCAGGCCGAAGTGCTCAGCCAGATTCTCACGGATTCGTACACCCAGAACCCCTCCATTTACGAATTTGTAACCCACCCCGGTGTTTGGATTCGGACTGTTTGTTACAAAGTATCCCGGCGAAAAGAACGACCCACCGCCATAGGGACCAAACTCTACCTTCTGCGCTTGAAGCGCCGAGAGGTTCGCTAATAAGAAGCCCAACGTTGTCCATCGGGCGAACTTCGAATGCCGCATCGAACACCTCCTGAGAACTCAATTTGACAGCTACGGGTTGATTCTACAACACTTCGAGCAAACATCCTACGTGTCTGTGTGCCAAACCGCGAGGCCCTAGGCGCTGCCTTGACCCCATTCCACGGTGCAAGATAGGTTTGTAGCGGCGATGACCGCGTTTCCGGCGGCTGCCGGGCTAGAGCGTGCCGTTTCTGATTTCTTCGTCGAGCGTATCGACGCTTTGATCAACGATCCATCCAAAGACCGAGACGGCGAGGTGATTCCCCGATGCCAAAGGCTTCCGGGAATCGGAAGACGACATCTCGCTGGCCCAAGCCGAGTCCGGGCGCAACCGGAAAGTCATTAATGCGCCCCCCGAACTGTTGGACCTATTTGAACAGGGAGTCACACAGAACTTCACGCCGCTGGCGAGGCACCGTTCGATTGTCCTCTGAAACTGCACATCCATGGCCGCCCGCCCTTTGCATTGGCCATCAAGTAGCTGCATGTGTTTTTATTTGACACCTCGATAACCGGAAGAGGCGGCGAGGTTACCCCGATGAACAAACTGTTCCCGCGCGTGCCCATGGCTACCGTTGCAGTGGTAAATGCCCCTTCCACCTCTCCGACTACCTGGTTGAGCACTACTGGAATCGGGAAACTCAATGTCTGCCGACTTGAAGCCGGATGCTCCCGATTCACTTGACAAGCTTCCAAGCGTTTTCATATATTCGCCCGGCGTGAGAAGATTTTTTCTGTGGTGCTCACCAGATCTGGTGAGCACTTTTTTTTGAGGCAGCCTCTCCAGAACTTAGCGTCTGAGCCGACGTAGCTCAGTTGGTAGAGCAGTCGATTCGTAATCGACAGGTCATCGGTTCAAGTCCGATCGTCGGCTCCATAGCATCGGTCCCAATTCGGCATCCCCAATGATTTCTGCTCAATACTCCGAAATTCGCCACGACTGGACTCTTGCCGAAATACAAAGCATCTATGAACTACCAATCCCTCAGTTGCTGCACCGAGCCCAAGGGGTCCATCGTTCGCACCACCCACCGAATGAGGTCCAAGGATGTTCTCTGCTGAGTATCAAGACTGGGGGCTGCCCTGAGGACTGCGCTTATTGTCCCCAGTCTGCGCACTATTCGACCGGCTTGCAGAAGGCGCCTTTGATGGGAGTGACAGAGACCTTGACTGCGGCGGGTCAAGCCCGTGAGCAGGGTGCCACACGTTTTTGTATGGGTGCAGCCTGGCGAAGTGCTCCTGAGGGCGCAGAATTTGAGCGGGTGCTAGAAATGGTGCGTGGTGTTCGATCTCTCGGAATGGAAGCTTGCTGCACCCTTGGTATGCTGACTCGTCATCAGGCCGAGGCTTTGGCTGCGGCGGGTCTCACCGCTTACAACCACAATCTCGACACCTCACCAGAGTTCTATGGCGAGATCATTAGAACACGGACTTACCAGGATCGGCTCGAGACCTTAGCTCATGTGCGTAGTGCGGGAATTTCTGTGTGTTGTGGGGGGATTATCGGACTCGGTGAGAACCGCGCGGATCGTTACCGTCTGCTCGAACAATTGGCCAACCAATGTCCCCACCCGGAGAGCGTGCCCATTAACCTTCTTGTAAAGGTTGACGGAACCCCCTTGGAGGATCAGCCGGACATCGACCCGCTTGAAATGGCACGAATGATCGCAACCGCTCGCATCCTGATGCCTGCTTCCATGGTACGCCTGAGCGCTGGTCGGCTGTCGCTGTCGGACGAAGCTCAGGCACTCTGTTTCATCGCAGGCGCAAACTCGATTTTTATGGGGGAGAAACTGCTGACGACTTCGAATCCAGTGAAAAGCAGGGATGACAGGCTTCTGAGCCGACTCGGCATGCGATACAGGCGGGGGCCGGGGAGTCAGGATTCAGACGGTGCAGGGAGGCCGCAGAGCCATTAGCCCCGGCGTTCCTTTGCCATTGAAGGCTTTGCGACTTTGCCCTCTGTTTTTGATTCTTTCACTGCTGAGGCATTCTTGCTGAAAATTTCTTCAAAGATTGCAGCTTCTTCCGGGTTTTCCCAATTGTTAATCAAAGCGCCGCTCTCTTCCTTCGAAAAGACAAGCTTCTCGTCTCCTTCGTCATAGTCAACGTTCACGAGATCGCCAAGAGAGACTTGGTTCGTCGCTACCAAATTGGATAACGGGTAGACCAAGTATCTCTCCAGCGCGCGTTTTAAGTGCCGCGCTCCATACTTCAAGTCGGTCCCCTCTTTTAGCAAGAAATTCTTGGCTTGACTCGTACACTTGAACACGAACTTACCCTCGCCACGAGAGTTGAGAATTCGATCCTGGACCATGGCGAGTTCAATGTCCAAAACCTTCTGCAGATGAGATGACTGCAGCGTTTGAAATACCACCACCTTGTCGATTCGGTTCATGAATTCCGGCGAAAACTTGCGCTTGGACGCTTCGAGCGCGGTCTTGTAAATCTTCGCATCGATCTCACTCTCACGTGAGGCTGCGGAGGCCGGAGGCGCAAATCCGAGCCCGCCAGAAATAAACTCACTCATCTCAGCAGCACCCAGGTTGCTCGTCATGAAGACGATCGCGCGGCTCATATCCACCCGGCGATTGTCACCAAGCGTCAATGTGGCTTTGTCCAGTATTCCCAGTAACAACTGCCACAACGCATCGTTCGCCTTCTCAATTTCGTCGAATAGCATAAGGGTCAGTTTGAGCTTGTCTGTATGGTATTGGTCCACTGCTTCTTGGGTGAGCAGAGGCGGTGTTTCACGATGGCCCAGATATCCCGGCGGCGAACCGATCAGTTTGGCGATTTCATGGCTGTGCTGAAACTCGGCGCAATCGATCTTCAATACTGCTTTAGAATCTCCAAATAGGATTTCTGCCGCAGCTTCGACGACTCGTGTCTTGCCCGAGCCTGTTGGGCCGAGGAACAGCAAATTCCCAACCGGACGGCCAGCAGAAGCCATGCCCGACAAGTAAACTTGGTAGAGACTTGCCAGCTTGCGAACCGCTCTATCTTGACCGACAACCTTGCTAAAAAGCTTGTTTTCGAATTCCTGTGCTTCAAAACTTTTTATTGTCGGATCCAGGAGGATTCGTTCGCTCATTGTTTCCTGACCTCACCCACAAAACCTACCTTTAAGACCAAAAACAACATCCTGAATTATCGGTGCCCAAGACTTTTTCTTTAACAAAGTCGGCCGCGTATTCAAAGGCCCCAAGGGCTACCTTGGTCATTGCCCACCAATCATCTTACGCAGAAACCCAAGGGCATTCTATCACCAGGATTCTGTTGCACCACAACCCCTCTGATTATCACACATCACCGCCAACCACGATGGACGACCAGAATAATAAGCCAGTCTAGGCTCATTTTGTTGTTGCTCTCTTACGTCAATTCATGCAGAATCTTGCGTGTCAAAATAGTCCCTCTTCCTACATAAACCAATCCGAGGCGCAGCAACCCGGCTCCCCACTTGCGCCCTCAAGCACTTTGATGTTGCTGCCCCGATTTTCGATGTCTTTTCTGCAGGGCTCTCTATATTCAAAAATTGAAAGGAGTTTGTATGAACAAAGTCACGTCACGACTGTCAGCCTCCTTCTCTATCGCCTGCTTGTGCCTCGCAGTGGTCGGCCCTGTGCAAGCTCAAGACAAATCTCCAAAGAATAAAGAAGCGGTTTCTTCGACGCCCTCAATCACCAAGAAACCGAGCACTCCGGTCGACATCAACCATGCCACCGAGAAGGAACTGATCGCTCTTCCCGGGGTCGGTCCGAAAATGGCAAAGCAAATCATCGCAGCTCGGCCATTCAAAACCGTCGACGATCTGAAAAACGTGAAAGGAATCGGGGACAAGACGTTCGAGAAACTCAAATCGCACGTCGTGTGCAACTCCACTACGAAGTAAGCCGCAACTCGATAAGTCAAAGCGAACAGCAGGGAAGCAACCAGGAACATTGCCGAGGGAACTTCCCTGCCGCCTTAAGCAATCCCTGAGAATCGAACCGTCGCGGTTCAAACCCTCGGTCAAGGCTTAGCCACTTCCGAGGGAACGTCAGTAGAATCAAACTTTCCTTTCTCCAAAGCGATTCCAATCACCATCAGCTCCAAGTCCTCTGGCGAAGCGTTTTCGAACGCATGGGCTTCACGCAAACGCACTGGGACTGTATCACCTGCAGCAATCGTGAACTTTTCACTATTAACAATGACGCGGCCGTTGCCGGAAAGAACATAGTAGATTTCTTCCTGCTGGTTGTGTCGGTGGTAGCCTAGAGAAGCTGACCCAGGGATGGCAAGATGATCCACATAGCCCCAATTGGTGCGAAATACCTCTGGCCCCAGAGCACGGCGGTAGTAAACCGTTCCCTTCCCTCCGTGCAACGCTGACACGGGCTTGAGCAGCGACTTATCAAGTTTCATGTTCATAAAGATGGGCTTTGCATCGATGGGAACTCCGACGCGATCATCATCCAAGTCGAATGCATCGTAGCGACCTCGCACGGAACCCACCGCGATATTCATCCATTGACTTGGTACATCGGTCGGATTGTAGATGCCATGTGAACTGCCCATCCGGCATGGAGCACCGGCAGGTCCTGTTAACTCCGCGGTTCGCCCATCGATCGTGAATTGGGCTTTGTTGTCAAGGATGACAAACATCTCCTCCATCTGGTTGTGGAAATGGTGTCCAATGCCGGACTTGGGCTGTAGAACTCCGCGATGGAGAAAGATGAGATTGACATTGAAGTCCTCGGGACCGAGCAACCCGACGTAGCTGAGCTTGCCTGCCCCCCCGTGGACTTTAGGTGCGGTTCGATACTTCGACGGATCGGAATGAACAATCCGGCCCTCAGGATGAGATCCTTGCCCAGACCTCTGGGCTTGCAGAGGAGACACGGTAAACGAGCAAGCGAGAGCCACCACCAGAAACGAAGTCGCGTTCACTGTAACCATCGTGGTTTCCTCTAAGCGTCACCGAGTGAAAAGGACACCTCTATCTGTGTACCGTCTGCGAAAGTGGACCCCTCTGCCAATTCAGTATTCTCAACTGTGCCTCATCCAGAGTGATTTCCTTGTGCTGCGGCTTCAATTGTAAATGTTTCTGCACGCGATGCTTGATTTTGCCTGGCTCTTGAGCAGCTTCGATGTTCCAGTGGGCATTGGAGCCTCCAAAGAGATACTGGCACGCGATATTCGGCGACGTAGTTCTTGCGCTGTTCTTTTGGTATTAGGTAATTCTCAAAAACTGCGTTGCGTTCCGCCTTGTCGGGCCGCTTCTTTTCGGTCGTGAACAACGCACTTCTTCGTGATTCAGTGCGAACGGTATTCCCTCGTGCCCCTTTTGTAGGGATTCTTGTCTTTGGCTGCGCCTGACAGCAAGACAAGGCTCAGCAAAGATGCCACATCGCAACACACCTACGCATCTTCGGTTCCCATGCAACGAACGGAATATCCGGCATCCCCCTTCAACACACAGCCTGTGACCATCATGGCTTCCTCTGAGGCCAAGAAAGCCACCAAGTTGGCAGCGTCCTCCGGTGTTTGAAAGCGGCCCATCGGCAGACGCTCGCCCTTCTGTTTGAGCCAATCCTCCTCCCGACCTTCTTTTCTTTGAATGTCAATTTCGGTCTGAGACAGCACCCATCCGGGGATCAGGAAGTTCACGCGGATTCGGTCGTGGGCTAGAGCAACCGCCAGGTTTTTCGTCATTGTGAGCAGGCCGCCTTTGGAGACAGAATAGGCAAAGAGGTTATCCGCTCCGCCTAGCCCATGCACCGAACCCGTGTTTGTGATGCTGCCTCCGCCGCGCTGCCGAATGAAAGGCACCGCATGCTTACACATCAAGAAAGGCCCCTTGAGGTTCACCGCCAGCATTTCATCCCAAAACGCTTCTGTGGTTTCCTCAAGCGTGGATCGAGGATAGATTCCCGCGTTATTCACAAGCACATCGAGGCCGCCGAACTGGTGAACTGCTGACTCCACAGCCTGTCGGCAGCCGATTTCATCCCGCACGTCGGTCGCTTGAAAAACAGCGGTGCCACCGCTGAGCCGTATTTTTTCGGCCACCTCCTCGCCAACGCTAGACTCAAGATCTGCCAACACAACGCTCGCGCCTTCCAAGGCCAGACGTTCGGCACATGCCTGACCGATACCCGCACCAGCCCCTGTCACCAATGCAACTTTGTTCTTCAATCGCTTTGACATGTCCTTACTCAGGATTCAAGGGCTCCACTCGCGTGACAAGAATCCGGTTGCCTTCGGTATGGAAATGAAATCTCACGTTGCAAATCGCACAGCAAATCACGTCGTTCGATTCACGATCCACTGAAATTACCGCAGAAACACCCAACAGAGCGCAGTGCTCACACAAATGCGATGCATTACGAAGTTCCGACTGCCTGGCTTCCTGATCCCTTGAAGAAGAATTCATTCGAAGAATAGCGGGTATGACTTGGGTGCTGCAGGCTGCTCCCGCCGAGTAGGTTTCGACTCACGAAAGGCTTTCACGCTGGGAGATCAGTGGGCTTCTTCCTCGATCAAAGCCTTCAAGATGGAACGCAGCGCATCGATCAGCTCTTTCTTTTCCACGTTACTGCGCGAGAACTTCAAATCGAGCGCGAACTCTTTCCCAGGTGGACGAAACCGGAAGACGTAGTTCTGAGGCCTGGAGCCGGTCCCCTGCAAGCGCTCTTTGCGCGCTTCGTCGCGTGAGATCTCACCCTGCGAGAATCGTTTGACCAACTCGATCATTTTCTCGCGGCCAGGCTGGCGTACAATCTGCAGCAACATTGACTTGCTGAGCACACTCGCCTGGAGGCAAAGCTCCTTAACGTCCTCCGGCAAGCTCCCGATGCTCAAGGTTTCGGTTACCGAGGAACGTGCCTTGCTGATTTTCTTGGCGATCTGCTCGTGCGTGTAGTCAAATCGGTCAATGAGTGACTGTAAGCCCTCGGCCTCCTCGAACGCCGTCAGATCTTTTCTCTGAAGGTTCTCGATAAGGGCAATCTCGGCGACCTCAGCGTCGTCTACGTCTTTCTCGATGCAAGGGACCTCCTTCAAACCGGCGGCCAAGCTGGCTCGAAAACGCCGCTCTCCGGAGATAATCATGAACATGTCGGTTTCGCGGGAATGCCGCACGAGGATGGGTTCGAGAACGCCCTTCTCCATGATGGACGCTGTCAGGTCAGTGAGATCACCCACCATTTGTCGTGGTTGGTCCGGGTTCACCTCCAGGCGATCGATGGGAATCATGCGCCCGACGGGCGCGCCACTGCGGGAGGACAGCTCGTCGACGTAATGAAAGTCATGCCGCATTTTGACGGTGACCGGTAGCCCGCTTTTCTTAGACACGTTCCAACACCTCATCCGAAAGTTTGAAATATTCAATAGCCCCGGTGGAGTGCGGTGCAAAGGAGAAGATCGCCTCCTTATACGCCGGGCTCTCCTCCAGCCTGACATTCTTGGAGATGACCGTTTTGAAAACCTTTGTGCCAAAAACGTTTCGGATCTGCTTGTAAATATCCTTCGCAAGCACAGTCCGCTTGTCATGCAGCGTAATGAGCACGCCCATGACCTTCAGATTGGGATTGGGTCGTGCTTTCACGCGTTCTACAGTCTCCAGCAGATCATCGGTCCCCTCCAAAGCGAAATACGACGACTGAATTGGGATCAGCAGATGTGTGCAGGCAACCAGCGCGTTCACCGTGATTAACCCCAGCGTCGGCGGCGTATCGATGACTACCACATCGTAGTCTTTTCGAACGGCATCCAGCTTGTCCTTTAAGCGGAAGGGGGCGTCGAACTCTCCCACGAGGTTGCTCTCCAGCTTGGCGAGTGCAATCCGAGCCGGAGCTACATCGAGATGCAAGACCGATGTATGCTGGATGACATCTTTAAAGCCACAATGCGGTTCTGTCAAAACGTCATAAACACTTCGCTGCAGATGATGAATATCCAGGAAAGTGATCGAACTGTTGGACTGCGGATCCAGGTCCAGGAGAAGAGTCTTCTTGCCTTTTTTTGCGAAGGCGGCTGCCAAATTGATCGCAGTCGTGGTCTTTCCGACCCCGCCCTTCTGGTTAGCTATGGTCAGGATCATTCAGCACAATTGAGGACTTTGGGGGTGGATTTGGGCTTGGGTCAGCAAGACACTCAAACTAGGGCGATGGAGGCTAGAAATCGAAATTACATCTTGTACTTACCTAAGTCTTCGTCATTGAGGTTCTCCAGCCAGCGTTTCAGCTCATCGTCACCCATCTTTTCCTGCTTTGCTGGAGACGATTTGCATGTCTTGATCACCTCTTCGTCGACGAAAATCGGAGAGTCCGTTCTCAAGGCCAGTGCCAGCGCGTCACTTGGTCGCGAATCAATCGAGATTAGCTTCCCTTCGCGCTCCAGCCAGATGATGGCGTAAAACGTATCATCTTTGAGCTGGTTGACGACAACTTTGTTTACGGAACACTCCAACCCAGTGAGCACGTTCTTTATCAGATCGTGCGTCATAGGCCTTGGGGTTGTAACCTTTTCAATTTCGACCGCGATCGCGTTCGCTTCGTAGACTCCGACCCAAATTGGAAGCAAGGCGCTCCCCTCAATCCCTTTTAGTATGACGATGGGAACGTTCGTTACGGGGTCCATCATCAGCCCTCGGATCTTCATCTCAATTTCCATTGGGTCACCTCTCGTTTTGCGCACGCACCTCGCGAGGAGGAACAGTGGCCTCAGCTTACCAGAAAGATTATTGAGTGACAACGCAACTCATCCGCGTCCTTAAGGCGTGCGTTCAGCCTTCCCCAATGTGAACCCAGCGAACGGGCATCCCGCAGCTGGAGCCGGGGAATCGCGCTTCTGGATCGTGTTTGTTGGGAGTACAATGGTCCTGTTGCCCGGCCAAGACCGTACCATGCGTCTAGGCAGGCGAGTACGCTTTAGGAGCCAGATCATGACTCAAATTCCTGAATTCCGAAATTATATCGCCGGTGAGTGGGTTCGGTCATCATCCGGAGCCACTTCTGAAAACCGCAATCCCGCCAATTATAGCGAGGTCTTGGGCATCTTTCCCAAGTCCACGGCCAAGGATGTGGAAGAAGCAGTCGCTGCCGCGAGCGAGGCATTCGCTCGATGGCGGCTGATGCCGGCTCCACGTCGAGGCGAGATCCTATTTCGCTTGGGAGAACTTCTTCTCAAACACAAGGAAGAATTTGCCCAGCATATGACTCGTGAAATGGGGAAGGTGCTCAGCGAAACCCGGGGCGACGTTCAGGAAGCGATCGACATGTCGTTTTTTACGGCAGGTGAGGGCCGGCGACTTTACGGCCAGACCACGCCTGCTGAACTTCCGAACAAGTTCGCCATGAGTGTGCGGATGCCTTTGGGTGTTTGTTCCTTAATTACGCCCTGGAACTTTCCGATGGCAATCCCTTCATGGAAGCTGATTCCAGCCCTGGTCTGTGGAAACACTGTGGTAATCAAGCCCGCTTCCGACACACCACAATCGTGTTCCAACCTGGTAAAGACGTGTGAAGAAGCTGGCGTGCCGGATGGAGTGGTCAATCTCGTCATCGGCTCTGGCGGCGAACTCGGAACCCCTCTGATGACGCATTCCGACGTAAAGCTTGTTTCCTTTACTGGATCAACGGAGGTTGGCAGGACGGTTTCGATAGCCTGCGCACCGAGCTTCAAGCACTGCAATCTGGAAATGGGCGGCAAGAACGTCATCATCGTCATGGACGATGCACATTTGGATTTGGCGGTCGAAGGCGCGGTATGGGGAGGCTTTGGAACGTCAGGTCAACGCTGCACCGCAGCGAGTCGCGTGGTCGTGCACAAGAAAGTCTACAAAGAGTTTGTCGAGAAGTTTGCCGCAAGGACCAAATCCTTGCGGGTAGGCAACGGTTTGGATCCACATGTTGAAATGGGACCCGTCGTCAACCAGGAGCAGCTTCGCACCGTGGAAAAATATGTCGAAGTCGGCAAAGGTGAGGGAGCCAAGTTGCTATGCGGTGGGCACGTGCTTGAAGCCGGGGACTATGCTCAGGGCTTCTTCCACGAGCCGACGTTGTTTGGTGATGTGACTCCGAAAATGCGGATCGCCCAAGAGGAGATTTTCGGACCCGTGGTTTCTGTCATACCAACGGATCACTTCGAGCAGGCAATTGAAATCGCCAACGATGTCTCTTACGGCTTATCAGCGTCGCTCTACACACAAGATGTCAACAAGGCTTTCAGGGCCATGCGTGATATGTATACCGGCATCTTCTACGTCAACGCTTCGACGATTGGAGCCGAAGTACACCTACCGTTCGGCGGCACCAAACAGACAGGAAACGGTCATCGTGAGGCAGGGGTTCAGGCCCTGGATATCTTTTCAGAGTGGAAATCAATCTACGTAGACTACAGTGGAAAACTGCAGAAAGCACAGATTGATCACGATTAGGTCCAACTTGGTTTTCGAAAATCCGACATCAGATCTACGCTAATTTTTCGCATGATTATTGGTATACCAAGAGAAGTCAAGGACACTGAATACCGAGTTGGCTTGGTTCCAGCAGGGGTGAAGGCGCTGACGGACAGCGGCCACATTGTGCTCGTTGAGGAAGGTGCGGGTGAAGGGAGCGGCATTGGAAACGACGAATACGTTCAGGCGGGCGGAAAGCTGACTAACTGCGAGCAAATCTGGGCTCGTGCTGAGATGATTGTAAAAGTAAAAGAACCGGTCGAGCCAGAATATCAGCGACTGCGCGAACGGCAAATCCTGTTTACGTATTTGCATCTGGCTCCGTTGCCTGACTTGACACAAGTTCTCCTCAAGAAAAAGGTCATCGGGATTGCCTATGAGACCACCAAGGAAATCGATGGCGGCCTTCCTTTGCTCACCCCTATGAGCGAAGTCGCTGGACGTATGGCCATTCAGATCGGCGCGCACTACCTGGAAAAGAATCAGGGCGGCCGAGGAATTCTGCTTAGTGGGGTGCCAGGTGTGCCCCCAGCGCAAGTGGTGATTTTGGGTGGCGGCATTGTCGGCCTCAACGCCGCCAAGAGTGCCCTGGGAATGGGTGCGCACGTCACCGTTCTCGACAACAATATGCAGAAGCTACGCTATCTGGATGACGTATTCCTGGGCCGGGTCGCAACTCTGGCTTCCAACAGCATTACCATTGCGCAGTCGATTCGTAAGGCAGATCTGCTCGTCGGTGCGGTGCTTGTCCCTGGGGCCTCGGCTCCCAAGCTGGTGACCCGCCAAATGATTCCGACCATGAAGAAGGGCTCTGTCATTGTCGATGTTGCGGTGGATCAGGGAGGCTGCATCGAAACAAGCCATCCAACGAAACACAGTGACCCCACGTTCTTTGTTGACGGTGTTTTGCACTATTGTGTTGCCAACATGCCTGGTGCTGTGCCCAGAACCTCCACGTTTGCTTTGACGAATGCCACCCTTCCCTATGTCTTGAAGCTGGCAAATCTAGGCGTGGCGGGCGCCGTATGCTTGGATGATGCGTTAGGAGAAGGTGTGAACGTGTTTGAGGGTCACGTGACCTGTCGTGCAGTTGCAGAGTCTCAGGGTCTTCCCTTTTTTGCTATCACGGAACTGCTGAATTGATTTCAAGCCATCTTGCATCCTGCGTTAAACCCAGGTCCTGGAGTGTCTTACTCACCGATCCGCAATCCGGGGAGTTCAATATGGCTTTGGATGATGCTCTTCTGGCGGAAGTTTCGTCTCCGCATGCCAGTCCGCATACCTACCTTCGATTCTATCAATGGGTCCGCCCGACCCTTTCGCTCGGCTTTTCCCAACGACCTGCGCGGGTCGTGGACCTCGACTATTGCAACCTGGAGGGCATTGATGTGGTCCGGCGCCCCACGGGCGGCAAGGCGGTGCTGCATCACCACGAACTGACCTACTCGGTGGCCTCCAACGATCCAGCTTTCTTCCCCAGTGCCGATATTTCTAGGACCCACAGGCGAGTCGCCCTGGCTCTTCAGAGTGGATTTCGCTTCGTGGGAATTGAGACGACCTTTGCAGGTCACGGCAGGAGCGCCCGTGCCGGTCCG
>Ga0187893_10010340_pt1 | contig 13963 bp, 14 predicted proteins | sample MA1701074metaG_FD_139574 | JGI IMG/M metagenome (GOLD analysis project Ga0187893, IMG submission 139574) | White microbial mat communities from a basaltic lava cave in the Kipuka Kanohina Cave System on the Island of Hawaii, USA - MA170107-4 metaG ...
CGGTAAGCACCTTCCACCCCCTTCGGATGTGCCATCTCCCCTCCTCTGGGGCAACGAAGAGGTCGTGAAAGAACGTTTCGGCAATGCTGTAAGTCATATTATTCTGACAAAGAAGATTTATCCGCTATGGCATTATCCTTTTGAGGTGCCTGAAGTCGTTCAATTCTTTTTTGACAACTATGGACCGACGAAGAAGGCTTTGCAGGCTCTCAGCGAAGAAGGAGGCAAGTCTCTAAGAAAAGACCTGGAAAGAGTATTTTCGGACTTCAATGTTGCGAGGGATGATACAACCACGCTTTTCGGTGAATATCTTGAAGTGGATGCATTAAAAAAAGGGTGAGAGAAATAAAAAAGAGGGGAATAGTTCTCATACTAATCCCCTCTTCTGATTAGGGCACCCTATTAGATATGTCATTGCGGCATCCGTGCAGGATTGGCAGCACATTCGATTATGCCACTTGATCAAATGGTAACATCTGCCATTGGACTAGTCCTAGGTATACTGGGACACACCGTTGGTTGGCCAATGCCGCGTGGTGGCTCACAGAAGATTGCTGACGCTCTGGCTGGTTACCTCCATTCACTTGGTGGAGAAATCATGGCTGACAGGTTAGTTGAATCTATTGATGAGCTGCCGAGTGCCCGCGCTATTCTTCTTGATGTTACACCAAGGTAGTTGTTGCGGATAGCAGGTCACCGTTTACCAGCGGGATATCGTCGTAAGCTCGAAGCATATCGCTACTGTCCCGGCGTATTGAAGGTTGACTGGGCGCTTGACGGCCCAATTCCATGGAAGGCAGAAACATGTGCCCGTGCCGGCACTGTGCATTTAGGAGGCACACTAGATGAGATTGCAACGGGAGAACGCATGGCATGGGAAGGAAAGCATCTTGCAAAACCCTACGTCTTGGTTGCGCAACAAAGTCTTTTTGACCCGACACGTGCCCCCGCCGGAAAGCACATAGCCTGGGCCTACTGTCATGTCCCTAATGGGTCGATATTTGATATGACCGAGCGAATCGAAGCCCGGGTCGAGCGATTTGCACCTGGTTTCCGGGATATTATACTTGCAAGAAGTACCAGGTCCCCAGCTGATAGCTGATGAAATAAGGCTGCAAGCTAAATACAACCAAACACCATGAAGCTTCCTCTCTGAAGTAGGAAATACCTAGTTGCCGCAATTGAAATACCATGATCATCTTATTGAATTAGTAGGTTGTTCTGGCGAAAAATATAGTAAAGCAGTCTGCATATAATGTTTGAAAATCAACGGAGCAAGAGGTTGAGTCGAAAATGACCATAACTAATCATAATTCCTTGAGTAAGGAATCCGCTGAAGAAACTAGAATAAGATGGAAAATTGGTTATTAAAGCGTAGGCTGTGAAAAAATGGTAGACCGGTAGGTGCTTATGCGCAATGAAGAAATATTTTTGAAGGAGATTAATCATAAAAGGGCATTGTCTTTTGAACCACCTAAACCTCCTCCACCCGCACCACCTATACCTCCAAACCCACCTCCACCAGGTCCGCCCCCGCCAAAACCATATCCCGATCCTCAAAGTTAGCCAAATTGTGACGGTAACATAAAATTTGCGCTCACATTATTGGGAGTGCATATGGAGTTGGTCTCACTAGAACTCCATATGATTGAAAATTGAGGAAATTGACTCTGTCTTGTACGCCCAAAAATATTTTTAGGCGGATTGAGACGCCTCAATATTAATCAATGAGCTGCAGCTTTTTTACGTTTGAGTCGGAGAGGTTATTTTGGAGAAAAATATGACTGATATTGAAAGAGCCTTGCTTAATCCCACTGGAGTTTTCAATACGCCAGAAGAAGTGCTAGAAGTTAAGAACCTATCTAAGGCTCAAAAGATCAAAATTCTGCGGAGCTGGGAATACGATGCTCGGGAGTTGCTGGTTGCTGAAGAAGAAAACATGGCAATGGTAGATCCACAAATAAATATGCTAGATCGAATTATAAATGCGCTTCGCGAGCTCGATGCGAAACTGAATCCCGAAAGCTCTCCGCCTACAAAGCACGGTGGTAGCGGAGTAGATAAACCAAATTAATAATAAACTTTGAGTTGATACACATCTTTTTTCTTCTCCAACCAACTTGAGTTCATAATATATACGTTGCCGCAGATAAAATACGGGGATTAGCCTGCTGATTGCAAATTCTCGGCTCCACTTAAAATAAGCGGACATTAAACATACGTATTTAACGCACATAAAATACCGTGGTTGCGGGATTGAACACGAATTATGAGTTAGTTATAAAGTCATCAAAAGTTATAAACGCAAAACCTCCTGAGGAGAAAAACATGAATGCCCAAAAAATAGTTCTCGCTTTTCTGTTGAGCATAGCGTTTGTCTTAAACTACGGATGTGGATTTCTTGTAGGGGCAGCGGCAGGCGGGGCTGGAGGATATATATTAAGGGATCAGGGTTATGAGGTTCAATCCCCGGTTGAAGGAGACGTGGAAGTGCAGTCTCCGGTCAAGAAAGAGTGATTTTTTTCTATATATTCTGCATATAAGAATTACGATTTTAAATAATATTCATCAATCGAAATGTCTAGCCCATGAATGTAATACTCTCACTAGTGATTGATAACTTTATTTCACAATTCTTGTTAGGTAGATTTAGGCTACTAGAGATTTGTTCAAGGAGGCAGATAAAATGAAAAATCTTACCAAGTTTATAGTGACAACCATTGTTTTAGTTGTGCTCTTGTCATTTGGGCCAAATGTCAGCGTAAATGCCACGAACACTCCACGAGCCTTTACCGGTGAAATTACTATGATTGGTCAAGATACGCTCAAAATAAGAGAAGACGAGACAGGAGTCGAATATGAACTTAAGGCTTCTCCAGAGAGACTAAAAAAGATAGTCGCAGGGTACAGGGCGGAAGTCACGACTAACAAGGATGGAAGAATCTCATCCTTGACCGTAGTCGGTATTCCTATGCAAGCGGAGCCTCAACCCTTCCAGAAATGGACTGTCATCAAGTATCCGGGAGGACAGCCTTCTTATATCATTCCACAAGGGGTTCCACAAAACAAGAATTCATATTGAGTTCACCTTAACTTCTGAATTCTCTGCAAGATTAAGAATACGTACATAAATTAAGTTAAGGAGGAAGAAGAATATGGAAAAACAAATATACATAGTCATTGTGTCATTGCTCGTTTTATTTACGATGATTTCCATTGCCAGAGCAGAAAATTGGGTAAATGCAGCAACGGCTGATAAGAACAAAGTGGAAACATTCGTAGATGTTGATAGCATAAGAGAAGAGGGTAACAAGAAAAAATTCTGGATGTATCATGACATGAAAGGAAAAGTGAAATCCCAAAATGGCGAGCCCATAGAAAAGGCATATGGCCACGCTGTTGTCGACTGTGAAGCCAAAACAATAGGCTATCTGGAATCTATCATCCAGTGGCCTAATGGAACTAAAGATAAAAGCAGAGAAAAACTTGACGAAGAACCGGTGAAACCTGATAGTGTCAACGCAGGCGTCTTAAAGTTTGTTTGCGAAAAAAAGGATCAATAGCTTTTATAGTGAGGCTTCTTTTAGGAAAATTGTTGTATCTTGTATCCGTCGGCGATAATGAGTAATTTTGTTCAGTTAAATGCCGTCCTCTTCAAGCTGATTGTGGGTAACTCTAGGTCTCGTTTCATTAGACTCTGGTTAATTTGACATTGACCATTTAGTACTGGGATAACCTCTGCTCTAATATTCATCAACATTTGCTATTTCCCCAGAAATTCGCCGATTGTGGAGAGTAATTCAACATCGTCACAGATTATTTTAAAGATGGCAATCATAGGTAGGGCGATTAAAGCCCCGGCTATTCCCCACATCCACCCCCAAAAAATCAATCCGAGAAATATAACCACAGGATTCAGTGTAAGGCGTCGTCCGAGAATCATAGGGGTGATAAGATTACTCTCGAGAAAATGGATTGTGAAGTATGCTATGGGAACAAGAATGACATGCCCCAAGTTTTCAAATGCGGAAATAGCAATTAATCCAACTATACTGATGCCCGCTACAGCGCCGAGGAAAGGAATGAAATTTAGGAATCCTGCCATAACTCCCCAAAGAATCGGGCTAGGCATTTGTAGAATGAACATTGCCAGTCCAGTTGCTACACCTAGCATGGTATTGATAATAGTTATTGTTAAGAGGTATACCGAAATGTCTCCCTCTATTTTATGCGCAATTTCTATTGCTCGCTTTTTGTCTTTTAACCGAGGCAATACCCTTACTAGTTTGAGCAGGAACAAATCTCCGGAGGCGAGCAGAAAATAAAGAAGAATAACAATTATGCCAATCCAAATTACGAATTCCCTGGTCTGGTAAAATACAATATTCACTAAGCCTTCCCTTTTAACTTCAACAACTTGTGTCTTTTTTTCATCGTTTAGTTTGGTTAAACTCTCAACCTTGTCAGTTGTCTCTTTAGTGAGTTTTTCTACAGGTTTTTTTAACGCAATCAGTTTTTGTTCGATTTTATTCAAAGCCTCAGGAGCCTTCGCCATCCATTCGCTGGCAGGCTCGGATAGATTGTAAATCCCAACGCTAGTTGTTCCTATCATTACTAAGAGAACTAGAGCTGATCCAATAGCTTCGGGTATTAGCAGGCTTTTCAAAGCACGCACTAGCGGCGCTAAAAGAAAACTCAAAAGCAAGGCTAGAACGACGGGTAAAAATATAGCTTTGGCAAAGTAAAGCGTGTAAAAAAGCGCAAGCATGAATAGTCCAGTCAGTGGCAATGATCGCCCATCGCTTGTTATTTGGTTAATATCCCCTAGTTTTGTAATATCCGAGCGATGATCCTCGGGCTCTGGGGAATTGTTGTTTGTCTTTTCATCCTTCATCGAACTGTTCATTTAAGCTAAAAGACCAAGAAAATGATTAAGTATTTAAATATGTCAAATGTATATAAACCAAATAAGTTCGTCGAAGGTACGACTTACGCACATTATATTTTTCTTACCTCTTCCAACGTCGAATAAATGAGGAAGATAAACAATGTGGCCTATGATCTTTTATAACATTTAAGCCTATGAAAATAAATACGTAGTTCTCCTAAACAAAATACCGTAATCATCTGATTGAATCATCATTACAAGTTTGTTATATCCATATCTAAGCTCCAGAAAGAGTAAAGTTTTTGTTTTCTGCTTTTTACCAAACTGGAAGGAGTAGTCAAAATGTCGATGATGGAAATAGCTGTTTTTCCTTTGGAGAAGGAAAGTAGTCCGAGCATAGACAAGTTTGTGAACTCCTGTATACGTATATCAGGAGAGAGAGGGGCTAAATGTGAGCTTACACCAACCGGAGCTAGAATCGAAGGAGATAAGACGGCTCTTTTAGAAATTCTTTATGAGCTTGATAGCAGCTCATTTAACTTCGAAATCAAAAAGAGAGTCGTGGTAACACTGAGAGTCAACGAAGGTAATACTCTCACTCAAGCCCAAATCTAATAATTGAACAGATAGCCCCTTAAGTTGGGGTGAGGAGCTTCTAAATGGATATTATTCGCATCATATTTGCTATTGTTCTTCCGCCTCTTGGGGTTTTCTTGCAGGTAGGTTTCAGCAAGCATTTTTGGTTGAATATTCTGCTGACCCTTCTCGGGTATATTCCCGGAATTGTCCATGCCATATGGGTAATCGCTAAATACAAATGAGGTTCAAAAACCTTAGAGCAGATTGTTAGTTTTATGAACTCCGCTCGCAAACATGATTAAGGGTTTGAATTCCAAAGCTAAGTTAATTTACGAACTGGAGATTAAATTCTATGCCGCGATCTTTGTACTTACCGCCTCATATATATTACAAGAAAAGGAAGTCTTCGCGTTTGAAGTTAATTCGCAATCTAAGTTATTACCTCGATAATTCTATCGGCATTCCTGGTACGGGATACCGTATCGGTCTTGATGCAGTAATAGGGCTTGTTCCCGGTCTGGGAGATTTAGTTGGAGGAATTTTTTCTTCATACATTGTTTATGAAGCATATAGGTGCGGCGTTCCCAAAAAGGCTCTTTTACGTATGATTTATAACGTTGCCGTTGAGACGTTGATCGGAATTGTGCCGATTGCTGGAGATATATTCGATGCCGCCTGGAAAGCCAATACAAAAAACATCGCATTGCTCGATGAGTACCTCAGTTCTAACGAGTACACGGCTAGTAGAAGAGTTGGGGGGAATCTTTGAATCAAGACATTCTATGGGGAAAGTACATAGTTGCCGTATTTAAAATACGGGGAATAACCGATTGAATTCAAGTTATAAGTTGAAGAAAATAATATCTAGGATGGTTGAGGGTGATTTATGAGGGAGGTTTGTACGATGCCAAGAAAAATTGTGGTAATAAGTCCGCCGGAGGAAGGGGCCAAAGTAAATAACATGAGGATGCTCCATGATATAGTCATGAAAAGACTCGAAAGATATGTTGAAGTGACAGAGGAGATACCTCCTAAGGTTCCAGCAGCTCCTATGGAATGGAAAGACAGTGAGATTGAATTTGAGACTGACAATAAAGATTCCCACAGCTTGTCGAAAAGTATTCTTAAAAATTTTTAAAGGGAGGTAAATTATGGGAGAGAGACTCAAAGAAAATTCCGGCAGCAAGAATAAAAAGAATGCCAGACTGGATGACAAAGTCAGAGAGGAAATGATCAGAGAAAAAGCCCATGAGATATACCAGAGAAGGGGTGGGGAAGACGATCAACAACTCGACGACTGGCTTCAAGCCGAGAAGATAATAGACGGGGAGGGGGCTTAAGAATACTCTTTCTCAGTTCTTTTAATACTTTTACTTTCAAGTCGTTAGAGACCGTTTTTTCTTTAAACCTACATTATGGGCATGAGGCCGATTCTATGATTAACTGCCTATTACCTTGTTAATCGCTTCAGCCAGTTCTTTAATTTCATACGGTTTGGCGATAACGCCTTTAAATCCATAGTCTCCGAACTCCGACATTACAGGGTCGTCTGAATACCCGCTGGATACTATCGCCTTAACTTCGGGGTCTATCTCTATCAGTTTTTCCACCGTTTCTTTTCCGCCCATGCCGCCGGGTATGGTCAAGTCCATTATCACGACGTCAAACGGTTTGCCGCCCTTCAGTGCGCTTTTATACATCTCTGTCGCTTCGCTCCCGTCCGTTGCGTATTCCACGTCGTAGCCGAGGTCGGCCAGGGCCTTTCCGGTAGCAAGATTAATCAGAGCCTCGTCGTCCATGAGGAGGACCTTTTTCTTTTTATCCGGTTTTCTCCTGAGTGCCCTTGCTTTATTCGATGCTCTTTTCTTTTTCAGCCTTTCTTGTGATGCGGAGAGGTATATGAAGAATTTAGTCCCGACGCCTAGCTCGGATTCCGCTTCGATGTAGCCCTTGTGACCCTTTATGATGGAGTACACGGTCGCAAGACCCAGCCCGCTCCCCTTCTGTTTTGTGGTGAAGTACGGGTCGAATATCTTTGAGAGAAGTCCCTTAGGTATCCCTACCCCCTTATCCTCCATGGTTATCTTTACGTACCTCCCGCTTTGCAGGGGTAGAGAACTTTCAGCCTCTACATTTGCGTTCTCAGCGGTAACTCTTATCTCCCCGCCCTGCGGCATCGCTTGTTCTGCGTTGATTATCAGGTTATGTATGACCTGGTTTATCTGCCCCTCGTCCACCTCCACGTTCCACAGACCGTCTGAAAAGCTAAAATCGCACCTCGACTTAGAGCCTCTTAGCACGAACCCCGATGACTCTTTTATTATCTCTGCCAACGAGGCCAGTCTCCTGACGGGCGTGCCTCCTTTAGAGAACGTGAGTAGCTGCTGGGTCAGCTTTTTTGCCTTGCGGCATGCATTTTCAGCCTCCACAAGGTTTTCGTAAACGCCGCTTTTAGTAGGCGTATTCATTTTTGCATGCGATATCGTGGTGAAGATTGCGCTAATGAGGTTATTGAAGTCATGGGCGATACCCCCCGCAAGCACCCCAACCGACTCTAATTTGTCGAGCTTAAGCCTCTCCTCTTCGGCCCGTTTGCGCTCAGTTATGTCTTCGACCACGCCCATCCCGCCGGTAACGTTCCCTTCCGCGTCAAAAAGCGGGGAATAGTGGACCGACAACCAAAGCCTTTTAGTACTGCTTGTAGCCTCGTAAAACCCCTCGCGGTGGGAGTCTCTGCCTTTGAGCGCTTCCTCCATCGTGGGTTTAAAGCTTTTGTCCTTTATTTTCTTTAAATCCAACCCTATGAGCCCGTCATAGGAGGCGCCTAGAATTTCCACAAATCTCCTGTTGCAATCGGTTATCACGAGTTCCCTGTCAAAGATGAACACCCCGACGGATGACTGGTCAAAAAGCTTTCGATACCGCTCCTCGCTCTGCCGCAGCGTCTCCGCCCAACGGGCGTTTCTCATAGCTGCCTCTATTTGTTGCGCCACAACTTCGAGCAACTTTATCTCCTCCGAGTCAAAAGCGTTCTTGTTCAGGGAGGTTATGTTAATAGCGCCTATAACCTTGTCCTCAAAGTGAATGGGTATGGACAGATAGCTCTTTATCCCCTCATCCCTACCGGCGGGACCTATTACGGGGTCCTTATCCGTATCGGCACAATATATGGGTTTATCGTCTATGATGCTTTTCCAGGTAGCGCCTTTAGGGTATGCAATTCTTCCTGCCCGTTTGGTGTATTGATCGGAGTACCCGCTGTGAGCCTTTAGAACCGCACACTCTGAGCCTGTCGAATCCGTTTCGACCATGTAAATCGCAACGTAATCCGCACTTTCTATATTCCCACTCATCGCTTCGACGGCGTTTTCTATGACGGTTTGAGAGCCAATCGTCTGATGCACGCTCCGGATTATCGCGCTGACAACCACCTCATAGCGGTTCTTTTTGGACAACTCCACCGTCCGCTTCTGGACTTTTATTTCCAGTTCTTCGTGCGACCTCCGCAGGGCTTCTTCCACCTGCTTTCGCTCAGTAATATTCTGGAAGCAAGTTATCGCGCCGGTGATCGCGCCTTCGGCGTTTTTCATTGCTGCAAAGTTGACCAGTACCGGCAGGAGCGAACCGTCAGGCCGCTCAACCAAGACCTCCACATTGTGCACAGGGATGCCGGTGCGCAGCACGTCCACTATGGGACTCTGCTCGTGCGGCAACAATTCGCCGCCGGGCAACCACAGTTTTGCCGAGCCGCAGTGCCGCTCGACCCCGCACGCCGGCTCGCGGCCCCAAAGCTCCACCGCGTGGGGGTTGTAATATTGAATCACCCCGTCCAGGTCGCACACGAACACGGCCACGGGCGCGGTGTCCGCTAACTCCCGGAAGCGCATTTCGCTCTCGCTCAAGGCCGCTTCGATCTCAAGCCGTTCGGTAATGTCGGTGTTCGTGCCGAACCAGTGGACGATATTTCCGCCCGCGTCGCGGATCGGTACGGCGCGTGAGAGGAACCATCGGTACCGCCCGTCCCTGCCGCGCAGGGGGAAGGTGTCTTCCCACACTTCACCGGTTTCGCTTGAACGCGTAACGCTCGCAATGACCCTGTCAACATGGTCGGGATGGTGGCATCTGGTCCAACCCCAACCCTTCATGTCCTCGAACGTCAGGCCTGTGTAGTCCAGCCATCTGGCGTTGTACCATATCACTTCGCCCATATTGACGCAGATCCAAACCAACTGACTCATGTTGTCGGCGAGCATGTGGAAGCGAGTCTCGCTCTCCCGCAGCAACTCCTCCGCCCTCTTGTGCCCCGTGATGTCGCGTGAAGTTGAAACCAGGCGGACGACCTTACCCTGTGTGTCACGCACCGGAGTGATGACCACGTCCCACCATTTGGGCGTCCCTTTTGCCGTCGGGCAGAAGCGGGAGAAATTACCCGTGCCGCCCGCTTTGGCGACCTCCACGGCTTCACGGAGCGCCTCCTTCTCCTCTTCAGGCCAAAAATCGATCCAGCAACCACCCGCAAATCTGCTGAAGTCGTCAATCTCCATCAGGCAGGCACCAGGACTGTTCATGGCAAGCAAATTACCGTCCAAATCCAAAACGTTAATGCAATCACCACTGCTCTCAAAGATGCTGCGATTGAACTCTTCGCTTTCGCGCAATTTCTCTTCCGTCTGCTTGTGCTTGCTGATGTCCCGAAAAACGACAACCAAGCCGGTAATCTCACCTTTTTCCCGAATCGGCGATGAGCTATAGACCACATTGAAAAACGTTCCATCTTTGCGAATGAAAACATCCTCGTGATCGGTCATAATTTTTCCTTGTCGAAGGACTTCAAGGCCAGCGCATTCCTCGGCGGGGAAGGGCGAGCCGTCGGGATGTTTGTAATGTGTGACATCGTGCATTTTCTTCCCGCGTAATTCTTCGAGCGTCCAGCCAAACAGTTTCTCTGCCGCTGGATTCATCATGGTTACCAAGCCATGATTGTCCACCGTGTATAGTCCCTCGCCCATGCTCGTCATGATCGCTTCATCAAAATCTATTGCGCGGTGCAGTGCCTCTTCCGTCTTCCTGCGCTCGATGAGGTCGGCAGCCTGTCGCGCCAGCACATCGAACAGACGAAGGTTGCGTTCTGAGGGTTGATGCGGCTTGCGCCAATGAGTGGAAATCATTCCTACGATGTGGCCGCTGCGCGAGATGAGCGGCGTAGACTGCACGGCCCTGATACCGGAGAGGCGGTAGTAATCGAGGTCTTCCGTGCCAGCCATAAAATCGCAGGTCTCAACGTCTGAGAAAATCACCCGCCTGCCCGTGTGGAGAGCGGCGCCGCAACTGCTGCCCGAATCGACTCGCACACACTCCCAGAACGCCGCCGATGCTGGTTTAAACCCCTTCCACACCAGAAGCAGAAGCTCGTTTTTTTCAGGATAAAGCATTTGTAGACTTCCCATATCCGAGCACATCAAGGCGATGGCGGCATCGAGAATCTGCTCATAAAGAACGTTGACGTTATCTTGTTGAATCAATTGGACGCTGATTTTCTGTAAATGCTCCGCATCAGCTAGCTCTGTCGCCAGATTCGCCTCGCTCTCGCGCAGTGCTTCCATTTGGTTTGCATTATTGATCGCTATCTCTATTTGCTGCGCCAAGATTTCGAGCAGTTTTAATTCGTCCTCGTCAAAGGCATTCTTCTTAAGAGAGTTTATGTTTATGGCTCCTATAACTTTGCCTTTGGAATGAATGGGTATGGATAAGTAACTCTTAGTCTCTAACTCCCTTCCGGCAGGGCCCATAATAGTGTCCTGCTCTGTGTCGGGGCAGTAAAAAGACTTTCCTTCGATGATCGTTTTCCAGGTTTTGCCATTCGGATATGGTATCCTTCCCGCCCCTCTGATGAACGAATCAGGGAGGTTTCTGTGGCTCTTGAGAACAGCTTCCTCTCCCTCCACCAGATAAATTCCTATGTAGTCCGCGTTACTAATGTTCTGCCCCAACGCCTCGACGGTGCTTTCAAACACATACTGAAGGTTGAGCGACTGATGAATACTGCGGGTTACGGCGCCGATGATCATCCCAAAACGGTTTTTTCTATCCGTACCATCGGTAGCTTGAGCGACTTGCTCTTTCATTTCGGTTTCGCTCCTCATACTGTCCCTCCTAAATACCTTAATGGCCACGGTGAGCGGTCATCCCCTATGGTAGGCACTGGCAGTTGTAGAGTGTGTTCGCCGGCGGAGAGCCTCGTCAAAACGCTCAAGCTCACTGTCGCTCAGGCGGTCGGAACTACTCAGTCCTTCAAAAGTGTTCATGGTGGACTCCTATGAAATCACCTTAAATTAGACCACAAAACTACAGAGAAGGGAATAAGTAGTTACCACATACAAACTACCGAAGTTAACGGATTAATTCCATATTTAACTCTCACGCAATATACGTTTCGGCAATCATAACTATGGAGAAGAAGCTATTGCAAAAAAGCAGAGCTGAAACCTGGTTTGATCCTGGAATCAGACAGGGCCAGTGTAGTATTCTTGAATTTTTGCTTTGATTAAATCGCGGCTCTCTTGAGGAGAGATATCGGCCATTTCCTCAATCATCTTTACATCAATCGCAAGATTCTCGTCTTTAATTGCTTCCAGGAACCAGCGCGAGTAATCTCCCCGACGTAAATGATGCGTCCATGTGTCATCATCGACCCCGTCGGCTAATTGCATGAAGACCATAAGGTTTTGTGCACGCAGGTTGAGTTTTCCTTCCGGACCTCGGAAGAAAAAACATCTGTCTGGGCCAAGTTCACCCTCAGCATATTTTCGGATGTGGCGGCGACGCTCTGCCCGCGGAGGTATGCTGCGGAACTCGAAAGGCTCTGGCTCTGATCGTCTCCACCAGGCAATAGCCTCTCCCGGCTTGAGTTTGGATATAGGGACTGATGGTGGGTTCTGGTTGAGCGCTTCGCTAAAAGTTTGGATGGTTTGTTCGGGAAGCTCGCCTATGGCTATGAGTACATCAATAAACGATAGAATAAACGGAGAGACATGGTCAGGGTGAACTGTTATCAACAATATCCCCTGAATCTCTTGTAGAATTATCGAATCGGTTGGGGCCCAAGACCGGGGAAGTAGATGATGTGCCTCGTCTATTACTATCCAGTGGGGTCGTCCGGTGCGTGCCCTGAGCCGTAAAAGGGCGGGCAATAGATTTTCCAAGAATGAGGGCCTGTGTTTAAGGGCTATTCCAAGCAGGTTCACCACGCTGTTCTGTTTCGGGTTTTCGAGAAGCTTAATCACCTCATCCACAACCGGCGCTCTCTTATTAGTTCCGAGCACAACAGCGCCCTCTAAATTTTGATAGTCACCCTCCGGGTCAATAATACAAAATTGGTACCCATGCTCGGTCAGGCGTTCCAAGAAACTAGTTGCAAGAGTGGATTTCCCGCTTCCGGAGGTGCCTGAAATCAAAACATTGTCTCCATAGGGTTTAAGACGTACCTCTCTCCAGTCTTTGCGTATACCGATTAGGATTTCGTGACGTTTCAGTTCGGCCTCGAGCTCAACTAGGTCCGATGCTATGAGTTTATCGATAAGCTCGATCGCGCCGGCACCATGGTTTCCACTCGTGACATAGTCGGCGCGCTTCTTGACAGAGTCAAGAGCATTGGCGACTGCAACAGAGCATTCACACATGTCTAGAAAAGCGTGATCGTTTTCAGCATCGCCTATTCCCACGGCGTTATGAGGTGAAAAGCCAAGTTCTTTTAATGCAACCCCGAGCCCCGTTGCTTTGTTCACGCCGGATGGAAGTATCATCACAGCGCCTTTATTGAAGATCAGTTGCAACCCAAGACCAAGATCCTTGATTACTTCGAGTACTGTAGTCTCATTGGGCTCTCTCGTGGCCACGATCGCCTGTCCCGAATAGAGGGGATCGACACCCCGCTTGTGCAAGGCTCGGATAAATTCCTCCAATGGGCGTTCACACAGTAGCTTCTTCTCCCGACTTGCAGGGTGATACAGCAATGCTCCATTCTCCGCCACAACCCATTCGAATAGTTCGGTTTGAGGGAAAACTTGGGTAAGATCGTTTAATTCTCGGCCGGTCACTAGTATTAGCTTTCGACCCGAGTTCCGCAGGCGCTCGAGTGCAGCCAAGGTGTCCTCACCCACACGGCCTTGTGTGGCTAAAGTTCCATCATAATCACAGGCAAGGGCATAATATCGCATATCCAGATGATTTAACTTGAAAATTCCCTGTGGCTTGCCACAGGGTTTCCGTTGTCATTGCGAGCGAAGCGAAGCAATCTCTTCATTTTTTCTGTGTTAGATTGCTTCGTCGCTTGCTCCTCGCAGCAACTGTGTTAAAAGTCAATCTTCATTTTTCTAATATCAAAAATATTTCAATTTACTGATGTTTTATAGCATTCTCTCTTTAACATCATTGCGTTTAGCATTCTGAGCAATTTGTGCATGCATGCTACTAATGCCACCTTCTTTTTCTTACCCC